>JAABUQ010005497.1_pt1 | contig 20136 bp, 21 predicted proteins | sample 5560001 | NCBI WGS metagenome assembly JAABUQ01 (sample SAMN10711888, study PRJNA513371) | rock metagenome | isolation source: Antarctica rocks | place: Antarctica: Victoria Land, Finger Mt nord | collected 2015-12-18
CGCCCCAGCTCATGGCGTCGACCAGGATCGCGTCGGGACGCTCCTCCTCGATCGCGCTTCTGAGGTCCCCGATCTCGGGCTCCGCACGCAGGCCGAACTTCGCCATCCCGCGCTTCATCTTTCCGAGCGGACTGCGCGCGAGGTAGTCGTCGAGCTCCATCGCCTCGACGACAGGTGCGATGGGGCCCGCCGCGAACCCGCGATCACGCAGGAGAGGAACCTGCGAGGACAGCGTGCGGACCGCGATCTCGTGACCGCGACGCTGCAGCTCGTCGAGTATCGGCACGACCGGAAACAGATGGCCGCGCGCGGGCGACGTGTAGGTGAGAACCTTCATGAGTCCACCTCGAGGAGACTGCCGATTGCCCGGATGAGGGTGGCCCGCACCTCGGGCCTCGGCAGCGCTAGATCGTGAGACAGCAGCCACCAGGTGTGCACGTCGCAGAGCGCGATCAGAGCGGCTCGGTCCCGAGCCCGGGCCTTCCCCTGACGCTGGTTCAGCCACGCTCCGAAAGCGTGCTCGACCCAGTCGTAGTGAAGCTGACGCGCTCCGCGGCCGATCTCCGCCATTGCGGCTCCCCCGCCGTTCCCGGCAGGGATCTTCATGGCGCGCTCGCCGACCTCCTCGTAGTGATCGAGCAGGTTGTCGACGGCGCCGGGAAGATCCCGGGTCGGTGCGCTCCAGCGCTGATCCCGCACCCGCTGAAGCCCGCGCGCCGCCGCCTGCTCGAGGAGCCCCTCCTTCGAGCCGAAGTGGCGCAGCAGCGTCTGCTTGGTCACGCTGGCCGCAGCAGCCATCTCGGTCAGCGAGATCTGCTCCCATTGGCCCAAGAAGAACGCGGTGTCTGCCGCGTCGAGCAAGGCGTCTCGCGTGCGGTCCTGCCGTTCGGCCCGTGCGGTCTGCCGGTACGGTCGGGCCGCTCCTGACCTATTCATGTCACCGACGGTAACGTGAATGCGCGTGGCTGTCAAGGCGCCGGGTCGACCCTCCCAGCGCCCTGACGCCGAAGCAAGCAAGCAGTGGAGTTGATGGGACGACATCGAACCCCTAGGCGATCCTTGAGTCCCGACCGCCTCCGTCGTCAGCAGCGCCGACCCTGGAGAGGTGAAAGACTGGTCAGCGGTGTCGGAGATGTGGAACAGCGTGGCCGCGGCGTGGGAGCGAAACGCAGACTTCGTCGACGAGCACATGGCCGCCGCGACCGGCGCTCTGCTTGATGCCGCCGCGGTGGGTGAGGGCGACGCCGTCCTCGATCTCGCCTCCGGGCCGGGAGGCGCCGGCCTTGAGGCGGCCGGCCGAGTCGGCCATTCGGGCCGAGTACTGCTCGCCGACGACGCGTCCGAGATGATCGCTGTGGCGGCTCGGCGCGCCGACGGCTGCGCAAACGTCGATACGGCAGTCTTCGACCAATGCGCAATCGCCTCGGCCGACCAGAGCTTCGACGCGGTGATCAGTCGCCACGGGCTGATGTTCGTCGACGACCACGCCCTTGCCGTACGGGAAGCCGTGCGTGTACTACGTCCCGGCGGACGCTACGCGACCATGACGTGGGACCGGCGCGACGCCAATCCCTGGCTTGGCCTGGTCCTCGATGCGGTCGGTGATCAATTCGGAGTGCCCTTCCCGCCGCCCGGTATCGCCGGACCCTTCTCGCTCGACGACCCCGACGCTCTCGTCAACTTGCTCGCGACGGGCGGTTTGGAGAACGTCCACGTTGAGCGGTTTGCCACCCCGATGCCCGCGGCCTCACTGGATGCGTGGTGGCAGCGCGTACCCGAGCTCGCCGGCCCCTTGGCGATCGCCCTACAGGGCATGGAGCCTCACGTGCGCGACGCGATCCGCGAGCGAGCTCTGAAAGCAGGCGCGGCGGCCGCTCGTCAGGACGGCGACGGGATCGTGCTCGACGGCTCCGTGCTCATCGCCTCGGGACGAAGGCAGCCCGCCTAACGCAGAAAGCCGCTCAACCGAGCGGCTATCTGGAGAGCCATGGAGACGGCGGGAATCGAACCCGCGTCCGCAGTCGCGTGGCCGCAGCGTCTACGAGCGTAGCCGGCGCTCTGATCTCGTCCGAGGCTCGCCTCGCCGGCGGGGTTGCCTCAGACCAGCCCCCTTGGTGTCCCCGGGTCGGCGAGGGCTGACCTTCCCGGGCTTAGCCCACTTTCTGATCCCGGCGATCCCGACCGTGGGCGAGTCGGGGCCAAGACCTCACGGCTTAGCTAGTGGCTAAGCGGCGAGGGCGTACTCGTGAGAGTCCGCACGTATTGGTTTCCCGGTTGTTTTACGAGGCCGACCGGGGACCTCGGCTCGCAACTACGCCCACGAAAACGACCACGTCGAAGCCTGTCGTCCCCGGGAAACGCTCCTTACATCCTAGCTCCTCCAGGCATCCGTTTGGTGGGGGCGACCCTGCTGCCACACTGTGTGGCATGGACCCTCAGAGCCAGTGGTCGTCGCGGTCGTCGACCTCGACGCCGCCTCCGGGGTACGCCGAGCCCGAGCGTCAGCCGCAGCCGAGCCCGTTCGGGCGCAGCGCGCCCGAGCCACAGGGCTCGCCCTTCGGCAACAAGGCGAAGCGGGGCGGCGGCCTACTCGTCGCCCTCGGCGCGCTGCTCGCCAAGTTCAAGGGCGTCCTGCTCCTCCTCCCCAAGCTGAAGCTCCTCGTCACGTCGGGCTCGATGCTCGTCTCCATCGCCGCCTACTCCCTCATCTGGGGCTGGACGTTCGCGGTCGGGTTCGTCGCGCTGCTCTTCGTCCACGAGATGGGGCACGTCATCCAGCTCCGGCGGGAGGGGATCAAGGCGAGCGCGCCGATGTTCATCCCCTTCATGGGGGCCTTCGTCGCGGCCAAGTCGCTGGGCGAGAACGCGCTGGCCGAAGCGAGGGTCGGGCTCGCCGGACCGGTTCTGGGCTCCGCCGCGGCCGCCGCGCTCATCCCCGTCTGGCAGGCGACCGGCAACGAGTTCTGGCAGGCCCTCGCCTTCACCGGGCTCTTCCTCAACCTCTTCAACCTGCTGCCCGTCCTGCCGCTCGACGGCGGCCGCGCGATGGCCGCCATGGCGCCGTGGATGTGGTTCCTCGGCTTCGGGGCGATGGTCTTCCTCGCCCTGCGCTTTCCCAATCCGATCATCTTCATCATCCTGCTGTTCGGGCTCATGGAGACCTGGCGGCGCTGGAAGGCGCTGCGCTCGGGCGACCGCACCCAGCAGGCCTACTACAAGGTGAGCCCCCGCAACCGGCTGATCGTCGCCGCGGTCTACGTCGGGCTGATCGGACTGCTGGCCTACGGGATGTACGCGACCCACCTCGTGCGCCACCTGCCGGCGTAACGCCCGGACGCAGCGCGGGGACTGGCGAGTTACCCGTGCCCGCGCACGCCGCCAAGCCTCCCGCCGTCCGCCTCCGCCAGGGGCTCGCCCTCCTCGGCGGCGCGGGGGTGGTCGAGCTGCTCCTCGGCGTCGGTCCGCTCGGCTTCTTCTGGACCCCGCTCCTGGTCGGCCTGGCCTACCTGGCCGCCGCCGCGCTCGGTGGCCGCGCCAACGGACACTGGGCGACCGCAGTGGTGCTCGTCGCCTTCGGCGCGGTGGTCGTGCTCCTCCACGAGGTCAACACCGGCATCAACCCTCCGGCCGGCTACCTGCTCGCCGTCGGCCTCGGCGGGATGGCGGCGGCGGCGCTGGCGCCCCGCGGCTTCTCGGTCGACGCGCTCGGCGTCGCCGGGGCGATCGCCGCGGCCGGCCTCTTCCTGTTCCTCGTGGACGACTACCCGAGCGTCCTCGGGCGAGCCGAGGCCTACGCCGTCCTGCTCGCGCTCGTGGGTGCGGCGAACGTCGCGCTTGCAGGCCGCGGCCGCGCGGCCGCCAGCTCCGCGTCCTAGCGATTCGCCTCGCGCAGGGCGCGCTGCATGTCGCGCTTGACCTCGCGCTCGCGGATCGTCTGGCGCTTGTCGAAGCGGTCCTTGCCTCGGGCCAGCGCGATCTCCACCTTCGCGCGCGGGCCGGAGAAGTAGAGCCGCGTGGGCACGAGCGTCAGCCCGCGCTCCTTCGTCGTGCCGATGAGCCGCTCGATCTCGCGACGGTGGAGCAGGAGCTTGCGGTTGCGCTCGGGCTCGTGGTTCTCCCGGCTCGCCGGCGCGTAGGGGGGGATGTGCATGTGGTGCAGCCACACCTCGCCGTCCTCGATGGAGGCGTAGGCGTCCTTGATCTGGGCCTTGCCGCTCCGCAGCGACTTGACCTCCGTGCCGGTGAGGGCGATCCCCGCCTCGAAGCGCTCGAGCAGCTCGAAGCGGTAGCCCGCCTGGCGGTTGGTGGCCACGTCGCCCGAGCGGGCGGGACGGCCGGATCTCCTGGCCATCCCTCGGCTCAGAGCTCCACGGGGAGGAGGTCGACGCGCCCGCGCGCGGTGTCGACCCGCTCGACCTGCACCGTCACCGGATCTCCGAGGCGGATCGCCTTGCCCGACCGGGTGCCGAAGAGGACCGTGCCCGGCTCGTTGAGCTCCCACCACTCGCCCCGCAGGCGCCGCACGGGGAGCATTCCCTCGTAGCCCTCGCCGAAGGCCACGAACGCGCCCGCGCCGATCACCCCCACCACCTCGCCCTCCCACTCCTGCTCCCAGCCGCCCTCGAAGAGCGCGCGCTCGAGCAGGAAGCAGCGGGCCACCGCGTCGCCCGCGCGCTCGATCGACATCGCGTCGCGTTCGCGGGAGGAGCACCACACGGCGCTCTCCTCGAGCGCGGAGGCGAGCGGCGCCTCCTCCCCGGCGCCGACGAGGGCGAGCAGGGCCCGGTGGCAGACGAGGTCGGGATAGCGACGGATCGGCGAGGTGAAGTGGCAGTAGCGCGCCGACCGCAGACCGGCGTGGCCGAGGTTCTTCGGGTGGTAGGCGGCCTGCTTGAGCGAGCGGAGGATCAGGGTGGTCAGCGCCTGGCGTCCATGGCCGACGCGCCGCACGTGCCGGTCGACGAGCACGGAGATCTCGCCGACCAGGTCGGCCGCCTGCTGGGCGCTCAGCCGCTCGGGCGCCGGCGGCGTAGGCACCTCGAGCGAGGCGAGCTGCTCGATGAGCCGCTCCACCGCAGGCCCGTCGGGACGCTCGTGCACCCGGAAGAGCGCCGGGGCCCTGGCCTGCTCGAGCGCCGTCGCGACCTGCTCGTTGGCGGCGATCATCAGGTGCTCGATCAGCCGGTGGGATTCCGTCTGCTCGACCGGATGACCGGAGACGACGTGGCCGGCGGAGTCGAAGGCGAACTCGGGCTCACCGTTCTCGACCACCAGGGCGCCGCGTCCCGCCCGCGCCGAGGCCAGCGCGCCCGCCGCGGCGCGGGCCGCGGCCAGCGGTGCGGCCCACGGCTCGAGCGGCGGCTCCGCGCCCGCGAAGATCCGATCGACGCGGTCGTAGTCCAGACGCTCGTCGGAGCGGATGACGGAGCGGTGAAACGCCGCACGCTGCACGCGCGCCCCGTCGAGGTCGAGCTCGACGGTGACCGCCAGGCGGTCCTGGCCGGGGACGAGTGAGCACGCGCCGTTCGAGAGCGAGCCGGGGAGCATGGGCTCGACCGTGCCGGGAACGTAGACGCTGGTGGCGCGGCGATGCGCCTCTCGGTCGACGAGCGAGCCCGGCGGCACGTGCGCAGCCACGTCGGCGATGTGCACCCACGCTCGCCAGCGTCCCGGGCCGCGCTCCTCGACCGAGATCGCGTCGTCGAAGTCGCGCGCCGAGGCCGGGTCGACCGTGAACGTCGGCAGATGGCGCAGGTCGCGCCGACCGCCGTCCGGCCTCACCGGCGTCTCGCCCGCGGTGCGGGCCTCGCGCTCGACCGGCGGGTCGAAGCGGCGGCGCAGGCCGCGCTCGAGCATGAGGGCCTCGATCACGTCGCGCGCGACATCGGGGCGCCCGATCACCCGCTGCACCGCCGCCGCCCCCCGCCCGCGGGGGCCGCCGCGACCGGCGCCCCCGGCGTGGCCGTCCCTTCCCACGAGCACGAGATCGCCGGCCCGCGCCTCGCGCGCGCCGCGCGCCCGGGTGTCGATCGCCATCCGTCCCCCCCGGGCGAAGAACGGCTCGGCGGTGAGGAAGCGGCCGCGCCTCTCGAGCACGGCGACCGTCGCCGTGCCCGGTGCCCGTTCCTCGCCCCTCATCGGATCTCGGCGCTGAGAGTGCGCTCGGCGATGAGGAGCGCCTCGTCGCGCCCGAGCGTCTTGGGGTCGTCCATGACGCGTATGTCGGGAGTGAGGCCCTTGCCCTCCTTGACGCCCCCGCCTCCCAGGTTGCGGCCGTTCGGCGTGAAGTACTCGCCCACCGTGATCTTCAGCGCCCCGCCGTTGGGAAGGTCGCGCACCTCCTGGAAGACACCCTTGCCGAAGGTGTTCGTGCCCACGACCTTGCCGCGGTGGTGATCCTGGATCGCTCCGGTGACGATCTCCGCCGCCGAGGCGGTGCCCCGGTCGACCAGCACCACCAGGGGGATCCGCGCCGAGACCGTCTGCCCCTCGGCCTGGTAGACGTGCTTCGCGCGCACGCGGCCCTGCGTGGAGACGATCACGCCCTTGGGTATGAACAGGGTGCTGACGAGCACTCCCTCGTCGAGCAAGCCCCCGCCGTTGCCGCGGAGATCGAAGACGATGCCCTTCGCCCCCTGCGCCAACTCCTTGCGCAGGGCCTTGGCCACCTCCGCGTGGGCCCCCGAGGAGAACTGGTTCAGGGCGACGTACCCGAGCTTGCGCCCGGCGGCCTGGAGCGTCCGCGACTGGACGATGGAGGACATCAGCGCCCTCACGACGCGCTTGCTCAGCCGCCGGCCGCCGATGACGAGCGTCAGCTCGACCGTCGTGCCGGGCTTGCCGCGGATGAGCCCGGTGGCGAAGCTCGAGGGCCGCCGCGCGAGGGACTTGCCGTTGGCGGCGAGGATCAGGGTCCCGGTGACTATCCCCGCGCGCTGGGCCGGCGAGCCGTCGAAGACGCGCGCGACCCTGAGCCCACGCGGATCGGGCGCGACCGCCACGCCGATCCCGGCAAACGGCGTGCCCTGCTCCATGCTCTGAAAGCGCGCGTAGCTCTGGGGGTCGAAGTACTGCGAGAACTCGTCGCCGAGGCTCGCCACCGCGCCGTCGAGCGAGCGGTTCACGAGCTGGCTCTCGGGGATGTTGCGGTAGTAGTCGTCCCGGATGGCCGACAGGCCCTCGCGCAGCACCTGCTCCTGCTTGTCGCCCACGAGCGGATCGCGCACGAACCCGGGCAGCGCGCCGGGGTGGGCGCCGAGATAGATCCCCAGGAAGAAGAGGACCGGGATCAGCACCGCCAGCACGGCGGCGAGCACGGGGAGCAGCGGACGGCGCCGGGACACGGCCGAGAGCCTACCGACGGACCGGATGCGCTCGGAGGCCTCCGTGCCCTCGCTACGGTGTCGTTCGATGGTGCGGATCGCCTCCAGCACGCTCTCCAACGGCCTGCCCCTGCATCGCGTCGCCCTGGACGGCACCCGCGCGCTCACCGCGCTCGTGGCCTTCGACGCTGGCGCGCGCACCGAGCGCCCCGAGGAGAACGGGATGGCGCACTTCCTCGAGCACCTCGTGTTCAAGGGCGGCGAGCTCTACGACGACTACCGCAAGGTCAACGAGACCGCGGAGCGGATCGGCGCGCAGCTCAACGCCTACACGAGCCACGACCTCGTCGCCTTCCACATCACCGCGCGCGCGGAGAAGGGGATGGAGGCGATCGACCTCCTCACCGACTTCGTTGGGCGCCCGAAGATCGACGCCGAGGAGCTCGAGCGCGAGCGCGGCGTGGTCATCCAGGAGATCGCGCGCTCGGAGGACCAGCCGGCCACGGTCGCCGAGCACCTGATCGACCGGGCGGCCTTCGGCGACCATCCGCTCGGACGGCGCGTGCTCGGGCCGGCCGAGCACCTGCGCACGTTCTCCCGCGAGGCGATCGTCGCCTTCCGCGAGCGCCGCTGGGCGGGAGAGCGCGGCGGGGCCTTCTTGGTGGGCAACCTCGACTCCCTCTCGGTCAACGGCGCGCTCGACGAGCTCTTCGGCCGCTTCCCGACGCTCGCGGCGCCGGATCCCTTCGAGCCCGCGCCGGGATTCTCGCCCCAGACCCTGGTCGAGGAGCGTGACTCGAACCAGTCGCACCTGCGCATGTCCTACCGCCCGGCGATCGATGCCACCGACCTGCGCTCGCGGGCCGCGCTCACCATCTACTCGACGCTGCTCGGCGGCTCCATGGGCTCGCGCCTCTTCGACGAGATCCGCGAGCAGCGCGGGCTGGCCTACTCGGTCTACGCGCTCGCCCACGCGTTCGCCGACGTGCCGATCCTCCAGCTCTCCGCGGGTCTCGACTCGAGCAAGTGCATCGAGGCATACACGCGGATGCGCGAGATCGTCACCGAGCTGCGCGACGACGGGCCGACGGAGGAGGAGGTGGAGCGCGCTCGCGCCTACGCCGCCGGCGCGCGCGTGCTCGGCTTCGAGAACACCAACGCGGTCGCTCGCTACGCGGCCCAGCAGTCCATCGTCTTCGACGACTCGATAGACGTCGACCGCGCGATCGCGGCGCTCGACGCGGTGACCTATGCCGAGGTCGCCGAGATCGCCCGGGGCGTGGCCGACGAGCTCTCGGTGGCGTGCGTCGGACCCCACACGGTCGCCGACTTCTCCTGAGCGGGGACCCGCGCGCGGGGTCGGCCGGTCAGACGCCCGCCGGCCAGTGCTCGACGATCAGCTCAGCCATCGGGAAGTGTCGCGGATTGCCGGTGGCGAGCCGGGCGCCGATGGACAGCGCCGCCGCGGCGATCAAGCAGTCCGCCTGAGAGAGAGTGCGTCCATGCCGAGCGTGCTCGGCTCGCCAACCCCCCGCGCGCCAGCCTTCGGGCTCGCCGAGCGGAACGATGGGCACGCCGGCGAAGAGCGCACAAGCGGCCGGGTGCTCAGAGGGGCGCAGGCCCCTGGCGGTCTCCTCCACGTTGATCGCGCAGGCACAGGCTTCGTCTCGCGAGCCGCGCAGCGCGCGCAGGCGATGCACCGCTTCCGCGCGGCCGCGCAGCACGTCGATGAGCACAGTCGTGTCAAGCAGCACCGCCGCCATCAGCCGAGGCGGCGGTCATCACCACGTCGCTGAGTCCGCACCCACTCCGCGGGGTCCTCATCCCACTCGTGGCCCTCGCCCGGTATCGAGCCTACCGAGGACTCGATCAGCTCCCACCGGCGCTCGTCGTCCAGGGCCTGGCGGACGGCCCCGGAGATGAACGAGCTTCGTTGCCGAACGCCGACGCGTCGGTCGAGCTCGCCGACGAGCTCGTCGCTCAGGCTAATGTGCACACGCATGGCCACAAGCTAACACACGCCCGTGCAACAGGGCGCTCGGCCACACGGGCGAGTGGGCGCGACCTCCTGGCTCAGGTCGTGGCGAAACGCCCGACCGTCGCCTCCGTCGCCACCCCGCCGAGGACGCCGGCGAAGATCCGGTAGTAGGCGAGCTCCTCGCGCGAGCGCAGCGGCGGGTCCACCTCGTCTCGCTCGCGCTCGAGGTCCTCCTCGCTCACCGTCTCGCTCATCGCCTCGGAGAGCACCGACGAGGCTCCGCTCCCGTCGCCGAACTGCGACTTCTCGCGCCACAGGAACTCCTCCGGGAGCCACCCGGCGAAAGCCTCGCGCAGAAGCCGCTTCTCGAGCTGGCCCTCCCCGGCAAGCTTCCACCCGGCCGGCAGCGCGAGCCCGAGGGCGATCATGTCGAGCTCGAGGAAGGGCACCCGCGCCTCGAGGCCGTGGGCCATCGTCACCCGGTCGGCACGCTGGAGGTTGAGGTTGTGGAGCCCCTCGATCGTGCGCTCGAGCTCGGCGTGAAGTTCCTCCTCGGTCTTCAGCTCGCGCAGGTACTCGTAGCCCGCGAAGATCTCGTCCGCTCCCTCCCCGGTGAGCACGACCTTCACGTGCTCGGCCGCGAGCTCGGCGAGGAGGTAGTTGGCCACCGCGCTGCGCACGAGGGAGGGGTCGAAGGACTCGATGACCCGGACGACCTCGGGCACGGCGCCGAGCGCCTCCTCGGCGGTGTAGACCCGCTCGCGGTGATCGGTGTCGAGCGCCTGGGCGACCGCCCGCGCGGCGAGCACGTCGGCCGAGTCGGCGAGGCCGACCGCGAAGGTGTGCAGCCGCTGGCCGCGCGCCCGCTGGCGCTCGGCGGCAATGGCCGCCACCAGGCTCGAGTCGAGTCCCCCGGAGAGGAACACGCCCACCGGCACGTCGCCCATGAGCTGGCGCTCGACGGTGGCGATGAGCGCCTCGCGCACACGCTCGAGCATCGCCGGCGGGATCGGGGCGCCCGGCGTGGCCGGGCCGTCGAAGGTCTCGAGCGCCTCCGGGGGGACCGCGCCGGCGAAGCGCCGCAGGCCGCCCTCCGGCGTCCAGACGTGGCCGGGCGGGAACACTTCGACCTCGGGCTGCCAGTCGCGGTCGAAGGCGCGCATCTCCGAGGCGAAGCGCGCGGTGCCCTCGCGCCGGGCCCAGTAGAGCGGCTTGATCCCCACCGGGTCGCGCGCGGCGAGGAACGAGCCGTCCCGCCCGGCGACGGCGAAGGCGAACATCCCCCTGAGCTCGCCGACCGCGTCGGGGCCGCGCTCGTGCACGAGGCGCAGGGCGACCTCGTTGTCGGAGTGGGTGAGCAGCCGCCGGTCGTCGAGCGTGCGGCGCACCTCCTCGTGGTTGTAGACCTCGCCGTTGCCCACGAGGAAGCGCTGGCCGTCCGAGGTGGGCAGCGGCTGATGGCCCCCGGAGACGTCGACGATCGAGAGCCGCCGGTGCCCGAGCCAGGCGTGGTCGAGGGCCAGCGTGCCCACGTCGTCCGGGCCACGATGCACGAGGCGGCGGAGCATGCGCTCACCGGCCTCGGGATCGATCCTTCCGTACTGGGCGACGATGCCGCAGATTGGCGCCTCCTAGGCCGGCGCGAGCGCGAGGCTCGCGATCGGGGTCTCGACGGGTGAGGCGTCCGCCCGGCGCGCGGCGCGGTCACGGTAGGCGGCCGGACGGCGGTCGGCGAGGTGGGAGAGCAGGGCCCGCGAGGACGAAACCGCGCCGCGGGCGTCGAGGCGCGCCGCCGCCAGGCCGGGCCGGGCGCCGGTGCGAGCCAGAACGCGCCCCTCGGGATCGACGACCTTCGCGTGACCGAGGAAGCGCAGGTCGCCGAGCGTGCCGGTCTGGTTGGCCGAGACCCACACGACCTGGTTCTCGATCGCGCGCGTGCGGTCGATCAGGTCGAAGTGAAGGGTCTGGCGATCGCGCTTCAGACGGCGGGCGGGCTTGACCCGGCAGACCGGCCAGGCGGCCATGGAGGCGATGATCTCGGCGCCGTCGTCGGCCAGCGCCCGAGCCGACTCGGGGAAGACCTTGTCGTAGCAGATGAGCATCCCGAGGCGGCCGACCGGGGTGTCGAAGGCGGCGAAGCCGTCGCCCGACTCGTAGACGCCGATCTCGCTCGGGGGGAGGTGGACCTTCCGGTGGTGCCCGAGCACCCCGTCTCCGCTCAGGCACACCGCGCTCGAGTACGGGCCGCCCGGCGCCTCCTCGGAGAAGCCGACGCAGACCACCGTCGGTCCGGCGAGACGGACGAGCTGGGCGATCTCCGGGCCGTTGAGCCGGAGCAGCGGCGGGGAGGCGGGGTTGCCCTCGGCTCCGGGCACCTTGCCGGGATAGCCGCCGAGCGCGCACTCCGGGAACACCACCAGTGAGGCGCCCCGGGCCCGCGCCCGGGCGAGCGTCAGCGCGATGTCGGCGAAGGCCGGCTCGAGCGCGCGCCCCGCGGGGGCGGCCACGGCGGCGATGGCGCCCGGAAGCACACGATGCTCGGCGAGGCTCCTCACGGTGGGAATGATCGCCGCCCGGGGCCGCGGTCCATATCGACCGGTGGACAAGATTCCCGCCGCGCCGTTGGACCGGGTGGCGACATCGCTCGAGTACTAGGAGATCGCGACCATGCGCTCGATGGGCAGGCGGGCTCGTGCGGCGATGTCCTCCGGGACGCGAACCTCCGGGCGCCCGTCACGCAGGGTGTCGCGCAGCTTGGGCAGCGTGATCATCTTCATGTAGCCGCAGCTCGCCGCCTCGTTGGCCGCCACGAAGTCGACCCCCGGCGCGGCCTGGCGCAAGGGATGGAGCATGCCGGTCTCGGTGGCCACGATCGCCGTGGCTCCCGCCTCGGCGCGGCGGGCGTAGTCGAGCATCCCCCCGGTGGAGAGCATGTGCACTCCGGCGGAGTCGACGTCGCCCGCGGCCACGTACTCCATGACGCTCGTCGAGCACCCGCACTCGGGGTGTATGAGGAAGTCGGCGCCCGGATGGGCCGCGCGCACCCGGGTGACGTCGTCGGGCCGGATGCCGGCGTGCACGTGGCACTCGCCGTCCCACACCCGCATCGGGCGACCGGTCATCTTCTCGACGTAGGAGCCGAGGAACAGGTCCGGGCCGAACAGGATCTCCTGGTCGGGTCCGTACTCGCGGTAGATGTGCTCGACGACGCTCACCGCGTTGGCCGAGGTCACGCAGAAGTCCGTCTCGGCCTTGACCTCGGCCGAGGTGTTCACGTACATCACCGCGAGCGCCCCCGGATGCCGGGCCTTCCACTCGCGCAGCTGGGAGGCGGTGATCGAGTCGGCCAGCGAGCAGCCGGCGTACAGATCCGGGAGGAGGACCGTCTTCTCCGGAGAGAGGATCGATGCGGACTCGGCCATGAAGTGCACGCCGCAGAAGACGATCGTGCGCTGCGCGGCCGCGGCGGCCTGGCGCGAGAGCCCGAGCGAGTCGCCCACGTAGTCGGCCACCTCCTGCACCTCGGGGAGCTGGTAGTTGTGGGCGAGGATCACCGCATCGCGGGCGCGGGCCAGCGCGCGCACCTCGTCCTGGAGCGCGGGGATCGAGTCGAGCGACAGCAGCGTGCCGGGCGTCGCCGTGCCGCCGGGCTGGATGACGGGAAGGCTCACGAGGTCAGCGGCTCGAGGAGGAGGGAAAGGTCGAGCGCCGGCGCGGAGTGGGTCAGCGCGCCGACGGAGATGAAGTCTACGCCCGTCCGGGCCACGGTTCGAAGCGTCGTGGCCGTGATCCGGCCGCTGGCCTCGAGCGTCGCCCGGCCGGCGACCCGCGCCACCGCGGCGCGCAGCTCGTCCGGGGTCATGTTGTCGAGGAGGATTCGGTCCGCCCCGGCGGCCAGGGCCTGCTCGACTTCACCGAGGTTCCGGCACTCCACCTCGAGCGGCAACTCGGGGGCGGCGGCGCGGCCGCGCGCCACCGCCTCCCCCACACCGCCGGCCAGCGCGGCGTGGTTCTCCTTGATGAGGACCATGTCGTAGAGGCCGGCGCGGTGATTCACCCCGCCGCCGGCGCGCACCGCGGCCTTCTCGAGCGCCCGCAGGCCCGGCGTGGTCTTGCGGGTGTCGAGCAGGCGCGCGCCGGTGCCCTCGAGCTCGCGGACGAGCAGCGCGGTGAGCGTCGCCACGCCCGAGAGCCGGGCCAGGAAGTTGAGCGCCGTCCGCTCGGCGCTCAGCAGGGCGCGGGCCGCCCCGCAAGCCTCGAGCACCTCGCCGGCCTCCCGCCAGACGCCCTCGGGCCCCAGGCGCTCGAGCTCGACCGCGGGGTCGAGGGCCCGGAACGTGCGCTCGGCGGCCTCGAGCCCGTAGACGATCCCCGGCGCCTTCTGCACGATCCGGGCGCGCGCCCGGGCCTGGGCGGGAACGATCGCGCGCGCGGTCACGTCGCCCGAGCCGAGATCCTCGGCCAGGGCGCGCGCGACGAGCGCGGCGAGCGCGGCGACGTCGTCAGGGTGCGCCGGGGGCAGCGTCATGGCGCGAAGCCTAGGCGGCTCGGCGCCCGCTGCGCGGATAGGGTGCCGCCTCGATGGAAGAGGTCCTGCGCGAGGCGGTCAGCTACGTCCTGGTGGTCATCGACGGCATCGGGGCGTTCATCGTCGCCGTGGGTGTGCTGAGCGCCTTCGGCGCCTATCTGCTCAGCGAGCTGCGGATCCGGCCACGCTCCTACGAGGACGTGCGCCTGTCGCTGGGCCGCTTTCTCGCCCTCGGCCTCGAGTTCCAGCTGGGCGCCGACATCCTCGGCACCGCGGTCTCTCCCTCCTTCGCGGAGATCGGCAAGCTCGGGGCGATCGCGGGCATCCGGACGGTCCTGAACTTCTTCCTCGCCCAGGATCTCAGCCGCGCGCGAGGGTCGAACGACCCCGACTCCACCGAGCCCCCGCCCCGCTCCGCGCTGGCGGGCGCGCTTCGCGGCCCGCGGCGCTCCTAGCTCGTGAGCTTCGCCCACCTCGTCACGGTGGCGGCCGAGGTGCCGCTGGCGGGTGCGGTCCTCGTCGCGGCGGTCGGGGTGCTGCGGGCGGTCCTCACCGCGGGCCTCGCAGGGGACGTGCTCGCCGGCTCCTTCAGTCTGTCCCTCGAGCTGCTCCTCGCCGCGGGCATCATGCGTCTGGCCGCCCGGCCCGGCGCAATGGTCCTCGCCCTCGTCGCGCTCGTCGTGCTCATCCGGCAGGTCATCGGCGTCGGCCTGCGCTTCGGGCGCGAGGCGCTCGCGGGGCGTCGGGCTCCCGCCGCCGGACCGCCGGCGTGAGCCCGTCGCGCTAGCGCGCGGCGACCTGGAGCAGGTAGGCGCGCACGAAGGGATCGAGGTCGCCGTCGAGGACGCGGGCGGCGTCGCCCGCCTCGACGCTCGTCCGGTGATCCTTGACCAGCGTGTAGGGGTGAAGGACGTAGGAGCGGATCTGCGAGCCGAAGTTTACGTCGAGGGCCTCTCCTCTCTCCGAGGCGATCTCCTCGAGCCGGCGGCGCTCCTCGAGCTCGACGAGCCGTGAGCGCAGCATTCCCATCGCCACCGCCCGGTTCTGGGTCTGGGAGCGCTCGTTCTGACATTGGACGACGATGCCCGAGGGACGGTGGGTGATCCGCACCGCGGAGTCGGTCTTGTTGACGTGCTGCCCCCCCGCTCCGCTCGAGCGGTAGGTGTCGACGAGGAGGTCGTCCTCGTCGATCTCCACCTCACCGGCGTCCTCCACCACCGGCGAGACCTCCACGCCGGCGAAGCTCGTCTGGCGACGCTTGGCCGCATCGAAGGGCGAGAGGCGCACGAGGCGGTGCACCCCCTTCTCCGCCGCGTAGAGCCCGTAGGCGTTCTCTCCGCGCGTCCGGAACGTCGCCGACTTGATGCCCGCCTCCTCCCCCGCGCTCGCCTCGAGCAGCTCGGTGGAGAAGCCGCGCTTCTCGGCCCAGCGCATCTCCATGCGCAGCACCATCTCGGCCCAGTCCTGGGCGTCGGTGCCGCCCGCGCCGGCGTTGACGGTCACGAGCGCGTCGCCCGCGTCGTAGCGTCCGGAGAAGAGGCGCTCCTCCTCGAGGGCGTCGAGGCGCTCCTGCACCGAGACGATCTGCTCCTCCAGCTCGGCGGCGAGCTCGGGATCCTCCTCCGCCATCTCGGCCAGCGGCTCGAGGTCGGCGACGTCGGACTCCAGCGTGCGGAAGGCCCCGAGCTTGCGCGTGGCGCGGGCGTGCTCGGCGCTCGTGCGCGCGGCGCGCTCCTGGTCGTCCCAGAAGCCGGGGAGGCCCATCTCGCCCTCCAGCACCCCCGCGCGCGCGCTCAGAGCAGGCGGGTCAAAGATAGTCCGCGAGCAGCGCGAGCTGGTCGCGGAGAGCCGACAGCCGCTGCGGGGTCGGCTCGGAGGCGGAGGGCGCGGCGGCCATGACCCCAGCCTACCTGTCCCTGCCGCGGGCCACTCGCCCTCGCCGAGTGGCGAGTCACCCTCGAGGCGCTAGGCGCCGTGGCACTTCTTGAACTTCTTGCCCGAGCCGCACCAGCACGGGTCGTTGCGCCCGATCTGCTCGTCGTCGGCCACCCGGCGCTGGGTGACGGGCGGAAGGGGGTCGAGCTCGGCCTCGGCGTGGGCCTCCTCGGCCGCCAGGCCGGGCCCGGCGCCGGCGCGCGCCATCTCCAGCGCGCTCGGCTGGTCGTAGGACCCGCCGGAGTAGGAGACGCGCGAGCCGCCGGTCGCGGATCCGCTGGCCGACCGCGGTCGCGTCGGCTCGGAAGCGGGCAGTAGACCGGCCCCGGCACCGTTCTCGCCCTCGACCTGGACCTCGACGTTGTAGATCATCCGCGCGAAGTCGGCCCACACGGAGTGCATGAGGTCGGTGAACAGCTCGAAGGCCTCGTTCTTGTAGGCCACGAGGGGGTCGATCTGGGCGAACCCCCGGAGGTGGATGCCCTCCCGCAGGTAGTCCATGTCGTAGAGGTGCTCGCGCCACTTCTGGTCGATGATCTCGAGCAGCAGGTAGCGCTCGAGCGCGCGCATGAGCTCGGAGGAGAGCTCCTGCTCGCGCTGGTCGTAGAGCCGGCGCGCCTCCTGCACGAGGAGGCGGGTGAGCTCGTCCCGGTCGAGCGCGTCGGCGTCGAGCTCGTCGGGGCCGAAGCCGATCGGGAAGATCTCTTCGAGGCGGGCGAAGAGCCCGTCGAGGTCCCACTCCTCGATGTAGTCCCCCGGCGTGTACTCGGCGACGAGCCGCTCGAGGACGTTCTCGATCTCCTCGCGCGCGGGGCCGCCCATGTCCCGGCCCTCCAGCACCTCGTCGCGGTAGCGGTAGACGATCTCGCGCTGCTGGTTCATCACGTCGTCGTACTCGAGGACGCGCTTGCGGATGAGGAAGTTCTGCTCCTCGACCTTCTTCTGTGCCTTCTCGATCTGCTTGGAGAGCATCCCGGCCGAGATGGGCTCCTCGTTGCCCTCCTCGTCGGTCGAGCCCAGGCGGTCGAGGATCTTGTAGATGCGGTCGCCGGCGAACAGACGCACGAGGTCGTCCTCGGCGGAGAGGAAGAAGCGCGACTCCCCCGGATCGCCCTGGCGGCCCGAGCGCCCGCGGAGCTGGTTGTCGATCCGCCGCGACTCGTGGCGCTCGGTGCCCACGATGAAGAGCCCTCCGGCTTCGAGGACCCGGTCGCGGTCGGCCGCGAGGCGGCGCTCGATCTCGGGAAGGACGTCCGCGTAGCGCTCCTCGTAGTCGGGATCGCCGGGGCGCAGGCCGAGCTTGGCGAGCTCGAGGTGCGTCAGGTGCTCCTCGTTGCCGCCCAGCTTGATGTCGACGCCGCGGCCGGCCATGTTCGTCGCGATGGTCACCGCGCCGGGGCGTCCGGCCTCGGCGATGATCTCGCCCTCGCGCTCGGCGTACTCGGGCTTGGCGTTGAGGACCGTGTGGTCGATGCCCTTCTGGGACAGCCGACCACCGAGCAGCTCGGAGACCTCGACGGAGATCGTGCCCACGAGCACCGGCTGCCCGCGCTCGTGGCGCTGCTCGATCTCGCGCAGCACCGCCGCCCACTTGCCGTCCTTGGTCTTGTAGATCTCGTCGTTGCGGTCCTCGCGGATCATCGGCTGGTTGGTGGGGATCTGCACCACCGGCAGCTTGTAGATCTTCATGAACTCGGTGGCCTCGGTCAGCGCCGTGCCCGTCATGCCCGAGAGCTTCTCGTAGAGGCGGAAGAAGTTCTGGAGGGTGACCGTGGCGAGGGTCTGGTTCTCCTCCTGGACGCGCACCCCCTCCTTGGCCTCGACGGCCTGATGCAACCCCTCCGACCAGCGCCGGCCGTCGAGGATGCGGCCGGTGAACTCGTCGATGATCTTCACCTCGCCGTCGACCACCGCGTAGTCGACGTCGCGCTTGTAGAGCGACTCGGCCTTGAGCGCCTGGTGCAGGTGGTTGACCAGCGGCCCGTTCTCGGCGCGGTAGAGGTGGTCGATGCCCATGAAGCGCTCGGTCTTGGCCACGCCCAGCTCGGTGACCGCGACCGTCTTGTGCTTCTCGTCGAACTCGTAGTCGAAGTCGGCGACGAACTGCTTCTTGGCCTTGGGATCGAGGTTCTCGGGACGCTTGCCGGCCACCATGCGGGGCGCCAGCCGGGCGAACTTCGCGTAGAGGTCGGCGGCCTGCTCGGGCGCCCCGGAGATGATGAGCGGGGTGCGCGCCTCGTCGATGAGGATGTTGTCGACCTCGTCGACGATGGCGAAGTTGTGCGCGGCCGAGCCGCCGTCCTCGGGCTTCGCGCGACCGCCGTGCTGGACCTTCTCCTCGAGCGAGCCGGCCATGTTGTCGCGCAGGTAGTCGAAGCCGAACTCCGAGTTGGTGCCGTAGGTGACGTCGGCGGCGTAGGCGTCGCGCTTCTCCTCGTAGGGCTGCATGTTCTGCAGTACGCCCACGGTCACGCCGAGCGCGTCGTAGATCGGGCTCATCCACTCCGCGTCGCGCCGGGCCAGGTAGTCGTTGACGGTGACGACGTGGACGCCCTGGCCGGCGAGCGAGCCCAGCACCACGGCGAGGGTCGCCGTGAGGGTCTTCCCCTCGCCCGTGCGCATCTCGGCGATCGAGCCGCCGTGGAGCACCATGCCCCCGATGAGCTGTACGTCGAAGTGGCGCATGCCCATCGTGCGCTTGCCCGCCTCGCGGACGAGTGCGAAGCACTCGGGAAGGAGGTCGTCGAGCTTCTCCCCGCCGCGCGCGCGCTCGCGCAGCTCGTCGGTACGCTCACGCAGCTCGTGGTCCTCGAGTAGCTCGAGCTCCGGCTCGAAGGAGCCGATCCGCTCGACCCGCTTGGCGTAGCCCTTGAACTGCTTGGACTCGCCCATGCGCAGGGCCTTGTCGAGGATGGGAAGCGGCATCAGGAGGCTGGGTGATCGGGTTCGGGTGACGCGGTCGCAGGCCCCCCGACCTCTCGCTGGCGTTTCAGCGTAGCAGCGGTTCGGGCGTCCCTCGGGGGCCTGTATCGGCGCGTACGGGGTGGGCTAGAGAGGGCTCGAGGCGCTCTGCGCGGACGGTGCGCCGGCCCGCGTGCGGGCCTCGCGGCGGCGCCGGCGCTTGTCGCGGTGGCGCTTGACCTGACGCGCCAGCTCATCCGCACAGAGGTTGACCGAGTGCACGAGATCGGGCGAGGCGTCGTGCGCGCGCAGAGTGACGCCCTTGAGGATGAGGGTGGCCTCGGCGACGTGGCGGTCGGCGATCGCCGGGTTGCGCTCCTCGCAGATCTCGATCTCGAGCCGAGCGAGCTCGGAGACCTGCTTTGCGATCTTCTCGAAGCGGCGCTCGACATGAGAGCGCAGGTCGTCGCTGACGGGCAGGTTGCGGCCCTTGACCTCGATGCGCATCGCGTGTCCCCCTTGCTCGGGTGAGATGAGCTGTCAGTTCCAATTGTAGGGGCACCGGCGGACTTTGTCAGTGGCTCATGCGTCCACTCGCCGCAACGTGCGCGCGTAGGTGACGGCGGCGACTTCGCGGGTGCCGGCCGCGCGCAGGGCACGAGCGCACGCTTCGAGGGTGGCTCCCGTGGTGTGCACGTCGTCGACGAGCAGCGCGCGCTCCGGCGCGCGCCCGGCCACGTGGACCTCGATCCTCCCGGCCGCCCGTCGGGCGGATCGGCCGGCCCCGAGCTGACGCGTGGCCGCTCCCCGACGACGGAGGCACGCCGCCACCGGGCGTCCCGTGCGGCGCGCCAGAGCGGCGGCCAGAAGCGCCGCCTGGTCGAACCCGCGTGCGCGCCGGCGCGCGGGATGCAGGGGTACGGGCACCAGCGTCGCACCGTCCACGAGATGGGGCGGCGCGCCCACCGCGATCGGCGCCGCCATGACGTCGGCCAGGCGGAGGGCGCCACGGAACTTGAGGGCGCCGACGAGCGCTCGCGCCGGGCCCTCGTAGGCGAGCGGCGCCCACGCGGCGGAGAACGCCGCGGTGCGCGCCGGGCACCTCCGGCACGGCGCGGGCAGGCCGCAGCGCGCGCAGCGAGAGGCGGAGAGCCAGGGCAGCGCGCGCCGGCACGAGGCGCAGAGCACGTCGTGTCCGGCCCGCAGGGGCGTGCGACACGCCGAGCAGCCGGGCGGGGCCACGAGGGCGAGGAGCTCGGCGAGCAGGCGGCGGAGCATCGATGCCGTGAAGGCTGCTGATCGGCCCGTGAAGCGGGGCGCACGGACTGCGACAATCCCGCGCGGTGTCAGCGGACGCTTCGTGGACCTTCGCGCCTGGCGTCCTCCTCACGCTCGCGGTCGCGGCCGGGCTCTACGCGGTGCGCTGGCGGCGCGCCCGCGCCGGGGACGCCGCCCCCGGCCTCGCGCGGCTC
>JAABUQ010005499.1_pt1 | contig 20135 bp, 15 predicted proteins | sample 5560001 | NCBI WGS metagenome assembly JAABUQ01 (sample SAMN10711888, study PRJNA513371) | rock metagenome | isolation source: Antarctica rocks | place: Antarctica: Victoria Land, Finger Mt nord | collected 2015-12-18
TATGATAAGAGCTATCGCCTACGTTGATACCATATGTTAGGGGATGTGCTCCAATGCGCGACATGCTTAATGGGACACTGCAGGAGTGTACTCGGTCGCACATCATCGGTTTGCCCCGTGCTGGGTCGCATTCTTGTAAAAAGTGGCATGGCCATTCCGGTCGTCGTATCGTATGGTGTTGGTGGGGCCATACGGTAGTAGCGGCGGCCTTGCAAATGCGCAATAAGTATGTCATACTAGCTTCCGCAAGGTGTCAGATAGCGCACATGCGCGCGGGCCGTAAAAGGTAACAGAGCACCGGAGGTGAAGGGGTTACTATGACGATGTTAGTACTCCTGGTCGGGACCAATCCCCTGCCTAACTATGTGGTCGCGCGCTATCTGCTCATGAATAGCGATGCCCCCGACAGCATCTTGTTAGTCCATACCGGTGAAACGTCTGTCGTAGCGACGCGGATAGAGGATGCGATCAACACGATCGCGCGAGGGCAGGCGCCCCCCATTACTCGCCTTCCCCTCAGCAGTAACGCGGCGCTGGATGGGGACCAGCTGTACCATGAGGTACTCGCACACATGGAAACCGTGAGCGGCGACATGCACTTGAACTACACAGGGGGCCGCAAGCCGATGGCGGTTCACGCATACCGCGCCGCCGAAAACCTCGACAGCGGCGTACCACTATTTTCGTACCTAAACCCGCAGAGCTTTCAGTTACGGTATGACGGGGGTAACTTCGCGCCGCGAACGGGTGACATGCGTCATGAGGTCACGCTCGATCTTGTGACTCTGCTCAAGCTCCACGGTTGCACCTTTGTATCCGAGGAGCAGCGAGAGTACCACAGAACGGCCGATTGGCTCCTGACGCTGGCCTGCAAGAAGCCGAAAAGGAAAGAGGGCGCGGCGCCACCGCACTTCGAGGATTTTCGAACGTGGAAGACGCGGCTGAGGCCCGAGAGAGGTAAGTGGGCTGGGGTAACCATCAACACGCCGCCGTGGCCCACGACCGAGAATGGCGCGGGATTTGAGCCATTGGCGAGTGCAATACAACAGGACTTCAACCTGCCAAGCTCATGCACCTGGAACTCGCTCGACGACGACCAACGTACGACGATTGGCGAATTCCTCGACGGCAAGTGGCTCGAGCAGGTCGTGGCTAAAAAGCTGTCCCAATATGTCAATGATGCCTCTTATCTCTCTCCGCCGATTACGAGTTGTCACCGTAACGTGAAAGCGATGCGTGAGCCACGCGATGAACGGGCGAGCCGGTATGCGCCGGAACTCGATGTGGTTGTCATGCGGGGCTATGAGTTGGTTCTACTCTCCTGCACGACTGCTGGTTACGGTCAGTGGGAGTACAACCGCGACATCATTAAAAGCAAGGCGTTCGAGGCGTTGCACCGCGCCACGCAGTTCGGCGGTGAGGAGGCGCAGGCCGTCCTTGTGACACCGTGCGAGCCCGAGATGGCGCGTCGTCTCATGGAGGATTTGGAGAACGATTTCGCGGCAGGGCGACCCAAGTTGTCTATCCTCGACCGCACTCACCTTAACGGGTTCGCGCACGCGTTCAAGGCCGCTATCAACCCTAGACCGTAACGTAGTGACAGTGTAAGGAATCGTCCGTCCATGGCACTATGCCTCACCCTACTGGAGTGTGCATCGATCCAGGGCTACGTGTTTGCTAGCAATCGGCTACGCGAAGCGATCGGCGGATCATTCCTCGTTAAACAGGCGACCGACGACCTGCTCTACCGAGTTTTAGTGGAACTCGGGCCGAACGCGGCCGATGTCGAAGGATGGAAGACGGCGGGGCCGCCAGCTATCTTCATGGACGGCACGGATTTACAGGCGGAGGTGCTCTACGTCGGCGGTGGTAACGCCGCCGTGCTCTTCATCGATAGGGACCGTGCGGTGCAAGTGGTGCGTCGCCTCAGCAGCCTGTTACTCGCCTGCGCTCCGGGCCTGTCGCTACTCGCGGCGCATGCGGAGTTCGCGCCGGGAGAGGCGAGGGCGCTCCGGCGAGCGTTCGACGCCGCCGCCGCCAAACTGGGCGACCAGAAGACGGAGGGGCGCATCGGGCTGCGGCGCGAAGGACTTGCCGTTACGCGAGCTTGCGCGACGACGGGTGGGGCGGCGACGATTGCCTATGCTGCGAGCGACGGAGGGATCGAGTGGCTCTCCGCTGCCGCGGCAGCCCGGCGACAGGCGGCGGCGGACGCCGAGTCCGCGATGCGCAGGACGTTCGCGGAGGTGACGCAACAAGGCTACCACTTCCCGCTCGACCTGGACGATCTCGGTGGGCGCGAGGGCGAGAGCCATTTGGCCGTGGTCCACATCGATGGCAATGGGATAGGCCAGCGCCTGCTGGACACACTCGCGGCGTATCAAGACGACAATTGGCGTCTCGTCGCGGCGCTTCGCACTTTCTCGCGGCGCATCAGCACCGCCGCCGACCGCGCTCTCCAGGGTTTGTTGGACGACTTAATCGAGGCGCTGCCGCGACTTCAAGAGCAGGGGCTATCAATCTCGTGGGAAGGCCGCCAGATCTACTTCCCGTTCCGCCCGCTGCTCTACGGTGGCGACGATCTTACTTTTGTGTGCGATGGTCGTCTCGGCCTGCCGCTGGCCGCGCGCTACCTCGATCTCTTCTCGCGCGAGACCGACGACGAGGGCAAGTCTCTGTCGGCCTGTGCCGGAGTGGCCATCGCGCGGACACACTTCCCGCTGGTCCGCGCGTATCGGCTGTCCGAGGAACTCTGTCAGCAGGCTAAGCACAGCGCCGGCAACCCACGGGAGAGCAGTTGGCTTGATTTCCACGTCATCTTCGGCGGCCTGACCGATGACCTAACCGCTTTGCGCGATGCATATCCCGGCCTGTACTGGCGCCCATGGCAGGTCGACGGTGTGCATGACGCGCAGGGGTGGCCGTACTTCCGCGACTTACTACACCGTTTCCAGCACTGGCCGCGCACGCAGGTTAAGGGCCTCCGCGACGCTATCGAGCAGGGGCCTGAGCGGACCAGGGAAATTCTGGAGCAGGCGCGCCTGCGCGATCTGTCCTACCCTGACGCGCCCAAACTCGTGCTGCACGGAGGGTGGGCCGGCGGGAAGCGCACGCCGCTCTACGACCCGATCGAAGCGCTCGACTTCTTTTTGGATGTGGAGGATGCTCATGCCACTGTGCCTGCGCGTCAAGCTGCTCAGTGATACGGCGCCAGGCTCCGGAACTGGCGAAGCTGGGCGGATTGACCGCGCTGTCGTGCGGGACCGTTTAGGCTTGCCGCTCTTGCCTGGACGTGGCCTTAAGGGAGCCTTGCGGGAGGCGGCCCTGGAAACCGCTGAGGCGCTCGACGCGGCGGGGTTTGGCGACGTGCTGGCCTCGGCAATGATCGAACGATTGTTCGGCGTACCGGGCATGGCCGCCTCGGGTTGGTTGCACCTCGGTAACGCTCGCCTCGCGGACGCTGTCGACCTGGAGCCCTGGTTGTCCTGGGCTGCTACACAGGCGCCGACCGTCTTCGGCCCTGCCGCCGTGCTGAAGGCGCTGACGGGCTTGCGGGTGCAGACGCGCATCGCTCGGTTGACTGGTGGTCCGGCCCCCGATACCCTACGCTCCACCCAGATTGTCGCGCGTGGCCATCAGTTCATAGCCCCGGTGAGCCTTATACCACCCCCGGACGATAATCGCGGCGACATAGCGACGATGCGGGACGCACTGGCTTTCTCCTGTATGGCCTTGAGGCGCATCGGTCTCTCGCGCAACAGGGGGCTGGGCGCGGTCGAGGTGACTCTGGAAGACGAAGGGTCGAGTGACCTGTGTGCGGCTGCGTTGGCGCGCGTGGCTCGACGCATGGAGGGCCAACCGCAATGAGCCATCAACTGCGCTATTCCTGCGACCTGGCCGGTCCGGCCCTCTTCAGCGTTAGTGACGGCGATCCCAATCTGGTGCGTAGTACAAGGTACATCCCGGGGAGCGCCGTCTGGGGCGCGTTGGCGACAACCTTGATCAGGAAGCGTAACTTGCACGCGGCGCATACCGACTCCCTCTTCGCGCAGTGGTTCCTGCGCGGGGGCCTGCGTTGCCTAAATGCCTATTGTAGTGCCGCTGTTCACAATGGGGAGGAACCGCGGCGTCTGTTGCCCGTGCCGCTATCAGTGCAGCGCGACAAGGTCGATGCCCACGTTCTGTACGACCTCGTGGCCTATCACATGGCTGACCAGACCTGTCCGGTGCAGACAAGACGGCTCGATGGCTTCGGTACGCTGGAGCAAGGAACAGTGTACTTGCAGGATATCGAGATGCAGTTGAACTACCACACGAGTCGCCCGAACCGCATGAAGGGACGGGCCGATGAGGGCGAGGGCGCCGTCTTCGTCTATGAGGCTCTGGCGCCATCGCAGCGGTTCGAGGGACGCATACTGGGCGAGCCGGAGGACCTGCGCCAGGTATGCGCGGATCTCGAGTGGTCGCGGGAGAGTCCTCTTTCCGTTCAGCTTGGCCGTTCGCGTGCGACCCAGTACGGCGGGTCCGTCTGCCTCGCGCTGCTCTCTGCTGGCCCGGAACCATTCACGCGCGAAGTCGGCGTCGACACGACGGACGACGGCGATGCGGCGGGTTATGCCAAGGGGCATCTCGTCCTTACTTTACTATCACACATGCTCTTGCGCGACGATCTGGGGTACCCTACCCTTCAGGTCCCGACGGTCGAGGTCGGGCGGTTACTGGGGTTAGAGCCTGGCGAACTACAGCCGACCGGCCGCTTTGTGGCGCGTGTGACCGTGGGCGGGTACGCCTCGGTGTGGTCCCTGCCGCGTCCGCAGTGGCCGGCGTGTGCGGCCGGGAGCGTCTTTGTTTTTCGAGTGGAGGGCGTCGATGTGGGTGCGATAGCGCGGCGCGTCCAGCAAGCTGAGTACACCAGCCTGGGGCTGCGTACGGAAGAGGGCTTCGGGCGTTTCGCGCTCAACTGGCATGGTAGACAGCTGTCGTTGCGTAGAGAGCGTTGCTACGCGCGTGCGGCGCAGCGGCCCATGGGTGAGCCACCTCCACAATTTAACACGCTGGTACACACCATGGTCGAGCGGGAACTCCTGCGTGCCGCACGGCAGCGCGGCGTAGCGGTGGCTGACGAGTTTATCAGAGCCATGGCGCACGCGGGCGGCGTGGACGGGGTATCACCTGCCTTGTTGGGACGGCTGCAACTCCTATTCCGCACGATGCAGAGTCGGTCCGCAGCGCAGACGCAGTTGGACCGCTATCGGTCGACCGCGAGCGGCCAACTCAAGGGGATGCGCGATTCCAGGCGGCACTCTCTCTACGACGCCATTACAGCCGTGCTACGGCTCAGTTCGGACGGGACACCTCCCGGCCTGCCCTCAATGTCCATCTTGCTGGCGCCCGTGACGGGCAATCCCGCCATTGTCGCGGTGACGAAGGCGGCTGACTGGGATGTCGAGGGCGACGAACTCCTATGCTTGGCGGTCGCGCGGCAGTACCTGCGCTCCCTGTTTGGCCACCTGTCACGGCATCGTCGGGGGAAGGTGAGGGCGCGACGCCGGCCAGTGCGCGAGGGGGAGCAACCGTGAGCGGGACAACACAGGCCCTTGGTGTAGTGATCGGGCGCGTCATCGCGCGCGGCACGCTCCGCCTGGAGAGCGCGGCGCACTTCGGCGGCGACGAGGGCGACGAGACAGACATGACGCTCGTGCGCGGCGCGGACGGGGCGCTCGTTATCCCTGGCGCATCGATCGCCGGGGCCTGCCGTGGCTACCTCGCGCACTGCCTGCTCGGGGCGCGGGCGTTCGGCTATTTAAGTCCACGCGACGAGTCGCCGCCGTCGCAACAGAGGGCGGAGGAGCGCCGGCTATGGGCGCAGGAGGCTCAGGTCGGCCTGATCGACCTGTTCGGGGGCATCGATGACAACGGCAATCAGAGTGCCCTGCTGGTAGCCGACGCCTACGCCTCGCACGAGACAACAGGCATACGCGATGGAGTGGCTATCACCGGTGCGACGGGTCAGGCCGCCGACACGGCCAAGTATGACGCCGAAGTAATCGAGCCGGGTGGGGAGTTCTTGCTGTGCTTCGAGTTGGTGATACGGCAGATTCACGCTGACGAGGGCAAGGTGGATCTCTTGAAGCGCCTACTCAATCTGGTGCTTGAGGCATTCGAGCGAGGAGAGTTGCGCCTAGGCGCGCGCACACGCCGGGGGCTAGGCCGCGGACGGGTCGACGTGTGGCAGGTGCAGGATCTGCGCTTCGGCGATCCACAGGATGTGCTGCGCTGGCTGCGCCGTGAGCAACCACAGGGGGATTCGCCGCGCCGCACTACTGTCGGCGACCAGCAGGCATCTCGGGGCGTCTTGTCGTACCTTGACCTGCGCGTCACTGTCACCCTCGACGGCCCCCTACTGGTGCGCTCATATACCGAGGACCCCTACCAGCCGGACGCGGTGCAGTTGCGGGCGGGGGGTATGCCGGTCATCCCCGGGACAAGCATTGCCGGAGTGTTGCGCCACCGAGCGGAGCGTATTTTGCACACGATCGTGGACGGGCACAATGATGAGGCCGTGCAAGGGTTTATAGAGCACCTGTTCGGCCATGTCCACCAGCGTGGCAACGACGATGTCCGCGCCTCGCAACGCGCCAGCCGCCTTCGTATCGAGGAGGAAATGGTGCAGGACGCTAGGGCCGAGATACAGGCCCGCGTGCGCATCGACCGCGTGACCGGGGGTGTCCTGACCGGGGCGCTCTTTGACGAGGAGCCTGTGTGGGGAGAGCGAGGGCAACCGATGACATGGCGCCTCACCTGTCGCCTATGGGAGCCGGAGGAAGCGGAGATTGGGTTACTCCTTCACCTGCTCAAGGACGTGTGGCTGGGGGATGTGACGGTGGGTGGTGGGGCGGCCGTGGGGCGTGGCGTGTTGCACGGCAAAGAGGCAACACTGGCGTGGGTCACCTCCGGCGAAGAGAGAGGGGAGTGGACGATTCGGGGCGCGGGTGAAACGACGCCGGAGGCGCTGCGCCTCGTGGGGAGCGACCCGCACATACTCGATCGCTGTGCCGAGAGCTTGCTGCGACGCATGGGCAGCGCGGAGGGGTGACGAGGATGGTTATAGGTAGGGTGGACGCCGAGCGGCACATCCCGCGCCTGTACCTGGCGCTACGGTTTCTAGATCTGACTGCGCCACTACTGGGTGAACTCGAGGATATCACCGATCTAGAGGCTCTGCTGGTCGAGGCATACACATATATTATGGCCGAGCAGCGGGGCAATGGGCAGAAGCTCTTGCTGCTTGCGTATACCGACAGCAGTGTGGTATGGGGCACGTATGCGCCTGGAGAACTCGCAACGGCGGGGGCGATTGACCCTGCTTTCCTCCAGGAATTGCGGTTGTTCGGGCCAAGCGGCGAGTACTATCTCTGGCGACATGGGACAGGGTTCCACGCGCGCACACGCGTCGACGTGGCGCCTCCCGCCACCTTCGGGCGAGTCGAACAGGAGGGCTATGTGCCGCCCTTTGAATGGGGTGCGAGTGAGCCGAACGTGGCCGACGAGTGGCAGGCGCTGTGGGGCACGCGTATAGACCAGGACGGACCAGAGCGGTGGACTGTGCTCTTCGAGGAGCGCGGCGCACGCCTCCTGCTCCCACCTCTGGGGGTAGAGGAGGTCGCACTCCCAGAGCTCCCGTTGCGCCTGCTGGTCCGGCACTATCTCACGTACGATGGGCAGAGCGGTATCTGTGCGTACAGCGATTTGCGCTGTGTCGCCTTATGCGACGCGCGCCTGCGCCCGCTCGTTTTCACGTCTTGACCGGAGGTTACGCAGTTATGAGAGGGGATATGCTATCGGCGCGCGCGCCGTACAACTTCGTGCCGCTGCCGGAGCAAGCGCGGCCGGCGGATTATCTGCCCGACGGTGCTGTCCCGACCCACGATCGCTACCATGCGGGTATGGTTTCGGGGTACTTCGACTGTCGACTAGAGACCCTCACGCCGCTGTATGTCCGCAGCACCCTCACGCACGCGGAGTACCGGGAGCGTGTCGGGCGGCGACTCCGTAACGAGCCGGAGGACGCGCGGCGGCACAAGCCGACCTTCTACAGCCCCGGCTTCAATGAGCGGGACGAACCGCGCGATGACATCAGATCCTATCTACGCATACCCGGTAGCAGCCTGCGCGGAATGACGCGCGCGCTGATCGAGATCTTGAGCGCGAGCCGCCTCACCGCTGTGAGCGAGGACGAGATGTCGTACCGCGCCGTTGGCGATATGACATCTCTTGGCGACGCCTATCGCGCGCTCATGGTCGGCAATCGTGGCGGCGCCTTTGTTCCGACTGCACGCGCCGGGTACCTATACCGCAAGGGGAATCGTTACGTAATCCGTCCGGCGCAAACCGTCCTTAGTACGCAGTATTTTCGCATCGAGGAAGATGACGCGATCTCCATCGTGACGGGGTTGCAGCGCATGGCCGAGATGCGCGACGGCCGCTACAAGCCCTCGGATTCGTACGAGTGGCTCCGTCTGCCCGTGTGGTTCCGTCCTATTAAACCGGAGGTGCATCAACACAGCCGAAAGCTCTACTACGGCAAACTCGGTCGAGCCGATCTCAGCGTCACGCAGCCCGACGACCCAAAGGGCTGGATACCCGGCCGGTTTATCGCGTCTGGATGGGTGGCGTCCGCTAACCGAGGTAAACATTTGCACTGGGTCGTGGCGCCTGCTGTCGATGGGGGCAAACAGGATTTAAACCTTTCCGAGAGGGACGTACAGTCCTACTGTGACGGCGGCGGGCTGACGCCGGCCATTACAGACCAGCACTTCTCAGTGTTACCGAATCATGAAGGCTTCGATGCTGCTTGCCCCTGTTTCTATCTTGAGCACGAGGGGCGCGTACATGTCGGGCACACCGCTTTTTTTCGTCTGCCCTATGTCACTCGCCTGACGGATGCCGTGCCCGACACCGTCAAAACAATCATGGGTCAGGAGCATACGTCGCTACCCGATACCGCCGACGCTATCTTTGGCGTGGCCGCTACATCGGAAGGCGACGGGTTCGCCGGGCGTGTCTTCTTCGAGGACGCGCGGCTGGATGGGCAACAGGAGGATGTGGAGTGGGAGCAGGTCGAAACGCCGCAGATTCTGGCCGGTCCCAAGCCAACGTGCTTCCAGCACTACCTAGCACAAGACGAGGCCCTTGCAGCCTCGGACGAGAAGCAGCGTAAAATGACGCTTCAGTACTACGGGCCTGGGGCGAAGGTTCGTGGCCACAAATTGTATTGGCACCGAAACAACGGCGCGGGCCGACAGGGCTATTGGATCGAGGACTCGCGGAAAATCCCCGACGGTTCGGACACGCAGCACACCCGTATCCGCCCAGTTCGCTCGGGCGTGCGTTTCCGTTTTCGCGTGCGCTTCGAGAATCTGCATCCGGTCGAGGTCGGGATGCTGATGTGTGCCCTCGGGCTGCCTGAAGGTTGCGCGCACAAGTTAGGTATGGGTAAGCCTCTCGGGCTCGGTTCGGTGCGCATCTCGTACGAGTTGCACACGATTAACCGTCAGGAGCGCTACCGCACGGTTTTCGCCAGCGTCAATGGGGAGTCTACTACGTGGCAGGACGGCCTGACGCGGGCTTCCATCGAAAAGGTGAAGGACTTCGGAAAGGCATTCGCCATCTGGCTTCGGCCACAGGACTCACAGGACTTACAGGACCCCGACGATGTGTGGCAAGACTCGCGCATGCAAGTGCTCAAACGTCTCCTCGCCTATGAAAGTTGTCCCCCATTCGATCGCACTCGCTATATGACGATCGAGCCGCAGAACGAGTACCGAGGCCGCCCAATCCTACCCGATCCGTCCGCGTTCGATCAACCGCCACCTGGACATCGTGCTGGTCAGGCTCCCGCATCCGGTACAAGACTACCCCAAGGTATAGGAGGGGGGCCGAGAACTCCGGCCGGCGGAGGGCAGCAAGCCCCACCTCCGTCTACTGTACGGCGTCTTTCTGTATCGCGCGAGGAGCGCGACCGCCGGCGCCGTGAGGCGCTTGATACCGTGACCGTCGGCGAGTGGCGTGAGGGCCGCGTCACGTCCGTCGTCCTCTTCGGCGCCTTCGTCGACCTTGGGGACATCGACGGGCTCGTGCATATCTCGCAACTCGGCACGGGCGGCTACCTCGAGAAGGCCGAGGATGTGGTGCAGCCCGGTCAGACCGTGCGTGTGCGCGTCATTGAGGTCGACCGCGACCTGGGGCGCATCGGGCTGAGCATGCGCGAGGATAGGCCGCGGCGGGGCTTCGATAGGCCGCGTCCGCACGAAGGCGCGCCACCTCCCGCTCCCGTTGCCGAGCCACATCCGGAAACGACGCCTGCGGCTCCGTCAATTACTGACGACGAACCAACGGCTATGGGCGAGCGCCTGATGGAGCTAGGGATGGCGCTGACCACGCCGCCACCGTCCACCGCCACGGTCGCCCCAGCAGCTCCAGAGGCGCAGGCTCCTGAGCACACGGCCACCTCACCCTCGACCGCTCAGGATGCGCGTAGGGTCGAGCCAATGGGCGCGGGGGACATGGCAGGCGCGCCGGTAGTAGAGGAGGCGATGGCCCGGCAGGTTGAGTCAGTGCAGCGCAAAGTGACGGAGGAACCTGTCGCCCCGAGGTACAAGCGCGGCGAGGTGGTGGATGCCGAGGTGCTGCAGGCCAACAAGGGCAGGGGCACTATCAAAGTACGCTTGCGCCGGGACGGCCAGGAGCCGCCCGCCATCAGGAACGTGTCGCCGGTGCTGATGAGCCTCGACGGGCTGGAGCCGGGCAGCACGATTAGCTGCAGGATTGAGGAAGTGGATCAGAAGTCTAGCCAGGTGCAAAGCGTTTCTTGGAAGAGAAAGGGTTAATGGCATGCGCACGGTGATCGTGTCGGTCGGCACGTCACTGCTGACCAATAGGGGCTGGCGGCGTGAGCAGGAGCTGCCGGCGCGCGAGGGGGTCCTGGCTGACCTTGCGCGGGCCGACCTTGCCGGCGCCTCGGCGGAAACGCATACGCTGCTGCGCTTGCCGTTGCGTGAGCGCGAGGCCGACCGCCTGGCCTGGCTGCACTCGGATACGCCCGAGGGGCGCTGGTGCGCGACGGTCCTGCGTGACTACTATGCCACGTTGGGCTACGACAGCACGCTGCACGAGAGCACCGGGCTCGGCTATCACGAGGCGACCTTCGCTGAGCGCGGGCTGCGTACCCTCCTGGCCGAGACTTTCGGCGTCATCGCCGCGGCCGGAGGGTCGGGCAATGTGACGATCTGCGCCACGGGCGGCTTCAAGGCCGAGATCGCCTACCTCAACCTCGTCGGCCTGCTGCTCGGCATCGATGTCTACTACCTGCACGAGCAGTTCCGTGAGTTGGTCAGCCTGCCGCGCCTGCCGCTCGATTGGAATATGGCCTGGGTCGCCGGCAACACGGACTTCCTGGAGTGGATCGACGAAGAGCCGCGCGCGACGGCTGTCGTGGAGAATCGCCTGCGGGCGCAACCGGACCTGCGCCCGCTCGTGGCCGACGCCGCCGATGGCAATAGTTACCTGACTCCGGTCGGCGATCTGCTCTACCGCACGTACCGCGAACGGGCTGCCGAGCGGCCGCGCGCCGCGTGGCCGCCGCCGAGCGCGCGAGCGCCGCGCGAGAAGGATCAGGTGTCCTCTATCGCGCATCATCGGCCCGCGGGCTGGGAGCGCGTGGTCGAGCGCCTGACGGAGATCGACTGCGTGGAGGCCGTGCGCGTGGAGATGCAGTGGGCCGGGCGCGGCGGCGGCCGGCGCCCTGGTGGTCGTGATCGGCGGGGGCGGGGTGGACCTGCCGTTGCGCGTCGAGACGACGGCGCGTGGCGAGGAGCAACTCGGCCTCGTGCGCACCTGGATCGAGCGCAACATGCGCCGCTGGTAACCGCCCTGCCCCCCATGCGTCGCGGCCTCGCTCGGGGCTCCGCCGGGCGCTCACGCGGGATGCGCGACACGCCGATGTAGGACCGTGGGAAAGGACCCGAGCCCGCGTCGTCGATGCGCCGAGGGGGATGATGCGGCCGGCGGTGACGTATGGGCGACTCACCCGGCGCTTCCCATAATACCGCACGTCGGCGGGCGGGAAAATGCAAGAATTCGCAAGCCCCAGCCCTTGACGGGCGGCCACGGACTCTGCCATACTTCTCTTTGCCATGTGATGCCGCATCGATCGGCATCGGGCGCGGGCTCTCCCCGCGCCGGGCGCTCTCTAATAACCGGGCGCATGTCGCCCGGCCGGCCGCATTCAGCGGCTTGCAAGGATAGTGGTCACCGGATACGACGTTGCCCGCCTATCGTGCGGGCGTTTCGTCGCGCGCCGCGCACGACCGTCCAGGGAGGGAGCGTCATGGCACAGGGCACGGCCACGCGGCGGCGCGACGCGCGCCAGGTCTTCGGGCAACTGTTCAAGCTCGAGCGCGAGCGGCGCGGCCTGACGCAGGCGGCTGTCGTGGAGCGGCTGGACGCGCTGGCGGACGCGACCGAGAGCGGTAGGGGCGGCCGGCGCCGCGCCGTGGCCGCGCCGTGGGCCGGCAGGAGCGCCTGCTGGGTCTCGCGCGTCGAGTCCGGCGATGTGGCCAAGCTCGACCGGGGCATCGTCGTGGCCCTGTGCCGCGCGCTCGGCTGCGACCGCCAGGGGCGCGTGGCGCTGCTGCTGGCGGCGGGTCTCTCGCCCTATCCGATCCCAGTCTGCGTGTCGTGGGAGGAGTTGCTGCGCTGGTATGGCCGCGCCGCCGAACTGCTCCCTGAGGCGAGCTACGTCACGGAGTCGGCCGATAGGCGCGGCGGGAGAGTCGCCACGCCCGCCAAGTAGTAACGGCGCGGCCGTTCCCTCGACGGTCTCGGCTCAGCGCCTCGCGCGGTTGGCGTTCGATTCCGAGGACCTCATGTCGCGCAGAGGTAGATGCCCGCCAGGATCACCGCGCCGCCGGCAAAGGTGAGCGGGGGGATGGGCTGGCCGAGCAGGGGCCAGGCCAGGGCCGCGGAGAGGATGGGCTCGCCGAGGAAGCTGACCGAGACGACCGCCGCGTCGAGGTACTTTAGCGTCCAGTTGTAGACGAGGTGGCCGCCCAGCGTGCAGACGAGCGCCAGCGCCAGGAATAGGGCGAGGTTGCGCCACGTCAACGGGCCGAACGGCTGCCGCCCCACGACCGCGATGGCCGCCAGCATGACGGCGCAGCACAGGTAGACCGGCGTGCTGTATGCGACTGGGTCGAGGCGCTGGCGCGCCCGCCGGCCGATCAAGAGGTAGAAGGCGAAGGTGATTGCTCCAGCCAGCGCCAGCCCGTCCCCCACGAGGGCGCGTCCCCCTATCCGCACGTCCCCGCCGGCGATGATGAGTGAGCCGGCCATGGTTAGCCCGATACCGGCGGCGACGACCCGTTTGGGCCGCTCGCCGAGCCAGGCCCAGGCCAGCCCCGCGACGAGCACGGGATGCACCGTGACGAAGAGGACCGACGAGGCCACCGAGGTGTAGAACAGCGAGACCGTCCAGGTCGCGAAGTGCAGCGCCAGCAGCATGCCGGCGACGACCAGCAGGGCGCCGTCGCGGCCGGTCAGGGCGACGGACCGCGGCGCCCCGCCGTCGCGCGTGTCGGGACCCGCCGCGTCTGTATGCACGGGCGCTCGCTCACGGCGCGCACGGCGCAGTAGGGCGACCGGGATGAGCAGCGCCGAGGTGAGCGCCATGCGGTACGCCGCCGTCACCAGCGGCGGCGCCGTGGCCTTGCCGATAAAGATGGCGGCGAACGACACGGCGACCGTCGCCACGGCCAGCCCCAGGTAGGGGTTGACGGCGGGACGGTCGCGCGGGGTGGGCGGGGCGGAGGGTGTGGCTACGATGCGCCGGCCTCGCGATACGGCATCCTCTCCCCCCTGCTGGCCTTATGCCTGGAGCCTAATATAAAGCACGTATGGGATCGTATCCGGCATGGAGCTTGCTGTCCCACTTGGTTAAGTGTACTGCCGCGTCCCTGCGTTAAGCAAGAATGGGCGACGCGAAAGGACGCGCCCCACGAGTGTGACCGGAGCCTGGCCCTTCGGAGCCAGGCCACAGCTCACAATCGCGAAACGCGCGGGGCGTGAAACGTGAAGAGACAGACGGGGTATGATAGAGGGTGGGCGGCGAGACTTTCCCCATAAAGGCGCATGCTCATGACGGAGGGGCGTTCAACCTCTTTGAATAGTTTGAATAGATAGATCTTTGCCCGCGCCAGACAGCCCGGCGCGCGGCTCATGCACGGCTTATTTACCGAACAATGATATAATGCGCGTTGAGCTAGACAAAAGATAGTGCTGCCCACGGCCCGGGGCGCGCACGTCGACAGCGCGTGTGACGGCGCATAGCGACGCGCGGATGGGAAAGGACTCGTATGGCACGGTGCCCTAACTGTGCTCGCAAGGTGCATTTCTGGCATAACCATAGCGGTTATTGCTCGAAGAGTTGCCGCACCGACTCGATCGCCAGCTGCCCGAACTGCGGCAAGGTCGGTCTCTACAAGCACGCCCGGCTAGGCTGCTGCAGCGAGGAGTGCCGCTACTGGTACGTGGCGGGGTTGCTCGGCTACGACAAGGACGCCTTGCTGACGCCGGCGTGGGATAAGATCGTCTACCATGTGCGGCTTCCCTCTACGTCGGCCGAGATCTCGTCGCTGCAACTCGACGAACTGGAGTACGATCGCGCGATCGACACCGTGCTGGTCGTCGCCGCGCCGCCCTGGATGCTGCGCAGCAAGGTGCTCGCCGAGTTGCCCTACGACCGCTTCGACAACACCGCGTGGCAACACCTCTGGGCCGACGGTACGCTGACCGAGGAAGAACTTTTCAGCTTCCACCGTCAGTGCTACGAGGAAGACTTGCTGTGCCAGAAAGTGGGCGAGCATGTCTTCGCCAAGCTGCGCCAGCCCGCGCCCGTCAACAGCGGCTTGATCGCGGGTCCGAGCTACGCCGAGGCGGCCACGATGACGATGCCTATGCTTACGGCCGGTATGACGGGGCAGACGCGGGCGCTGAGCCTGCCCCAAGCGCGTATTAGCGGTCCCGCCGTGCCCACCCTGCTCCAGACCGAGTTCGTCGGGGCCGTGCGCGGGGTCTTCGAGGAGCGCGGCTATACCGTCACCCCCGGCGTAGCCGAGAACACGTTGCTCTTGCAGCGTCACGGCCGCACCGCTCTTGCCGCGTATCAGTACCACGCGGGCATGATCGACATCGATCCCGTGCAGCGCGCCTACGCGGCCGCCGCCGCGGCCGGGGCAACACAGACGTTCGTCGTCACCAATGGGCACTTTACTCTGCAGGCCGAGGATTTCGCCGCCACGCATCCCATGCAGTTGGTCGACGGCGATGAGCTTGCCGAGTTGATGGGGCAGCGCCAGGGCCTGCCGGCCGTGTCGGAGAGCGCGGAGGAGGCGCATACGGCGCACGTCCAACTGAACGGGCTTAATGGGACGAACGGGAACGGGTCAGGCCATAGGGCCAACCGCCGCAATGGTAAAGGGAGCAACGGCGCGGTTGAGCAGACTGAAACGATTCCCGCGTCCCCGGTGGAGGAGGATCGCCCTCGCGAGGTACGCGTCTCCTCTACCGAGGCGCGCTCCGCGGAGTCCCGCCCGTCCGGCATCAGCTTCCCTGCTAAGATGACGCCCGTCGACGCCGAGATCATCGGCGGCGAGGGCACGGCTTGAGGAGCAATTAGCCGTTAGCATCTGTCGGCGGCAAACGAGAGAGGCGTGCCTCGCGTACTTCGAGCTTTTTTTGGATGGTCGGCCAATCGCTAACAGCTAAATCGCTAACACAACTCCCGTCCGCGCCGCCTCGAACGAGGGGTGGCGCCACGAGGAGTGGCTGGGCACGATGTCGAGCAGCACGCGCATGCCGCGCGCGTGGGCGTCGTCCACTAGGTCGCGCAGGTCCTGCTCCGTGCCGGGCGTCGGATCGACCGTGTAGAGGTCGACGGCGTCGTAGCGGTGGTACGTCGCGGCGGCGTGCAGGGGCGAGAGCCACAGCAGGGTGACGCCGAGCTCGTGCAGATAGGGCAGGGTGGCGCGCGCCCCGCGCAGGGTACCGCCGTGGTGTTCGCGTGGCCCCCGGCCGGGCGCGAACGCGCCGTCGGGATCGCCGTGATGGAAGCGATCCAGGAAGATGTGGTAGATCACCGCGTCGCGCGCCCACGCCGGCGCCGCCTCGTCGGGCAGCTCCACGCGGTAGGCGAAGGTCGTGACGCCCGCGTCGCCCGCGTCGCGGAAATGAAAGCCCTGCCCGTCGTGCGCCCACATGTCTACATCCACGTCTACATCCACGTCTACATCCGCGTCTACATCCGGTCGTTCCGCGCCGGGTACCGGGCGGACGGGCGCATCGGCGGTCTCTGGGGGCGCGGGCGTGGCGCCCCTGCCGCCAGCCGCCGACGCGGTAGCGCACGACGGCGTGCGCGGACCGCGGCGGGAACACGGCGCGCCAATGCGTCAGGTAGCCCGTCCGCGCGTCCCACTCGACGTCGGCGCGCTCCATCGGCGCCACCTGTATGGGCGGCACGCGCGGCGCCGCTGCCTCGAGACCGCCAACCCCGTTGTCGTGTCTACTGGGAGCGCCGGCTTCATCGTCGTGTCTACTGGGAGCGCCGGCTTCCAGCCGGCCCCGCTCGCCACGTACCTGCTCGCTAGCGTCGATGCGCTCGCCCGCGACGGCCTGCCCGCCGGCGCCGGGGCGTATGGCCACACGCCCTGGCGTTCCCGGTAGGTGATCGGGCTGGGCGCCCGCGGTCCCGGGCAAGGTCTCGACCGGCCCCTCGTACACCTGGTAGAAGACGGCGGCGCGCGCGATGGGGAGACCGAGCCCGCTGGTCGCCCAGACCTCGACGGGCTCGTCCGGTCGCGGGGCCGGCGGCCGGATCGTGTTGTCGTGCCGGAACTGCTCCCCTTGTAGAGTCAGGCGCGCCGCGACCTCGGACGGAGGGAGGCTGCCGGGCGGGTTGATAAAGTCGTGCTCTCGGGTCATCGGCGCTCCATTGTGAGGCTGCTCATCGCCTATTAAACATCGCTATAATATCAGAAGTGCTACACAGGTTAAGAAGGGAAACGCCTATGCCCAGGGCCAGCGGCATTCTGCTCCATCCCACCTCGCTGCCGGGGCCGTATGGCATCGGTGACCTCGGCCCCGCGGCCTACGCGTTCGTCGACTTCCTGGCCGCGGCCGGACAGTCCTACTGGCAGATCCTGCCGCTCGGTCCGACGGGCTACGGCGACTCGCCCTACCAGACGTTCTCGGCCTTCGCGGGCAACCCTTTGCTGGTCAGCCCGCAAGGACTCGTCGAGGACATCCTGCTGCCCCCCGCGGCGCTCGACGACGCGCCCCTTTTCCCCGCCGAGCGCGTCGACTACGGGCAGGTCATCACCTACAAGAAGCGCCTGCTGGAGCAGGCCTTCGCGCACTACCGGCGTGAGGCCACGCCCGACCTGCGCCGCGAGGTGGAGGAGTTCACCGCCGCGCGACGCTCCTGGCTCGAGCCTTTCGCCCTGTTCATGGCGCTCAAGGACGCGCACGGCGGCAAGCCGTGGACTGAGTGGCCTCGGGACATCGCGACGCGCGAGCCCGCCGCCCTGGCGCGCTGGGGCGAGCGGCTGGCGCGTGAGGCGCGGGGGTATAGCTATAGCCAGTACCTGTTTTCACGCCAGTGGACACGGCTCAAAGGGTACGCCGCCGAGCGGGGCATTCGGATTATCGGCGACGCGCCGATCTTCGTGGCCCACGACAGCGCGGACTGCTGGGCGCGCCCCGAGTTGTTCTACCTGGAGCCCGACGGGCGGCCCACGGTCGTCGCGGGCGTCCCGCCCGACTACTTCAGCGCCACCGGCCAGCGCTGGGGCAACCCGCTGTACCGCTGGGATGTCATGGCCGCCGACGGCTACCACTGGTGGATCGAGCGCCTGCGGGCGGTTCTGGCCACCGTCGACGTGCTGCGCCTCGACCACTTCCGCGGCTTCGCCGGCTACTGGGCTATTCCGGGCACGGCGCCCACCGCGGAGACGGGGCGCTGGGAGTCCGGTCCGGGCATCCCCTTCTTCGAGGCGGTGGAGCGCGCGCTGGGCCGTCTGCCCATCATCGCCGAGGATCTGGGGGTGATCACCCCCGACGTGGTGGCGCTGCGCGACCGCTTCGGCTTCCCCGGTATGAAGGTGCTGCAGTTCGCCTTCGGCGGCGGCGCGGAGAACGGCGATCTGCCGCACAACTACGAGCGCGACTACGCCGTCTACACCGGCACGCACGACAACGACACCAGCGCCGGCTGGTACGCCGCGGCGTCGCCCCACGAGCGAGAGCATCTGCGCGCCTACGCCAACTGCCGCGCCGAGCCCGATGACGCGGCCGCCGCGGCCTGGGACCTGATACGGTTGGCGTACGCCTCGGTCGCGGACACGGCGGTCACGCCGCTGCAGGATCTGCTCGGCCTGGGCGCCGCGGCGCGCATGAATCTGCCGGGGCGGCCTGGCGGCAACTGGCAGTGGCGCTACCCCTCGGGGACCCTGAACGACGCGCTGTCCGCGCGCGTCGCGGCCCTGGGCCGGCTCTATGGACGGACCCGGACATAGTGGACATGTGGACATGGGTTGGACAACCGCGTGGCGGCGTGGGGCAGAGGCCCTTATACTTTTAGCTATGGAGCAACGCAAGCATGGGCGGCGGCCTGGCCCCAATGTGGCCGAGTTGCATACCCACGTCGGCGCCGCCGTCGACCCGGCCATCCTCTTCTCGATCGCCCACGACCAGGGCATCCGCCTGCCCACCAAGGACTACTGGGAGTTCGTGGAGTTGGTCACGGCCGCGCCCGGCAAGGTCAAAAGCTTCGAGCAGTACCTCGAGTTGTTCCACTGGACCGAGTTGGTGCAGAGCTCGCCCGAGGCCATGTACGCCTCGGTGCAGTCGGTCATCGCCGGCGGCTACCGCCACGCCAACATCGACCTGATCGAACTGCGCTACTGTCCCATGAAGCGTAACCGCGCGGGCGAGCGTGACCTCGACCACATCATCGTGTCCTCGGCGCACGGTATGGAGCGCGCCCTGCTGGAGTACCCCGGTGTCCGGGCCGGCCTGATCCTATGCGCCGACCGCTCGCTCGACCCCGAGGCCAACGACAACATCGTGCGCAAGGCTATCAGGTATAAGCCCCTGGGCATCGTCGGCGTGGACCTGGCCGGACCCGACGTCGCGACCTTCGGCGGCGTGCGTCGGCTGGCCCCCGCCTTCCGTGAGGCGCGGGAGGCCGGCCTCGGCGTCACCGTGCATACCGGCGAGAAAGGCACGCTCGAGGAGATGCGCGAGGTTATCGACGTGTTGCGGCCGCGACGCATCGGTCACGGCGTCAAGGCGGCCGGCGACCCCCACTTACTCGACCTGCTGGCCGAGCGGGGCATCGTGCTGGAGATTTGCCCGACCTCGAACCTCTCCACCGGCGTCGTCCCCTCGCTGGAGCGCTTCGGCGAGATCTTCGCGCAGTTCCACCGTCACGGCGTGCGCTACTGCCTCAACACCGACGGACCCGAGATGCTCGTCACCGACATCTACCGCGAGCGCGACCTCCTGCGCGAGGCCGGCATCCTGACCGGCGCGCAGATCGACCGCGCCGACGAGGTGGCGCGCGACGCCACGTTTATTACATAATGGTTCCCCACCTCCTGCGCCTGCGCAACTTCATGAGCTACGGCGACGAGCCGGTCGAGATCGACTTCACCAGCATCCATCTGGCCTGCCTCTCCGGTGGGAACGGCAACGGTAAGTCGGCCTTGCTCGACGCTATCACCTGGGCCTTGTGGGGGGAGAGCCGCGCCCGCCGCGAGGACGACCTAGTGGCGCGCGGCGCCAGTTCCATGGAGGTGGAGCTTGAGTTCGAGGTCGGCGGCGGGCGTTACCGCGTGCTGCGCAAGCGCACGCTGCGCCCCAACTCGCCCTCGTCGGCGACGCTCGAGTTGCAGATGATGGGCGAGGGTGGCTATCGTCCCGTCACCGGCGGGACGATGCGCGAAACGCAGGAGCGCCTGCTCGACCTGCTCAAGCTCTCGTATAAGAGCTTCATCAACTCCACGTTCCTGCTGCAGGGCCGC
>JAABUQ010005500.1_pt1 | contig 20127 bp, 16 predicted proteins | sample 5560001 | NCBI WGS metagenome assembly JAABUQ01 (sample SAMN10711888, study PRJNA513371) | rock metagenome | isolation source: Antarctica rocks | place: Antarctica: Victoria Land, Finger Mt nord | collected 2015-12-18
TTGGCCGGGCGGCCCTCGATGCCGCCGTCCAGCACGGACTTCAGCGCCTTGTAGTCGGCGTCCTCCCGCTCGAACGACAGGTCGTCGCACAGGATCAGGCAGCGGCGGTCCCTGGGGCGCAGCAGGTTCAGCAGGTCGGGCAGGGTGCGGATGTCCTCGCGGTGTATTTCGATCAACGCCAGGCTGCCTGGCGCGGCGGCGTTGGCGGCGGCGTGGGCGGCCTTGACCAGGGAGGACTTGCCCATGCCGCGGGCGCCCCACAGCATGGCGTTGTTGGCCGGGAAGCCGCGGGCGAAACGCAGCGTGTTGTCCAGCACCTGGCGCTTCTGGCGGTCCACGCCCTGCAGCAGCCTGATGTCCACGCGGGAGACTTGCGGGACCGGGATCAGCTCGCTGGTGGCAGGCTGCCAGACGAAGGCGTCGGCGCCCATTAGGTCCGGCGCGGCGGGCGGCGGCGGGGCCAGGCGCTCCAGTGCCTCGGCGATGCGGGTCAGCAGGTCGGGATTCATGATTCTGGGATTTCCTGGGGCGGCTCTGTTGTCTTGACGGGGGTGGGGCGCAAACTATGGTCCCGCCGCAACCTCGGCAACCGCCCACAGGTTTTTTCCATTGGCACCTTAGGACATCCGATGCTCATCTCCCCCGCCTTTGCCCAGGACGCATCCGGCCTGCTGGGCAACGCCACGCAGTTCGTGCCGCTGCTGCTGATCTTCGGCGTGTTCTACTTCCTGCTGATCCGGCCGCAGCAGACCCGGCAGAAGCAGACCCGCACCATGCTGGCCACGCTGCGCCGGGGCGACCGGGTGGTGACGGCCGGCGGCATCCTGGGCACGGTGCAGCGGGTGAAGGAGGGCTCGGACGAGGTGGAGGTGGAGATTGCCTCGAACGTGCGGGTGACGGTGCTGCGGGACACCATCTCGACGGTGCTGAAGCCGGTGGTCGCGAACGACGTTAAAGCCTAGCTGCCTGCTCCCTCTGGGAGAGGGAGCAGGGCAGGGCGGCGGTCAGCCCATCTGGCTGGCGGCGAACTCGTAGTTGGCCAGCTTGTCCAGCCAGTTGGTCACGTAGTCCGGCCGGCGGTTGCGGAAGTCCAGGTAGTAGCTGTGCTCCCACACGTCGCAGCCCAGCAGCGCCTTGCCTTCCTTGGTCGCCAGCGGGTTGGAGCCGTTCGGCGTCTTTGTCACCTTCAGCTTGCCGTCGTTGCCCAGCACCAGCCATGCCCAGCCGGAGCCGAACTGCCCGACCGCCGCTGCCTTGAAGGCGTCCTTGAACGCCTGCACGCTGCCGAAGTCCTCGGTGATCTTGGTCTCCAGCTTGCCCGGCATCCCGCCGCCGTTCGGTGCCATGTTCGGCCAGAACAGGGTGTGGTTCCAATGCTGCCCGGCGTTGTTGAGCACCGGCGCCATGGTCGGGTCATCGGCGGACAGCGCGACGATCTCGTCCAGCGACTTGCCCTGCAGCGCCGGGGTCTTCTCGACGAAGCCGTTCAGCGCGGTGACGTAAGCCTGGTGGTGCTTGTCGTGGTGCAGCTCCAGCGTCTCCTGGCACATGCCGCGCTCGGCCAGCGCGCCGTGGGAGTAGGGGAGGGGGGGGAGTTCGAAAGCCATGGCATAGGTCCTTGTGGTGGCGGACGCAGAGTGGTCGCGAGGGCGCCGGGCCGTCAAGGTTGCGGCCTGCGGCAAGTGCGGCCATGTCGGCGGCATGACCGAGCTATCCGCCGTGGGCCGGATCGTGCAGCGCCACGACCCCGACCGCTTCTTCACCGCCCTGTTCGCCCCGGCTGCCCATCGGGAAACCCTGTTCGTGCTGTATGCCACGAACCATGAGCTGGCGCGGGCGCGGGAGGTGGTGTCCAACCCGATGCTGGCGCTGATCCGGCTGCAGTGGTGGCGCGAGGTGGCGGAGGGCGCACGGCGGCGGCACGAGGTGGCGGGTCCGCTGGGGGAGGCGCTGGACGAGGGGCGGCTGGATGCCGCCGATATCCTGGCGATGATCGACGGGCGGGAGGCAGAGACCGAGCCGGTGGAGAACGTTGCCGCGTTCGAGGAGTACGTGCGGGCGACGGCAGGCGGCTTGGCGGTGGCGGCTGGGCGGGCGTTGGGTGCTGCGGCGGTGGAGATCGACGCGCTGCGTGAGATCGGGTCTGCCTATGGGGTGTCGGGAGTGCTGCGGAGCGTCCCGGCGCTGGCGCGGCAGTCGCGCACGATGCTGCCGGCCGACGCCCTGGCTGAAGCCGGGCTGACCGATGCGGACGTTTTCGCCGACCCTGCCGATCCAAGGCTTGCCCCGGTTGCCGGCCGCCTCAAGCACATTGGCCAGACCTGGCTGCGTGCGGGGCGGAGCCGACGCCTGCCGCGGTCCGTGCTGGCCGCGGCACTGCCGGGCGTCCTGGCTAGACGCGATTTCGACCGGCCTCTGCCGCTACAGAAGCGTGCTTTAGGTGACCGTGTCTTGGTGGCGGCAGCCGCCGCCATAGGCAGGATTTGACTTCGTCCATGCTGGTGCGTCTTGTGTGAGACCGAGCAGGGTGGGCACTGCAACGCAAGCGGAAGCAGATGATCGACCCGCAGCGTCTCCCGCACCTCGTGTTGTCGGAGGCGGTCAGCCGGTGTTCACGATGGATAGATAAGTCGTGCCGCCGACCGACCCGGTGGTGATCGTGAATTTGGCTTGCGCGTCAGCCAGGCTGATGCCGGCAAAGGTGACGGACCCATTCACCCCTGTGCCAGCCCCACCGATCTCGGAGTGGATGGTTGCCCCAACGTATCCGGGCGTTCCGTCGCTGGCGGTGAACGGCATGGTGCTCGTGCCGGCGGTGAAGCCGAAGATCGTCAGGGCGTCGCCCTTATGGAAGTTGACGAGCGTGCTCCACGTGACCTGACCCCCGCGCTCGTCGAGGAAAAACGTATCTGTCCCTCCATCCGCGCCAGAAGCGCCGACAAGGAAGTTGGAGCCGCTGCCGCCGTCCAGCACATTGCTGCCGCCATGGGCGGAGAGCGCGTCGTCGCCGACGCCCCCGTGCAGGAACATATTGTCGCTGGTGGCCGCCAGGGCCACGCCATCGCTGCCGCCCCAAATGAATTGGGATTGCAGGTAACTGACCGGGCCGGAGTAGGCCGTGCCGGCGTCAGTGCCGGATACGCCGCCGTTGGTGTCCGTGAACAGGACCGGCGCGACCGGGGGTGCAACGGCGGTCTTGATCTCTGTCTGCGTGAAGGCGGAGGTGCCGGCGGTCTGGACAATGGAGAAGTCCGCCAGCGAGGTATAGGCGCCGGTCAGGTTGAGGCTGCTGATCGCGTTGCCGCCCGAGGAGAAGGTAATCACGCCGCCGGTGGCGGTCTGCGTGAACGAGTCCGAATCCCAGCGCGACCCATAGGCGGTCAGGTCATCACTTGAACTGAACCCTTGAAGCGTGCCGTTGAAGCTGCTGAGCGAGTTGATTTGCAGGTTGCTCGCACCCGTCTCAAACGCAACGGTCTGCCCGGCGCCAACTGGCGCGGCAAGCGTCAGCGACACCGAGCCGTCCAGGCGCAGGCTGCCAGTGCCGGTCACGGTCTGGAAGATGGTGTCGCTTTGGCTGCCCGATGAGGACTGGAATGAAATAACGCCGTTATTGACCAGCGTCGCACTGCCACCGGACACGAAGGGCACGCTGCCAGCACCGCTGACGGTAATGCCGGACTGGTTGGTGAAGGTTGTTAATATGCCCTTAGCGCCAATTTTCAAAACTGGGCTCGATCCATCCAGCAGGATGCTTCCTTGATTGGTGACATCGCCGGCAATCGCGAGCGTGGCGTCCGTCACGTTCGAGGCCACCTCTATCGCGTTGCCCGGCGCGATCACAACATTCGTAAGCGTGAGGCTGGGACTTGCGGCATTGCTCGAAGCGAGCTTAATCGACAGCGGTGCAATCAGGGTTCCCGTCGCCGCAACACTGCCTGCAGAGATGATCGCCGTATCGCCCGGGTTGGGCTGAGCGCCGCCAGACCAATCGGAGTCGGTGCTGAAGGGCGCTGATGCGCCATTCCAAGTCTTCGTTGCCATTTCTGCGCGCCTCAGCAATAGTGTTGAACAGCTTCGAACCGGGAGCAAAGGCTAAAATGCAACCCTTGCAGCCACGTTGTCCGAAATGCGCTGTTTTGATAGGAAGAGCATGGAACGGCTGCCTCGCGGGGCAGCCGTCACATGCACGTCTAGCTATATGCGGCTGGGTTAGGCGCGGCGGCGAACCAGGCCCAAACCGGCCAGGCCAGCCCCAAGCAGGGCCATGCTAACCGGCTCAGGAACCTCGGTCGGCGTGTAGTCGTAGGCCACCGTCAACGTTCCGCTGGCCATGCCACCGCCGCCAAAGTAGTCCTGGTTCGAAACGCCGGTGCCGGACGCTGACACGGCGCCGCCGTCGAAGACCGCGGTGAAGCTGTTGGAGCCGGGACCCTCGAACGACACGAAGTCCGCGGCGCTGATAACCAGAGGAGCAGGGTTGTAGTCCACGCTGCTGGTGCCGAGGGTGACAGTCTCGCCAGGGCTCACGGTGCCTTCGAACGGGCCGGCCGAAATCGTCGTATTGAACGCCAAACCGCCCGGACCCGTCACGGAGAGCGGGATGGACGCGCTCGCTCCGGATACGGAGTCAGTCGAGGTGGTGCTAATGTTGTGTACTGACGATGCAACGGTGTCCGTGGCGGAGAACGTCAGTGTCACGCTGTTCAGGGTGCCCAGGCTCGTATCGAATTGCGACAGTACGAGATTGCTGGTGAACGGCGTGTCCGTCGTCGCCGTGGTTGCGGTGAACTGGATTACGTCTGCATTGGCCGCAGTGGCCCCGAAAACCAAGGCTGCGACGATCAGCCCTGTTTGATGAAAACTCATTTTACCCTTCAACTTATCGACGCACTGCCGATGCTTTCTACTGGATTGCAAGCTGTATGCCAGGTTGGAAAACCGTTTAGTGTCAACCGTTTGTTAAAAAGAGCGCATTGCGAAGCTGACAATGCTGTAAAGCATTCCGACAAAGCCCGGGATGGCGACCGCCGCTAGGGCAGCACCAGCGCCAGTACGATCTCCAACGCGATCAGCACGATGATCAGCAGCTCCATCAGCCCGGCGCGGCTGCTGCTGGCCTCGTCATACAGCGCCGTGTAGGTGTCGCGGATGATCGCCAGCTTGCGGTTGACCGCGGCGCTCACGGTGCGGACGCGGAACAGGTCCAGGGCGCTGGCGTAGATGCGGGCGAGGTACACGTCCTCGGTGACCTGCAGGGCGTTGTCCACCTTCTCGGTCAGCTCTGTCACTTCGGCGACCAGGGTGTAGAGGCGGCGGGCCAGGTCGGCGAAGCGCCGGGGCAGCAGGATGTTGACGCTGCGGCGGGTGGACTGCACCAGGCCGTACATGCGCGGCAGCTCGTCATCTAGCAGCTCGTCGTAGTAGCGCATCTCGAGGAGCTGGGCGTTGGCGACCTCCAGCACGTCGGCCACGTCGCTGTCGGCGCGGGGCTCGTAGATGAAGGCGCGGTCCCAGGTGAGCACCACCAAGTCGTCGGTGTAGTAGCTGTAGGACTGGCGTAGCAGGTCGCGCCGGGCGCCGTCGGACAGCGGGCGCTGCTCGCCGGACAGCAGGGGCACCAGGTCCACGCGGTCTTGCAAGGCGACGGCCGTGAGCTGCTCGCTGAAGGCGTGCACGGTGCCGATCAGGTAATCCTCCTCGATGGCGGACGCCGTGGGCCGCACTAGCGCCTCGGCCAGCAGGGTGCGGACGCGGGCGAGCAGGCCATCCCACAGCCGGCCGTCGCCGCCGTCGCCGACATGGGCGTCCATGGCGTTCAGCAGGGCGGTGTAGTCGGGCCAGGTGAGGTCCACCGCGGCCACGCGCAGGGCTAGGGCGACGACGCCGAAGTCGTAGATGCGAACGGCGACGGCGGCGGTCACGGCGAGGGTGCCGAGGTGCAGCGGGATCGGGTCGAATTGCAGGGACACCGGGGGGACGCCGAAGGCGACGGCCTTGGCCGGGGTGGCGGACAGGCGGCTGCGGCTGCTGGCGGTGCCGGCGTAGCGGACCCAGATTTCCTCCACCCGGCGCAGGTCGATGGCGTAGGCGATGTCGAACAGGCGAAGGGCCGTGATGTGGCCGGAGCGGACGAGGAGTTCAGCCAAGGCTTGCTGCCTGCTCCCTCTCCCTCCGGCCCTGGGCCGCTAAACGGACCAGGGCCGGGGTCAAAGGGCAGAAGCTCACGCCGTGCGCCGCAGGGCCGCCGCGGGCAGCAGCGGGTGCAGGAAGCGACCGGTGTGGCTGGCGGAGCAGGCGGCAACGTCTTCCGGTGTGCCCTCCACGACTAGGCGCCCGCCACCCTCACCGCCCTCTGGACCCAGGTCCAGCACCCAATCGGCGGTCTTGATGACCTCCAGGTTGTGCTCGATCACAACGACGGTGTTGCCTTGGTCCACCAGAGCGTGCAGCACCTCGAGCAGCTTGCGCACGTCCTCGAAGTGCAGACCGGTCGTGGGTTCGTCCAGGATGTACAGCGTGCGGCCGGTGCCGCGCCGGGCCAGCTCCTTGGACAGTTTTATTCGTTGCGCCTCGCCGCCGGACAGGGTGGTGGCCTGCTGGCCTAGGCTGATGTAGCCCAGGCCCACCTGCTGCAGGATGGTCAGGCGGTCACGGATGCGGTTGACGGCGCTGAAGAACGGCACGGCCTCGTCCACCGTCATCGCCAGCACGTCGGCGACGGACTTGCCGCGGAACTTAATTTCCAGCGTTTCGCGGTTGTAGCGGGCGCCCTTGCAGGTGTCGCAGGTGACGAACACGTCGGGCAGGAAGTGCATCTCTATCTTCAGCACGCCATCGCCTTGGCACGCCTCGCACCGGCCGCCCTTTACGTTGAAGGAGAACCGGCCGGACTTGTAGCCGCGGGCGCGGCTCTCGGGGAGTTCGGCGAACCAGTCGCGGATGGGGGCGAATAGGTCGGTGTAGGTGGCGGGGTTGCTGCGCGGGGTGCGGCCGATCGGCGACTGGTCGATGTCGATGATCTTGTCGAGCTGCTCCAGGCCCTCGATGCGCTCGTGCGGGGCCGGGCTTTCGCCGGAGCCCATCAGGCGGCGGCTGGCGGCCTTGTACAGCGTGTCGATGATGAGGGTGGACTTGCCGCCGCCGGACACCCCGGTGACGCAGGTGAAGGTGCCCAGCGGGATGTCGGCGGTGACGGTCTTCAGGTTGTTGCCGCGGGCGCCGACGATGCGGATGTTGCGGGCGGGGTCGATGGGGCGGCGGGCCGGGATGGGGATGCTGCTGCGGCCGGACAGGTAGGCGCCGGTGATGCTGGCCGGGTTGGCCATCACCTCGGCGGGGGTGCCCTGGGCGATGATGTGGCCACCCGCCAGTCCGGCCGCCGGCCCCATGTCGATCAGGAAGTCGGCGGCGCGGATGGCGTCCTCGTCGTGCTCCACCACCAGGACGGTGTTGCCCAGGGCCTTCAGGCGGCGCAGCGTGCCCAGCAGGCGCTCGTTGTCGCGCTGGTGCAGGCCGATGCTGGGCTCGTCGAGCACATACAGGACGCCGGTCAGGCCGGAGCCGATCTGGCTGGCGAGCCGGATGCGCTGGCTCTCGCCGCCGGACAGGGTGGTGCTGCCACGGGCCAGGGTCAGGTAGTCCAGGCCGACATCGACCAGGAACTGCAGGCGGTCGATGATTTCCCGCAGGATGCGCCGGGCGATCTCGGCGCGCTGCGGGGTCAGCGTGGCCTCGGCGGCCTTGAACCACTCCAGCGCCCGGCGGATCGGCAGCTCCGCCGCCTGCGCCAGGTTCTGGCCGGCGATGCGCACCGCCAGCGCTTCCGGCTTCAATCGCGCGCCGTGGCAGACGGCGCAGGGCTTTTCGGCCTGGTAGCGGCTCATCTCCTCGCGCACCCAGGCGCTGTCGGTCTCCTGCCAGCGGCGCTGCAGGTTGCGCAGCACGCCCTCGAACGGTTTGGAGACGCTGTAGGAGCGGACGCCGTCCTTGTACTCGAACTCGATCTCCTCCTTGCCGGAGCCGGTCAGGATGGTGTCGTGGACGGCCTGCGGCAGCCCGTGCCAGGGGGTGCGGGTGCTGACGCCCATGTGCTTGGCGATGCTTTTCAGCGTCTGGTCGTAGTAGGGGCTTTGCGCGCCGCTCCAGGGGGCGATGGCGCCTTCGGCCAGGCTGATGCGCTCGTCGGGGACGACCAGGACGGGGTCGAAGAAGCTCTCGACGCCGAGGCCGTTGCAGGCCGGGCAGGCGCCGTGCGGGGAGTTGAAGCTGAACAGCCGCGGCTCGATTTCTTCTATGGTGAAGCCGCTGACCGGGCAGGCGAAGCGGGAGCTGAACACGGTGCGCGCGCCAGTCTCGGCGTCCTCGGCGTAGGCGACGCCGTCGGACAGGGCCAGCGCAGTCTCGAAGCTGTCGGCCAGGCGGGTCTGGATGCCGTCGCGGACCACGATGCGGTCCACCACGGCCTCGATCTCGTGCTTGATCTTGCGGTTCAGGGTGGGGACCTCGCCGATCTCGTACAGCGTGCCGTCCACCTTGACGCGGGTGAAGCCCTTGCGCTGCAGGTCGGCCAGCTCCTTGCGGTACTCGCCCTTGCGGTCCCGCACGACGGGGGCGAGCAGCAGCAGGCGCGTGCCCTCCGGCATGGCGGCGACACGGTCCACCATCTGGCTGACGGTCTGCGCCTCGATGGGTTCGCCTGTCACGGGGGAGTACGGGACGCCGGCGCGCGCCCAGAGCAGGCGCATATAGTCGTGGATCTCGGTGACGGTGCCGACGGTGCTGCGCGGGTTGCGGCTGGTGGTCTTCTGCTCGATGGAGATGGCGGGGGACAGGCCCTCGATGCTGTCCACGTCGGGCTTGCCCATCAGTTCCAGGAACTGCCGGGCGTAGGCGGAGAGCGACTCGACGTAGCGGCGCTGGCCCTCGGCGTAGATGGTGTCGAAGGCCAAGGAGGACTTGCCCGATCCGGACAGGCCCGTGATGACGGTCAGGCTGTCGCGGGGGATGTCGGCGTCGATGTTCTTGAGGTTGTGCTCGCGCGCACCGCGCACACGGATGGAGCCGGCCATGCGGTTGATGTCCCTAGTGTTCTGGTATCGTTCACCCCATATCACAGGGGATGGGGTTGATGGAAACCCCGGATGGCCGGGTCGGCGGGGAGGGGCTATGGTAGCCCGACGAGTCCAGGTCTTCTACGAGGTGTGAACATGGCGGGCAGCGTCAACAAGGTGATCCTGATTGGCAGGCTGGGCAAGGACCCGGAGGTCCGCAGCTTCCAGAATGGCGGCAAGGTGGTCAACTTCACTCTCGCCACCAGCGAGACCTGGAACGACCGGGCCAGCGGCGAGCGCAAGGAAAAGACCGACTGGCACAACATCGTCATCAAGAATGACAAGATCGGTGAGATCGCCGAGAAGTACCTGAAGAAGGGCAGCTCGGTTTACATCGAGGGCAAGATCGAGACCCGGAAGTGGACCGATCAGTCTGGCCAGGACAAGTACACGACGGAGGTCATCGTCGGCCCGTTCCGCGGCGAGCTGACGTTGATGGGCGGCCGCGATGACAACGCATCCGCTGGCGGGGGCGGCGAGGACCGTGGCGGCTACCAGCCGCGTGAGCGCAGCCCGGCCCCGGCCAAGTCCGGCGGCGGTGGCGGCAAGCCGTCCTGGGACACCGAGAAGTCCGGCGGCGACCTGGACGACGAAATCCCGTTCTAAAACAAGCGAAAGCCTGAATTGTCCGACCTAGACCCGCCCACCCTGCCGCCCGCCAGCACGCCCGCCCCCCCCAGCTCACCCCCGGTGATGCTGGAGGACGAGATGCGGCGCTCCTACCTCGACTACGCCATGTCCGTCATCGTCAGCCGTGCGCTGCCCGATGCGCGCGATGGGCTGAAGCCGGTGCACCGCCGCATCCTGTTCGCGATGAACGAGAGCGGCTACACCGCCGACAAGCCCTACCGCAAGTCGGCCCGCATCGTCGGCGACGTGATGGGCAAGTACCACCCGCACGGCGACGCCAGCATCTATGACGCCTTGGTCCGCATGGCGCAGGGCTTCTCCATGCGTGTGCCGCTGATCGACGGCCAGGGCAATTTTGGAAGTATCGACGGCGACCCCCCGGCCGCCATGCGCTACACCGAGTCCCGCATGGCCCGCGCGGCGGCGCTGCTGCTGACCGACATCGACCGCGACACCGTCGATTTCACCCCTAGCTACGACGAGAGCAACCAGGAGCCGCGGGTGCTGCCCGCCAGCTACCCCGTCCTGCTGATCAACGGCGCCAACGGCATCGCGGTCGGCATGGCCACCAACATCCCGCCGCACAACCCGACCGAGATCATCGATGCCGCCCTGGCCCTGATCGCCGACCCCACTACCTCTCTCGACGACCTGATGCGCATCGTTCCTGGCCCCGACTTCCCCACCGGCGGCATCATCCTCGGCCGGGCCGGCATCCGCAGCGCCTTCGAGGGTGGGCGCGGCAGCGTCGTCGTCCGCGCCAAGGCCGCCATCGAGGACATGCGCGCCAACCGCCAGTGCATCGTCGTCACCGAGATCCCCTACCAGGTCAACAAGACCACCCTGCTGGAGCGCATCGCCGAGCTGGTCCGCAGCAAGCAGGTCGAGGGCATCACCGACCTGCGCGACGAGAGCGACCGCGACGGCATGCGCATCGTCATCGAGCTGCGGCGCGAGGCGACGGCCGAGGTGGTGCTGAACCAGCTCTACCGCTTCACCCAATTGCAGACGAGCTTCGGCGTCAACATGCTGGCGCTGGACGGTGGGCGCCCACGGCTGATGGGGCTGAAGGACGCGCTGGAGGTGTTCCTGGCGTTCCGCGAGGATGTGATCCTGCGCCGCAGCCGGTTCGAGCTGGCGAAGGCGCGGGAGCGGGCGCACCTGCTGGTCGGCCTCGCCATCGCCGTCGCCAACATCGACGACGTGATCCAGGTGATCCGCAGCAGTCCCGACAGCGCCACCGCCCGCGCCGCGCTGATGGACCGCGCCTGGCCGTCGGGGGACGTGTCGGCGCTGCTGGCGCTGATCGACGACAGCGGCAACCAGATCGTCGGCGACTCCGTGCGGCTGACCGAGGCGCAGGCCCGCGGCATCCTGGAGCTGCGCTTGGCCCGGCTGACCGGGCTGGAGCGCGACAAGATCCAGGCCGAGCTGACCGAGGTCGCGCTGCGCATCAGCGAGCTGCTGCTAATCCTGGACAGCCGCCCGCGCCGGCTGGAGGTTATGCGCGACGAGTTGCTGATCGCCCGTGAGGAGATCGGCAGCCCCCGCATGACCGCAATCGTGGACGCCGCCGCGGACCAGGACGACGAGAGCCTGATCGAGCCGGGCCAGATGGTGGTGACGATCACGCGGGACGGCTTCATCAAGCGCACGGCGCTGGACATCTTCCGCCAGCAGAACCGCGGTGGACGGGGCCGCACCGGCGCCGGCACGCGCGGCGACGATGTCGTGACCCGCAGCTTCAACGCGCACACCCACCAGTGGGTGCTGTTCTTCAGCAGCGGCGGCAAGGTGTTCCGCGAGAAGGTCTGGCGCCTGCCCGAGGCCAGCCCGACCGCGAAGGGGCGCGCCCTGGTCAACCTGCTGCCGGAGCTCGGCGGCGACGGCATCACCACCGTGTTGCCGCTGCCGCAGGACGAGGCGATGTGGGAGAACCTGCATTTGGTGTTCGCAACCGCCAGCGGCGGCGTGCGGCGCAACAAGCTGAGCGATTTCCGCAATGTCCGCTCGCATGGGCTGATTGCGATGAAGCTCGATGAGGGCGACCGGCTGATCGGCGTGGCGACCTGCCGGGATGGGGATGACGTGTTCCTGGCCACCTGGCTGGGCCGCTGCATCCGGTTCCAGATCGGTGACGACACCCTGCGCGTGTTCTCCGGCCGCGACAGCAGCGGCGTGCGCGGCATCCGGCTAGGCGAGGGCGACGAGGTTATCAGCCTGTCCGTGCTGCGCCATGTGGACGCCGACCCGGCGGAGCGCGCCACCTACCTCAAGGGGGCTGCGGCCCGCCGCCGCGCCACGGACGAGGAGGACGTGGCAGTTGACCTGGATGACGAGGCCGCGGAGGACACCTCCGACGCCACCCTGTCCGGCGAGCGCATCACCGAGCTGGAGGAGGCGGAAGAGACCCTGCTGACCGTGACGGATGCCGGGTTCGGCAAGCGGTCGTCGGCCTACTACTACCGGGTGTCAGGCCGCGGCGGGCTGGGCATCGCCAACATCACCCTGTCAGCGCGCAACGGCACGGCGGTGATCGCCAGCTTCCCCGTGCGGCCCGGCGACGGCGTCATGCTGATGACCGATGAGGGCCGGTTGATCCGCGTGCCCGCCGACCAGGTGCGTGTCACGGGACGCAGCAGCATGGGCGTCACCCTGTTCCGCCTGGGCGACACCGAGCGGGTCACCAGCGTGTTCCCCGTCATCGACACGCCCGATGGAAATGGCGATACAAACGGCCACGCCAACGGCGGCGATGAGCCGGACGCCGAGGTCGTCGCGCTGGCGCCGCCCGATGCCTGACAACCGGCGGCACGTCGGCATCTACCCCGGCACGTTCGACCCCATCCATAACGGCCATGTGGACATCATCAGCCGGGCCGCCCGGGTGCTGCACCGCCTGGTAGTCGGCGTGGCGGAGAACGCCGGCAAGGGACCGCTGTTCCCCCTGGAGGAACGCGTGGAACTGGTCCGCGCCGAAGCCGACGCCATCGCGGCCCGCACCGGCACCGAGATCGTGGTCCGCCCCTTCACCGGCCTGCTGATCGGCTTCGCGCAGCAGGAAAACGCGGGCGTGATCATACGGGGGCTGCGCGCGGTGTCGGATTTCGACTACGAGTTCCAGATGGCCGGCATGAACTACCGCCTGGACCATGACGTGGAGACGGTGTTCCTGATGGCGACGGAGCGGCACCAGTTCATCGGCTCACGGTTCGTCAAGGAAATCGCGCGTCTCGGGGGGGATGTGTCCAGCTTCGTGCCGGCGCTCACCTTGGAACGCACGCTGGCCCGGGTTCGTTAGGGCCAGGCATGGCCACGACCCGGCCGAATGAGAGGAGCGCCCCATGCACCGCCGACACCTGCTTGCAACACTCGCGATTGGAGCCCTGATGTCCGAAGCCGCAAACGCCCAAACCCAGCCAACCGATCTGGACCCCGAGAACACGCTGTACATGGACCTGAAGGATGGCCGCGTCGTCATCAAGCTACGTCCGGACCTGGCGCCGAAGCACGTCGAGCGCGTGAAGGCGCTGGCCCGTAAGCACTTCTATGACGGCACCGTGTTCCACCGGGTGATCGACGGCTTCATGGCGCAGGGCGGCGACCCGACCGGCACCGGCACCGGCGGCAGCGACATGGGCAACCTGCCGGCCGAGTTCACCAACAAGGTGCACTTCCTGCGCGGCACCGTCGGCGCCGCACGCACGTCGGACCCGAACAGCGCCAACAGCCAGTTCTATATCTGCTTCGCCCCGGCGGCCAACTTGGACGGCCAGTACACCATCTGGGGCCAGGTGGTGCAGGGCATGGAGTACGTGGACAAGATCAAGCGCGGCAGCGGCGGCGGCGGCAGCGTGTCCAACCCCGACAAGATCATCCGCGTGCAGGTGGTGGCGGACGCCAAGTCGTAGTATCCGACGCCGCGGTCCGCCGCGGCGTCACGTCCGCGGCGGCATGGGCCTCTAGCTCAGTTGGTAGAGCACGGGACTTTTAATCCTGGGGTCGTGGGTTCGAGCCCCACGGGGCCCACCAGCCACCGGCAATCCTGCCCCCGATGCACCAGCAGCCGGTATGAGAGAGGTGCTGCCACCGCAAGCCACTCTCGCGGCGTCGCAATGCAGGCGTGCTGGCATGATCCCGGGCGATAGGGATAGCCTTGGCAACGCCGGCTCGCAGCGTCCGATGCAGGGGTGTTCCATACTGGCAGCGGAGTTGTATAGCGCCCGACGATGACTGTCCTTTCCCGACTACGGCTGTCACGCCGCCACTTTAAACTGGCCTTGGGCCGATGGCGCCGCCAGGGCCTGTTCATCCTCGGCGGACTCGCAGTCGGCGCGATCGCCGTGGCCCTGGCGTTTGTCGCGGACCGCGCCGGGACGGCGTTCCGATGGATTGGCGCCCTCGATCCCCGGATACCCCTCATACTGACCCCGGCGGGCTTTGCAGCCTGCTGCTGGCTCACCCGGCGCTACGTCCCGAATGCCGGCGGCAGCGGCATCCCGCAGGCGATCGCAGCGCGGCACCTGCACGGGCTGGCGGCCCGGCATCGCTTGGTTTCGTTGCAGACGGCATTCGGCAAGATCGGCCTCCTGGTGCTGGGTCTGCTGTGCGGCGCGTCGATCGGGCGGGAGGGACCGACGGTGCAGGTCGGCGCGGCGATCATGTATGCGCTCGGCCGGGTGTCGCCGCGACGGCAGCCCGGCCTGATCCTGGCGGGCGCGGCGGCCGGCGTGGCTGCGGCGTTCAATACCCCCCTGGCCGGCATCGTGTTCGGCATCGAGGAGATGAGCCGATCGTTCGAGACGCGGACCAGCGGTGTCGTGCTTGGGACCGTGATCGCCGCCGGGCTGACCTCGATGGCGCTGCAGGGCGACTACACCTACTTCGGCACCACGCAGGTGGCGCTGCATGGCCTGGAGGGCTGGCTCGCCGTGCCGGTGCTGGGCGTGGTTGGCGGATTGTTGGGCGGCGGGTTCAGCCGGGCGCTGATCCTGGTGGCGGGCGGCCTGCCGGGGGCATTCGGGCGGCAGGTGAAGCGGTGGCCGGTCCTGTTTGCCGCGGCGTGCGGCCTGCTGGTCGCCGGGTGCGGCCTGCTATCGGGCGGCGCGACGTTCGGCACGGGCTACGACCAGGCCCGGGCGCTGCTGAATGGCGGCAACTCCGGCGCGAGCTTTGGCCTGCTGAAGCTGGTGGCGACGCTGGCGTCGGCGGTCAGCGGCATCCCCGGCGGCATCTTCGCGCCGTCGCTGGCCGTGGGCGCCGGGCTGGGCGCGGACCTGGCGGCGCTGCTGCCGGGAGCGCCGGTGCAGGCGCTGGTGGTGCTTGGCATGGCCGGCTACTTCGCCGGGGTGGTGCAGGCGCCGATCACCGCCTTCGTGATCGTGAGCGAGATGACGGGCGATCACGCGATGGTGGTGCCGCTGATGCTGACGGCGGTGATCGGCTACGCCGCCTCAAGGCTGGTCTGTGCGGAAGGGGTCTATCACGCCCTGGCACGCAACTTCGTCGCTGCCGCCCTGCCGCCCGGCGCTAGGCTGCCGCATTGAACGTGTCTGCATAGCCGAACAGGCCCGCCGAGCCGCCGGTATGCAGGAACACCACGGTCTGGCCGGCTGTGAACACGCCGCGCCGGATCAGGTCGATCAGCCCGGCCATGCCCTTGCCCGAGTAGACCGGATCCAGGAAGATGCCCTCCAGGCGGGCCACCATCGTGACGGCCTCCACCATGCCCGGCGTCGCGATGCCGTATCCCGCGCCGACGTAGTCGCAGTTGGCCTCGACAGCCGCTGCTGGCACCGGGCGGTCCAGGCCGAGGTGCGCGGCGGTGAGCTGGGCGAGGCGCAGCACGTTGGCCTCCTGCTTTTCGCGCGGCAGGCGCACGCCGATGCCCAGGACGGGGACCGGGCTGCTCATGGCGTGCAACCCGGCGACCAGCCCGGCCTGGGTCCCGGCGCTGCCGGTGGCGTGCACCAGGCGGTCGATGTGCAGACCCGTCTCGTTCGCCTGCACCAGCAGCTCCAGCGCGACCGCGGCGTAGCCCAGTGCGCCGGTGGCATTCGACCCGCCGCCGGGGATCAAGTAGGGCTTGGCGCCGTCCGCTTGCAGCCGGGTGCCGACCTCCTCGATGGCGGCCTGCATGTCGGTGCCGCCGGGGCGGTACTCGAGGTGCGTGCCGAGCATCCGGTCGAGCAGCACGTTGCCGTTGTTCAGGTAGGCAGCGTCGTTGGTCTCGATCCGGTGCTCCAGCACGGCGGTGCAGGCCAGGCCCAGCTTGGCGGCGACGGCCGCGGTTTGGCGGACGTGGTTGGACTGCACCGCCCCCTGCGTCACCAGGTGGTCCGCGCCGGCGGCCAGTGCGGCGCCGGCCAGGAACTCCAGCTTGCGGACCTTGTTGCCGCCCAGGCCCATGCCGGTCAGGTCGTCCCGCTTCATCCAGATGTCGGGACCGCCGAGCGCAGCCGTAAGGCGGGGCAGGCGTTCCAAGGGGGTGGGCGCCTGGCAGAGCTTGACGCGGGGGAAGCGGGCGAGATCCAAGCGAGTCCTCCAAATGACATCAGCACGCCGCACGGTTGCAGTGCAGGGCAATGAAAATCAACATGCCCCGCCGGCCCTGGAGAAGGTTGGGCGTGACTTTCGGGTCCGGCGCGCTACATCTTAATTGTCTGCGAAGGGCCAAGCCTATGCACATTAAGAATCGCCGTGGCTGGGAGTTGCCAGAAAGCGCCGCGACTCCCGAGCATCTCGTTCTGGGCCGCCGCACCTTACTGGCTGCCGCGGGCTTGGCCGGCATCGGCCTGCCCGGCGCCGCATACGCCCAGGGCGCTCCCCGAAACGCCAAGTATGACCCCGGCCGGGAGGTCACCGCCGAGCGCGACGCGACGACCTACAACAATTTCTATGAGTTCGGCACCGACAAGTCGATCTCGCGCGCGGCACAGCGCCTACCGGTCGCGCCGTGGACCATAGAGATCGACGGCCTGGTCGCCACGCCCAAGACCATCGGCTTTGATGACCTCATGAGGCAAGTGCAGTTGGAGGAGCGGGTGTACCGCCACCGCTGCGTCGAGGGCTGGGCGATGACCGTGCCCTGGACCGGCTTCCCGTTGCGGGACCTCGTGCGGCTCGCCGATCCGACCTCGGCGGCGAAGTATATCGTGTTCACCACCCTTGCCGACCTGAAGACCATGCCGGGCCTGCGCATCAGCCAGTTCGAGTGGCCCTATGTCGAGGGCATCACGATGGCGGAGGCGATGAACGACCTGCCGTTCCTGGCGACGGGGCTGTATGGCAAGACCATCCCCAAGCAGAACGGCGCGCCGATCCGCCTGGTGCTGCCGTGGAAGTATGGCTTCAAGTCGGCCAAGTCGATCGTGAAGGTCACCTTCACCGACACGCGCCCGACCACGTTCTGGGAGGGCATCCAGCCGCAGGAGTATGGCTTCTGGGCCAACGTCAACCCGGCCGTCCCGCATCCCCGCTGGAGCCAGGCCACCGAGCGGCTGATCGGCAACGATGAGCGGGTGCCGACGTTGATCTATAATGGCTACGGCGAACAGGTTGCCGGGCTATACTCAAGTCTCGCGTCGGAAAGGCTGTTCATGTGATCGTCGCCCGCATCTTCATCGTCCTGGCGGCGCTGCTCCTGGTGTCCGCCGTCGCCATCGCCGCCCTGACGCCGCTTGGCATGACGCTGGGCCAGGGGCTGGTGAGCACGAGCGTAGCCACGGCCGAATGGCTTCACGCGCACAGCCCGGATTGGGCGTGGGAGAGGCTGGCGCAGCCCTTGCTGGTCCGGCCGCTTTGGCTGTTGCCGGCGGCGTTGGGCGTGATCTGCGCCGGAGTGGCAGCGTCTTGCAGCTTCGGCACGGCCTCGCCATCCCGCCGCCGCCGCAGCTAGGGCGCTGCACTCGCCTCAGGGCTGCACCGGCTGCTTCCGAGGGGAGCAGGCAGGCAGTGTCCCCAGCGTTCGAGCGCAGCCTGGCCTGCCGGGGAGAGCGCATAAACCCCGCGCTCGACCCTGTTGAACCAGCCGTAAACATCCCGTAGCAGGATGGCGCCGGCCCGTGGCATTCCGGCAGCCAGGTCGCGTGGCCGCCGCGGTCCTGCGGCCAGCGCCGCGGCGCACGCCAGGGCCTCCTGCCGGTAAGCCGTGACGATAGGCTCGCCGCGCGTGCCGCCGGGGGAGGGGTCGCCATGCCGGTCGGCGTGTTCCCGCAGCAAGGCCCGGCGCCGTCGCGGGTTCGCCCTGGGGCGGTGCGGGCCAGGTTCGGCCAAAACCTCGGTTTCGCCACGTCCGGGGTGGATCACCAGCAGGCCGAAGCCCAACTGGCGGCAGAGCCTTGGAACGCGCCGGTCGCGGTCGCGCCCACGCCGCGTGGCTGGGACTGCCAGCCAGACCTCATCGGCCATGGCAAGGCGGTCGATCCCTTGGAGGACCAGCTCGAGCGTGAAGCCGAGCTTCATTTCCAAAATGACGAGGAGCGGCTTGTCGTCCGCCGCGGCGTCGGCGCGAACCGCAACCACGTCGCAGCCGCCGACCTCGCCCTTCGCCTCGTAGCCTCGGGCCGCCAGGAACCGCTTGACGGCCGGGTAGAGCGAAACCTCTCGCAGCAGGCGGGTCTTAGAAGCCGAGGATCACGTCCGTCGCCAGCGTCACCTGGTCCCGGTTCCGCCCGTCGATGAACGGCCGGTCGTGGTTCAGCGCGCGGTCGTAGCGGACTTCCGGCCGGACCAGCAGGGTGCTGATGGCCGATGGCAGGCCAGACGGCTTGTAGGTGAACCCGGCCGTGATCTCCGAATAGGTGCCGGCCTGGGGTGCGATGATGAAGTTGGACGCCGTGCCGCGCTCGGCCGCCACGTAGTCGCGGTTGCCGATGGGGTTGTTGACGAAGAAGTTGTTGTTGTCGCGGAAGATCTCGCCGCGGCCGTTGAGGGTTATCGTGTCGTTCAGCGCATAGGAGGCGTAGAAGGCCGCGCCGTAGGCGTTGGCGTTGAAGCCGTCCTCCTGGACGTAGTTCAGTTCGGTCGTGAGCGTCAGCTTGTCCGTGGTCTTCCAGGTTACGACGATGTCGTTGTAGTAGCGCATGGCGCTGTTGGCGAACGGCGTGTTCCGCTTGCTGTCCTCCGGCCCCATGTGGGTCAGCGCGAGGATGGTGAACTTGCCGCCGGGCGCGTTGTAGCCGATGCCCGCGATGCCGCCGGGCCGGTTGTTGTTGTCGCCGTTGCCGTAGCCGATCGCGACGTTGGTGCCGCTGTCGATGCCGAGATAGAGGTCGATGGTGTCCGACACATGCGCCGTCGCCAGCGCCCCGGTGTGCTTGTAGGGCAAGCCGTAGTTGAAGATGTAGGAATGCGAGTAGAACGGGTTGGTCTTGGGGTCGATCAGCTCGAAGCCCAGCGGCGTCGGGTAGATGCCGGCCTTCACGTCCAGCCCGCCGGCGAACAGGTCGGGGAAGCGGACGGAGATGCTGGCCTCCGTCACGTCGATCTGGTTGCGGTCGTGGATAAGTTGGTCGAACACCCCCAAGGTATGGACGATGCGCGCGTCCGAGCCGTACATCATCTGCAGCTTAAAGCCGACGTCGATGCTGGTCGCCTTGGGGTCCACGTCGCGGTGGAGGGTCAGCAGGCCCTGGTTGAACACCGGGCGGTTGGCGTCGTCGTCGAACAGGCGGCCGAAGTTGCGGCGGTTCTTTGGGTCGTCCGGGTTGCCGGTGATGCCGCCGTCAAGCTGCAGGTCGAGCTTGATGCTGCTGGCCCACTCATGCAGGTTGGCGGGCGCAACGTAGGGCTTGTCCGCCGGGGCTGCGACGGTGTCGGCGGTGGGCAGGCCGGTTTGCTCCGCCGGCGTCGTGACCGGCTGCGCCTGGGCGGCGGCCGATCCCAGCAGGGCGGCGCAGGTGGCAAGCAGCGGCAACTTGTTCATGGCGGGAGACTTTCAAAAGCTGCAAACGGCCGCGCCCCTGGGGCCACTTGGCGCAAGAAGTCCGTTCGATCCTAAGCTAGGCGACTCCAAGCGTGGAGCCCTCGGCGAATTTGCCGAAGGCTCCTGCCTGCATCAAGCCGAGTAATACATCTCGAACTCGACCGGGTGCGGGGTGTGCTCAAAGCGGTACACCTCGGTCCACTTCAGCTCGATGTAGCTCTCGATCTGCTCCTTGCTGAACACGTCGCCGGCCAGCAGGAACTCGTGGTCGGCTTCCAGCGCGCCCAGGGCCTCGCGCAGGCTGCCGCAGACGGTGGGGATGCCCTTCAGCTCCTCGGGGGGCAGGTCGTACAGGTCCTTGTCCATGGGGTCGCCGGGGTGGATCTTGTTCTTGATCCCGTCGAGCCCGGCCATCAGCAGCGCGGAGTACGCGAGGTAGGGGTTCGCCGTGGCGTCGGG
>JAABUQ010005501.1_pt1 | contig 20125 bp, 31 predicted proteins | sample 5560001 | NCBI WGS metagenome assembly JAABUQ01 (sample SAMN10711888, study PRJNA513371) | rock metagenome | isolation source: Antarctica rocks | place: Antarctica: Victoria Land, Finger Mt nord | collected 2015-12-18
GGCAGGCCTGCGCGGCGCCCTGGTCGGGCGCCATGCTGCCGATCGCGGCGCGCCGGCCACGCCAGTCAAGCCTCTACCAGCCAGCCGCCTACTTTGCCCTTCATGACACGGATGTTGGGATTGGCCCGACCATGGCAGCGACTTCACCTCGCAGCACCTCGAGCAGGTGGCGGCCGACCTGCCCATGGCGCTGGTGTTCTCGACCGCGGGCAAACCGCGCGGCCGCGGCAAGATCGAGCGCATCTTCGAGACCGTCAACCAACGCTTCCTCGGCCACCAGCCCGGCTACACGCCGGCCGGCTCGCCTTCAGGCAAAGCCGTGCTCACCCTGCCCGAGCTCGACGGCCGCCTGCGCACGTACCTGGTGGAGACCTATCACCGTGAGCCCCATAGTGAAACGGGTGTGCCGCCCCAGATGCGCTGGGAGGCCGACGGGTTCTTGCCGCGGCTACCCGAGTCCCTCGAGCAGCTCGATCTGTTGTTGCTGACGGTCGCCAAGCCCCGGCGCGTCCACCAGGACGGCATCCACTTCCACGGCTTCCGCTATCTCGACGTCACCCTGGCGGCGTATGTCGGGGAGGAGGTCACCATTCGCTACGACCCGCGCGACCTGGCCGAGGTGCGGGTCTACCTGGGCGAGAGCTTCGTGTGTCGGGCGATCAACCCTGAGCTGGCTGGCGAGACGGTGGCGCTCAAGGACATTATCCGGGCGCGGAACCACAGGCGTCGCGCGTTGCGCTTGACCCTGGCTGAGCGGGAGGCCACGGTGGAGGCCCTGCTGGGTCTGCGCCGTGGTGACGAGCCCGCGCCGCTGCCGGAGCCCGAGCCGGCGAGCTCAGCGCCGCCAGCACGGCCACGCCTGAAGAGCTACCTCAACGAGTGACTGCCTCCCCGCTGCCGTCGCCGCCGACGGAGTTCATCGTCACCAAGGAGTACCGCCGCTTCGCCGAGTTCTGCGATGCCTGTCGCGACAGTCGCTACATCGGCCTGTGCTACGGCGTGCCCGGCGTGGGCAAGACCGTCTCCGCCCGGCACTACGCCCACTGGGACGAGCTGGACCAGCTGCTGGGACCGCCGCCCTATCGGTACGCGGGGATCCCGCCGCGCGCGCGTGGACCGTGGCAGACGGTCCTGTACACGCCAGGGGTGACCAATACCCCGCGCACCGTCGCGCGTGAGGTCGACAGCCTGTGGGCCGCGGTCATCGGCGTGGCGGTGCGCGCGACGTGGCATGCTAACGAGCACACGGCGGGCGCACGGCCCCCGCCCCCGGATCTGCTCATCGTCGACGAAGCCGATCGGCTGAAGACCGCCAGCCTCGAGCAGCTGCGCGACGTCTACGACCGCGGGCATGTCGGGCTGATCCTGATCGGGATGCCGGGCTTGCAGAAGCGCCTGGCCCGCTACGCCCAGCTGTACTCGCGCGTCGGCTTCGTGCATCAGGTCCGCCCCTTGAGCGGACAGGAGCTGCAGGGGGTGATCGAGCGCCAGTGGGTGCAGCTCGGCCTGGACGTGGCCCTGGACGACCCGCCGGATCCCGCGGTGCTCAACGCGATCGCCCGCGTCACGGGTGGCAACTTCCGCCTCGTCGAGCGGCTGTTCGCTCAGATCAAGCGCGTCCTGGTCATCAACGAGCTGCCGACCGTCACGACCGACGTCGTCGTGGTCGCCCGCGAGCGGCTGGTCACGGGGCCGCCCTAGGCGGCACGCACTCGTCGCAGAAAACCGCCTATTTGCTGCGGTAGCAGTATCCTGAGCACCGCCGGCGCTTCGACCATGCTCGCTCGTCCCATGCCTCCACGTGCCCGCATTTGCTGCGATGACGCACGCGGCCCACTCCCGCGGCCTCCGCCATGAGCCGGATGGTTCGTTTCGAGCGTCGCCCGCTGCCAGCCACGCTGGCAGCCGCGATCACCGCCTTCCTGGCCGAGCACGCCCTCAGCCCTGGTTCACACCGGGTCTACGCTGGCGCGCTGCGCACGCTGCAGGATGGCATGGGTGCGGACACGCTGCTGGCCACCCTTGAGGAAGGACAGCTCACGGCGTGGTTCCGTGAGCGCTACGACCGGACGGCGCCGGCCACCCGCGTGCGACAGCTCGCCATCCTGCGCTCCGCCTGCGCCTTCTGGCGGCGGCGCGCCTGGCTCAGCACCGACCCCACTGCCGGCCTCGAGCGGCCCCGCGTCCCGCTCGATCGCACCCGAGCGCTGACGCGGGAGCAGGTCGCGTCGTTGTGGCGGCGCCAGGCCGTGGCGCTCCGCGAGCGGGCCTTCTGGCGGCTGCTGTACGAGTCCGCGGCACGCGCCAACGAGATCCTGTCGCTCGACGTCGAAGACCTCGACCTGTCCAACAAGCGCGCCCGCGTCAGGAGTAGAGGCGGGGCGGTCGAGTGGGTATTCTGGCAGACCGGCGCCGCGCTGCTGCTGCCACGGCTCCTGGCTGGCCGCATTGCTGGCCCCGTGTTCCTCGCCGACCGTCAGCCAACGCGGGCTGTTCCGAGCGTCGATGTCTGCCCGCTCACCGGCCGAGCCCGATTGTCGTACAGACGCGCTGCCGAGCTCTTCAGCGACGCTACCAACGGGTGGACACTCCATCAGCTACGGCATTCGGCGCTGACCCATGCTGCCGAGGACGGGACCAACACGCCGATCCTGCTGGCCCGGTCGCGGCATGCGTCCGTTCGCTCCCTCGAGCGCTACGCACGGCCCAGCCCCGAGGCCGTTGCCCGCCATGTCGCCGAACGTGACCCCGCGCGTCGCCGGCAGTGACCGCATGCGCGGCACGGGCGGGGACGCCGTTGGACCGCCGCCAACGGTGTGTGCCTCGATGAAGTAGTCCAGGTCCTCCTGGCGGATGCGCTAGCCGGTGCGGTCGGCGAGCGCGATACAACGCAGGGCTGCGGTCCTGCGCCAGCGGCGCACGGTTGCCGGATGAGTGCGCGTCCTACGCACTTTCTCGGGCTTCCTCAAAAGCTTCTCGCGTCTCGCCCAGTAACCAGAAGAGGAACCCGAGCGCCGCCACATCCTCCGCCCACCACCAGTGCAAGGCGGCGTTGAGCGCGAGCCCGAGCAGAACCGTCCCCGCCATGTAGCCGCACGTCAGAGAGCAGGCCGCATCGGCCCGTAAGGCCTCGCTGTCGATCTGGCCGGCGATCCGGCGCTTGGTGAAGGCGAGCCAGGGCATCACCAGCATCGCGGCGATCGCGAGCGCGATGCCCACCGGCGAGCTCTCTGGTCGCTCCTGTGTCACCAGGCCGTAGATGGCCGTGGCAAGCACGTACGCGCACAGCACGGCGAGAGCTATGGCCACGATCCACCGTGCCCGGCCTTCAGCCCCCTCTGCGCGCCCGACGTCACCTCCCTGTGCCTCCACGATCAGCCGCCAGAGCAGAACCAGGCCACTCACCAGTTCGATCAGGCTGTCGACGCCGAAAGCAATCAGGAGTAGGCTGCTGGCCGCGATCCCTGCGCCGACGGCGATCAGCGCCTCGAGCACCATCCAGGCCACCGTGACAACCTCTATCTGGATGCCGCTCCGGACGTGAGCCGCACGGCCGAGCTCAACCGTCATGGTTGCCGCCACGCGCCGCGGGTGGGGCAGGCCTCGACCACCTCCACGACCGCCGCGGCGGCGCCCAGGACGCGTTCAACCTCTGGGCCAGCGACGGGGTAGCGCACGAAGCACTGCGCGCCGGTGGCCTGCATCGGTGGGCACGCGTTAGTCGGCACGCTGGCTGCTCGCAACGATGGAACGGGCCGGCCCGACCGCTAGGCACCGCGGGTCCACCGTGCAGCAGGCCCCGTCCTGGGCATGATTTCCCTGCTCCACCTGCAACGTCGCGTGCTCAATCTTGAAGTGCTCCTTGAGCAGCCGCTGTGCGTCGTGGAGCACGTCCGCGCTCGGGCGTCCGCGCGTCTGAAGGTGCCCACTCATGGCAACGAAGCCGCTGGTGATCGTCCAGACGTGCAGATCGTGTGTGGCGGCCACGCCGGGTACCGACCGGAGCGCTGTTTCGATGGCGGGCACGTCCGTTCCCGCGGGCGCGGCCTCCAGCAGCACGTCGACCACGCTTTTGAGGAGCCCCCAGGCGCGCGGCAGGATGAAGAGCGCGATCACCACGGAGACCAAGGGATCCGCCAGCGGCCAACCGTTCAGGAGCAGGATGAGGGCGGCGGCGATCGTACCGACGGCACCCAGCAGGTCGCTGAGGACCTCCAGGAAGGCGCCTTTGACGTTCAGGCTTTCCTCGGCACCCGCGTGCAGCAGGGCGACGCCCGTCAGGGTCACCAGCAGACCGCCGCAGGCCACGACGAGCATGGGCAAAGCGTCTACCCCGGCCGGTTGGCGGAGGCGCTGCCAGGCCTCGACCAGGATATAGGCGGCCACCCCGAGCAGGGCCACGCCATTGATCAGCGCCGCCAGGATCTCCGCCCGGTAAAACCCATACGTTTTGGCCGGTGTGGCGGGGCGCTGGGCGAAGCGGATCGCGGCCAGGGCCATCGCCAGCCCCAGGGCGTCGGTGGCCAGGTGCCCAGCGTCGGCCAGTAGGGCCAGCGAATGGGTGTACAGTCCGCCGGCCACTTCGGCCAGCACGTAGGTGGCCGTGAGGCCCAGAACCAGCAGCAGCCGGCTCTGGTGCTTGGCCCCAGCACTGCTCGCGGCCCGGCCCGCGCCGTGCTCGTGCTCTGCGCTCACGATGCCTGCCCCATCTCTGGCCGCCGGCAGGCGGCGACGCGTTCCGCAATGACCTCTAGCACCAGGTCTGCCTCGTTCAGCAGATGCGCCACGTGCGCGCCGGCAAGGCGGTAGTAGACAGTGCGCCACTCCTGGCGTGCTTCTACTAGCCCGCAGTCCCGCAGGCACGCGAGGTGCTTACTCGCGTTGCTAGCGGTAAGCCCGGCCGCAGTCGCCACCTCACCAGCACTGCGCTCGCTCTCGCGCAGAGCATCGAGAATGGCGAGCCGCGACGGGTCGGCCAAGCTGCGGAACAACTTTGCGCGCACGGCCGCGTCCACCCGCGTTGTCGCTTGAGTCACAAGGCAAATGATAGCGCGGCACAGCGTCGACCGTGCGCGGTATTCTGGGCCACCGCTGGGACTACTGGCAGCACTGTGAGGCGTAAAGTCGGCTGTCGGCTGTCGTGCGGCGGAGCCATGCTGGAGACAACGTCAGTCGATTTGAAGGAGCCTTTAAGCTGGCCTTCACCTTACCGGGTTGGCCGCCGACCACAATGGCCATGGCGTCAGGAGCAACCCTGAAAGCCGTGTCGACGCCGAGGTGAATGCCTCCAACTCCCCTAAGCTTCGGCGGCGATTGGTCTGAGGCTGGATGTGCACCGTGCGGGGGTGCCTGTCCAGCCTCGACCGCTTTAAGGGCCTCAGCCGCTCCGCCATGACCGCACCGCGCCATCCCGAGGACGGGTAGCGCCGCTGCTGGAGACCGACCAGGGCCGCGTGCTCCTGCCCAAGCACGCGGTCGACGCCTACCTGCGGGCCTCGGCGTAGGAACAGCCCTGTCCGGGAAACGGCAACCTGGACAGGGCTGCTCATCAACCGTACGGCGCGCTGGACATCGCCTGGTCAGAACGCCCGTCCGTGCTGCTCGACGAGCTCGTCGACGTGGGCTGTAGTTTGGGCGTCGGGCTGGGCGGTCCTCCTCGCCAACCAGTCCGGCCGCGTTGGAAAGAGCTGCTCGCCTCCCCCGCCGTAGCAGTGGACGAGGCGAGCAGCTAGGTTAGGTCAGTCGAGTGGATAGCCGAGGAGCGCCGGCACGTAGATCCACTCCGGCACCTCGGGTAGGTACACGGTCGCGCCGTCGTTTTCGATGATCAGGCGCGCGAGCCTGGACGGGCTCACCTCGGCGAGCGTGGTTGCGTCTGGCTCTAGGTCGCTGCTCGTCCGAAAGCGCTTCAGCGGGGCGCCCAACTGCCGCTGATCGGCGAGAGTCACCCACAGGTAGCCATCTCGGATCTCGGCCGCGATGGCGCAATCGACGGCGGCGACGCGCACGCGCTTTTCCAAAGCGACGGGCATGTCGCCCAGGTCGCGCGGGAGCGGGGGTGTCTCGGCCAGCAGATGTCTGCCGCGGACGAAACGCCCGCTCTTATCGCGGCGGAGGTGGGGGGTACTGCTTACGCGCATGCTCATGCCAACGATCCAGGAGCTGCTGGCGGTGGGCGAGGATGATCTCGCGGATAGCCCGCAACTCCGGGCCATTGTAGCCTCCAGGATCGGCCAAGCTGGTCTGGGGGTCAAGCCAGAACTTGGCATGCGGGTACTTGGGGCCGCGGACATGGACATGGGGTGGCTCCTGGCGCTCGTTGGAGTAGCAGTAGAACGTCCACGGACCTTCGCGGTGCAGCTGGGGCATGACTCTCTACCCCAGCGTGCAACGATGTCTCAGAACGCCCGCCCGTGCTACAGATCAGCAGGTCTGAGGTCGGATCGGCTGGTCCCCATCGTGTCAGGAGTGCCCACTGGGGAGCTGACTCATGTCAGTAGCCAGCGCCTTCGCAGCCTGGCACGCCTCCTCAGTCAGGTCAGTGGCTGGGCCCGAGTCGAGGACCTCGCGGACCTTCGCGATGAGCTCGAGCAGACGGTCGCTGCGCTGATCGGCCGAGGGGGGTTTCTGTATCGCTGCGATACAGTTACGTGCCGCTGCGCGGACCTGTCGCCGCTCCCACCCCGCCTGGGCCGCCTGTTCGGCGAGCGCCTTTCGGTGATCTGGGTCAGCTACGCCCAGGAGCTCCTCGGCCGTGCTGACGGCGAGCTTGTTCTGCAGGACCAAGGGCGCGAGGGTGTCGTCCTCAAACACGCGGAGCCGACGGCTGACGTACATCGGGCTGCGCTTGATCGCCTCCCCCACCTGGCGGGTGGACCAACCGCGCTCGCGGACCAACACCTCGAGCGCCTCGGCTTCCTCCCGGGCGGTCAGGTCTTCGCGCTGGAGGTTCTCGGTCAACGTCAGCAGATAGGCGCCGCTGTCGGTCTCGTCGCGTACCAGGGCGGCCACCTGGCTCCAGCCGAGCTGCCGCACCGCGGCAAAGCGGCGATGGCCCGCCACGAGTTCATAGCTCCCGTTGGCGCGGCGCACAACCACAGGTTGCAGAAGTCCATAGGCCTGGATGGACGCCGCCAGCTCGTCGATCCCTGCGAGCTTGTGGCGGGGGTTGCGAGGGTTGGGGCGGATCTGGTCGACGGGCAGCTGGTCGACCAGCCGGTCCTCCATGGCCGGCACTGCCCTGGCCACCGCGGCGGCGTTCGCGAAGGAGACAGGCGGCCTAGATGGCCGCGGCACGCAGGACCTGTTCGACTGCTTCAGCGATGGGCGCGTAGGGGTGGCCATCCAGCCGGTACGACGCCAGGCTCGCCAGATCACCGATGGGCGGGAAGACAGGCACGCCGCGCTGGGCGGCGATCTTCTGCAACTCCTCGAGCCACTGGCGCGACTCAGCCCGTCGCGCCTTGAACATGGTGGGCAAGAAGCCCAGCAGGCGCGCCCCGGCCGCCTGGTCCAGCCAGTCGAGCAGCAACGGCAGAGCCAGGACAGACCCTGCCTCCGGCCCCTTCACGGGCACAAGAGCCCAGTCTGCTTCGCGCAGGTAGCGGAGCGCGCGGCCGACGTCGACTTCGGGGGCCGTGTCGATGACGCGCACGTCGACGTCGTCGCGATCACCCAGCAGCAGGGTGTCCAGGCCAGGTGGGTAGTACTCGACAATCCGCGAGAGGTGCTGGCCCTGGTCCCGGTCGACAAGGGCCACGCGGTGGCTACGCAGGGCCAGCTCGGCGCCCAGCATGTACGCCGATGTTGACCGGCCGACACCGCCTTTCGGATGGAGCAGGGTGATCGTCACGGGCCGGCTCACGGCACGGTTGGGTCTCCCTGACGCGGCCTTCGGCCGCGTGCCGTTGGGGTGTGGACCGCTGGCCAGCGTGGTGGTCACCCAGATCCTTTCGCCTACGACGGTACCCCAGGCACGCCGGCGCAGGCGAGCGCGGGGCCTTACGGTGTCATCCCAGCGCTGATTGTTCCGGAAAAGTGACGGCGGCGCGCCCGGACGGGACGGCAGCAGCGGCCCAGGCAGGCTCAGCCCGCACTACTGGGCCTCGTACGAAGCCTCCAGCGCCCGTAGGCGCTTCTAGCCGCGGGCCAGCTCCTGGCGCTGCCAGGGACCGCTACGGTGGGGTCTCAGTCGCCGTAGACGGCGCTGCGGTGTCGAACACGCAGCACGTCTAGCGTGGGCGGCGCCTCGTTCAGGGACAACCGCACACGCCAGTCGCCCACACGGAGGCGGTACTCCGGGGGGTCAGAGCCTGCCAAGCGCCTGACGTCACCGTAGCCCGTCTCGGCATAGCGGCGCACGGCACGGAGCACGCGGTCGGCGACCTGACGGTCGAGACGCCGCAGATCGCGGGCTGCCGCATCCCGAAAGGTGACCGGGTGCGGCGCCCAGTCAGGTCGCGCCGCGGCTGAGTCCTAGCTCGTGTTCGAGCGCGTCCAGGGTGATGCCAGGCTCGCCCCGTGCGCTCTCCGCCCGCGCCTCGGCGACGGCGGCGCGCTCCTCTTCCGTCTCGGGCTCGTCGTCCACGGGCGCCAGGAGCAGGCTGCGGTACACAGGGTCGCCAGTGCGGGCGTAGAGTAGCGCCAGACGGGCCGCCTCACGCGCCCACACGTCATCCGGGAGCTGGTCGACCAGCTGGTGCAGGTCCTCGAGCGTGGCGGCCATGGGGCTTATCCTAGAGAGAAGTCTAACGCGGCTAGCTCCAGCCAGGCAGCGCGTCGACCTCGGGCCAGAAGGTGCCGCAGCGCGTGCAGAGCGTCGCCACCTTGGCCCAGCGGCCCTGGGCGCCCTCACGGCCGTACAGGGAGCGCAGCTGGCCCCAGCAATAGTTCCGCAGCCCATCGCGCCACTCCGGCTCACCTGGCCGCGGCGCTCTGTGTGTGCGGTCACCGGCAGGAGCCCAGCTCGTCTCGGTCGCCGTCAGGTGGTAGATCATGCGAGATCCCACAGTGTCTCCAGTCGTCGGCGTCATCACCACGGCGCTCACTGTAGACACTACGTGCGGCCGCGTGGGTCAGGCGTAGACGGCGGCCCCGTCGTCGTACCAGTTGCAGCCTTCGGCGAGGTGCGCGCGGGCCTCGGGCGCACATGCGGGGCAGATATACCGCTCCTCATAGTTGACAAACCACTCCACGTCAGCCCGGCGCACGAACAGGATGGCGCCGGGCCGCGAGCAGTCGCCCCACTCACAGTCCAGAGGCGGGGCGGGGACGGGGGACTCTTCCAGAGCGTAGCGCATCGGTCCTCCGAGCTCAGTGGGTGAGTGAACGGCCGGCACGTGCAGGTGCTCACGGCTCAGCGGAACGGCGCCGTGAGCCGACGGTGGCAGGGACGGCAGAACGGCGGGCCGTCCGGGCAGATCTTGAACCAGTTGAGGCCGTCCTCGGACCACCGCTCCGCGGGGAGCTGCTCACCACAGCCAGGGCAGCACGGTGGGCTCTCAGCTGGGCCGTCGTGTGGCGCGTGACAGGAGGGGCAGTCAGTCATGGTTGGCCTTTCCGGTCCAACGCGCGGATTGTCGTCCGTGACTGATCGGGGTGGAAGAGCTGGTCAGGATCGGGGGCACCGTGGAAGGGGTCGGACGGGTCGGGATGCTGGCACACGGGGTCCCACTCGACCGGCATAGGCCGCGCTGGCCCGAGGTCGGCGCCACAGGTCGGGCAGCGCAGGCGGGGACGCGGCTCGCTCATGGTTGGGCTCCGGACACCTGGCAGGTGCAGGCGGGCTCGCCCAGCTCCTGGCCGATCATCGTCTCGACGTCGGCACGGGAGACGCGGCGCCAGTCGGGCTCGCCGAAGCGCTGGAGCATGCCGCGACGCGCGGGCACGAAGCGGGGGCGCCCGTGCCAGTGGGCGAAGGTCACGACGTCGAAGTGCTCGCCGCCGAGGTGATCCCGTCGGCAGCCCGTGTCGGGATAGTGTTCCAGGAGCACGAAGGGCGGCTCGAGGCCGTCCTGCTGGGGCAGGTAGCGGCTCAGGACCTCGGCGGCGAGCTGCTCGACGGTGTTGGTGACCGAGGGGCCGGCGTTGGTGGCCAGCTCGGTCAGAATGACGACGGTCAGGCCACCGGAGGTTTCGATCGGGGCGAAGACGCGGACACGGCACACGCCCTCGGCGCCCTTCTGGTCGCGGAAGCGGTGCTCGACGTCGCGGAGTGGGGGCATGGCTCAGAACTCCTCAACACGGCCACACTGGCTGCACACCGCGAAGGCGCGATAGCTGTGCTCGGTCGGGTGGTGAAACGGGCGGTAGGTCAGCCCAACGTGGCCGCAGCCCTCACACGGCCACTCGCGGCAGGCCTCGGCGTCGATCGCGGCAGTCTGAGCAGAGGGCGCAGTCACCTGGTAGCCCTGCTCGAGCAGGCGCTGGCACAGGACCGGGTAGGGATGGCTGATGGTCGGCATGCGGGTCTCCCGGGTGCGAACGGGAGCGGAGGCCGAAGCCCCCGCCCCCCGGCAGGTTAGGTGAACAGGCGGCGGATGGTGTCCAGGTCGGCGCGGGTCAGCTCCACCGCGTGGTCGTCGCCGTCGGCGTCGTAGGTCCAGCGGGCGACGACGAACGGGCCATGGATTGGCACACCCGTCTCCGCCCGCCCCCCCGCTGGCCAGCACCAGGACGAGCGCGGCTGCGTGAACAGGCCCTCCTCATTGATGATCGCGACCAGCTCGTCGCGGGGAGCGCCAGGGATGGGCGCTAGGACGACGAACTCGATCAGCCCGTCGACCAGGTGCTGCCACGTGGCCAGCGTGTCGGCGACCGTGAGCCTGCTCACGGTGCCGTCCAAGCCGAAGAGGACCACGCGCACCGTGACCCCCGCCGCGGCGGTCATGCTCATGGATAGCACGCCTCCGGGTGGTCGCTGTTCGGTGGTGCCCCGCAGGTCTCGCAGCCGAGCAGCCCCGAGCTGGGCGCGAGGGCCAGCGCGCGGATGTGCTTCTCAGCACGGCGCTCGGAGCCGTGCCGGCTGTCGACCAGGCGGTCGTAGCAGGTGCTGTGCACCGTGATCGCCTTGAGGGCGTTCAGCACGGTGATGGTGCCCAGCATGGTACGGATGAGCCCCTGGCAGAGCCGGCAGGGCGGGCGCGTGGTGGCGGTCATGCTGCGATCCTTCGGGGAGTGGGAGCCGCCGCGTGGGCGGCTCCCGTGCTGAACAGGCGAAGTTGTCGACCAGCTGGGCGCCGACGGCGCGGCCGGCACTCGGGGCAGACGCGCGTGCCGTGGGCGTTGTGCCAGCGGCGCTCCAGGCCGCGATCGCCCGGCACGTCCAGGACGACGCGGACCTGGCAGCCGGCCGCGACCGCCGCGGCGATGAGCGGGGAGCCGTGGCCCGTGACGTGCTCGCGGACCCTGCGCGGTACGTCTCCGTCCAGGGCGATCCCGGCGTAATGCCGAGCGTGGGCGAGAGGTGGGTCCAGATGGAGCAGGTAGCAGCGTGGGCCGCTCATGCCGCCACCGCCACGCTGACGGGCGCCGTCGGCTCGGGCGAAGCGCTGGGCGTGATGCCCAGCCAGTCCCAGGCGCGGATACGGGCGACCATATCCCGGCCCAGGTCCGTCAGACCGAAGCGCTGGGCCTCGATGCGCTGCTGGCGGCGCTCCAGTTCGGCGATGGCACGGAGGCGGTTCTTGATGACCTTGCCGTAGACCACTGCGGCGGTGGTCAGCTGGTCGACGCCACGGGCAGCCTCCCAGCGCTCGATAGCCAGGTCGCGGAGCTGCGTGCTGGCGGCCAGATCGAGCACGGCCCAGCACACGAGGCCACGGGCGCCAGCGGCGCAGGAGCAGGCCGCGGGTGTCAGGTCAGCGACGGCGACGCTAATGGTGTGGTCGGGTCCACCCGTGCGCGATGGTCGGCAGAAAATCAGGGGTGCGGCCGGTGCAGGGCGGGTGGCGGTAGACTCTTGAAGCATCTGTCTTCCCTCCTAAGGGGCGGTGCGAACGGCCGACGGGGTGGTCTCAACACCTCGTCGGCGCTTTGCGTCTGGTCCCAGGTGCGAGCAGCGATCCTCTCTTTCTCGGCAGTGGTGGCCGCCGCTAGGCCCGCGACGGTGCGGGCGATGCGTGGTCCTGCGAGTCTCTAGCTCGTTGGCGTTCCGTGCTGCCCGTCGCGGGTGCTCCGCAGTTGCCCAGGTCAGGTCCGGCGGTCCTTTGTGCGTTCTGGCGCTTCAACGTCGCTGCGCCTGCGGGGTGGGGTGGTGCCTACTAAAGTATAGTGCATAAACGTAGTAGAAGTAAAGCATAAATTTAGTGTGAGACGTGCTAAACTGAAGCAGTTCTTGCACGGAGGTCCCAGCATGATCCCTCTTGTCACCCTGCGCCGGCGGCGGCTGCTGAGTCAGCGCGCCCTCGCCAAGCTGGCGGGCGTGACCGAGCAAACCGTGGTCGCCGTCGAGCGGCACAAGGCGGTGCCGTCGCTCCGCACCATCGCCAAGCTGACCGCGGCCCTCGGCGTCGAGCCGGGCGCAGTCACCGAGTTTGCCCGCGCTCTGGAGGGCGAGGCAGAGCCACGAGAGGCCGCGGCGTAACCGCCTGGACAGCACGCACGCCGCGGCCCCGCAGACGTCACACCCCCTACCTGGAGGCGGACATGGCGATCCTACTCGACACCCCACGCCACTCCCCGGACGGCGCGGAAAAAGGTGACAGAAGAGGCCTCCTGTCGCGTTCTCCCCACGACCGTTCCGGCGCCCACGCCGACCAGGATCTCGTCGCCCTCTGGCTGGCCAACCAGCGCCCGCTGACCCAGCAGGCCTACCAGCGCGACGTCGACAGCTTCCTCGCCTACGCCGCTGTCCCCCTGCGCTAGGTGACACTTGCGGACGTGCGCGGCTGGGCCGACCAGCTCACGGGCAAGCCTAGCACCCGCAGACGGAAGCTCGCGGCGGTCAAGAGCTTGCTCACGTTCGGGGAGACGACGGGCTACCTGCCCTTCAACGTCGGGCGGGCGGTAAAGCTCCCCCAGGACGAGCACGCCCTCGCCGAGCGCATCCTCTCACCCGTGCAGACGCATCGCCTCCTGGCCGCTGCTGGCCGCCAGCGGGATCGCGTGCTGCTCCTGGTGCTCTACGCCTCGGGTGGCCGCGTCAGTGAGCTCTGCGGGCTGCGCTGGAGCCACACAGCCGAGCGCTCTGATGGCGAGGGGCAGGTGACCTTCCACGGCAAGGGTGGCCACGTCCGCTCTGTGGTCCTGCCCGCCGCGGTCTGGAGGGAGCTCCTGACCCTGCGCGATCCGGCCGTCGCCGGCGACGGCCCCGTGTTCGTCAGCCAGAAGGGCGGGGCCATGTGTCGCTCCGCCGTCCATGCCGTCGTCCGCCGTGCTGCCCGCCAGGCGCAGCTGGGACCATCTGTCTCGCCGCATTGGCTCCGGCATGCCCACGCCAGCCATGCGCTCGACCGCGGCGCTCCTATCAGCCTGGTGCAGGCCACGCTCGGCCACGCCTCGGTCGCGACGACCGGCACGTACTTGCACGCCCGCCCGGGCGAAAGCTCTAGCAGGTTCCTCGGGCTCTAGCGCGGCAACGCCTGTGGCGGCCAGTCCGGGTGCGCCCGCGCCCCGGCCCGACAGGTGGCCGCGCAGCCCTTACTGGCAGTGGTGGTATACCGTCCGAGCCCGTGTGCTCCGCGGCCTGCCGCCCGATCTGGAGACGTTGGATGCGGCGGAGGCGCGCCGGGTCAACCTGCCGCCCCACCTGCGCTAGCCTCCCCCGAGGTCCAGGCTGCTGCCCGCGTCGACGAGCTCGCCGAGCAGCAGGGCCGGGCGTTCTAGGACGGGCTCAGCAGGTAGGCGTCGGCTGCGTGCTTGGGCAGCAGGACTCGCCGGCCATCGGCTTCCACGAGCAGGGTCCACGTATCCATCTCCAGCAGGCGGACGCTCTTCCAGGTCTGGCCATTCCGTAGGACAACGTCGAACGTGCGCGCCGCCGTCAGGGTGCGCCGGTCCAATTCACCCCTCGGCTTCGGCGGGGCATTCGTCCGCGGCGGTGGCGCTGAGTGCGCGGGTCCTGGCGGTGTGGTGGCCATGTGGCCATTGTGCCAGTAGGCCGGCTCCGCTTCGCACTCCTGAGTGTCGTCCAGGTCCTGGTAATCGTCGACGCGGCCTCGGCGCTACACGTCCTCAAGCAGGCGCAGGAATGGACGGCGAGCGCCGAGCTGGGCCGCGACGTGCTCCCGGTACGGTGTCCCCTCCCAGTCCACCCGCCGCAGCGGCACATCTCCACGTCCAAGCCTCTCGACGGACTACTGGTCCATGCGCGCCGCGCGCACGAGAGAGCCCAAGCCTGGGCGCCAAGCGGTGAGCGCGGAGATGCGCAGGAGGCGAGCTGGCGAGCCGACGAGCATGGAAGCGCGACTGCCTCTGCCGGGCGCGATGCCGCGATCCAGCAGCGGCATCGGTCATGCGTGGGAGAACGTGGCTTTGGCGGTCTCGAAGACCCGGAGCTTCGTCATCACCCCACTGCCCAGGTCGATGGTGTACACGGCATTGGGGCTCACATAGCGGGGGGCACCCAATGCGAGGAGCTGGGGCTGGCTCCCGCCGGTGCACATCAGGCTTTCCAGGCCGTTGGTCCAGGCGCTGCCGTCGATGGTCAAGGGGACGACGTCGACCGGCTTGTTCTGCCCCAGGTCCAGCCGCACCAAAATAGTGTCGCCCCCGTTCTCCACGGCGGTCGTATACAGCGTCCCATCGGGGCACTGCGTGAGAGTCCGGAAGCGCCGGTCCTGCGGTAGATGGAGCTTGTTCGCAGCACTCATGGCGCCCGTCCCGGGGTCAATAGTCACGAGCGTGACGGGGGGGGTGCCATTCTTTTTCATCACCAGACCGAGGAGGCGCCCATCGCTGGTCCCCACCACGTCGCCCAGCTGCTCATGCTTCTTGAGCCCCGAAACGCTCAACGCCACGGGCGGCGTCCCCAGCAGGGTGAGGCGTGTCGGGCTGGTTTCATTCTTGGCGCCGCTGACCGGGGCAATCGTCAGGACGATCGTACCGTTGACCAGGGTGGTGATACCGGTCAAGGCCTCGTTGGACTGGAGGATGGGTGTGCCGTCGGGGAGAACCTGGGGTGTTGGCACTGTCTGCACCTGTCCCGTCGTCACATCGAAGGACTGCACGAGTAGCGGTACGGCGACGCTGCCCGTCGTGGGGGTGCCCGCACTGTCATCCTCGGTCGTCGCGACCTCGGGAACGTCGGTGGTCGTGGGGACGGGGCCGCTCTGGACTCCCAGCAGCAGCACGGATCGGCTGGACTGCTGCGCGAAGAGCGTGGCTGTCAGGGGCCCTGTCAAGGCAACGGCGGTGCTAGCGAGCATCGCGCTGCCAGCGAGCGCCAAACGCATAGCCTCGCGGCGGGTCACCATGGAACGTGACATCGTCTGTTCTTCCTCTCCCTTTAGCTCAGGTGCATCCAGCTGGCCGTGGACGGCGTGCCCGCGTTGTCCGTCAGGAAGAGCATGTAGTAACCCGGCGGGGCGAGGTTATGGTTACCGGTGACTGTCGCCGTGAGGGACGTGCTCGTTGTCGATGTAATGGGCACATCCACGAGTCGTTGTTCTGTATCGCAGGAATGGGTGTTTGCTGAGGGTCTGATCAAGCTGACCCATTTGATGGTCCCGGCTTGTGGCGTCTGGATAGTGACGGTGCCGCCGTACCCCACGGACGCGGGTGCGCTCTGGATCACGGGGCGTGGTTGCGTCATATACGACGGGCTATAGATCTCCAGCCGCAGCTCGTCGGTCCCTCGGCTCGGGTTGCCCCCCGCCGTGAGCACGCGGCCATCGGGCAGCAGCAACGCCACGGAGTGATAGACCCGTGGGACGGTCGGCGCCTCGACAGTGGTCCAGGTATTCGCGGCTGGGTCGTAGATCTCCGCCGGCAGCATCGAGGTGGTGGTGTCTTCGCTCATGTGGCTGCCGTTGCAGACGAACACGGTGCGATCGGGCAACAGGACGGCACCAAGGTGCATCCGCGCGTACTGGAGCGCCGGGGCTGTCGCGTACGCGGGACTGGTCGCCGTAAATTCGGCGATCGCGACCCGGTTCACAGCCATGCTGCCACTCCCGCCACCCAGGATCATGATCTTCTGGGCTTGTGCCGGCGGGAGTAGCACCGTCATCGCTTGGTCGCTCGCGGCGGCACTGGTCAATCCGGGCACCGGCGTTTCCGTGATCGCCTTTGAAAAGGATTTCGGCAAGGTCAGCGTCCGCGGCGACACCCCATTATTGCCACCCATACAGCCACCACTGAAAAAGAGGCGACCATTCCCTAAGAGGAAAAGGTGCGCGTAATCCGGGAAGTCGCTGGTGGTGGGGAAAGCGTTCCAGCCGTTGGTGAAGCTCGGTGAATACACCTCTGGCTGTCTGTTATCCAGACCGTTTGTGCCGTTCCCGCCCAGAGCGAAGATGCGGCCGCTACCCAGCGTCAATAGGGTCGGATACCACCGACCATTATGCATCGACGGTTTGGTCACCCATTGCTCGGTGCTGGGGTTGAAGAATAGAGCGGTCGACAGGCCATAAAAGGGGTCGTATTGCAGGGTGCCCCCAGCAACCATCAACTGACCATCGGGACGGAAGGAATGCCCCGCGCAGAACAGGTCGAGAGGATGCCCTGACCCATTCAGAGGCGTGGTTGGGCGGGTGAAGGTCCCCGCGCTCACATTCCAGACTGCGCTGCCCTGGCTGAGCGCCTGGTCACTCGTATTAGACGGATCATTGCCCGAGCCGGCGAAAAAGAGAACCTTACCCGTGTGTAAGAGCGCGGCATGTACGGGCAAGATCGGTGCCTGGTACGGCAGGACTTGCCAACTACCCATGAGAGAACCTCATTGGGCAAGAGTCGCGCTTCCTCCCGACTTTTGCCCGACCTTCTATGCGGGATCAGGCGAGTCTACCACCGTGGCCCAGTGCAGGCGCGCATCAAAAGTTGAGAAGCGGTTGTGATGAAATAGTGTCGGCGTTCAAATAAATCACCCAGGCACGGCTGAGATGTTCAAGTAATTCAGAATTGCTTGACAGGTGACACATAGCAATGGCGCCACGGTTGGCAGCATGCCAGGCAGCACGGTGCACACCGTGGGCAGCACGCCAGGCAGCGCTGCTAGGCACGTCGAGGCGCCGCTCCAGGCCGAGTTGCTCGCTGCGGTTCAGGCCGAGCTCGTGCGGAAAGCCGAGGCTGCCGCGATGTGGCAGCCTCGCGCGCAGATGCTCGGCCCGGTGTTAAGGATCGCGCCACCAGCCGCAAAGTAACCACACAGGCACGCGCGCACGACCAGGCGGTGGCCACGCTGGTGGCGGCGCAGCAGACGGTCCGCCTGGCCACAGAACAGATCGCAGCAACCGTCCAGGGGCGGCGAATCAGGTCAAGACCGCGGCGCTCTGGATCAATGGTGCCGCCGCCACGGCGACGGGTAGCGCCGCATCCACGTCGACAACCACCAGGACACCCGCCAGGCTCAGAACGCCGGCCTGTGCCGCTCGGCGAGGTCGTCGACGTGGGCCGCGGCCTGGACGGCGGGTGGGGCGATCCGCTTGGCCAGCCAGCGCAACTCGGCCACGGCGGTTTCCCAGTAAAGACCACCGGGCCCGAAGCGGATATCCCAGAGGACTTGCTGGCGCCACGCCTCCGGCCTGCGGATCTCCGCCCCCTGGGCGGCACGGAAAGGTGAGGCCGGTAGTTCGGCCGTCGCGAACCAGGCGACCAGCTGGGCGACGTCCTCGGCGGTCAGGCTGGCCATGTGGGGGTCCGGCAACGATTGCTGCATTTTCGGGCCATTTCGCTCACCTCACAGACGCCCGAGGCCGAGAGCCGCCTGTCCCGCGACAAAACCAACGCGATCTTGCCAGAGAAGGCTATTTCTCTGGCATTCCTCTCACTGCCAGGTCCGCTGGACCGCAGCCGGCCATCAGTGGCCTGCGGCCGCGAGCCCAACACTAGCCTTGGGGGCCTGTCCCAGCCTCTCCGCTACGCCAGGCGATCGGCGATATGGGTCGAAAATGCAGGAATCGTTGCCGGACGCCTATAACACGCTCACTCAACGAGGCACTTGTCCAGGCTGACGAGGATGGTCTGAGCGGGCCGTGCATCGTCTGCCAGCAGAGGACAGACCAGGCCGTGCGGCCCATGGGCCTGATCACGGACCGCATCTGGTGCTGTCACGCGCACGACGATCGGACCATTGTCCGCGCCTGGATTCACCAGCTGCCCGAGTGGCACCAGCTCCAGGCCGACTGCCCCTCGGCGTGCACGACGTGCCAGAGCCCCTGCCATTGCGCCAGCCAGGCACCCCGCGACCATCGCTGTGCCTGCTGGCCACCTACCGTTGAGAACCGGACTCCCGGAGCGGGGACGCCATGGCTACGGTGAGCACGATCGTCGTGTTTCATGACACCGCTGCTTCCGCCGAGCGCCAGCTGCTCGCCCTCTGTCCGGACTACCTGGCTATGCTGCGGGACGGCGTCCCCTGGGCTGGCGTTGACGAGGTGGTGGGAAACAGCGGCGTGTTGGCCTGAGCAGCCTGCGCGTTCTTGAGTCAACAGACGGCCGACGAGCCGAAACAGGAGGCAACTATGAACCGTGAGCCCAGGCTCGCCGAGGTACGGCGGGCGCAAGTCGATCTCCAGCACGGGGGGTGGAGGGATGCGTCGCTGCGGGACGCTCGCTGTCTGCTGCTCCTGGCGCAGATCCCGGAGGATGTTTTTCGGGCCGAGGCGCGGCGGTTGCGCGCCAGTGGGGAGGCGCCGACCCGTGAGTACGTCGAGGCCTTCGCCCTGGCGCGCACCTGGGAGCGCCGCTCGTGAGTCTCGCCACGGTCCCGGCCGCCGCTGAGGACGGGAGCGCTACACGGACGCTTCCTGTAGCGGTCGCGCCGATGACGGGCGAGGAAGCGCGCGCCTGCGTGGTGGCGATCCGGCACACCTGGACGCCGCGCGGGGCCAGCTCCTGGACCTCTACCAGCGCCGGGGCTGGCGCGCTCTCGGCTACTCCTCCTGGCGAGAGTGCGCTGTGGCCGAGTTCGGGCAGAGCCAGGCCACGCTCTACCGGCTGCTCACCGCGGCCGAGGTTGACCGTAATCTTTCTCATAATGAGAAAAATGCGGCCCCTCTGCCACTGCTGCACGCGCTCGAGCTGGCGCCGCTGGCGCCCAGTGAGCAGCGGGCGATCGCCGCTACCGCGGACCTGTCCACCCTGACTCTGAGGCAGCTGCGGGCGGTCATCCGCGACAAGCAGGCCGCGCAGCAGGCGGCGCGTCTGACCGCGCGGCCCACGGTGGTACCTTTGGCCCCACGACGGTCCGACGAGGCGTGCCGCATCGTCGTGAGCGATGCGGCGCACCTGCCGCTGCCGGACGGCGACGCCCACGGGCCAGCCTGTCCGCCGGCGTCGTGCGATCACGTCGCGCTGGTGGTCGGCAGCCCACCGTACTGTCTCGGGATCGCCGAGCAGGGCTACGTCGACTTCACCGACTATGCCGCGTACCTGGCCGCGGCGGCGACCTGGGCCAGCGAGCTGTACCGCGTGCTCCAGCCGACCGGCCGACTGGCGCTCAACGTGCCGGTCGACATCGCCCGCGGCCAGCGGCAGCCGGTCGCCAGCGACTGGCTGCACGTCCTGCGCGCGGCCGGCTTCCAGTACCGCGCCACGGTTGTCTGGCAGGAAGGCAATGTCGCCCGGAGTGTCGCGCGGGGCTCGCTCGACTCGCCCGCGGCGATCAACCTGATCTGCCCGGCCGAGCTCGTGCTGATCGTCCACAAGGGCGCGTGGCACCTCGGTCGCAGTGATGCCAGCGACCTGACCCATGAGGAGTGGCTGGCGTGGACCCTGGCGGCATGGTCATTCGCCGGCGAGCACCCCGAGCGCGTGGGTTATCCAGCCCCGTTCCCCGAGGAGCTGCCCCGCCGGCTCATCAAGCTGCTGTCGTTCCCCGGGGACCTGGTCGTCGATCCCTTCGTCGGCAGCGGCACGACCGCGGTCGTCGCCCGGGCGCTGGGCCGGCGCTTCTGGGGCTGCGACCGCAACCCGACCGCTGTGGCGCGCGCCCAGGCGCGGGCCGTGGCGGCGCAGGCGCACGCCG
>JAABUQ010005502.1_pt1 | contig 20119 bp, 20 predicted proteins | sample 5560001 | NCBI WGS metagenome assembly JAABUQ01 (sample SAMN10711888, study PRJNA513371) | rock metagenome | isolation source: Antarctica rocks | place: Antarctica: Victoria Land, Finger Mt nord | collected 2015-12-18
ACGGCGATGTGCAGAAGGCCGTTTGCAAGCGCGGCGTCGGTGCCGGGCGTAATTTGTAAGTGCAGGGTAGCGGCGGCTGCGGTGGGCGTGAGGCGCGGGTCCGCCACGATGAGCGAACCGCCGTTCTTCAGCTGCGCCTGAAAATACTGCATGACGGGCGGCATAGTCTCGGCGAGATTGCTGCCTACGAGCAGGATGGTCTGCGCATGAGCGATGTCCTCGAGCGGGAACGGAAGTCCTCGATCCATGCCGAGAGCTTTGATCGAAGCGGCCGCGGCAGACGACATGCAAAAACGCCCGTTGTAGTCGATCTGCGAAGTGCGGAGCGCCACGCGGGCAAACTTACCGAGCAGGTACGCCTTCTCGTTAGTGAGGCCGCCACTGCCAAACACGCCGATGAAATCGTGGCCATGCTGCTGTTGCAGATGGCGGACGCGCGCGACGATATGATCGAGAGCTTCTTCCCAGGAAACCGCACGGAACGGCAAGTCTTTGGCGGGCCGAAGCAGAGGTTGGGTAAGGCGCTCGGGATGATCGAGCACAGATCGGCGGCCTGCCAGCCTTTCTGACACAAGCCGCCGCGATTGGTGGGGAAGTCACGAGCTTCGACGCGGGCTTTACCGTTTGCCACGACGAGATTCATGCCGCATTGGAGAGCGCAGTACGGGCAGTGCGTAGCGGTGGTCGAGAAGACGCGAGCGGTGGGCGCTTCAAAAATTTGTAGCGTAGGCGCCGGCATCTTGTTTCGTTTCTCGCGGAAGGATTCCGGCACGGCGCGCTGCGGATGCAGGCCAGGTCTTCTTCCAAACACCTTTGAGATAGAGCAGACTGAGAGCTCCGCCAAACATGGCGCACGCAATGAGCGCGAAGCCGATGCTGAATGTACCCGTTGACTGCTTGACGAGTCCGAGCATGGAGGGAAGCAAAAAGCCTCCGAGGCCGCCGGCGGCTCCGATAACGCCGGTCATGATTCCAACGCGGTCAGGGAAGCGCTGGGGGACCAACTGAAAGACGGAGCCATTCCCCATGCCGAGCAGGCCCATGGCGAGGGCCAGGAAAGTCAAGCCGAGAATCGGGGGAGGCAGCAGCGCCACGCCTGATAAGAAGAGACAGGCGCCGCTCAGCAGGACGGTCAGCATGCGATGGCCGCCCAGGCGATCCGAGAGAATGCCGCCGACGGGCCGGAGAAAACTTCCGCAGAGGACAACGACCGTGGTGAAATCGCCCGACTGCACTTTACTCAGTCCGTATTGATCGTGAAAAAAGATGGAGAGATAACTCGCTAAGCCGAGGAAGCCGCCAAACGTCAGGCAGTAGATGAAGCAGAACCAGGCGGTATCGGGTACTTTGAGGAGGGCCGCGTAATCGGACCACCGCTTCACGCGAGCTTTGCCGGGAGCGTTCTTGGCAAGCAGAAAAAAGAGGATCCAGACTACCGCTACCGGTATCATGGCAGCGCCGAAAACGGAACGCCAGCCGATCAGCTGCGCGATTCGTGGCGCGAACAAAGTGGCGAATAATGTGCCGGAGTTCCCCGCCCCGGCGATACCCATGGCAAGGCCCTGGTGTTCAGGTGGATACCAGGCGCTGGCAAGTGGCAGAGCCGCGGCAAAGCTCGCTCCAGATATGCCGAGCAGCAAACCGAGTGCGAGAAAGTCATGGTAGCTATCAGCCCAGCGCCATCCGAGGAAGAGCGGCACGAGCGAAAGAGCGAGGCCGATGAGACCGGTTCTACGGCCGCCGAATCGTTCCGTCATCCATCCCAAGACGGGCCGGAAGAAAGAGCCGCCGAGGGCAGGAATCGCGGTGAGAAAACCCTTTTGCGACGCGGAGAGTTTGTAGGCTTCTCCGATGAAAGGACCGAGCGGGCCAAGGATGACCCACACCATGAAGCTCACATCAAAATAGAGAAACGCTGCCAGGAGCGTGGGAGGATGACCAGCTTTTCGAAAGTTGCTGAGTGACAGTTGCGCCTCGTTCGACCAAAGAAAGCATGTCTTCGCGAACGATGCGAAACGGACTCGCTACACAGCGGGCTTGAGTCTTAGGTTAGCGAACTCAGCCCGGGGAAAGCAACGGATGAGGATCGGAAAAACGCGCCCTTACGCTAGAAACGATAATTCAGTTCGATATAGCCGAAGTTGGCGTTGTCGTTTTTCGGGTAAATGTCCTGGATCATAAGCTTACTGGACGCGTGCCCGTAATAGAAGGCAGGTGCGAAATGCCGGTTGACCGTGTAGTCGAGGCTGATGTCGTAGAGGGTTGCGAGGCCCGACTGACCATTGGAAGGGCGGCCGGTGAAGCCGAAAGTCCAGGGCTGAAAGACGCCGCCTCCGCTGTACCAGAGATCGTGTCTGTTCGCGAGCGCGAGGGAATGGATATCAGTACGTACGGTTATGTTTTTTGAGGAACGGAGCACGAGCTCCCCGAAAGCGTCGCGGTTGTTCATCATGTTGAAGAAGGGGAAGCGGGCGTACTGGCGCGCGGTAGGAAGCATTTGAAAGAATGTGCCGTGCGTGCGATCGTTCGGATTGTTGTCGCCCGAGCCATAGTTGTAGCCGCCGCGGAGCCAAGGCTTGACGTGAGTGAGAAAGTGCGGTTGCCAGCCCGCCTCGGTTACAAAAGCCCCGGCGCGCTGAGTTTGATTGCCCCAGCTGCCGCTTTGCAGAGCGCCCCAGAGCAGCAGATCTAATGTCCCCGCGGCCGTATCGACGGTTTGGATGTAATGAGCGCCGGTAGTCGCGAGGTTGATCCCTGCATGGTCAGCGGCTCGCAGAGCGAGCGGCCGATTATCTGTTTTCAGAACCGTGTTGCGGCCATCGTCGTAGCCTATTCCGAAGACACGCCACTCGCCGCTGTTCGCGCCTGCGTTTACCTGATGAGTCAGCGCGCCATAGAAGACGGCTGTATTTACCTCGTTCCAGCCATCCACCTGGAATACGCCTCGCGTGGGGCGAGCCGCCATATGCGTGAGGTTGGTATGGGAGTTGTCGACCGCGTAGACACCGCCATCGAAGCTGCGGGCGACGTCAACAAAGCCAAAGTTGCCGATCAAACGCTGGGCGACGCGATCCCGCTTTAAGGAAGCGAGCGTTTTATTTTTGGGCGTGACTTGGGCGCCATCAAAAAATTCGCTGCGGCCGAGCAGGATGGAGTGCTTCCATCCGTCCTTCTGAAATTTGAAGCGGGCATAACCTTGTTTGGGGAAAATCGAGGCGGTGTTCGTTCGTCGCGAACTGGCGAAGTAAGTTCCGCCAAAGCCAAGCTGTCCTTGCGCGCCGGGAGCGATGGCGTCGTTGGGGAGCCCCAGTAAAAAAGGGATCGCGAGTTCCAGTTTCCAATCGAACTTCTCCTTGCTTTGGGAAAACCCGAGGCGGAAGATCGATTCGGAGAAAGCGTACTGATTATTAGCGTTTCCTTGAAACCAGTCCCAGACTTCGCCGCGCGTGCGCAGCCATCCAGCGATCGTGACATCGCCCACCTTGACGGGTTCGGCTGCAGCATCCTGCGCGAACAAAGGCGTGGCGAATGCAAATAGAGAGAGAAGTGCGAGGTTCCGGTAGAGCATCCCTGAAGATTAGTGGGATTGTAGCTTATCAAGACAATTTGCAGGGAAACGGTAACGCGTCCGGCATGGGCAACGTAGGATTAATGAGTGATTTCGAAAAAGAATTAATGATGCGGCGCGTTTTCACACCCATTTTGCTGGCCTTGCTGGCGGGGATCCCGCTAGTGGCGGAGGAGCCGGTATTTAAGAGCGACGTCGCGCTGACCCGGGTGGATGCGCAAGTACTCGACCGGGATGGACGTGCGGTGACGGGCCTCGAAGCGCGGGACTTTGTATTGCGGGTGAACGGGCAGCCGGTGCAGATCCGGAATTTTGCGAGTGAAAACATGCCGATCGACATTCTGCTGCTGCTGGATGTGAGCGGCAGCATGGAGCCGCATGTGGAGCGGATTGCTTTGGCGGCGCAGCAGGCTTTGAATGTGCTCGCGGAGAAGGATCGCGTGGCAATTATGGTATTCGATACTTCGACGCGCGTTCGTCTGCCATTTCGATCGAGCCGCAGCGACGTGACCCGCGAGTTGAACCGGCTGCTCCGGTCGGAGAGTTTCAATGGGGGCACGCGAATCACGAGTTCGCTCGTTAGTGCGGCGCGTTATGTGGAGCGGGAAGCCCGGCCGGATGCGCGGAGAGCAATTGTGATTCTAACGGATGACGAAACACAGGATCAGGAGAACGAGCCGAGCGTCGAGCGTGCATTAGCGAATGCGAACGCTGTCTTGAGTTTTCTGCAGGCGCCATATGAGCCACCGGACATGAGCGGAGGTGGAGGCGTACCGCGGCGAGGCGGGACTTGGGGTAGTGGCGGGGGCGGCGGTGGTGGCATTGGTTTTCCTGGTGGCGGCATGGGACGCGGGCGCGGCGGTTATGGCGGCGGTGACCGGTCTCACACGGCAGGTACCGCGACGATTGCACAAGACTCGGGCGGAGACACGATGCAAGTCGACGAAGCGTCCGCGCTCGAGGACACGCTGGCACGGCTGCGCCAGCGTTATGCGCTGCACTTTTACTTACCGGAAGGGATGACGGCGGCAGACCGGCAATCCGTTCGGGTGAATCTTTCGCGGGACGCGAGGCTGCGGTATCAGGATGCGGAAGTTCGCTCGCGGCGCGTTTTCATGTCGGGCGAAGCGGGTGAGAAATCAGGGCCGACGGTGGTAGCGCGCGGACCCGCGCCAGGCGAGCGAAGCAGTCAGCCGGCAACGACCGCAAGTTCAGCCAACCAGACTCAAAGCAGCGGGACCCAAGCTGGGACTAACGACAGCACCACGCCGAAGCGGCGGAGCGTGGCTGTGAATGAGGATTCAGGATCGCCTGTGAATACAGTGATTCCGGACGAAACCAACGTCGACACAAGTCAGCCAGCAAACCGCCCGACTTCGCAGACACCTGCGCAAACGCCCCCTAAGGGAGGCTGGCCGAAGGCGAATGAGGACACTTCGAATCCGCACTGAGCCCTGCGTGAAAGGCGCGGAAGGAAGCAGCGCCGGCGCGTCCCATGCAGCGATCGAGCATTGGTCCGGAAGCGGTACGCAGATCGGCCATGACCAGCACATCGAGCGCGTTTGAGAAATGCGGGTCGACATTGAAGCCGAGAAGCTGACCACCGACTTTTAAATATTGCTTGATCAGCACCGGCAGTCCTTTGCCATCTGCTTCGAGATCCTGTATGGACGAGGAGAGTTCTTCGAGCGAAGGTAGAAGACGGCCAAGTTGCTTCACATGTTTCGGGACGAGTGCCTTGCTGCGGAAAGCGTGTCGCGGGCGAATCCAATCACTCGCGCCGTTGGAGATCCTCCCATTGAGGAAGTTGACGAGCAAGGTGCGGGAGAGAGATTGATACTCGCTGCTCATGCTGACCGCGCCGAAAAGAACGGCGCACTACGGCCGATCGACCACAAATTTCAGGATGCCCTTCCAGAGTAGAAGCAGGGGCGAGTAGTGCTTCTGATAATCGCGGCAGATGAATGAGCGGCCGAGTTCGATGGCGGGGCCGATGTGTTCGAAGAAGCCAGGCTGATAGTCGAACAAAGTGCTCGAGTATAGGCCTTCGATGCCGCGCGATCCGAGAATTTCGGAGGTAGCGGCCAAGCGGTACGCCCCGGCGACGCGCGACTCCTGTTTGTGCCAGAGAATGATGTGAATGTAGTATTCGTCAAAGCCGTCGAGATCGAGAGCGCGGCCGGTGCCTTCGCCGACCTCTCGATAAGTGAGTTCACGGGAGCGGCCGATCTCTTGCAGCGTGGACGGAATCTCGCGGGCGGACGCGAGGATGACCGAAAACTCGTCATTACCGGCGAGCATGCGACCGGGTGGAAGCGCATCGATTTCTTTCGCCATGGAGGCTGCCGGCGGCGGCGGAGCCACTTGCTTCGATTTAGAAAACGGCGTGAGGCGGAACGTGTGGGAGCCGTGGTGAACCGGCCGATTCTGTAGCAGGTAGGTGCGGGCCCGCAGATACGCGGTGGCGGCTTCTGCGTCGGCGAAAGTTCGCAACGTGCTGGCCGCGATAGGAGTGCCGATCCGAATTTCAATCTCGCGGCTGCTTTTGTTAAACAGTTCATTTAGCAGGTTCAAGGTACGCAGACGCGGATGCAGCGTGCCAACCATCTGGAAGCGATGGCTGTTCGCACCGTCGAAAAAGAGCGGCAGGGTGGGGCAGCCGATCTTTCGGGCAAAGCGGGCGGCGGCGCTATTCCACTTCGGATCGACGACGGAACGCTCGTCCCATTGAAGATGCGAAACTTCGCCGGCGGGAAACATGACGAGTAGACCACTCTGGGCGAGCCACTCGAGCGAACTGCGGAGGCTGCGGCTGTTTTCGGTGCGGGCGCGCTCGCGCAGCGGAGCGAAGGCGGAGAGGATGCCGTTGGCAACGATGCGGTAATCGGGCCGGACTTTTTCGAGGATGCTGAGCAGGAGCAGCCCTTCGAGTAATCCGAAGGGATGGTTGGCGACGACCAGCGCGGGACCTGTGGCGGGAAGGCGACTGAGGTCGGCTGGAGGCACATGGTAGCGGATGTCGAGATTGGAGAGCATCTCGTGCGCGAAGCCGACTGCGCTCATCTGCCTCTCGTTGGTTTCGGGGATGATCTCGCGAAGGCGCTCGCGGAAAAAGACGCGTGTGAGCACCGGGTCGAGCGGTTTAACGAAGCTGCCTACCTTGGGCGAAAAGAGCGACGAAGGAGGCACCTGAAGCGGTAGTTGCCTAGCCTGCATACGGCTAGCCTGTGGGAAGAAGGTTAAGCGGGAGTGACAGCGCCGTTACAGGAAACGATTTGGATCGGAAGGTCACGCGCTTGCCCGGGCATTCGGATACACCTTAGTCGCTGCTCGTAAGTAAAACGGGTTTAAGGAGTGCCGGTTACGTAAAGCCCGGGGCGGCCATAAATGACGGCGCACGGTGACTTACAAGCGAGAACATCGTCAGTCATAGTGACGCGATAATATCCATCAGTTTTCTCGCATATGTGGTCCATACTAAACACGTACTCCCATTTCGGGTCGACACAGACGTGCACGCCCGAACGTTTCAAGACGCTGACCACCCCGTTGCCGGTAGAGACGCTATTGGTTCCGTGAAGAAAAGCATGATGTTCTTGACATGCTTCGCTTTCACCGCCATGACAATTGGGAGGACGTCGGGATTCTTGCCATAGCTGTTTGGGACCCCCGGTACGAGCAGCAATAAAGCAACACATGCACAGGTTATAGCGGTTTGGGTATGCCGTTTCAGTGTCGATCCAACACCGTAGGAAATGAGGGACACGAACGTGAGCAACGCAAGCAGTTGGACGGAGAAGAAGAAAAATCCATTGAAAGTGTACATTGGCCCCGTCATTTTCCAGCTCCAATAGGGGAATAGCAGGACAATAAGAACAATCTCGGCAAAGACAAATTTCAGGAAGGAAGGCATCTTTCGGCCACTCCGGAATTGCGCGATAAGAGCAAGAGTGGAGATGGCTAGGAAGACGCTCCAAAATACGGGCACAAATTCATCTGGAGGTATAAGATCGCGCAGAGTTACTGTAGGTTTCGCGAGGACGATCTCAGGTGTTACATAGTAAGTGAGGAATGAAAACGTATAGAGCAGCGCCTGTGAAAAGGAATTGTGTTCGCCGCGATGCGCTCGAAGATATGCCCTGATCTGGTGGATGTTGTTGGCATGGTGGCTTGCCCAATCAATTGTAATCGGCAGCAGAAAGAGCGCGATGACTCCCAAGGCCGCCGCTAAGTAGTAGCGATAAATCCGGAGATTTTCGGCGAGGCTTCCGGACTTGAGCTCCCTAAAAGCCAAGCTGCAAATGGCCGCCCCCGCCAAGGCTGTAGCGAACAGCAATTGGGCCACGTGCGCATGAATCATTATCATCGCTGAGAGTGCCAACAACGGAATGTGTTGCCAGTTGCCTGCCGCGACCGAGGCGCACGCTGCAGCCAGTAAGACGAAACAACGCATTGCCATCCAGGGCGGCCATACGGACACCATGGCCGTGGACGGAAGGGCGCTTGTGACGGCCCACAAAAAAAGCAAACTAACGAGGACCGCGAGCGCTGGGAACAGCGGTCTTCTCACATTGACGTAGAAGATGTAAATCGTGAGGAACAAACACGCCGTGCTGAAGACTAATTCGGTCAAAATCTCAGCGTTCAGAGGTGCGGGAACAACAGCAGCGGCATCGTAACAGAATTGCTTCGCCGAGGCCATACAGATAAAAGAAAAATGGACCGGGATGATGAAAATGCCAGCGCGAGGAGTTACCGAGAAGTTCGTCAAAATGTTTAGCGTTTTGCACCTTTATCGTGTTGACAGCGAAGTCACCGTCTTCAACCAATGGAGTAACAAACAACTGCCGGTTCATGGCTACGATGAGCGCGGTTGATTCGGTGAAAGTAGTCTGAAGCGAAAATGGTTGCCGGTGGAGCCATCAAGAGTCAAAGATACCTTACGGCCAAATGCGCCTGAGTGGTTATTGAGAATTGAATGCTGCGCGTTATCGGGGGTAGGGGTGGCCGCGCAGAGTGGCGAAGGCGCGATAGATTTGCTCGGCGAGCATGGCGCGAGCGAGTTCATGCGGGAAGGTCATGGGAGAGAGGGAGAGCAGCAGGTCCGCTTTCGGCTTCCAGGCGGGCGGGAGACCGTCGTGACCGCCGATGAGGAACAGCAGATCCTGGCCGGTTTGTTCGGCGGCAGCGAGGAGGTATACGAACTCGGGCGTATTCACTGTACGCCCAGCCGGATCGAGAAAGATTTTGCGTGCTGCGGCATGACGGGCGAAGAGGTCGAAGCGGCTGGGTGAGATCTCGCGCATCTCGCAAGTGGCATAGCGCGTGGAGCGTTTGATGAACTCGGCTGCGATCGAGTTTGCGTGTTCGTCGCGCGGCTTGCCGATGAAGTAGAGAAGCACGCGCATGCTTCCACTATGAAGCAGAAGTGTTCTATGGCCGGTTAGGGGCTGGCTAAGTACTGGGTTGCGAATGACATAGTGACACGGTATTGTTTTAGATACCTGAGGAGAACGCGATGGCTGCCACAGTTTGGAAGGGGTACATCACCTTTGGCCTGATTACGATTCCGGTGCGGCTGTTTGCGGCGGCCCGAACGGAGCGCGTCAGTTTCAACCAGCTGCACGGGGTGTGCGGGAGCAGGATCAAGCAGCAGACAATTTGCCCGCAATGCGATCGCATTGTGGAACGCAGCGAACTCGTGAAGGGCTACGAGGTTGAAAAAGACCGCTATGTTGTTGTGAATGATGACGACATCAAGAGTGTCGCGCCGGCTTCGAGCGACAACATGGAGATCCTCGAGTTTGTAAAAGCCGAAGGGATCGACCCGATTTACTTTGACGCCTCATACTTCATGGTGCCGGAAGAGGCGGGTAAGAAGGCGTATCACCTGCTGCTCGAGACGATGCGGAAGTCAGGTTATAGCGCGATTGCAAAGATTGCGATGCACCAGCGCGAGTTCACGGTAGTGGTGCGCCCGCATACCGAGGGTTTGCTTCTGCACACGATGTTCTATCCGGAAGAAGTACGGGAAGTACCCGAATTCCGGCGGGATACAAACGTGAGCGTAAAGCCGCAGGAGGTGGCGTTGGCGGAGAAGCTGGTGGAAGGTCTGGCGACGGACTTCGATCCCGCTAAGTACCATGACGAGTACCAGGGCCGTCTCAAGCAGATGATCGACGCGAAGCGCGAAGGACAAGAGGTGGAGGAGCCTTCACCGAAGAAACGTGCGCCGGTAATTGATCTGATGCAGGCCTTGCAGAAGAGTTTGGGCGAGCTGCCGAAGAAGCCAGCAGCAAAGGCGCCCGCGCCCGTTGAGGCAGCAGGACAGGAAGAAGGCCAGAAGCAAGCTCAGCCCAGACGCCGGCGGGCCGCCAACGGCTAAGTGGACGAAAGCCCCTCTTCCGCTTCACTGGCGCGGCGCATCGGACTATTTGACGCCACGATGATTGTGATGGGCGGCATCATCGGGTCAGGCATTTTCGTGAATCCCTACGTTGTGGCCCGGCAGGTCCACAGCAGCGCTTTGATTTTAGGAGCCTGGATTCTGGGCGGACTGGTGGCTCTGGCCGGCGCATTCGTCTATGCCGAACTGGCAGTGCTGAGACCCGGTTTAGGCGGACAGTATGCGTACCTGCGCGATGCTTACCATCCGGCGATCGCTTTTTTGTATGGGTGGGCGCTGCTGCTAGTGATGCAGACGGGAGGCATGGCCGCCGTGGCCGTCACCTTCGCCCGTTACGCCAAAGAAATCGTTCACACAGATCTTTCGGACCGCGTGCTGGCGGTCCTCGCACTGGCTGTTTTGTCGGCCGTCAACTGCTTCGGCGTAGGTTTTGGCAGTAAGGTGCAAAGCACGCTCATGGTACTGAAAATCGGTGCGATTGCCGTTCTGCTGCTGGCGGGATTTCTAGCGTCAAAGGCTGTGACAGCCGAAACCGCGCCGGTTTCCGCTCACGACGGCAGGCTGCTTTCGTTTGGCGCGGCGATGGTGCCGGTGCTGTTTGCTTTTGGAGGCTGGCAGACGGCCAGCTTTATGACGGGCGAGATGAGCGATCCAAAGCGTGATCTGGCGCGCGCGCTGCTGTTCGGTGTTGTGGGAGTGATAGTGATTTATTTGGGCGTGAACCTGGTGTGTCTGCGCGTGCTCGGGCCGGACGGACTCGCCCGGACGGCGACGCCGGCTTACACGGTGATGCACCACGCAATCGGCTCGCGCGGCGCCCTGTTTATGGCTCTCGCCATCAGCATCTCGACGCTGGGATTTCTGAGCCAGGGCATGCTGACAGCTCCACGTGTCTATTTCGCGATGGCGCGCGACGGGCTGTTCTTCCGGTGGATAGCGTGGCTGCCTCGCAAATCCAGAGTGCCGGTTGCTGCGATCGCTCTGCAAGGAGTTTTGGCGGCGGTCATCGCTGTCTCCGGAAAGTATGAGCAGAACCTGAATTATGTCGTCTCGATCGACTTCATCTTTTTCGGGCTTACGGGGCTCTCGTTGTTTGTCTTTCGCCGGTCAATGGAAAGTTCAAAGCAGCACCGCACGCCGGGCCATCCTTTTACAACGGTATTCTTCGTGAGCGCCTGCTGGCTGGTCGTCGTCGCGACTTTTTATCATTACCCGCTCAACAGCTCGGCCGGACTCGCGCTGTTGCTGCTCGGAATCCCCGTTTATTTTTACTGGAGCAGGAGGCAGAAACGTGCTGAGAGCTGAGCGGGTAATGAGTTCCGCTTACATGGACTGGGTCAAGACGCAAACCGGTGCAGCGTTCAACCTGGCAAACAGCGGCGTGAAGAATTTCCCGCTTTCCGGGTTGCCGGTTGATTTCGAGTCGCTTACGCTGTGCGGACCGGGCGCGTACGGATACGGTCCTCTTCGAAAAGCCATTGCTCAGAAGTGCGGGGTGGCGGAAGACTGCGTAGTGACGGCGCAGGGTACATCGATGGCAAATTACCTGGCAATGGCAGCCACTCTAGAACCGGGCGACGATGTGCTGATCGAACATCCGGGTTATCCGCTGCTATGGGAGGCCGCTGGCTACATAGGCGCAAACGTTATCTTTTTCGAGCGGCGAGCCGACGAAAAATTCGCGCTTGACGTGTCGAGGATCGAAAGGCTGATCACGCCGAGCACGCGCCTGATCGTGATTACGAACCTGCATAATCCGAGCTGCGCTTATACGACAAAAGAGACGCTGCGGCTGTTGGGCGATCTGGCCAGAGCTTCGCACGCGCGTGTTCTGGTCGACGAGGTGTACCTGGATCTGCTATTCGAAGCTGCGCCGGAAACGAGCTTCCAGCTTGGCCCCGAGTTTGTAGTTACTAATAGTTTGACGAAGGTGTATGGCCTGAGCGGATTGCGCTGCGGCTGGATTCTGGCGGAGCCGGAACTAGCGCGCAAAATGTATCGCCTGCATGACCTGTTGGGGGTGAATAATCCCTACATTACGGATCAGATCAGTCGCGTTGCGTTGGCGCATCTGGAGCACATTGGGGAGTGGTCGCGGGAGCTGCTCGAACGCAACCGGCCGATCGCCGAAGAGTTTGCGAGCACGACGCCTAGGATTGCGTGCGGGCCCATCGGTGCTGGGACGGTGCTGTTTCCGCGTATCGACGTTCCGGTCGATGAATTCTGCAGGCTGCTGCGCCAGCGCTACGACACGGTTGTGACGCCGGGCGAATTCTTTGGAGCACCCGAACGGATTCGCATTGGGATCGGCGGAGAGACGAGCGTGGTAGCCGAGGGATTGAACCGGATCCGCGAGGCCATGGAAGAGTTCGCGCGATAAGGCCTATTTGATGAACCAGGCGTATTGCGCAGCGGTGAGGGGCACGACCGACAAGCGGCCCTGCGTGACCAGCGGAGAAGCTGCAAAAAGATTGTGTTCCTTGATCGAGGCTAGAGTGCGGGGATGACTCAGCGGTTTGCCTGCCTTGATTTTCACGGCGGGCACTTTAGGGTTTGCAGCATCTACACTCGCGACGGTGGCAGTTCCAACAGCTTGCCGTTCATCACCCGTGTGATAAATGATGAGCCCTTCACCAGCCTTCATTTCGCGCAGATGTTTGACCGCGGTCGGGTTCGTGACACCGTCCCACACCGTTTTCCCGTCGCGTTCGAGATCTGCGAAAGAGTAGGCGTCGGGCTCAGTCTTGAGTAGATAGTCCAAAGATCTAATGGCGCGCAGGAGCTGGTGTAGACCCGCTTGCACGCGCACCGGAATTACCGGCCGGTCCGGCTCCACCAAGCCCAGCAGCGCTTGGCGAGCCTGAGACTCTACCGCCGCCGCTAGGTCCAGCGTAGCCCGGACCCGCTGCTGCGGCAGGTCGTCCAGCGGGAACAGTCGCGCCAATCGCCGTCCTGAATCCGCCGTTCGAGGCGAAAGAATGAACCGCCTGAGTGCGCGCAGCTTGGTTGGCAAAAGGCGAAGCCGTTACCCTCCCCACTGCAGGCGGATGCACGGGGTTCACCGGAACAGGCCGGCTGGCGACCTTCATGCCGGACGTAGCAGCAGTTGCTTGGTTTGGAACTCCCTGGCGGTTCCGGCCGTTCCAATAACCACCACCGCCACCGTAGATAGGTGCGTAAATTACAGGAGCATAACCAATCATTCCGGGGCTGTAGAAACCGAAGCCAAACGGGCTATAGAAAGCGCCGTTTCCAGGCAGCCAGGAGTAGCTGTTGAATCCGGAGTTCCACATCCAGCCCGGATTCGAGTAGCCGCTGTATCCATAGCCGCCCCACACGCCGCCGTACCCGGCAGCATTGACGTCTTTTGCTGCTTGATAACTGGAGGCCGCATTGTATTCGGCCCGCACGTTGCTCCAGGCGAAGAGTTCATCCTGCCGCTTGGCGTCGAATTTCTTCGTTTTGAGATCCTGGCCGAGGAGCGCTTCCTTTCCCTTGCCTATATCCGTTTTGCGATCACCATTCGATATGATGGCCTTGCCTTCGAGCACTGCGGCGGTGGGTGCGTCGCCTGCGGTGAACCGGTACAGGCCATTTTTCTCGATCAACGCAGAAGCTCCGCCTACCAGAACCGTCACACGGTTATCTTTCACTATGTCATCGGCTTCGATCATCGCTTCACCCGATTTCAGCTCAATCTGAGTGTCGGTAAGCGATGGGGAAACCATGCGGACTTGCGAGTTGTTGCCCACTCGAAGGAACACGCCGGGGCTCAGGAGAACCTCCGCCTTCCCAATGTCGGTCGAGACGACATCGTTTGCATTCAGAAATGACGCTTTCAGACTTTGGGCTGAAACAGGACGCCCATTCACAAATGCGTTCCCTTCGATGTAGTTGATGACGCCAGGTTTTGCCGAGACGGTGTAAGCCTGAGGCATCGCGTACATGGCAGTCACAAAAAGCCCGGTCAGGATCTTTGCTGCAGTTGGCCACGCGCGGTTCATATTGTTAACTCCTTCAGCCCGGTGAGAGGCACGAACACTACTATGGATTGCTTAACTCGGCTGCCCACAGGTGAGACGCAGCACATTCTCGTTTGGCTTCATTGTACGCCTATTTTGGCGAGAGGGATGCGGCCGATTATGGCGATTGTGTAAAAGTTCTTGCGATACAATTGCCCCGGGACGGAACTGCTCATTGACACTTAGGCCCATTGATTACGTCAGTCTCATTATTTACTTCTTGTTTGTTCTAGGGATTGGATGGCTGGCGAAGCGTAAGATCACCAGCAGCGAAGATTTCCTCACGTCGGGCCACTCGGTGCCTGTCTGGATTACCAGTCTGGCGTTTATCGCGGCCAATCTGGGTGCACAGGAAATGATCGGGATGTGCGCGTCGGGCGCCAAGTACGGCATCATGACGGCGCAGTTCTACTGGCTGGGAGCAGTGCCGGCGATGCTGTTCGTGGGGCTCTTCATGATGCCTTTCTATTACGGCAGCAAAGCGCGCAGTGTTCCCGAGTACCTGAAGCTGCGCTTTGACGAGAAGACGCGCGGGTTAAACGCGATTACGTTCGCCATTATGACCGTGTTTTCGTCAGGCATCAGCATGTACGCTCTGGGGCTGCTGTTCGAGCTGGTGCTGGGCTGGAGTTTCACTAACTCCGTGCTACTCTCGGCCGCGATCGTTTTGATCTACACGTTATTAGGGGGACTGACGAGCGCCATTTACAACGAAGTGGTGCAGTTCTTTCTGATTGTGCTCGGCTTTGCGCCGCTCTCGATTTTGGCGGTCCAGAAGGCAGGCGGCTGGAGCGGCATGAAGGCGCATCTTCCGTCGGTGATGATGCACACCTGGAAGTATGCCGCGCATTCGAACGAGAACCCGATGGGCGTGAACGCGTTCGTGCTGGTGGCGGGCCTGGGGTTTGTGCTTTCGTTTGGGTACTGGTGCACAAACTTTCTGGTGATTCAGCGCGCCATGGCGGCAGAGACAATGGCGGGTGCCAGGCAAACTCCCCTAGTGGCTGCCTTTCCCAAGATCTTTATGCCATTCGTAGTGATTTTGCCGGGGATAGCAGCGGTCGCGCTGATGAGCATGTCGAGCGGATACACGTTACCGATGAAAGCGGGCGGCGGATACAACTATGACCTGGTGCTGACAACGCTGATGGCGCAGTTCTACCCCTCGGGTATGCTGGGCATCGGCCTAACGGCGCTAATGGCATCCTTTATGTCCGGCATGGCAGGCAATGTGACTGCCTTTAACACGGTGTTCACGTATGACATCTATCAAAGCTACATCAGGCGCAACGCGCCGGATAGTCATTATCTTTGGGTGGGAAGAGTAACCACGGTGGTGGGCGTGGCGCTTTCGATCGCGACTGCTTACCTGGCGACGGCGTTCAACAACATCATGGATTTTCTCCAGCTGGTGTTTGCATTCGTCAACGCTCCGCTCTTCGCTACTTTTCTGCTAGGAATGTTCTGGAAACGGACTACCAGTGCCGGCGCGTTCTGGGGTTTGCTGAGCGGCCTGATCGCCGGGGGGATGACGCTGGCGCTGACAATGGCAGAAGGCAAGGGCGGATGGATCGCATCGCTGCATGAGTTTCCGTCTTCGATGGCGCAGAACTTCTGGATTGCGATTATCGCCTGGACTGTCTGTCTCGTTGTGACCTTCGCAGTAACACTCGTAACGGAACCGAAGCCGGAAAGCGAACTGCACAACCTTGTTTATGGCGTCACCGATATTCCGCACGAGGCGGACGCACCCTGGTACAAGCGTCCGGGGCCACTGGCGATCGTGGTCATCGTGGTGCTGGTCGCTGTAAACCTTTTCTATTGGTAGACCACTATGAATGACTTACGGCGTCCCACGGGGTATCTCTTCTCGCTACTGGGGACCATTCTGCTCGTGTATGGATTAGTCAACCCTGAGATGCGCGCGCCGCTCGACCCTGGTGTAAACGTGAATCTCTGGTGCGGGCTGACGATTCTGGTGTTCGGAGGAATTCTACTTTGGCTCTCGTTCCGGGCGAAATCGTAAAGCTCTTCGAAGAGCATTTCGGATATCAGGCGCCCATCGAAATCTTCCGCGCTCCGGGGCGCGTGAATCTGATCGGCGAGCACACTGACTACAACCTGGGTTTCGTCTTTCCGATCGCGCTCGATATGGCGTGTTATATCGCCCATGCGCCTGCTGCGCATGGCAAGCTACGGGTCTACTCGCGCGAAACCGGTTCGGAATTCTCGCTGCCGGTTGGTGAGATCGCAAGTGCGGAGCCGCTTGGAGTCTGGAGCGATTACGTACTGGGGGTGGCTCGTGAACTGGCCGCGGCGGGGATGCGGGTCGAGGCGTGTGATCTCTATGTATCGAGTGAGGTTCCAGCGGGGTCAGGCCTGAGCTCCTCGGCAGCGATCGAGATTGCGACGGCATTCGCGCTACTCGGGTCGCACAGAATGGACCCACTCGATATTGCGCTGTTAGGGCAGCGAGCGGAATCGCAGTTTGTAGGCATGCCGTGCGGCATTATGGACCAGTACGCATCGGTGTTCGGACGCAAAGGTGCGGCTATTCAGATCGACTGCCGCAGCCTGCAACACGAATACGTAATCTTGCCCGATGATGTGCGAATCCTGGCTGTGAATTCGCTGGTGAAGCATGAACTCGGCACCTCGGCGTATCGGGAGCGCGTGGCTGAGTGCCAGGCGGCGGTGTCGGCGATTCAGCAGACACATCCCGAAGTGAAGAGCCTGCGCGATGTGCCGCTTTCGCTGTTTGAGCAAATAGCTGACACGATTCCGGCTGTGCCGCGACGCCGTGCCCGGCACGTTATTTCGGATACGCAGAGAGTAGTCGATTTCGCAGCAGCGGCACGGGCTCATGATTTACAAAAGATGGGCGAATTGTTTGTGGAGTCGCACCGCAGCATGCAGCATGATTACGAGATCACCTGCAGCGAAATTGACTTTCTGGTGGATACCGCGATTAAGATCCCGGGCGTATACGGCGCGCGCATGACGGGCGGAGGGTTCGGCGGCTGCACAGTAAACCTGGTAGCGCCAGATGCCGATGCGCGGTTTCAGCGCGAGTTGAAGGCGGTGTATCAGGAAGAGTTTGGGATCGAGCCGGCGTTTTACGATTGTGAACCGGCAGCAGGCGCCGGGCGAGTTACTTAATCAATCTATGAGCCAGGGCTCACCGGTTCGGGCGGAAGTTAACAGCACTCTTTAGTCGTTAAGCGGTTTGAAATCGACTCTGCGGCCGGGCTATCGGAAGATGCAGAACGAGCAAATAGCAGACACGATTTCAGGCAGAGCAACGGGAGTTCTTTTCTTCGCGGGGTTCGGCTCGCTTTGGCTGTGCACGGGCCTCTACGCTTTGCACCGCTTGGATCTAGTGACCGGAGCTCCGATTGCGGTCGTGGGTCTGTCGCTGGTAATTCCCGCGTTGCACCTGCTGAGAGTAGCAGGCCAGAATAGCGGGGCCAATTCGGACACCCAGGAACAATCACAGCTCAAGCGTACATTTAACCGAATCAATGCCATTCAATGGATTGCGCTGGTCGCCGCGATTATTATTCTAAACATTGCGGGCAAGCCGGCATTCATTGTTCCTGCTATTGCCACTATCGTTGGCCTTCACCTATTTCCGCTAGCGCGCCTCTTTCAGTACCCACCCCATCACGTGACAGGTACGCTCCTTGTCATCTGGTCGCTGGCTGTGAGCGCGATGCTTCTTCCGGATCAGATTGCCTCTTTCGGAGCGCTGGGCACGGCAGTCATCCTCGAGCTGAGTGCCGCGTATACGCTGACCGGCGCATCCTTGCCGCCAGAAGAATGTCGAGATCGGCCGGAAGTCCCAGCACGCTTATCTCGTGACATATGCAGTGCGCGGCGGTCGGCCCAGAAGCTATGCTGAGGAGAGGCGCCAGATGAATCCATACGAGCAGCAGACTTCTACGTGGGATAAGCTCACAGGAACAGTCCCGTTAACCGCCCAGAGCGCTGCGGTGATTAAGCAGACGTACTTGCTGTTTAGTTTGAGCGTGTTTAGTGCTTTGGCCGGCGGCTATATCGGCGCAACTTCGGAAACACTTGCGCGATTCTTCTCCGGCTGGCTGGGGTGGATTGTCGCCATCGTGCTACTGAACGTCGTGCCGCGCCTGGCGATTGCAGCCAGACATAATCCGGTGCTCGGGGTAAGCGCGCTCGTCGGAGATGGATTCTTATCAGGCATTGCGATCTCGCCTTTGCTTTGGGTAGCGCGCAGTGTGGCTCCGGTTTTGATTCTTGTTGCTCTTGGCATTACGGCTTGTGTGTTTATCGGAGTGACGCTTTATGTGATGGCGTCGGGCCGCACGTTCTCGGCTCCGCGCGGATTGCTGGCGGGCATCTTCTTTGCCGCGATTGGAGCAATGATCCTCAACAGCTTCCTGCACATCGGCTTGGTCGGCATTCTGATCAGCCTGGCAATCGGAGCGCTTGGCGTTTGTATTCTCGTGTTCTCGACCAGCAACGTTCTTCGATCGCCTTACGTCGATAGTCCGATCCCAGGCGCGCTCATGCTGTTCGCTGGCGTATTCAACGTGTTCGTGGCGGCGTTGAATATACTGCTTCGAGTGCTGAACGGGGGACGCCGCTAGCCGCCGATCGAATACATGGGCCGCTGCGGCGGAACAAACGAAGGCCGGTTGATATCGTGGCCAGCCCACTTCTGCCAGATAGTCGAGCGAATGGCTGATTCCAGTTCACCTGCGGCATTTTCGCGCGCGAGCAGAGGCCGGATGTCGGTTTCCTCCCGGGCGAAAAGGCAATAACGCAGCTTCCCGTCGGCGGTGAGGCGCAGCCGGTTGCAGTTCATGCAAAAGGGGCGGCTAATCGAGGCGATAAAGCCAACACGGTCGCCGTTCTCGAAGCGATATTCGGTGGCGGGCGCGCGAGGATCGGCATCGGGCACTGGCGCAAGCGGGCCGAACTCGTCGCTGAGCGTTTGTACCATTTGGTCGGCCGTCAGAACATGATCGAGCGACCAGATGTGCTGCGCATCGAGCGGCATGAATTCGATGAAGCGGATCTCCATTTCGCGGGCGCGCGCAAAGCGGACGAGAGGTAGCAGATCAGGCTCACTCACACCTTTGATAGCGACTGCGTTGAGCTTGATAGAGCGAAATCCCGCGGCGCGCGCGGTCTCGATACCGTCAAGAACGCGGCCGAGTTCATCTCTGCGTGTCAGCGTGCGGAAGCGCTCGCGATCGAGCGTGTCGAGGTGCACATTCAGCCGGCGCAGCCCTGCGTCGAAAAGAGGCCGCGCCCATTTCGCCAGCAGCACCGCATTGGTCGTGAGCGCCAGATCCTCGACACCGGGCAGCCGGCTCAAAGCTTCGATCAGTTCGGGGAGCTTGGGGCGTAACAGCGGCTCACCACCGGTCAGGCGCAGTTTGCGGAAGCCCAAAGGCACGGCTGCTTTGACAAAGCTCAAGATTTGAGGGAAAGTGAGGGTCTGCGAAACCGGCTGAAACGTAGCGCCGTTCTCCGGCATGCAGTAGAAGCAGCGAATGTTGCAACGGTCCGTAACGCTGATACGGAGGTCGGAGTGGACTCGCCCATACGTGTCGACCACGGGACCGGCGAATGGTCCTCGAACGGGCGGCCGGGTTGGCGGAGCGAGTTGGACGAGTTGGCTCACCAACTTGATTATTTCACCGCCAGCATGCGTTCAATCGGCAGGCGGGCGCGCTCGATCAATTCGCGGGGCAGTTCGATCCGCGGCTGGAGTGTTTCAAGACAGTCACGGAGCTTCTCGAGCGTGTTCATCTTCATGTAGGGGCACTCGCTGCAATTGCAGTTTTCGTTCGCGACGAAATAGAACTTCTTGCCCGGGCTCAGCTTTTCGAGCGAATAGCGCACGCCGCTTTCGGTCATGATGATGAACTCGTTTGCGCTTTGGGCAGTGCACCAGTCGATGATGGCCGAAGTAGAGCCGATGAAGTCCGCCATCCGGAGAACGTCGGAGGGACATTCAGGATGAGCGGCAACCAGTGCCTCGGGGTGTTCGGTGCGCGCTGCTGCGAGCCGGCGGGCCGGGAAGGTGGCGTGCACGATGCAGGCGCCTTGCCAGATGGTCATGTTCTCGCGGCCACT
>JAABUQ010005503.1_pt1 | contig 20099 bp, 15 predicted proteins | sample 5560001 | NCBI WGS metagenome assembly JAABUQ01 (sample SAMN10711888, study PRJNA513371) | rock metagenome | isolation source: Antarctica rocks | place: Antarctica: Victoria Land, Finger Mt nord | collected 2015-12-18
GGGAGTCGGAAGGGGGGAAGATCCTCTGCTTCCCTCCCCCCTCGCGGGGGAGGGCCGGGGTGGGGGGTCGCATCGCCAGTGACGTTCGAAGAGCCCTGGTCCAGATGCTCAGGGCAGATATCGATCGACCGTACCGCTGGCTCACCTACGCGGGCCGCCCGGCGGGCCTCGCCGATTCCTGGGGCCCGGGAGGACGTCCGGGACCACTTCCTGGAAGGGGCGATCGGCCGGGAAGAAGTTCGGGTCGCGGCCCTGGGGCGGGAAGAGGTTGGACCGGGGGACGTCGAGGTTGGGGTGGCCTTCGGGCCCTTCGTCGCGGAGCATCGCCCGGATCGTCTGGGCCCTCGACGCCAGGTAGTCGGGCCAGCCTTGCCCGGCGGCCGGTTCGGGGGTCACGACGTAGCCACCCCCGGTCCATTCGACCCGCCGGGTCGGCCCGGGTTCGAGCGACTTGAGGTAGGCGATCGTCTTGCCCGCGCGATCGACCTGCCCCCGGTTGAGGAAGACCTGGGCGCGGATCGTGAGGAGCTTGAGCCGCCGCTCGGGCGCGGTTTCGCGGGCCTCCAGGGCCTCGATCCCGGCCAGGGCCCCGGAATAGTCCTCGCGGAGGTAGTCGAAGAAGAGCCGGGCCTCGTCGAGGAGCGCGGCCACCTCGGGGTCGGCGGCCCCGGCCGCTTCGGGCCGGTCGCAGAGCGGCCGGCCGATCCGACCGATCCTCCTGAGCCGGAGGGCCGGTTCGGAGTTGGGTTCGAACTCGCCGAGGACCGGCAGGAGCGTGGGCCGCGCGACCCGGGTCGACGCCGGGGCCTTGGGGTCGGCCGAGGTGACCGGCAGGCCGGCCAAGATCGACCGGGCGTTGTCGACCAGGGTGGCGATCCACTCGACCCGGGCGTTGTCGTCGGGGGCGATCAGGCGGGCCTTGGGGTCGTTGCCGTCGAGGTCGCAGAGCGCCGGGGCGGAGAGGCGATCGAGCGGGCCGACCCGGGCCGCCAGGGTCCGGCCGTCCGGCGAGAGCGAGAGCGAGCCCATCGGCGAGGCGAAATCGACGACCGCGAACTTCTTGTAGGTCGCGTTCTCGCGGGGGCGGTACCAGGTGACCTGGTTGGTCTGGCCGTCGACGATCGTCGAGGCGAACAGGTTCTCCCCCTCGCGGTCGAAGGCGATCGAGACCAGCTTGACCGGCCGATCGCGCACCGAGTTGAGCTCGTGGGAGAGCTGGCCAAACCGGGTCGAGGCCCCGGTGTCGACCCGGACCTGGACGAGGTCGGCGTCGTCGCCGGGCGGCTCCCCCCCTTTGGCGTTGGACTTCCGGGTGACGACGACGATCGAGGACCCGTCGCGGCTCCAAGCGGGGGCCTGGCTGGCCTGGCCCACTTCGAGCAGGTGCCTGGGCTGGCCGAGCGCCGAGTCGAGATACTGGAGGGTGTCGCCGGCCCCTCGGGCGAAGAAGGCGAGCCGGCCGCCGTCGGGGGCCCAGGAGGGGAGGAAGCCGCCGGGGATCGCGTTGATCTGGCGGCCGTTGTCGGCCCGGAGGATCGCCAGGCCGAGCGGGTTGAGCTGGGGGACGGCCAGGTAGCGGCCGTCGGGGCTCCAGGCGATCGCCTGCCCCGGCAGGCCGGCCGCCTCGGCGCCGATCTCGGCCAGAGGCCGCGACGCGAGGACCCTCCGCCGCGCGGCCCCTTCGAGGATCACGACTTCGAACCGCGCCTTGCCATCCGCCTCGGCCACCAACCGACCGAACGCCAGGGCATGGCCGTCGGGGCTCCACCCCGGGGCGGTCAAGGGTAGGGGGGATTCCGCCAGGAGCACCGAGCCGCCCGAGTCCGCCCGGGTCGCCCAGAGCCGGTACGAGGTGATCGTCGTCCGGGCCCGAGGGGCGTCGGAGGCCGCTCCGGCCCGGAAGATCCAGCCGGGCTTGAGGACCTGGTCGACCGGGCGGACCTCGACCGTGTAGGCCAGCCACTTCCCGTCCGCCGACCAGGGCATCGGCGCGTGCAGGCAGCCGCCGACCAACAGGGCGGGCGGGAGGATCAGGAGTCTCGCGATGGTCCGCCTCATCCGATGCGTCCTCCCCACCAACCCCACCCGCGACTCGGCTCCGACCCCGGGGCCCTTCAATTATAAGAACCCCGGTTCCGATTGGATACACGGAGCATCCGGCCGATCGGGAACCCCCGGTCGGATTGACGCTCCAGTTTGACGACCCGGGTATTTGGCCAAACCGGGCGACTTTCGCCGGTTAATTTGACCCTGCGGGCCGGCGTTGTCGACCGCACCCGAGGGGCCGCCTCGAGCGCGGGTCTCGGGATCGGGATCGTCTTGCCAGGGGTCGCCGCGATCTCTACAATGCCCGGCTCAGCATGGGATTGCGGAAAGACCGAGTTCGCGATCCTGGCCGATGACGCCCGACGCTCGGGATTTTCGATCGCTCGCCCCGGGGCCTTTCATGAGATTTGTGCTCGTCGACCGGATCACCGAACTGAAGACCGGCCAATCGCTGGTCGCGGTGAAAAATCTCTCGCTCGCCGAAGAGTATCTCGCCGATCACTTTCCGGGCTTCCCGGTCATGCCGGGCGTGCTCATGCTCGAGGCCCTCACGCAGGCGGGGGCCTGGCTGATCCGCGACATGGAGGACTTCGCCCACAGCGTCGTCCTCCTGAAGCGGGCCAAGACGATCAAATACGGCAGCTTCGTCGAGCCCGGCCGCCAGCTCCACCTCAAGGTCACGCTAGTGGCGCACGACGACCGCGAGACGACCTTCAAGGGGGAGGGGTCGATCGAAGGGCAGTCGATGGTCCGCGGCCAGTTCACGCTGATGCGGTACAACCTCCGCGACCGCGACCCCGAGCTGCACGCGACCGACGCCTCGATCGTCTCCGGACTCCGCGACCTCTACGCCATGCTCAGGAAGGGCTCGGTCGGCTCCCGGGCCTTGCTCCGGGCCCCGGTTTCCCCCCAGCCGGTCCCATCTTTGCTAGATTCGCAGGGCGGATGACGGCAACTTGGGGCCGGGTCGCCGGTTCGGGCCGAATTTGCTGACGTTGCAAGGTTCGCCGAAATACCGCAAGATGGGCCTCGATGCTCGGAACGCTGGCCGACCCCGATTGACCCGCCCCGCGCGACCGCACCCGCGAGCCTCGTCCCGGCCCGGATTGAAGTTATCCGCCGCGAATCGCCGACGATGACGGTGCGAACCACGCATCCGGCGGCGGAGGATGGTCCCCATCGTGGGATCCGGATTGGTGTTCCCGCTCTATCGAGGACGACATGCCCACGCACGACGAGATCTATCAGAAAGTCCAAGCCACCCTGGTCGATGCCCTCGGCGTGGACGAGGAGGACATCACCCGCGACGCCACGCTCCAGGGCGACCTCGGGGCCGAGTCGATCGACTTTCTGGACATCGTGTTCCGCCTGGAGCGGAACTTCGGGATCAAGATCCCCCGGGGCGAGCTCTTCCCCGAGAACGTCGTGACCGACCCCGACATGATCAAGGACGGTAAGCTGACGGCCAAGGGGATCGAGGAGCTGAAGGTCCGGATGCCCTTCGCCGACCTCGGCGAGTTCGCCTCCAACCCCGACGTCGAGCGGATCGGCGACCTCTACACGGTCGACATGCTGGTCCATTACGTCTCGAGCAAGCTGGCCGCTTGAGGCCGGGCGGGATCGAGCGGGCCCGCCGGGCCTTTCGGGTGGATGGAGGGGGCCGGCTCCCCGACAGGCCACCGCCGGCGGCCGGATCCGGTCCCGGTTCGCTTTGCTAGGGCCGGGGGCAAGGATGGAGCCCCGGCCAACACCGGTCGCGTCCCTCCCGAGGGTGTCTCGCCCATGCGTTGGATCTGGATCGACAAGTTCCTCGAATTTCGGAGCGGCCAGTTCGCCCGGGCGGTCAAGAACCTCACCCTGGCCGAGGAACACCTCCACGACCATTTCCCGGGCTACCCGGTGATGCCGGCCTCCTTGATCATCGAGGGGTTGGCCCAGACCGGCGGGATCCTCGTCGGCGAGGCGGGGAACTTCGTCGAGAAGGTGGTCCTGGCCAAGATCCCCCGGGCCGAGTTCTTCGGCGTGGCCTGCGCCGGGGACCAGTTGGTCTACGAGGTGACGCTGACCCACATCGGCGAGCAAGGGGCGGCGGTTGAGGCCAAGGCGTTCCTCGAGGGCGAGTTGCTGGCGGACGTGGAGATCGTCTTCGCCCACCTGGACAACTCGCGGGCCAACCAGATCTTCGGCCCCAAGAACTTCGTCTTCACCCAGCAGCTCCTCGGGGTGCTCGACCTGGCCAAGGCCCAGGCCCGGGCCAAGGACAAGGCCGCCGCCCAGGCCGATTCGGCCCTCGCCTCCGCCAACGATGGCGGGGGAGGCGCGGTCGCCGCCGTCAACGGTCAGCCGCGCCAGTCTCCCCCCTTGTCCGGCTGATCGGGCCGCCGCGTGGCGCCGGACCCGGCCCGCCGATCCCCCCGCCGCCGCTGTTTTGTGTCGTTCCGCCCGAATTCGGTGGAGGTTGACGAGTCCTCATGGTCCGTACCGAACGCCGAGTGGTGATCACCGGGCTAGGCGTCGTCACCCCGCTGGGCGTGGGGATCGAGCCGTTCTGGTCCGCCCTGGCCGGCCGCCGCGGGGCCGTCCGCAAGATCCGGGCCTTCCCCGTCGCCGGCCTGCCCAACGACCTCGGCGGCGAGGTTCTCGACTTCGACGACCAGGCGATGAAGGCCCTGGCCTTGCCCAAGCTCCGCACGGCGATCCGCAAGAGCCTCAAGTACATGGCCCGCGACATCCAGCTTTCGGTGGCCGGGGCCCAGCTCGCCATGCAGGACGCCGGCCTGGTCGACGGCGGGATCGACCCGACCCGGATCGGCGTGGACCTCGGCGCCGGCCTGATCTCGACGGAGCTCGACGAGCTGGCGCCGGCGATCGACGCCGGGTACGGCTCCAACGGGTCGTTCGACTACAACGCCTATGCCCGCGAGGGGATCGGCAAGATCACGCCGATCTGGCTGCTCAAATACCTGCCCAACATGCTCGCCTGCCACATCTCGATCTTGCTCGACTGCCAGGGGCCGAGCAACACGATCACCGAGGCCGAGGCCGCCTCCAACGTGGCGATCGGCGAGGCGACCCGGATCATCGCCAAGGGGCGGGCCGAGGTGATGATCACCGGCGGGGCCGACTCCAAGATCCACCCCCTCAGCCTGATCCGGATCAGCCTGCTCGAGCAGATGACGCGCTGGAAGGGGGACCCGGCGGGCGCCTGCCGGCCGTTCGACTCCGCCCGCGACGGCTGGGTTCCCGGCGAGGGGGCGGCCATCATCATCCTCGAGGAGCGCGAGCACGCCCTGGCCCGAGGGGCCCGGATCCACGGCGAGATCCTCGGCTACGGCTCGGGGTGCGACGCCCGGCCGGCCGGCGGGCTCGACCCCGACGGCGTCGGCACCGAGATCGCCATCAAGGCCGCGATCCGCGACGCCGGGGTGGCGCCCGAGCAGGTCGGCCACGTCAACGCCCACGGGTCGGCCACGGTCGTCTCCGACCTGGCCGAGGCCCGGGCGATCGGCCGGATCTTCGGCCCCGGCAAGGGGCAGGGGGGCGTCCCCGTCACCGCCCTCAAGGGCTACATGGGCAACATCGTCTCCGGCTGCGGCGCGGTGGAGCTGGTCGCCAGCCTCCTCGGCGTCAACCGAGGCTTGATCCCGCCCATCCTGAACTGCGACACGCCCGACCCCGCCGTCGGCCGGCTCGACCTCGTCACCGGCGAACCCCGGCCCACCGACAATCCCGTCTTCATCAACACCAACCTGACCCGCAACGGCCAGGCCGCCGCCCTCCTTGTCCGGGGCAACCCGGGCGTCGTTTGACCTCCGGGGCCGCCGGCAAGGTCGCCGTTCGCGGTCGAAATTTGCCTCCCTTGCCATAATCGATCGGGTAAACTGGATCGGCGAGTCAAAGTCGTCTCGGACGGCCGGACAAGGACAAAGGATTCTGGCATGCAACGCCGCGTAGTTGTGACGGGGATGGGGATGGTCACCCCGGTCGGCAACGACCTGGAGTCGTCCTGGTCCGCCCTCCAGGCCGGGCGGAGCGGCGTGGGCCCGATCTCGCTGTTCGACGCCTCCTGCTTCGCCACCAAGATCGCCGCCGAGGTCCAGGGGTTCGACCTGTCCCGCTACGTGGCCGACCCCGACCGCTGGGCGGAGCACTGCCGCAACACGCTGTTCGTCGTCGCCGCCGGGCAGATGGCCTACGACGACTCGGGCCTGGCCGACTTCCAGGGGCTCGACCCGGCCCGGTTCGGGGTCTACCTCGGCTCCGGCGAAGGGCAGCAGGACTTCCCCCGGTTCGTCAGGCTCGTGCACAGCTCCAGCCGCGGCGGCCGGGTCGACACCTCGAATTTCACTCGGCAGGGGCTCCAGGAGCTGCACCCGATCCACGAGTCGGAGCAGGAGCCGGGCACGCCGGCCGGCCACATCGCCGGGATGTTCGGCGCCCAGGGGCCCAACGCCACCTGCCTCACCGCCTGCGCCGCCAGCACCCAGGCGATCGGCGAGGCCACCGAGATCATCCGCCGGGGGGACGCCGACCTGATGTTCTCCGGCGGCACCCACAGCATGATCCACCCCTTCGGCGTCACCGGCTTCAACCTCCTCACGGCGCTGTCGACCCGCAACGACGAGCCGACCCGGGCCAGCCGGCCGTTCGACCGCGACCGCGACGGGTTCATCCTCGGCGAGGGGGCCGGCATGGTCATCCTCGAGGAGCTGGAGCACGCCAAGGCCCGAGGGGCGAAGATCCACGGCGAGGTCGCCGGCTACGGCTCGACCGCCGACGCCTTCCGCCTCACCGACACCCACGACGAAGGCCGGGGGGCGATCGCCTGCATCCGCGAGGCCCTCGCCGACGCCCGGCTCAACCCCGCCGACATCGACTACATCAACGCCCACGGCACCAGCACCTCGGTCAACGACTCGATCGAGACCCTCGCGATCAAGAAGACGTTCGGCGACGCGGCGTACAAGCTGCCCGTCTCCAGCACCAAGAGCATGATGGGCCACCTGATCGCCGCGGCCGGTTCGGTCGAGGCCATCGTCTGCCTCCTGACGATCCGCGACGGCGTGGTCCCGCCGACCATGAACCTCGAACATCCCGGCGATGACTGCGACCTCGACTACGTCCCGCGCGAGTCGCGCCGGCGGGCCGTCGACGCCGCGCTGTCCAACAGCTTCGGCTTCGGCGGGCAGAACTCGTCCCTGATCCTCCGCCGCTACGCCGGCTGACCCGTCCGGTCGGTCCGCCCCGCCTCCCATTCCATCCCCCCGCCCCCTTTGACGGTTGCCGACCTCGAAGCCGCGGCTCGACATCCACCACCCTTGGCAGCGCCACCGGAGCCCACTCGTGCCCAGCCTCTTGATCGAGATCGCGATGACCACGGCATGCCTGGCCCTGGCCCTGTTCGTCGCCTTCCTGATTTATCTCGTCGTCCGATACACACCGATCGTCGGCCGGGTCTTCGAGGAGAAGCCGATGTTCTTCCCGCTCCGGATCTCCCGGGCGGACGAGGGGGAGGACGTCACTTTCGCCAGCCGCGAAGGGCTGACCCTGGCCGGGACCTATCTCCGGGCCCGGGCGCCGAGGCGGACCGGGGTCATCATCTTCTGCCACGAATACCTCAGCGACCGCTGGGGCGTCCTGCCCTACGCCGACCACCTCCGCGACCACGGCTTCGACCTGTTCTGCTTCGACTACCGGAACCACGGCCGGAGCGAGGTCGTGCCCGGGTACAGCCCGCTCCAGTGGGTGACCGACTACGAGGTCGCCGACGTCCAGGCGGCCCTGGCCTACGTCAAGTCGCGCGAGGACGCCGATCCCGCGGGCGTCGGCCTCTTCGGGATCAGCCGGGGGGGCGGCTCGGCCCTCTGCGCCGCCGCCAAGGACCCGGGAGTCTGGGGCGTCGTGACCGACGGGGCCTTCCCGACCCGGGGGACGATGGAGTCGTACGTCACCCGCTGGGCCGAGATTTTCGTCGGCAACCGGCCCTTCTGGAGGGTGATGCCCAAGGGGATCTTCGCGTTCCTCTGCTGGACCGGCCGGGTCCGGACCCAGGCCAAGCTGGGCTGCCGCTACCCCGACATCGAGACTGCGGTCCGCCGCTTGGCCCCTCGCCCCTGGCTGGCGATCCACGGCCAGAAGGACGCCTATATCGGCGTCGGGATCGCCCGGGCCCTGTTCGCCTACGCCGGCGAGCCCAAGGAGCTCTGGATCGTCCCGACGGCCAAGCACAACCGCTGTCGCGAGAAGGAGCCCGTCGCCTACGCCGGGCGCGTCGCCGCCTTCTTCAACCGGTCCGCCCCGCGCCGCCCGGCCCGGGTCGCCGAGCCGGCCCGCGTCGAGATCGGGCCGGTCGCGGCGTTTGACGCCATCCCGTCCCACCTCGGGGTCGAGGTTTCCGCCGCGAGCTGAGCGGACCGGGCGTCGATGCCCCCCGGATCGACTTAAGATCGTCGATCCAACCACTTCCCGGATTCTCAAGCCCGCGGGGTGGCCGGGGTTACGGTACTCCGTAACCCCGGCTCTCCGACGACGTCTCGTCCCGCGGACCGGGTTTTACGGAGCACCGTAACCCCGGCCACCCCGGTCGCCGCGAATCGCGCGATTCCTGCCCGTAATCGTTGCGATTGACAGGTTTGGGATGCCTGGATAGATTCGGGATCGAGCGTCTCGCGGAAGCGAGGCCAGAAGTGGCGGGCCGCCCGAGGACCCTCGGCGAATCCACCGGAGGATGGGCCAGTCCCGATGCTGAAGACGATCTTCAACAAGACCCGGCAGGCCCTGGGGTTGCCCTTGATCGCCCGGTCGAGGGGCCTGGCCCGCCGGTTCCTCCGCGATTGCCGAGTCGCTGACGAGGTCCAGCGCGACCTGCTCCGTCGCCGGGTCGCGCGGCACGCCGACAGCCAGTTCGGCCGCGACCACCACTTCGGCGAGATCCGGTCCGCCGCCGACTTCCGCCGCCGGGTACCCATCGCCGGCTACGACCGCCACGAGCCTTACATCGACCGGGTCCGCAACGGCGACACCTCGGCCCTCTTCGGCCCGGGGACCAAGGTCCTGATGTTCGCCCTGACCTCGGGGACGACCAACCGGCCCAAGACGATCCCCGTCACCGTCGACTCGCTCCGCGACTACCGCGAAGGCTGGACGATTTGGGGAATCCAGGCGTTCGACGCCCACCCGCACATGCTCCATTGCGGGATGATGCCGATCCTCCAACTCGCCAGCGACTGGCGCGAGAGCTTCACCCCGGCCGGGATCCCCCGCGGGGCGATCACCGGCCTGACCGCGAGCATGCAAAGCCCCCTGGTCCGGATCACCTACTGCATGCCCGCCGCCGCCTCGCGGATCAAGGACGTGGCGTCGAAGTATTATATCGCCCTCCGGCTCTCGGTCTTCCGCGACCTCGGGGCCACGGTCGCCGCCAACCCCAGCACGATCCTCGCCATCGCCCGGCTCGGCGACCGCGAGAAGGCCACCCTGATCCGCGACATCGCCGACGGCACGGTCGATCCCCAGTGGGACATCCCCCCCGACGTCCTCCGGGCGATCCGGATCCGGACCCGGTTCCGCTTCCGTGGGGCCGCCCGTCGGCTCGAGGCGATCGTCGAGCGGACCGGCCGGCTCCTGCCGAAGGACTATTGGCCCAACCTCCAAGTCCTGGCCAACTGGACCGGCGGGACGATGGGGGCCTACCTGCCGAGCTACCCCGAATACTTCGGCGACCGGCCGATCCGCGACATCGGCCTGATCGCCTCCGAAGGCCGGTTCACGATCCCGATCGCCGACGGGACCCCGGCCGGCGTCCTCGACATCAGCCGCCACTACTTCGAGTTCATCCCCGAGGAGCAAGGGGACTCCCCCGACCCCGACACCCTCGAGGCCGTCGACCTCCTCGAAGGGGGCCGGTACTTCATCGTCCCCACCACCTCGGGCGGGCTCTACCGCTACATGATCCACGACCTCGTCGAGTGCGTCGGCTTCGAGGGGAAGGCCCCCTTGCTCCGGTTCCTCAGCAAGGGGGCCCACTTCTCCAGCCTCACGGGGGAGAAGCTGTCGGAGTACCAGGTCGTGGCCGCCGTCGACCAGGCCCAGCGGGCGCTCGGGGTCCGGCTCGGCTCGTACCTCGTCCTCCCGAGCTGGGGCGACCCGCCCCACTACAACCTCCTGATCGAGGAGGGGGACGCCCCCGCCGGCCTCGCCGCCAGGCTCGCCGAGGAGGTCGAGGCCCGGCTCGGCCTGGTCAACCTCGAGTATGAGAACAAGCGCGCGACCCTCCGACTCGGCCCGATCCGCGCATTCGGGATCCCCGCCGGCTCGTGGGACGATTTCCGCCGCCGGAGGCTGTCGAGCAGCGGCGGGACCGTCGAACAGTACAAGCAGCCCCGCCTGCTCTCCGACCTCGAGGCGATCGAGTCCTTCCGGCCGAGAGGCCCGGAAGTTTCGGTACCCCACTGAACCCGGTCGGATGGCGGCGGGCCCCGGGTTCGTTCGGCTTCGGAAACATCGATCCCCGAATCCCAAAAGGGTGGAGGTCCCGAAATGCGCCAGGCGATGGATCGCGCCCCTCAGACTCGTCCCGGCCGGTCCCGGATCGGCCTGTGCCTGGCCTTGCTCCTGTGCTCGGCGGACGCCGGCTGCTCCCGGCTCAAGTCGTCCCGGCGCGACCCCGGGCCGCCGATGCTCGGCCGCGAGCGCGAATCGACCGACGTCTACGCCCGGACCCCGACGACCAGGACCGGCGACTCGTCCACCTCGGCCCCAGCCCTGGCCGCCGGCGCTGTCGAGTCTCCGGACCCGTCCGGCGAGGCTCGGGCCCCGGCCGGGCCCAGGCCCAAGCTCGTGTCGAGCACGACGGATCGGGCCTCGGCGGATGAGCCCGCCAACCCCGCCCGGGTCGTCGCCGAGGCGCGGGCGGCCCTGGACGGGATGCAAACCTATCAGGTCGCGTTGCACCGGCAGGAGCGGGTCAACGGGGCGCTCTTGCCCGGGGAGGACGTCGTCCTGGCGGTCCGCCGCCGGCCGCTCGCGGTCCGCCTGACGTGGCCCTCCGGCCCGCACCAGGGGCGCGAGGTCTTGTACCGGGCGGACGAGCCGGGCGGCCTGATGCACGTCAACCCGGGCTCGCCGCTCCCCCGGATGAACCTGGCGCCGGACAGCCCGCTCGTGATGCGGAGCAGTCGCCATCCGATCACCGAGGCGGGCTTCGATTCGCTCGTCGGGGGCCTCGAAGCCGACCTCCGGCTCCCCGACCGAGGCGGCCTGTCCGTCGCCGGTCCGGAAGTCGCGACCTCGACCGAGGCTTCGCCCACCGTATTGCTCGGGAGCAAGCCCGACGGCGAGACCTGGCGGGTCACGATCGACCCCGGAACCCGCCTGCCCTCGGTGGTCGAATGCACCAACCCCGGCGGCGAACTCCAGGAGCGCTACGTCTTCAGCGACGTCCGGGCCAACCCCGCCGACCTCGCCAATCCGGCCGCGTTCGATCCCGAGGCCCGCTGGGGCCCGCCCCGAGGGCTGTTCGGCCTCGGCCGGGCCGGCAAGCCCGATGCCTCGACGCCCCGTTGACTGCCATCTTGTCGAAGGGAACGGCAGTCGCCGATCGATCGGCCGAGGGCGGCCGGGAACGGCGACCGCCGGCCAAACCGATTCAGGGCAGCCACTTCGGGCTGAATTTTCGTCGAAGGCTAACTTGATTTTGACACCGGCACTCGACTTGCCTATCATCCATCGTTCCCAGGCGCGATCGAGACGATTCCAGGGACTCGCGAGACCGGTCGGTCATGACCATCGATCCCACCTTTTCGATGCTGGTCACCGACGACGATCCCGCCTCGCGGGAGACGTTCCGCGACATCTTCGAGCCGGTCGGCTTCCGGATCTTCCTGGCCGGCAGCGGCGAGGAGGCGATCGACATCGCCCGCCACCACGAGGTCCATATCGCCTTGATGGATATGCACCTGCCCAAGCTCTCGGGCCTGGAGACGATGGCCATCGTCCGCCAGATCAAGGGGATGTTGCCGATGATCCTGGTCTCCGCCGACCAGGACGAGGCCCTGATGCGCCGGGCCCTCTCCGCCCAGGCTTACAGCGTGCTGGCCAAGCCGGTGAGCCGGAGCATGGTCATCTACATCGTCCGCCGCGCCCTCGAAAAGTTCTATTGAGAGCGGGACGGATGAGGCGGACCTGGGTTGGGTTCGTTTTGGCGTTCGCCCTCGGCTCGACATCCCGAGCCCACGACATCCCCAGCGCCCGGGTCGATCGCTCGATCCAAGGCACGCTCTCGCCCGGCAAGCTCCGGGTCGAGTATGAGGTCAGTCTCTCGGAGCTGACCTTGGCCCAGGACTTCCGCCAGCTCGTCGGCGAGCTGCCCGAGACCGACCGCGCCGGCCTCTTCGACGCCTACGCCCGCCAGACGGCCCCCTTGAACGCCCGGGGGCTGCTCGTGGAGGTCGACGGGTCGGAGATCGAGCTCAAGCCCGCCGGGTTCGACGTCCTCAAGGAAGGTCATCCGATCTTCGTGTTCCGCTTCGAAGCCGACGTCCCCCCGCGCGGGCGGCTCTCGATCAACGACACCAACTTCTCCAGCGGCGAGGGGACCAGTCGCCTCGCCCTCCGCCCGGACGGCCCCGTCGCGATCCGAGGGGACGACCTGCCGACCGACGTGCTCGCCATCCCGATCCGCACCGCGCTCCTGCTGACCGACGCCGAGGAGCGGCGGACCAAGCGGCTCCGGGTCGATTACGGGCCCTCGGCCGCGATCGTCCCGCCCGTCGCGGCGCCGGCCGTCGCCCCCGAGCCCGGTCCGAGCCGTCCGGCCTCGACCCTGTCCCGGTTGCTCGACGGGGCCGGGCATCGGGCCTGGCCGTTCTTGCTGGCGACGGCCTTGCTGCTCGGCGCCGGGCACGCGATCCAGCCGGGGCACGGCAAGACCCTGGTGGCGGCCTCGGCCCTCGGGCCCGGCGGCGGCCCGCTCCGGGGGGCCGCGCTCGGCCTGGCGACGGCGACGGCCCACCTCGGGAGCGTGGCCGGGATCGCCGGCTTGATCTGGGTGGCGGGCCTCGCCGACCTCGGGGGCCTCGACCGGGCGCTGGCCCATGCCGCCGGGTTCGCGATCGGGGCGGTCGGCTGCTGGCGGGTCGGCCACCACCTGGCCGGCTTCGGGCCGGAGGGAGAAGACGACGGGCCGCCCGCCGCCCGGCTCGGGGCCCGGCGGGTGATCGCCCTCGGCCTGGCGGGGGGGGCGGTCCCTTGCTGGGACGCGGTGGCCCTGGTCGTGGTCTCGGCGGCGATCGGCCGGCTGGCGCTCGGGCTGGCCTTGCTGGCGGCCTTCAGCCTGGGGATGGCGGCGGTCCTGGTCGCCGTGGGGGCGCTGGCCAACCGGTTCCGGGCGGCGTTCGAGGGGTCCGAGCGGGCCGACCTTTGGGAACGCCGGCTCGGGGTACTCGGAGGCGCGATGCTGGCGGTGATCGGGGTCTCGCTCCTGGCGGGTTGAGCCGGATTCGCCCACCCCTTCGGCGGGAGTCGAGCTACCCTCGTCGATCGTCATGGGGCAGAATACAACGCCGCCTCGCCCGCCCTCTTGAGGAAGCCCGATCGGATGACCGGCCCGCGATCGATCGACCTGTACCACGTCCTCATCCCGCTCCGGAAGCCGATCCGGCATGCCTCGTTCGCGAGGGAGGATTCGGACAACCTGGTCGTCCGCGTCACCCTGGGCGACGGCACGGTCGGCTTCGGCGAGGGTGTCCCTCGCCCTTACGTGACCGGCGAGACGATCGAGTCGACCTTCGCCGCGCTGGGCCGCTTCGACCTCCGGGGGGCGATCGGGGCGCCGAAGGATCTGGACGAGGTGGTCCGCAAGGTCGAAGGGCTGACCCTGCCCGAGACTGAGGCCGACCCCCGGGGGATGGCGGGCAACTCGGCCCGTTGCGCGCTCGAGCTGGCCTTGCTCGACGCCTACGGCCGGCGGTTCGGGGCGTCGGTGGGCGAGACGCTCCGGAAGTTCGAGGCCGCGCGGAACCTGCTCACGCCCGGCCCGACCGGCGTCCGCTACAGCGGGGCGATCACCGCCGAGAGCCCCCGGGGGGAGCGGATCTCGGCCTGGAAGATGCGCCTCTACGGCTTCGCCCAGGTCAAGATCAAGGTCGGCGTGGCCGGGCAGGACGACCCCGCCCGGCTCCGGCGCTTGAGGCGGATCCTGGGGCCTCGGATGGACGTCCGGCTCGACGCCAACGAGGCGTGGCACGCCTCCGAGCTGCTCGAACGGTACGAGCCGCTCCGCCGGTTCGGGGCGACGGCGCTCGAACAGCCGGTGCCGCATGCCGAGGTCGCCGCCCTGGCCGGGCTCCGGCCGAGGCTGGGCGTCCCGGTGATGCTCGACGAGTCGCTTTGCGGCTATCCCGACGCGGCTGAAGCGGTCGGACGGGGGACGGCCGACCTGCTCAACGTCCGGCTCTCGAAGTGCGGCGGGATCGGCCCGAGCTTGCGGATCATCGCCCTGGCCCGCGCCGCGGGCCTGGGGATCCAGCTCGGCTGCCACCCGGGCGAGTCGGGCCTACTCTCGGCCGCCGGCCGGCACTTCGCCGGCAACGTCGCCCACCTCCGCTACGTCGAGGGGTCGTACGACAAGCACGTCCTGGCGGCCAACCTGATCCGCGAGGAGATCACCTTCCGCCACGGCGGCCGGGCCGGGCCGCTCGAAGGGCCCGGCCTCGGGGTGTCGGTCGACCCGGTGGCCCTGGACCGGATGACCATCGACCACGTCGAGGTCCGCCATGACTGACCGCCTCGACGGCCCTCGGGTCGGCACCTGGACCGCCTCCGACGGCTACCCGATCCACACGGCCACCTGGCCGACCCTCGGGCCGCCCCGGGGGCGGGTCGTGGTCCTCCACGGGGTCCAGAGCCACGGCGGCTGGTACCCGGTGCTGGGGCGGACCCTGGCCGAAGCCGGCTTCGAGGCCCACTTCCCCGACCGCCGAGGCTCGGGGGCCAACCGGCTCGACCGGGGGGACACCCCGTCGACCGCCCGACTCCTGCTCGACGTGTCCGAGTACCTGGCCAAGCTCCGCCCCTCCGGCCCGCTCGCCCTGGCGGGGATCAGTTGGGGGGGCAAGCTCGCCCTGATCGCGGCGGCCCGCCGGCCCGAGCTGGTCGACGCCCTGGCCCTGATCGCCCCCGGGTTGCACCCGCGCGTCGGGGTCCCGATCCGCGAGCGGCTCCGGATCGCCCTGGCCTACTTCCTCCGCCCCCGGACGGCCTTCCCCATCCCCTTGAGCGACCCGGCGCTCTTCACCGACAGCCCCGAAGGCCAAGCCTTCATCGCCGCCGACCCCCTGGGCCTCCGGGCCGCGACCGCCCGGCTCCTGGCCGCCAGCACCTTCATCGACCGGATCGTCGCCAAGGCCCCCCCCCAGGTCCGGCGGCCGAGCCTGCTGATGCTCGCCGGCCGCGACCGGATCATCGACAACGACCGGACCCGCGCCACCTTCGGCCGCCTGGCCTCGGCCGTCCGCGACGTGATCGACTACCCCGAAGGGCACCACACCCTCGAATTCGACCCCGACCCGGCCCGCTACGCCCGCGACCTCGCCGATTGGCTCGGCCGGAACTTGCCGCCCGCCCCCGCCGGGGGAACCTGATCGCCCCCGGGCGTGTCTGGCTCGGGACGATCGTGCGTGGTGGGCACCGGAGAGGAGCCGAACCCGATGGACCAGGACAGCAAAAGAGAGCTCCGCCAGCTCAAGCGCGAGATCAAGCGGGCCGGCGGCAAGCACCGTCGCCGCCGGCTCAAGCAGGGCCTCGCCGAGCACCCCGAGGAGGCCCACGCCGACTCCCCCGACCTCGGCCGCTTCCGCTCGGCCGAGCTCAACGGCCTCGACCGCGACGCCGCCCGGAAGCGGGATCGCGAGCCGGACGAAGGGATCGAGCCGGGACCGGCCGAGCCCGAGCCCGCGATCAATCGGGAAGCCGACGGATGAACTCGGCGAACCGCCCCGGGTCGCGGAGCGGCGGGCCGTGGCCGAAGCAGACCAGGGCCGGCTCCAGGTCGATCAGCGTCCGGCGGGAATCCCCCGAGTTGCTCGACACCTTCGGCCGGCGGTTTCCTGTAGACTATCTCCGTCGAGGGATCGGTCGAAGGGCGGGTTGCCATCTCAACCCATAACGTCTCCATGCACAACCGGCCCGTCCCCGAAGGAGGCAAGGGCGGGCGCCGGCGAGGGACCGACGACATGGGCTTTTCCGGCTACGGTTACGAGTCGAGGAGCAACCTCGACCCCAAGGTCGTCCACGAGAAGGTCTGGAAGCGATCGCTCGCCACGGCCTACGACGACCGGTGGCATGCCCTCTCGCCCGAGGCCCGGCGCGCCTATCTCGACCACGTCAAGGCCCCGACTCAGGTCGCCGGCGCGTTGCAGCCGGCCTCGCCGGGCGACCGGATCGCGCCCGGGCCGCTCGACGAGCTGGTCGAGGCCGGCCTGGTTCGCGTGGTGCACGGGCTGATCAAGAAGCCGACCCAGGTCAGCCCGAAGCCGGAAACGTACCACTTCGCCGCGCGGATCCGGGCCCTGGCCAAATACCACCCCCTCGGGGCCGCCGACCCCGCCGACCTCGCCCCCTACGTCACCCACGCCTTCCACAATCAGGGGGAACCGACGATCAACCGGATCCTCCGGAATGCCGGGGTCGGCACCGCGAGCAACCTCGTCGAGGGGTTGCAACTCTTCGTCGGCTCCCGGCACTGGCCCGCCTGGGCGCTCAAGGACATCGGCCCGGGGGCCGCCCCCGCCATCGTCGAGGAGCTCGCGGAGGCGTCGGGCCCGGTGCCGCTGGTCGACCTCCCGGGGCTCCTGGACCGCAAGCCGAACGCCAGGGCGAAGGGCAAGGCCAAGCCGGCCATCCCGACCAGGGGATCCCCCGAGGCCCTGGCCCGGCTGATCGAGCGGCTGACAGTCTTCGAGGACCTCGACCCCGAGACGCTCGACCTCGTCGTCGGCCTGCTCCCTCGGGTCCGCGAGCGGATGGCCAAGGCCACCCGGCCCCGGACCCGCCCCCCCCTGATCGTCTGCGAGGAGCCCCGGCATTTCGCCCCGCCGTCGGGCTTGTTCGTCAACGACCTCCGGACGTTCCTCCTCGAAGTCGCCGCCGGGCCGCCCCGGCTCCGCCAGGATGGGGGGCTGTTCGTCAAGGAATACCCCCGGTTCGAGGAGGCGCTGGCGGTCTGGCCGGATTGGCTCTACCAGTTGCTGACCATCAAGCTGTCCGACCGGGTCGAGGAGGCGTTCAACCTCGCCGTCGACTTCAAGCTCGTCGAGGACGACCCGGACGACGACAAGGCCCGGCTCCGCCTCGCCGGCCAGGGGAGCCGGTGGCTGGCCTCGACGCTCGAAGACCAGTACGTCTGGCTCTACAACCGCTTCCGGTCCGCGAGCGAGAAGAAGGTCCGGGGCTACTACCTCGACGAGGTCCGCTCCCACGGCGACGAGGATTTCCTCGGGATCAACGCGGCCATCCACGTCGGCAAGGCGGCGAGCCGGTCGTCTTACCATGCCTATACCGAGCCCAAGCCCGAGCACCGCAAGGCCCTCCGCGATGCGCTGCTCAAGTCGTTCCTGGAGCTGCCCGTCGGCGTGTTCCACCGGATCGATTCGATCGTGGCCCACCTCGGCTTCGGCGAGCACAACCCCCTGGCCCGGATCCTCCACGACCTCCGAGGCTCCGACCCCTCGGCGTTCCTCGAGACGCGGCTGGTGCCCAATCTGCCGGAGGCGATCGAGGCGGCGGGGGTCAAGCTGCTCACCGCGATCCTCGGCAACCGCCTGATCGTCTTCGAGGCGATGCGGATCGGCGTCGACGAGAAGGGGATGGTCTGCCTGGCCCGGCTGCCCCGGCTCGAAGGCTACTTCGGCCGCCCCTACGACTCGGGCGACCCCGACCTCGCCGGCGCGACCAAGGTGATCGTCCAGCCCGACTTCAGCGTCGTCGTGATCGGGATCGACCCGGCCCCCCTGGCCGAGCTCGCCCCGTTCTGCGAGCGCTCGGGCGGGCCGATGGGGCAGGGGGCGATGACCTTCAAGATCACCCGGGCCTCCGTCACCCGCGCGGCCAGCCAGGGCTTGACCGCCAAGCAGATCGTCGACCGCCTGGAGAAGTACGCCAGCGTCGAGGTCCCGGCGAACATCCTGACCGAGATCCGCGAGTGGGCCGGCTGGGTCCGCCGGGTCAACGTCCGCGAGCTGACCGTCGTCCGCTGCCCCGACCGCGAGGCCGCCGACCGCGTCCTTTCCGTCCTCGGCCGGAGGGCCGAGCGGATCGCCGAGACCCTCGTCGCCATCGAGATGAAGAAGCTCCCCCCGGCCGACCGGGCCAAGCTCCAAGCCTCCGGGATCATCATCACCAAGGACGACGTCGTCCCCATCGTCGCCGAGCCGAGGCCGACCCCGAAGGCCCCGCCCGCCCCGATCCCCAAGAAGCGAGGTCGCCCGCCCAAGCAGCGCTAGCCGGCCCCGCTCAGGCTTCGGCCTCGAGCCGGCGCTTGAGGGCGGCGGCGGCCTTGCGGGGGAACTCGGCGCGGACCACGGCCGAGCTCACCGCGATCCGCCGGGCGCCGGCCTCGAGGACCTCGTCGAGGTTCCCGGCGTGGATCCCGCCGATGGCGAACCAGGGGAGGCCGGCCGTCTCGCTCGCCTCACGGACGAAGCCGAGGCCGGCGAGGTCGTCGAAGTCCTTGGTCGGGCCGGCGAAGACCGGCCCGACGCCGAGGTAACCGGCCCCTTCGAGGGTCGCCCGCTCGATTTGCAGGCGGTCGTGGGTCGAGGCGCCCAGGAGGATCGACGTGCCGACGATCCGCCGGGCGTCGCGGAGGCCGACGTCGTCCTGGCCGAGGTGGACCGCGTCGGCCCCGGCCAAGCGGGCGAGGTCGGGCCGGTCGTTCATCACGAACCGGGCGCGGGCCTGGGCGGTGAGGATCCGGACCTCGCGGGCCCGGGTCAGCAGCTCGCGGTCGGGCAGGCCCTTCTCGCGGAGTTGGATCGCCCCGGCGCCGCCGGCCAGGGCCTCGCCCACGACCCAGGTCAGGTCGCCCAGCGTGGGCAGGCCGCCGACCAGGACCATCAGGTCGACGTCGTCGAACGCCCGGCGGGCCGAGGCGGCCGTCAGCGTCAGCTTTTCGAGCGTGTAGACGTCGTAGCGGAGCACCTCGAAGCGGCCGGCGAGCCAGACGTCGACCAGCTTGCCGTACTCTTCGAGCGACCGGAGCGCCTCGGCGGTCCGCTTGAAGTTGGCGATCAGGACGGCCCGGGGGTTCTCCCGGACCTGCTCGCTGACGGTCATGATGTGAGTGCCGACGTCCCCCCGGGTATCGCGGGCGGCGAGCAGGAGTTCGGCGTCGATCCCCTTGAGCGCGTCGGCCAGGCGGTGGCGGACGTCCTTGATCCGCCGGGTCAAGAGCGGGTCGTCGAGGGCGAACCGGGCGTAATCCTCGACCACCCGGAGCCCCTCGCGGGCCCGGTTGGCCGAGGCGTCGAGGATCCGGGCGAGGTCGACCCCTTGGCTCGGCTCGACCAGCTCCAGCGGCTCGATCTCGCGAGCCAAGGGGATTGGGGCCGACTCCGCGGTCTCGGACCGGCCCAGCGCCCCGAGCAGGCCCTCCACCGCCAGGCCGGCGGCGGCCAGGGCCTCCACCATCGGCCCCCCGGCGGCGAGCAGGCCGGCCAGGACGTGCTCGGTGCCGACTCCCCCGACCCGGCTCGCGGCTCGGGCCCGGGTCGTCGCCTCCACCATCGCCGAGCGGGCGAGGGCCGAGAGTGACAGCGGCCCTTCGAGGGGGACCAGCCCTTCGGCCTCCTCGGGCGACGAGTCGGCCAGCCCCAACGCGGCGGGGAGGGCCCCGGGGTCGAGGCCATGCTCGGCCAGCAGGGCCGAGGCCCGGCTCTCCGGCTCGTCGGCCAAGGCCGAGGCGAGGTCGCCCGGCTCGACCTCGGGCGACGACCGGGCCCTCGCCCGCCCTTCGGCCCGACTCAACGCCCGCAAGGCCCCCGCGGTGAACGACTCGA
>JAABUQ010005504.1_pt1 | contig 20096 bp, 23 predicted proteins | sample 5560001 | NCBI WGS metagenome assembly JAABUQ01 (sample SAMN10711888, study PRJNA513371) | rock metagenome | isolation source: Antarctica rocks | place: Antarctica: Victoria Land, Finger Mt nord | collected 2015-12-18
AGCGAGTTTCGGGAGGGAGTTGGGAGGAGATTGATTCTTCTCCCAAACTCCCGTGGAGATTGATTCTTCCCGAAAACTCGCGTCAGAACTGGCGTCGGACGGCACAGAGCAAACGAGCAGCCTGGCTCCTCCTGACTCCTGCTTAGTGATAGCTTTCATAAACTTTTGTCTAAAAAGCATGTTATGTTACCATTCTATTTAACAAAACTTTAAGATTTATCATAATCCCTCATGACCTTATTAATCGTCGGTGCCACTGGCACCTTGGGCAGACAAGTGGCTCGCCGCGCTCTCGATGAGGGGTATAAGGTCCGCTGCCTTGTGCGAAGTTCTAAGAAAGCTGCCTTCTTAAAAGAATGGGGCGCTGAACTTATACCGGGAGATCTGTGTAAACCCCAAAGCCTGCCGCCAGCACTCGTTGGTGTAACTGCCATAATCGATGCCGCAACTAGTCGCCCCACAGATTCACTCAGTATCAAACAAGTAGATTGGGATGGGAAAGTGGCACTGATCCAAGCAGCAAAAGCCTCTGGTGTACAGCGTTTTATCTTCTTTTCCATCCTGGACGCGCAAAAGTATCCGAATGTACCACTAATGGAAATCAAGCGGTGTACCGAGCTGTTCCTGAGCGAAATTGGTCTGCAGTACACAATCTTGCGACCCTGTGGCTTTATGCAAGGATTAATCAGCCAGTATGCTATTCCCATTTTGGAGAGGCAGGTAGTTTGGGTGACAGGAGATTCTTCTCCCATTGCCTACATGGACACTCAGGACGTCGCTAAGTTTGCTATCCGCGCTCTTTCTGTGCCAGAAACAGAAAAGCAGGCTTTTCCCATGGTGGGGTCTCGTGCTTGGAGCGCTGACGAAATTATTGGCCTTTGTGAGCAACTATCTGGACAAGAGGCTAGAGTGACCCGGATGCCGATCAACTTACTGCGTAGCATGCGTCGGATACTGCGGTTCTTTCAGTGGAGTTGGAATGTGGCAGATAGACTGTCTTTTACAGAAGTATTGGCAACTGGTAAACCGTTAAATGCCGAAATGGAAGAGGTCTATCGGGTTTTTGGGTTAGACCCTCAGGAAACCACCACCGTAGAAAGCTACCTGCGAGAGTACTTCGGTCGAATTCTCAAAAAGCTGAAGGAACTAGATTACGAGAAAACGAAAACTAAAAAGCAGGAAACAAAAAGGACCCCGTTTAAAAAATCTTGATTAGAATGATAGAAGTGGTTATGGGTTTGGCTTGAGGCGATAACCAAGGCCATAAATTGTTTCAATGAAATCAACGGCAGCTCCTACCAATTTCAGTTTCTGCCGTAGCCCCTTGATATGGGCCTTAACAGTTCCCTCGTCCGGTGGTGATTCAAAAGACCAAAGCTGGTCTAGGATCGCGCTTCGACTAAACACACGGCAACCGTGGCGGAGGAAAAGTTCTAGCAGGCGATATTCCTTTGGAGTCGGATACAAGGGTTGCCCTGCATAGGTAACTTCACAGGTAGCAGGGTCAAGGCTTAAGGCACCCCACGTTAAAATAGGTGGCTTTATCGAACTCCCTCGACGCAGTAAAGCTCGGATTCGGGCGGCTAACTCTACGAGATCAAAGGGTTTAACTACATAGTCATCTGCTCCTGCATCTAACCCCATGGCTTTTTCCTCCTTCGTGTCCCGAGCAGTCAGCAGCAAAATCGGCATGCTATAGCCACAGCTACGTAATCGCTGGCAAAGACTAACTCCACCGAGCTTTGGTAACACCACATCTAGAAGTAGCAAGTCGTAGGTAAAGGCCTCTACTAGCTCCCAACCCGCTTCACCATTGCCAACAACATCGACCAGATAATTTTGGTCGCTGAGGTCTTCTGCCAAAGCTTCAGCAATCCGCTCGTCATCCTCCACTAACAAGAGCTTCATAAAACCTCCTCGCAACGGACACCCCATCCCCTCGTGGGTGGGGAAAAGTTGCAGGCGAACGGCAGTTGCTTCAAGTCGGCGGAGCCGCCCAACGCACTGCCTCCTTTAGTCACGAGTGTATATAAGTTAACTAGTTTACAGATGTTAGCTAATATATATGAAGTAATAACATCAGCAGCATGCAGCGCACTATCCGTATCCAACTGCAACCAAGCGAGCAAATGACCGAGGTACTGACAAAAACCATTGAGCAGTAGACTTGGTCGTTTAATGCTGTTTGTCGGTTGGGATGGGAGCAAGATTTTACCAGTGGTGTTGAGTTGCATAAAGCTACCTACTACGACCATCGGACAATAACAGGACTAAAGAGCGCAACTCGTCTGTGCTGCCAGAGTTAAAGCTACGGAAGCGCTTAAATCTGTCAAGGCCAAAAAACGCAAGCAGGAGGTTGTTTCTTGTCACGCCGGTTCCTACAACGGGGGGAACCCTCGCAACGGACCGGCTCCACAATCCAACTTTTGTGCCATTAGATACGATGCTAGGTCGTACACTATCTGGTTTGACCGCCATGAACTGACTCTTTTGACTCTTGGCGGTCGGATCAAACTGCCATTTGAACTGGCTGAGTGTTATAAATAGTATTTGTCTTGGCAGTGGACTAGTGCTGATCTGATTCGGGATAGAAATGGTCGCTGGTGGCTGCATGTAGTAATCGAAACATCTGCACCAGTTGTCATACCAATTGAGGAAACGGTTGGAGTTGACTTGGGGATTAATAATCCTGCAACTGATAGCCGAAATGAATTTTATGGGGATAAACATTGGCAAAACATAGAAGATAGAACATTCGAGTTGCGCCGTCGCCTTCAGATCCATATAGTTGTTGACTTCTTTTCCTCTCTAAAGACCTAATGCGGTCGCTTCAACTAAAGAAAGGGTAAGTTGACAGCTATCCCCTAGTTGCTTAAATAGTACGAGATAAACTTATAGTGATTTCTATTAATAGCCCAAGCGTAAATTTACTGAAAAACAGCTCAGTCTACGCCTCCAAGCTAAGTAAGTTAAGTGAATATACTGTAGTCAGTAACTCCCCTCTTCTAGAGAGGGGCTTCAGGCGACTGAAGCCCTAAGTTGACCAGACTGAGTACCCTGCTTACTACATTTGAGGCAAATGTTCAAGTTCTTACACGGTTAAGCGAATTCTGGCTCAAACCAAAAAGCCATTGGCAGATACAGCAGCGGTCAACGCCACACGATGGGAGTTATGCCAACGACTTAAAGATACGGGATTACCAGTAGCTACTGGGACGGGTGGTCAAACCAAATTCAATCGCATCAATTTTGAATTACCTAAAACCCATTGGATTGATGCTGCTTGCGTAGGAGCAACCCCTAGGTTAGTTATCAATGATATCAAACCATTACAGATTGTTGCTAAAGGGCATGGAACTAGGCAAATGTGTGGCACCAATAAGTTCGGCTTTCCGACAAGACATCGGTCAAAAATTCAAATACACTTCGGTTTTTAAACTGGCGATATCGTCAAAGCAATTGTCACACGTGGCAAAAAAAGTCGGCATTTATATAGGTCGCTTTGGCAAGGGTGCAACAGGCGTTGGGAACGTCAAAGATATCGCTGCTACTCCTTGCCTCGACAGTTAAATTAAATGTTGTTCAGCTTATTCTTGAAGTTGTAACTTCATGTTTCTAATCAAGTTAGTCTAGCTGTTTCTGTAATCATAGCTACTGTTTGCTGATTAATTTGTATTTTTCTTTTATAATTATAAAATTTTGTTAAAAAGTATCAAAGGCAACAAAGTCACACAACAATTTATTAGATGATGCAATCAACAATGAAGTTGTAAATAGCACCTTAAAGCTTAAGCAATCGAGGTTATAATTTATGGCTGTTGAAACTATTTCGTCTTCACCTGATACAGCTAGTGTTGCTGCTGTTAACTACCCCGTCCTGGTAGTTGAAACTAAAGAATGTTGAAAAACTGCCAGAAAATTGCTGACTACATTTCTGGTGTTAAGTGTGGATCTCCTGGCATGAATATCATCGTTACGCATCTAATCCCCACTAGGAATTTAAATATTTATGGGTAAAGCATAGACTTCCTATAGGGACTATTGCGGAGAATCTCACTAAGTAAAGGGAATTCATTAATGGCTGATCAGAAAGAGGATCTCCGAATTAAGAAGAGATTGGTAGCCCTCAAGCGGGGGGGCGTTCATCGAGTTAAGGATAAGGAGCCCATTCCGACTGCTGTTCATATTGTTGGCATTGGTAAAACTGGTGCTGACTTCATAGCTCAAGTCATACGGCAGGCTCCGGAGAATTTTCTAGAAGATAGTCGCAAGCGTTTTACAGCACTGGCTGTGGACATTGGTGATCAAGATCTGTTGCAGGTCCAAGATCTGGCAAATAACTTACCCACCGAGCAGGCTCAAGTCCGTACATTAGCCCTAGAGGTTCCGAGCCGGGACGAGCTGTTTAGTTCTCTGCGGCAGTATCGAGAGTACTTAAAGCTGGAGTATCCCAGGTGCTATTGGAACCCGGACTACGAACCCTGGCTTCCCGACAACATTGAGCTCCCTCAGTCGGGACATTTCCCGCGAGCGATCGCCAAGGCTATCTATGGTAAAACCTACTACGAGGAACCCAGGATTCTTGAGCAGGAGTTAGAGGATTTCGCCAAGAGCGTAAGGGCTACAACATGCCAAACAGCTGTATGTGTAGTTTTTGGCTTAGGTGGTGGCACAGGAAGTGGGATCGCTGTTGATTTAGCTCGACACCTGTCAAACGTGAAATTTGGGCGGAGTGCACTGGTGTTGGGGATTGGCATAGCGCCGTGCGATGGCGATCGCTCGGATCACCAGGGAGGAAATCTCTTCCCGGTTTTGAACGAACTGGATTGCATGCTAGACCAGGAAAAGAACGAAGGGATTGTAAAGGTTGCGGGCGACTTGTACCGGAATCCATTTACAGCAGGGTTCTTGATGGTTCCTCAAAAGCCTATTTGGCAAAAGACGAAAGATCTGAGTGCCACTCACCATCGAGTCGATAGCGAACTCGCATCGTTTTTGACCCGAAATCAAGGGCTTGATGTCTACGAGACTCTGAGGCTTTTGAACTGGGTAGGTGCCCCGCCAACACAACACATGGCTGCACGGAGTCAGTACGGTGAACGGTGGGCCCATATTTTCGGGTTCATGAGTCTTGATAGTGGGGATGAGTTACCTGCGGTAGATGACCTGCCAAGCCAGCTTGGCTTGCTCGGAGAGAGCTTTAAGCCTGACTTCTTTGAGTTGCGGGTTTCGGCCCCAAAAGACGCTGATTTGGACGAGAAATTCTTGGAACTCGCCCATCAAATGGGCAAAGTCTTCTCACCCATACTTGAGCCTGAGGCCATCCAATCCCGTAGTAGTGGCGAAGCATCGGTGCAGTTTGTGCTCCCAGGTGGCAGAAAAACTGACCTGGATCTCTTCTTCCAAGCCCGACGTAGCTACGATGAGCAGACATGGGATGAAAAGCTGCTCCAGCATTCCTGGCTGCTTGAGCTAGGTATCCTGCTGTCAGAGCCTGCCAGTCGTTCTGAAGGGATAGCTGGCGAGTGGTTGTGGGGATCTGGTTGCTGGATCGCGGTTCCCTACGCTGCGATTCGTGGAGAAGATTTAGCAGGTTTAAGGGAACAGCTTGAGCAAGTTGTCAAAGCGTAGCGAGGATGCAGTGTATGCAACTTGACTGGTCTTTAGTGAAGCAAAAGTACGGGGAGGGGGCCGAAGTTCCCACCGTGGCTGGGAATAAAGTGCTTCAGGTAACAGGGGTTGATGATGAAAAAATCTACATCAAATCTTCCCTTTGGACTGCCAGTTTGAGCCGCGAGAATCTCGAGAAGGGAGTCGAGTTGATCGAGGAAGGGTTGATAGACAGAGAGCCGGGTCAGTTTATCGAAGATTACAAAATCTACGTAGCGGATGAGCGTGCCACTTCTGTTGCACACATCTTTAAGGATCTAGGGTTCCTGACCGAGGACACGGGTTGCTACCCGGGGTGTTGAATTGCCGGAGTTTTGATTAAATCTAAGGAGTTTAAGAAATGCCACAATCCATGTATCACAGCGCCTCAGGTTCCCAATCTCCCCATTGCCTACACTTCGTGGGAATTGGTAGGACGGGTGCAGGCATGCTGGACTCAATGTTGCGGCAGGGTGACCTCGAAGACCAGTTGGAGGACCCGCGTGCCCGGTTCACTGCTCTGCTTGTTGACATCGGTGAGCAGGACATGCTTCAGGCAAAGGATTATGCAGATGGTTTCATTGAGCGGCTAAAGGAACGGAACATTCCGCCAGAGCGCGCCCAAATTCGGTTTGTGTCTTTAGAGGTTCCTAGCCGGGATGAGTTGTTTAGCTCGCTGCGGCGGTATCGGGAGTATTTGAAGTTAGAGTATCCCCGGTACTATTGGAACCCGAACTACGAACCCTGGTTGCCTGATAACGTCGAGATCCCTAAGGCGGGGGAGCATTTCCCCCGAGCGATCGCCAAGGCTATCTACGGCAAGGCTTACTACGATGAGCCTAGGATGCTTGAGCAAGAGTTAGAGGATTTCGCCAAGAGCGTGGCTCAGACTAAACTTCCGTCAATGGTTCTGTTTAGTTTCGCCATTGGTGGCGGTACAGGCAGCGGCATCGCCGTTGACCTCGCTCGTCACCTTTCCAACGTCAAGCTTGGTCGTTGTATCCCTGTGATCGGAGTTGGCGTGTTGCCGTGTAGCGGAGATCCGGAAATCTACAGCGGCAGCAACCTCTTCCCAACGTTTAACGAGCTAGACTGCATGCTCGATGAAGACAAGAACCAGGGTGTGATGACAGTTTGGGGCGATCTCTATCGTAACCCGTTCACTGGCGGGTTCTTTGCACTGTCGATGGAGAACTCCTATCAGAGGCTGACCAAGTATACCAATACTGGTGAGCCGATTGTGCGTGACCGGATGCGGCTTCAGGTTACCAACAAGTTCGCAGCGGATTGCTTCATGCGGATTGCTTTAGATGACAGCGGACGGACCCTATTTAAGGCACTCAGGCTAGTCGGGCAGACTACAGCGCCACATGAAGCTATCAGCTCCAAGTCCCGTAGCTGGACACTTTACAACATCGCGAAACTAACGCACCCTGGTGTACAAGTACTTCCTGGCGAACCGCTGAGCAAGTGGCGTCAGGTCATAAGTGAGTGGATTGATCATATTCCCGACTACGCAGGTCTGAAGGATGGCTTTAAGACTGACTACGCCGAGTGTTTTATCCACGCTCCGCGAGAGATGTGGAACGACAAGCTCGACGTCAAGTTTAAGGAGACAGTCTCCGAGTTCCTGTTAGAGTCTGAGGATTCCACGCTAAATGTCACCCACAGAGAGTTCTTTGATCACTTGACTTCCTTTTCCGACATCATGTTACCAGGGGTAGCCAAGACAGACTTCAAGGTATTCTATGAGAGCCGTGATTTGTATGACAAGCTGACTTGGGATGAAAAGCTGCTCCAGCACTCATGGCTGTTGGATCTAGGTGTAATGATGTCGGAGCCGGCTATCCGGTTTGAAGGGATGGCTGGTGAGTGCCTATGGGGATGCGCTTGCTGGATCGTAGTTCCGTATGACCAGCTTAGAGGTGACGCCGCTTTACCCTCAACACGCCGAGACATCCTGGAAGAAGGAATTGCGGCAATGACCAAAACAGTTGTGGCTATACCCGCTGACTCTCAGGCTGTGAGAGCAATTTAGAAAAATAGAAGTCAGGATGGCTTCTGTACGGCTGGAGGACGAATCAGTCGGTTTCAAGAACGGATTTATCCACGGAAAATAAGAGAAGCAAAGCATTCTTATTGAAACCCGTGGATTTATCCATGGGCTTTCTCCTGTCTTCATAAGCACAAAATTGGGGATATTAGCACTGATGGTAATGCAACAAGTTCGAAACAATAAATCCAGTCAGCGTATCCCAGTTACGGTAGTAACGGGATTCCTGGGTTCAGGAAAAACGACTTTAATCAATCATATTTTGAAGGGGCAGAATGAGCGCAAAGTCGCGGTTATTGTCAATGAGTTTGGGGAAATTGGTATTGATGGCCAGTTAATGGTAGAAGAGGACAAAGAGCAGTTAGTGGAATTCAACAATGGTTGCCTTTGTTGTACAGTAAGGGGCGATCTAGTTCGAACCTTGGAGGATTTAACCCAACGAGCTGAGCTTGACTCAGTTCTGATAGAGACAACTGGAATAGCAGATCCTGCCCCGGCTGCCTCCACGTTCATTGTGTCAGACGAGATTAAAGCTAAATTTAGCCTTGATGCCTTTATCACCGTTGTGGATGCCCCTAATCTAGAACGGAACCTAACTGACAGCCACGAAGCTCAAGAACAGGTTGCCTTTGCTGACATTATTTTGCTTAATAAGACAGATCTGGTTTTGTCTGATGAGTTAGCACGGGTTGAGCATCGAATTCGGCTACTCAATCCCCTAGCAAAAATTCACTATACAGAATTCAGCGTTATTGACCTACCGCTAATTCTTGGGGTTGGAGCCTTTGATCTAGAAGCCAAGCTAGAGGTAGATCCATGTTTCCTCGACGATTTGGAGCATGAGCATGATTCGACGGTCGGCTCATTCGCCTTAACATCAGAAAAGCCGATTGATATGAACAGATTTATGCTGTGGATGAATGCCCTAGCTCAGGAGAAAGGAGAAGACCTCTACCGAACCAAAGGCTTATTTTATGCACAGGGTTTCTCAGAGCGCGTGCTGTTTCAAAGCGTGCGTATGCTCACCTCAATGCGACGAGACAGGCTATGGAAACCTGATGAAAATAAACAAAGTCAGTTTGTAGTCATTGGTCGAAATCTGAATCGAGATGAGTTTGCTGAAGGTTTCTCAAAGTGCATAGTTGCGGAAAACTTCAGCAGTAGGTAGTCCCATCGCTCTCTAGGAGATTAGTCTTGCATACTTCTCATACTTCTCCATTAGCGCTACTGGGGTTGGTTTTAGCTCTAGGCATACGCCATGGTGTAGACCCAGATCACATAGCGGCGATTGACGGCTTATCAAGGCTCCGACCCAGCTCTTGGAATGGCGTGTTGTTCGCTCTGGGGCATGGTCTGATGATGACTCTGATCGCTGTAGGGGTCGGCACTGCACTCGTGGGACTGCTAGGACCGCGTTCTCTCCTTGGTTCCTCCTCCTAGTGGGTGTGCTGAACCTGTGGCGACTTCTGCGCCCAGCCTCTCCCATGGATTTCCGGCTTGTGAGCAGCAGCCCCTTATTACTAGGAATAATTTTCGCCGCCGAATTTGAGAGTGCGAGCCAGCTTTCAGCCCTAGCGCTTTTGCCCTATACCAGCCCTTGGGTCTTAGGGGGGATTTTCACCTTGGGAATGGTACTGGTAGATGGCACGGATGGCTACCTAGCAGCTCGCATCCAGCGCAGTGCTCTAGCTGGGAGCCGGCGCGGTCGGTTGGCCTCAAAAGTAATGGGAGTTCTAGTTGTTGTTACCTCTTTTGGCTTAGGTGTGGGAGAACTCTTAGGGGTAGAATTTGATGCCGTGGCTCTGCCTCTAGGTTTAGCCCTATTTACAGCAGTCATATCCATCAGGCTATGGAGTGTGCAGAGGGTTAGCAAGAAGCAGTAAGCTCCAGGCCACGAGGTGGAGAAGCCTACACCAGACTGCTTGCAGTTAGTGTCGGAGAACGTCACGAAACAGAGACTTTCGCCCCTACTCCCGCTTTGGGCAAAAATGTGCAAGGATCAACCTAACACCAAGCAGTGTCTTAATCTGGATTCTAAGCGTGCCCAAAGCAGGCATTATCTACAATGACGTTAAACCGATAGCTGGTCGCGTCGCTATCGAACTGAAAGACAAGCTAACCGCTGCCGGTTGGAATGTCTGTGTAACAACAGGTACCGGAGGCATTCTGGGCTACTCTAACCCTGAAAGTCCCGTCTGCCACACCCCGATTGAGAACCTAACTCCCCCTGGTTTTGACTCAGATATGAGCTTTGCAGTGGTCTTAGGAGGGGATGGCACGGTCCTCTCTGGTTTTCGTCAGGTGGCTCCCTGTGGTATTCCACTTTTGGCTGTGAATACAGGCCATATGGGGTTTTTAACTGAGACTTACCTGAACCAGCTACCCCAAGCCTTAGAAAGGTTGATGGCTGGTCAGTATGAAATTGAAGAGCGGGTAATGCTCAATGTCAAGGTGTTTAGTCGCGGAGAATCCCTACGGTGGGAAGCGCTGTGCCTAAATGAAATGGTGCTGCACCGGGAACCATTGACAAGTATGTGTCATTTTGAGATCGCGGTGGGCCATCACGCACCCGTTGATATTGCAGCAGATGGCGTGATTGTCTCGACCCCAACAGGCTCTACAGCCTACTCCCTAAGTGCCGGTGGTCCAGTAGTTACGCCTGGAGTACCAGTGTTGCAACTAGTACCGATCTGCCCCCATTCTCTGGCTTCTCGGGCGTTGGTGTTTGCAGATACTGAGCCGGTGACTATCTTTCCAGCTATTCCGAACCGACTAGTGATGGTGGTAGATGGGAATGCAGGATGCTATGTCTTTCCAGATGATCGAGTGCAATTGGTGCGATCACACTACTGTGCCCGGTTCATCCGCTTACAGCCGCCGGAGTTTTTCCGAATTTTGCGGGAAAAATTGGGCTGGGGTCTACCCCACATCGCCAAACCAACCTCGGTCGAACTACCCTGACCCCGATAAAATCCTGTGTTAGTATAGTGAGTAATAATGCTCAGATGTCTACTACCATCTGGCACTAGCGCTTACCAAAAATTCGATGTCTAAGTTAAAACTGAATTCAGTCCTTCAGCATCAACGTGAGCGGCTTATGAGTACAGGCGGTATCGACTCCAATCCCTGTGTGTTGGTGATTGAAACTGACGAAAATCTTGCTCAGCAGGTCGGCCTCGATTTAAAAGAATCAGGCTACGAACCCATTGTGGCTCACGATGTGACGAGTGGTATGTATCAAGCCCGCAATCGCCAGCCCGCTTTAATTGTCGTAGACCGGATGCTAGCAGGAGAATCCGGCTTGGGGTTGTGTAGCCATCTTAGGAACGCGGGAGCGCGGGTGCCGATGGTGGTTTTAATGGCGCGTGATACAGTTGACGACCGGGTGGCTTGCCTGGAGGCTGGGGCGGATGATTATTTCCTCAAGCCTTATCGGTCGGAGGACTTTTTAAAGTTAGTGCGCCTCTACTTAAAGCCTGAGCCTAGCGGGACAGAGCAGTTGCGGTTCGGCGATTTGGTTTTAGACTTGGCGACTCGTAGAGCACTGCGCCATGGACGGGCAATTGACTTAACCATGAAAGAATTTGAACTGCTCAAGTACCTAATGGAGCATCCGCGTGAGGTTTTAGCCCGCGAACAAATTCTGGAAAATGTTTGGGGTTACGACTTCATGGGTGAATCAAATGTAATTGAGGTGTATGTGCGTTATTTGCGCCTCAAGATTGAAGATGAAGGCCATAAGCGCCTAATTCAGACAGTGCGCGGCGTAGGGTATGTGTTAAGGGAAGCTTAGGAAGTGAGGTTTTTCTGCCCTATCTTAAGAATAGCTTTGGGGGTTCTGCTGATAGGCTGTTCTCCGGCACAAGCCGCAGCCCCTATAGCGGTGCCTAGTGTTCAGACTGAGCCGGTAAATGGAGGTCAAACACTACCTATTTCAGCTCAAGCCATTGTTGCTGGTCACATTATTAGGCTGGAAGTGGCGCAGACACAGCAACAACAGGCTATAGGGTTAATGTATAGAACCACCTTGGCGGACAACCGAGGAATGCTGTTTCCATTTGAGCCACCTCAATCAGTTAGGTTCTGGATGAAGAACACGCTCATCCCTCTAGATATGGTTTTTCTGCAGAATGGGGTGGTGAAAGCGATCGCTGCTAATGTTCCTCCCTGTACTGCCGCGCCTTGTTCTATGTATGGGCCTCAAACACCAATTAATCAGGTAATTGAACTGCGGAGTGGTAGAGCAGCTGAACTGGGCTTGAAGGTGGGCGAGTCAGTGAAAATCCAGTCTTTAAATTCCGCGCGATCGCCTCCCTAAAGGGAGATAGGGGGATGAAATCTCAGCAATGTGAAAGGCAATAATGGCGCAATGTGCCTAGACTCTCCCTCTCTCTCCCAGCTAGGTCTGCCTTTTGGCGTAGATACCGACTATAGAGCAAATATTCCGATTTATAGGTGTATCCAATCCAGCATTAGGATACAAAAGAATTTATTAATTTTTGTCTGAGGATAGCTAATTGGGGTTCTAATCTTAGAAATTTGCGCTAGAATCCTGATTCGCGTCCTAATCACAAAATTAAGTTTAACAAAGGAGGTGAAAGACAAATGGCACCGGCAACTTATTCTCAATTTATTCATTTTCTGCAAGAAGATTTGGCAATCTCTGCGGCTGCAATCGCGGTTGCACTCCGGCACCGAGAGCAAGATCCAGGGCCACTACCGATGATTCTCTGGCAGTATGGTTTGGTTACACTAGAACAGTTAGATCAAATCTATGACTGGTTAGAGACAGCATAAGATTTCATGGCTCACTCAGGAGAAATGTTGGAATGCCAGAACGAGTATGCTTTCGAGCAAGGCTGACATCTAAGGGGATTCCCACACAAAGTCGATTCATTTACAGACAAGCTAAGAGAGCGGGTTGATGATTCAGCCCGCTCTCTTACTTAGCAATGGTTGGCAGAATGTCTAAAGTGTTTTGGGTGCGGGATTGAGGTTAGAAAAGAGCTGCGTAATTGCCTTAGCTGGGTCAGGTTGTTTCAGCAGGAACTCTCCAATTAGCACTGCCTCTGCACCGGCTGACGCTACTACAGACAGGTCATCTGGGGTGTGCAGTCCTGACTCACTAACAACGAGAATGCCCCGCGATCGCAATTCACTACCGCGATTGAGCAGAAGAAGGCAGGTTGTTTTCAGGTTGACTGAGAAATTCTCCAGATTGCGATTATTTATACCAACTAAGGTAACTCCATCTATGGGTAATACGCGCTCTAGTTCTGCCAGGGTATGGACTTCAATCAAGGCAACCATCTTCAGGGCTTTGGCAATTTTGACAAAGTACTGGATGTCTTGATCGCTAAGTATCGCCGCAATCAGCAGGACGGCATCGGCACCCCAAACACGGGCTAAATACATCTGGTAAGGATACAGCAGAAAATCTTTACACAGTAGCGGCAAGTCAACTGCTGCGCGAATCTGAGCTAAGTTATCAAAGCTGCCTTGGAAGAATCGTTCATCAGTTAAAACGGAAAGGCAGCTGGCACCGCCTTGTTGGTAAGCGGTAGCGATCGCCACAGGGTCAAAATCTGACCGCAGCACCCCCTGACTGGGAGAAGCTTTTTTGACTTCGGCAATCAATGCCGGTCTTGTTTTCCCTTGCCGCAGAGCAGCCACAAAGTCACGGGGCGGAGGTGCGCTCATTGCCTGACGTTGTAAATCAGCTAAGGGAAGTTTTTCCCGAAGTTGCTCGACTTCCGTCTTTTTGTGCCAGACAATTTCTTCTAAAATGTTGGCAAAACCTGCTCTTATCACTTTTCCGTCAATTCCAACTTCCATTTTGTCCTAAAACGCTTTCTAAGCGGTTTTCTCTCGTTAAAAAGTAAATTATCTATTGTTCGCCACGTACCCATCCCAATGATTACATTTTTAGGCTACCAAGTTGAAGCGCAGATTGATCAGCAAGCTTGGGCGACGCGCTTCGAAGCAACGACTGATGAACAGTGACATTTTCATCACATCATTTGAAGACCGTCAGCTCAACTTTGTTCGTATAGCTCAAGTTGCCGCTGCTGGCAGTAATGGAAATCGGATAACTTCCCAATGCTACCGTGGTATCAATGTGGAATACTAGTGTTGCGCCCCCACCACTATCCAAAGTTGTTGGCTCAAGGGTGGCCCCGCTCGGTAAACCACTGACACTGAAATTGACCTTGCCAGCGAAGCCGCCTGTAGGGATGATTGCGGTCTGCAAGGCGGCGCTGCTACCTCGGGCTACTGATACGGAATCGGCGCTGACGAAGTCGAAGTCGGGTGTCGCCACACGCAACCTTACCTCGTAGTTATGGAGTACGCCATTGCTGCTGCCCGTGATTGTCAGCGCATAATCGCCGTTAGGCGTCGTCCTGTTGGTGCTGACTCTCATTATAGATTTGCCGTTTCCCCGTACCGTTGGCGCGTCAAAACTCGCAGTACTCTGCGGCGGTAACCCGCTAACGCTGAAGCTAATGTCATCAGCAAAGCCACCGGTAGGAGTGGCTGTCACGGTGTAGGTGGTGGCGTTGCCAGGATTAACCATCTGTGAGACTGCCGTTGCTGTAATTACAAAGTCCGTGGGCGGCGCGATCGGGATCTGAAAAATTGTCGCTGACTCTGCTGGAAATGTGTAGGTGAAGTTATTGGCTACAGGGTACGACCTACCGTTGCTGGCGTTCGGGTAGATCCCGTCAGCCATCGTATAGAGTGTTGCCTTGCCGGTGATGGTGATGTCATTGAGCACTAACGGCACCGTAATCGGGGCACTGGTGTTGCGGTTGATGACTTCAACGTATACATAGGAATCATCACGGGTAGCAGTTACAATTAGATACGGATTGCCCCATTTGTTAGGGTTGCCGGTAGTAGATTGCTCTAATATGAACGGGCCAGTGTAAGTGTTGCGAATATAAAGCGCATACCAAGAATAGTCACGCTGGTTTTTGCAATTGTAATGTCCAAAGGCCTGGTCGTTACAGACCTGGTCGAACACAAACGAGGCATCAGCTTGTACACGCGGGTTATAGAGCAGGAAGTGGGTAATTGCCAGGTTGTACAACCCGGAAGCGATGCCGTGGTGAACATCGTTGCTACCAGTCGGTGATTTAGTGAAACCACCATGCTCGGTGATAGCAGTGCCAACATTAGGACGAGTGAACGGCACTCGGTCCATCCTATACAGTAGCGCCTCATCCCCGTAGTCTGCATTCGCCTGATCGCCAGTGACTTTATTAATGCTGACTTTGGCGTCAAAAGGCCGAAAGACATTAAATAAGTTATCGAGGTAGTGCGGGGTGTTCAGCAACCCGGAATCATCTTTGGACCCAGAGAAACTATGGTAGTCAATGATATCCACCTCTTGTGCGGAATGCGCCATAAAAGCATCGAAAAAATTCTGGTCATGGAAAGCAGGATAATTGCTGACAACCACTGGACCCATCAGAGTAACGTTGTCGCGCACGCCCGCCGCCACCAGCGCCTCGTGCACGCTGTTAAAAATCTGGCTGTACACTTGAGGAGTGGCATGGCTGTCAATTTTGATGTTAGGTTCGTTGCCGATCTCCCAGTACTGTTGCTGTAGATTGTAGGGCGGGTCCATATAGTGTTTGACTATGTACACAATATTGGTTGCCACCGTACCATTAACTGTGGTGCCGTCCAGGTTATAGTAAGGCCCTGCCGAACTGCCTGTAGGTTTATGGGAGTCAACACTGTCTCCGATGTAGCACTCTTGGAGCGGTTGTGCACCAGTGTCAAGAACGGCATTGATCCTGGTATCGAAAAAATTCAAGCCGGTGGTAGAACGGTTGTCTGGGTAGGAATTGACGCGGATTAGCGGCACCTTCGCTAGGCGCGCATCTGCCTGGAAATCAATGCCGTTTTTACCGTTAAGAAAGTTTTGGTTATAACTGTGAACTGTAATGTTGGTGCCGCCCACTCCGGCTGGTCTAAGGCGCACCACGTTCTGTGCGTTTACTGTAATACTGCCTGTTTTCGATGCCGGTGCTAGTGTTGCTCGGAGTGGCATCAGAACAATGAACAACACAACAAGTGTAAACAATACTACAAGATATTTTCTGGCCTTTATTCTGTCTACTTTTTGTTCCATGTCTATAAGCAAAAAATTTGGGCATTGCGTTGATTACAAAGCTTCTTGTGACATTTATTTGGCAGTCTAAATGGCTATATTGGCTAATAGCAGCAAACCACAACAATTTTTAGCTGAATAGCTAAAAATGTCTGAACTCTGGTAAGAAAAGGTTAGGTTTATCAAATCGGCGTAAAACCCTGTGGCCTTGTGCCCACGGATGTAAGCCGGGCGATGACGATACTATTTCTGACGATGTTGAACTACGTTCAACGGGAGAAGAAATGGTTGAGGAATCGCCAATTAGCTTGACAACTAGCGCGAAGAGTGAGAGTATACTTTCATACCGAGCAAAGGTACTGAGCTTTAGTTAGCTAGCTGTAATTGCTGCTCCACTAAGCTCTAGAGCCAAGAATTGTTTTGGTAAATTCGACATAACTTAATTAGTACCGATGGGCAGTCGGGAAGGGAAACAGCCTGGGCAATCAGAGCGCCGGGGATGTATGGGCAACTGTGCATCTAGGTAGTGGGTGAAACACCGCAAGGAAGTAACCAGGAAGCTCTTGATCGTAAGATTGGGAAGCCCCATCCCTTGTGGGTGGGGAGGATGTCACATAGCTTTCAATGGCAGCAGCGCGCAGTTAGCGCTTACATCTTACACAAAAAGCCCAGGCATTGCTGCCTGAGCTTTTTTGATTAGATCTAGCTAACCTAATTATTGATTACAAACAGGGCGAAAGCATCAACCAGTATGTACGGTCTGAGAGGATTTGGCAGTCTGACGCTTAGTAGCGGCTAGAAAAGCCGTTATTTCTCCGACCACCGCCACCAGATGAACTTCGGTCTTCGCGAGGTTTCGCTTGATTAACCTTCAGAGCACGGCCCATCCACTCAGCACCATCAAGTGCCTCAATAGCAGCCGCCTCTTCAGCTTCTGTGCCCATTTCCACAAAACCAAAGCCGCGCATACGGCCCGTTTCACGATCAGTCGGTAGCTGAACACGCTTTACAGAACCATATTCTGCAAAAACAGTGTTGAGGTCGTCCTGTGTAACCTCAAATGATAGGTTACCTACGTAAATTGACATAGATTGACTCCAAAATCAGACAAGTGTAGAGATATAGATTTCGGAGAGTTGCCTGTAAAGATTAAAAGGAGGAAGCCTGTCAATACTAAAAACAAACGCTGCAACCGAATATATTCTCACTCACTATGCTAACACAGCATTAAGTTCGAATGCGTTCTTGACTGACACGCGCCAAGGTGTTCTCTATCTCAGACAGTGCTGAACCAGAGAAAGCCTCTCCATTCATGACAAAGGAGGGGGTAGCATGAATTCCTAACCTTGCAGCCATCGCCATATCCTGTTGGATTGCTGTACTAGCAGCTTCTCCACTACGATCGCGATTAAACTGCTCTAGATCTAGATTCAGAGCCTTGGCAGTGGCAACATACAACGCTTCACCTAGTCTGTCCTGCTGGGTAAACAGGGCATCGTGGTACTGCCAAAACTTCTCTTGCTGACCTGCTGCCCAAGCAGCTTTAGCAGCAGGCAATGCTTCAGAATGAATACTGGTCAAGGGTAGGTGCTTGTAGACCAATGTGACTTGACGCTGATGATTTGCCAAGAACTGTTTTAGGCTTTGATTAGCTTTGGCGCAATAGGGGCATTGAAAGTCTGAGAACTCTAGCAGTACAATTTTTTGCTCCAAAGCTCCAGTTGCCGGAGATTCCCCAATCGTTCCTTGGGGATTAGCTTTCATCTCCTGCAAAAATGCTTGCTGTGCTTGCTGCTGTTGCTCATATTGTTGCTTCTGGTATGCTTGAACAGATTCCAGAATTACTTCTGGGTGGTCACGGATAATTTGCAGCACTTGGTCTTCCAAGCGTGAGCCGACCAAACCATAAGTAGCTGCATGTACAGGAAGTGACCAGCTAAAAAATACGAGACATAACAGTAGCAGTTGCTCTAGACGCAAGGCTTTCAATGGTTTTAGCCAACGTGAGATGAATAGTGCAGGCATACTCACTCCTCATTCTCGTATATTAGATCCTCAATCCACTCCCTACCTTTTGCCTCAGCACTCTCGGCGCTGTAAAAGATATCTCCATGGCAGTAGCGATCGCCGTTTGGAGCGATCGCATCTACTTGGTAGCCATGGCAATCTTTGAAAACGAGCAGAGTATACCCTTGGACGTTGATGATTAAGCTGATAGTGTCTTTGATCTCAGTCATATTTACCGGTGTCTAATGGTTAGCACGCTTGTAGGCTTCGTCCAGCACTTCGGAAAGCGTGGGGTGAGCGTGAACTAGATATGCCAAAGTGTGGACAGACTGCCGGCTAGCGATCGCTGCCGATGCCTCATGGATCAAATCAGCAGCGTGCAATCCCAAAATGTGTACTCCCAGCACTTCGCCCGTATCTTTGCGATATATTACTTTCGCCAGCCCGTCAGCTTCGCCTTCTGCCAGCGCCTTGGCATTGCCCTTAAAGTAAGACCGTACCGCTCCTACTTCAAACCCCTCAGCCTTACCTAATTCTTTAGCAGCTGGCTCCGTCATCCCCACAGAGCTGATCTCTGGGTGGGTAAACACAGTAGCTGGAATGCTGTGATAGTCTATTTGTCGCTGCCGTCCACAGATATTTTCCACTGCTATGACGCCTTGGGCAGAGGCGGCGTGAGCCAGCATCATCTTGCCATTAGCATCGCCAATCGCCCAGAGGTGAGGCACTGGTTCACCTGCCGACAGCACCGCCATCCGCTCATCAACTGGGATAAAGCCCCGCCGGTCAATTTCCACTCCCACAGACTCTAAGCCGAGGTTTTTGGTAGCTGGGATGCGGCCAGTAGCAACTAGGCAAGCATCCACCTCGATCACATCCACAACTTCTTTGGTTTTGAAATCGGCTAGTTCAATGACCACAGGCGTTCCGGGAGTGACTTTCTTGGCGAATATTCCCACATGAGTTTCAATATCTCGGGGGGTAATTAGCACCCGCTGGGCGAGTTTAGAAATATCCGGATCAAAGCCTGGTAAAAGTTGATCTAGAGCCTCAATCATCGTGATTTCACAGCCTAGAGCTGAGTAGACATCGGAAAATTCTAAACCGATGTAACCACTGCCAATAATCGCCACCCAGTCTGGCAACCAATCCAGCTTCACACCATTGTCGCTTGTATATACTGTTTTGCCGTCCACTTCTATGCCTGGAGGCACGAACGGTTGGGAACCTGGAGAAAGCATGATGTCTTTTGCTGTAATGCTTTTATCCCCAGCTTCTGTAGCAATTGTTACTTTCTGCGAACCGGCGATTTTACCCCAACCTTGGATGATATCGACTCCCAGGCGTTTGAGGCTGTTGATCAAGTCTCCCCGTTGCTTATTGACCAGGTTGCCAGCATGGTTGGCGATCGCCTGCCGGTCAAACTCCACGTTCCCAATTTGAATACCCAACGCTTTGAGATGGTCAGTATCGCGTAGTTCTCGCACCCTCCCGGCAGCAGCCAGCAGAGCCTTAGAGGGAATGCAACCCCGATTTACACAGGTACCGCCCATATCAGCTGCTTCGATAATCGCCGTTTTTAGGCCACAATCAATCGCGTGTAAAGCAGCACCATGTCCACCCACCCCAGCGCCAATAATTACTAAGTCGTAATCAAATTCCTGACTCACTTGACTCTCCTGGTGCCTTGTTGCTCTCCTTATTCTCAACTTGACCTAGCAGTAAACGCAAGTCTCTAAATTTCAGGCTTTTATCGGCTTTACTGATCGCCGGGATGATGCCATACCGGATTGGATGAGTTTATACCACAAGAGAATAGGCAAGCCTGGAGGATGCTCAGTGGTAAGAACCTCTATCACCTTTTGGTCTGCCAAAGACTACCATGACATCAGGCGCGCTGCGGATAGTGTTATCCCCAAGGGCGGGATACCAGAGTAAGTCGCCAGCGACAAAAACGTTAGGGTCATTCTGGAATAAAGCATCTAGCCCCCCTTGAATAGTTACAATACAGCGGAACTGTTTAGTATTGTCTGCCATTGGCTTGCCGTCGCTATCAGGGTAGATGATGTCTTTTTGGGTGGCGATAGGAGTGACCATTGCTTCTAATCCGTTGGACTGGTGGTGTTATTAATTTTATCTGTAGGGCTACCAACTTAAAGCGGGACAAAAAGAGTGGAAATCAGTAGGAGTTTTCGGTATCAACCCTGGTTTTGCCGTCAGCAAATGCCTCGGCTTGAGAGGAAAAGACCTGAGCCAAGCAAACGGGAC
>JAABUQ010005505.1_pt1 | contig 20096 bp, 24 predicted proteins | sample 5560001 | NCBI WGS metagenome assembly JAABUQ01 (sample SAMN10711888, study PRJNA513371) | rock metagenome | isolation source: Antarctica rocks | place: Antarctica: Victoria Land, Finger Mt nord | collected 2015-12-18
GTGAGTCGGGATGGGGTGGTGGTTTCGGTGGCTGGATTAGGTTGGGTAGTATTAGATTGGGTTGAGGGCCTGGAGGGAGTGGCTGGTGATATAGGAGAAGGAGGGGATGAGATAGAGAGACTGGGAGGGATGTAGTGGATGCAGTACGTGCTGTGGCTGGATTGGGGTGGGGGGTGAAGTGGTAGGGATAGGGGATGGAGTGATGGTTTGTGGCGAGTTAGGGTCTGGAGGGGGTGTGACATGTGCTTTGGGAGGGATAATGAGCACGAGGAAAGGGGGAAGGGGAAAAGGAAGGTTGGGAAAAATTGGGAAGGGGCCAAAGAGTAGGAAGGATTGCGAGGTAGGGGAGATGAGACAGGGGCCTCCAGAGTGAGTACTATGAGTGATATGGGCTGGTGATGATTCTTGATCTCCGCTCTGATCTTCGGTTGGGAAGATTAAACTGGGGATCAGGAATTGATCGCATGAAGAAGAGAAAGTGGTTATCGATACATGCCTTGGATCAGACCGTACGCCACGACATAAAGAGTGTTCGTCCCTCATCACCTACTCTCTGAGTCCAACGCCCCATACCACGCCGACCCGGAACCCCACGCCCTCTTCCCCCTGTTCTGACGGCCTTTCGGCGTTCAATCACCATCCCATCTCTCAAAGCTCTCCCACGCCTGCCTCTTCCGTCCTCTCCTCCCACGCACCTCCCTCCTCAGCCCCCTTGATCTTCGTGCAAGGCCTGACGTGCCGCTGAAAAGTTTCGATCCAGATCTTGGTGTAGTCGACTGCGCGCTCGTTCTCGATCAGGAAGGTGTCGTAGAAGCGGCAGCCGGTTTCGGCTTCGATTTCACGGATTTGGCGGTAAAATGCCTGGTGAAGGAGAAGAGGCGTTAGTGGGGCATGAGGTTCGGTGGAGAGGGTATGGGGAGGATTTGAAGGGAAGATGGAAGGTGGTGGGTTTGGTGACGAGTTCATGAGGAGAGTGAGAGGGAGGTGTTTGGGATGTGGCATTGCGAGGTGTGAAAAGAAAGGGAGAGGGGTTGTGGTAAGCCGATAGTGTATGATCGCTTAGAAAGAGGAAGCGCAGAAGGAGAGGAAAGATCAAGAAGACTCTTACCCCGTTGTGGTGAGCCTCGAATGTGTCCTGAAGAGTCTCTACGGCCCAGTGGACGTAACCTTGGGGCTGGCACTGTCGATAGCACTGCTTCCCGTCAGTTGGTTGCCCTCAATGTTTGACGAGGCTGCGTCCTTGACCTTTTCGGAAACGGCGTAGACCATGTTCTTTTACCTGGGTAAGCAACCACTGAGGCGGTCGAAATTATCGCTCGTGTACGTACACTAAAGCTTGTCGAGAACTACGATATTAGCGAACTCTAAGTGGTAGCCATGGCGGTATACCGACATCTTTCAGATCCTTCTTGAACTTCCCGCAGTCAATGGTCTCTCTCCCTTTTCCCATGCTCTTTCCCTGCCCTGGCTGGCTTCCCAGCCCATCTTCAACGAGGTCTCTGGTCGAAGCGTCATACGGCCACGGCTGGATTCTAGGTGCGACCTTGATAGGCGAGGGAGCATCAGGGTTGAAGGGAAGATCATTGTCGCCTTTTCCAATGCTCGAACCCCACATGTACATATTGAGGTCCTTGGTGATGGCATTGATCACTTTAAATAGCTTCTGTCGGGAACGGAGAGGGGTCAATAATGAACGTAGTGTCGAACAGAACTGGGATCGAGAAAGGATAGTCTTTCGGATAGTGCGAGGTGAAGAGAGCAAGCTTGGAAAAGTAGAGTACACGAGAAAAAGAGTCAGATAGGGGATGAATTACCACCTCATCGAAATATACATCTGGATTGTGAAAGTCTGCACAGATGGAGTGGAAAGTGTAGTCTGTCCCATGGGTGAGGGGGCTCAAGGAGGAAACGCTTAGTCCTCGGCGTGCTATGACCTTTGGAGTGAAGGAGATGAAGAATAAAAGGGCGATTGAAAGATGACTTGTAAAATACATGGCCAATGATTACGATTTTGGATGTCCACGATTTCGAGATTGTGCCAGCTAGGTATGACAGAGTCCTTTGAGGGTTAACCAGAGGTACATATATGATGTCTGTTGATTCGCGACTAGAAGATGGTGAAGGAATCCGCAGCTGCCTGGCTGCGCCCCGTATCCGCCATCTCGACTGTTGGCGGATGAAACGTGAAACAGAAGACAGGCATCAAAAGACGCTGAAGCGAACGACAGAGCGCATCATCCTCTCCGCTCAAACTCGATCGCTGTCGAGCAAGCCAAAGATAGAGATCTACACAGATCTCTCCGCAGATGGCCCGTGATTCGAAGGCCGTCTCTGCCACCAGGGGTGTCCGTTGGTGTTATCTCAAGGTATACTAGTCCTACTTCGTACTCTTTGAGCATTGTAAGGGCATATTGACAGCCAGTAAAGATCCATAGCTAAAGAGGCACACCGTTGGAGCGTATTATTTGTTTCTTCAGACCATCGGAAATAGATGACGTCCAAAGGACGAACGAAAGAAGGCACCCGTCGTTGGCTATCAAGGCTTGGCGGTACTCAGGGTTATACTAGGGCTAAGACCCCGAGGTTTGAATAAACAAACGAAATCAACACTGTCTGCCTAATTGCCTCTATCAATTTGGCCGTTGCGGCCAGACTGATACACTCAAGGTATTCCAACTTTCTCCTTTTCCTTCCATGATCATGATGATCGTGATAGCGCGCTGCCACAAGTTTTGTCGATGTCAGTCCTTCATTTCCTGTTGTGTATCTTTTTTCCTCTCTGAAAGCCTGTGATCAAGACGCCCTTGTTGCGTATTGGCGTCCCTACTGGAATCATCTGCCACCTCCACATCATCGTCAATCATGGCTGGTCGGTTAAGCATTCCGCAGAATATCTGGTCCCTGACAGACGAGGACCTCCGTGTTGCCGTACTTGCAGGAAGTTTGGGCGACCTGAACGTATCGTCGCTTCTGAAGTCGTATCTAGACCTTTTGCACCGATACCATGTTCACGATGACTTTTACGAGCCCAAGCCACGCTCTCTCAGATCCACGGCTCTTGAAGGCGTAGTCAAGTGGCTAAATACTTCTCCCGACATTCTCAACAGCGCGCAGGAAATCACTAGTAACCTGAATGACGTTACACTCTGTGACATGCTGTCGGCTCCGAGCCTGCGCTATTCTGTCTTGCGGGCTTGCATTGGTGCAGTCAAGGTCGGAGATGGTCAAAGTATCGTTGATATTGACGAGATAGTTCTGACTAATGAGCACTATATGAGGTCTGATGTGGAGCAAATCACCGACGACTCGTATCTGATTAGTCTAGAAGAATTCTGTACAATCCTCTCAATAACATCTAATGATCAAGGCTTCGGGTTGCTACATCGCCTCAGTCTGCCGGGCGGAGGAGTTGAATTTCGCAACCCGAAGCACCAAGACCCTTTACTCATACGTACGAGCAGCGCAGATGTCGCTGCTGAATTGAAGCAAGACATCGGCAATGAGTTGCGCGACCTTGATTGGGTTAATGTGCTCGTGGCTGGCGGTCCCGTCATGAGGGCTGTCATTAACAAACAAGTCGTTCCGGATCGATCCAGGCGCCGTTGGATGTACTACGAGCCTATTGAATTGTATCTCTATGGCTTGAGCGTGGGAGAAGCGAATCAGAAGGTTGGGCAAATTCACGATGTGTGGGCAAGTAACATCTCAGCTGCGGGCGACGAGAGAACAGTGGTGAAAGACGGCGCCGACATCACTCTCATTTCCAGCAAAAGCATTCGCCCAGTTCGCATCAGGTCGAAAATGTTCAGGAGCCCAACGGAAGCACTCTTAGATCTCGGACCCGGCGCCATTGGCTTCGATGGATCTCGTGAGTCTAATTTTCGAGCACTCCTACCCGATCTGCCCATATCGAGCGCTCTACGTCTTGTTCAAATACTATCTGCCCCATGAAATGTCCTTTGGCTCAATGCAGTGACTCCAAGACTGAAAGCTAACTCCGAAAACCGACAGAAGTTGTAATGTTGCCACGTTGTGCACGTGCACTCGAGACTGGCTATTTAACGTTGACTATGGATTACGTATGGGACCCCGTATTCAAGCAAGTGGAGGAGAAGATGGGGCGACTGGTTCAACAACATAACCTTGGCTTCGGACAAAGGATATTGCCGTCCTATGTCAAAAGCGTAACAGGGACAGCGCCTAGCTTGCCCTCGATTCCTGATCCACTTAAAGACCCGCGTCTAGGATACCTACGAAGAGAACATCTCATCGCAGATATGCCAGACTTTTACTGGGATGGTGACTCTTTCAACCTGTCAATGCTCGCTCAAACCATCGACCAGCAGGATGAGACCCAATTCTTTCATCTTCAAGGGGCCATATGTGACAGGCTACATATTCCACCCCAGAGGTTCGGATATAGTAATTACCTGACACGTCGTATCCGGCGTCATGTATATGGCCCGGACTTCAACGCAATACAGGAAAAATAGATCACGATCCCTATGGTCGTACCGGCAGAGCTTGAAGCGCACATCTACGACTCCATCCTTCCTCAAATGAACCTTGACTATCAACCGCTCATACCCGTTCACGATCCCTCGAAGCATGACCCGCAGAATGCTCGTCTACCGTCCCTGCCGGTTAGCGATCATGACAGTGGAAATCTGCGCTATTGGATCGTAAGTAACGAGAGTATGTGGGCTGGCCAGCATGCATTGGACGATCTTTCACGGGCACTATGGTGTCTTGATACCTGGTTTCGATACGCCCCACATTCCATCGGTCAGTGATAATTTCTTGTACTTTTACCCCGTTTAAGTATATGGAGCTCTAGGGCATGGCTAAACAGCGTTCGCTCCAAGATCATGCCTTCGAATTCAATGCAGTGACTGAAAGACGGAATGCTGACCTTTAGGAAATCAGTAGGGACCGAAATCTCGGCCAGCACAGCAACCCCCGAATGCCTATGCAGGATGGTGCAGCTCTTAAGAATGCAAATTGAACCCGCGCCTCCAGACAAGGATGTTGGTGAACACATCCGCCGAAAACAAGGTCTACCACCGTTGAGAGAAGCCTTGCTCTTTCGTGCTTTTGTCTTTGGAGAGTATCCTTTCCAGCGGGACGTCGAAGACTCGGATGAAGATGGGTCCGACTCTGCTAATGATGAAGATGTAGTTTAGTATTGATACCCTTGCAAAGGTTGAGCGCTTTGGCGATGGCTTTTTGTTGCTGGTCAACCAGCCCATCATGTTCGAATATTAGAGATATGCTCTTGTCCGGCACAGCCCTGCAGTGAGCATTCTGCCAGGGCATACAACAAGGGCTACTAGTCTATCCTTCGCTGTACTAGCAAGCACCATGAAATCGTTAATCACCTCCGTTAGCATCTACCTTACACTCCTGCTCCGCCCACGAACAGCCTTGCGGAGCTAGGCTGCAGCCGATATGCAACGCGCCGTAAGCGAATCTCAAAGTGAATCTGGACCGATTGCTTCACTTCACCTAGAGTATCATGACCAAATCCAACTTGATGACCCAACCTCTTATGACTGTTCACTTCAATCAGAGCAGCCTTCCTGAGTAACCACTTACCGCCCCCATCTACCAAAGTCCGCCTACGTCCAGCCTCTTACAAAAGCTGCCCACTCTTCCTCCATCTCCAGCAACAGATCACCTACAGCTTCTAGTACGGGCTTTCAGCAGCAGCTATCTAAGCACGTCACTTCATCATTACAAAAAAAAGAATACGGCGAAGCATAATGGCATACCTAGGACCCTTTGCGAAGGGCCTTCTTAATAAGACACTCGACGTCGTCAAGGACCAGCTTAGTCGCGTCGATATGCAGGAGGCAGCTGACGCCACGAAGGCTCTAGCTGGTAGGGGGTTTGAGGCAGCGAAGATAGGGGCTGCGAACATCGATGTCATGGAGATCGCTGTGGCTACTAAAGACTTCGCGGTCGCGCATCCCTATTTCGTAGGCGGTCAACTTGTCGGTACAGCCATTGGCATCGCCCCCAGCTGGGTTTCGGTTCCGATCCTGAGCGCCATGGGTTTCGGCCCTACGGGCGTGGCTGTTGGTGAGTGCACTCGATGGAAAATTATGTTGAGGTATACAACCCGCACTAAATCCGTGCAGCGACTTCGGCCTCTTCGTGGCAAGCAACTGTGGGGAACGTGGTTGCTGGAAGCCCGTTCGCCTACTTTGAGAGCGCGGCTATGGGGGGGCATGGGCTTGGGGTTGTTAATGGGGCTGTGCGGGGGCTTGCTGTGGCGGGTCAGGCTGTGGGGGCTTTTGTTGCAGCTAGGTGGGGAAAGGAGCAGCAGTAGGGTGGGTAGGGAGAGGGTGGTTACGACCAGGAAGGTGGTGGCGCGGGTGGGAGTGAGGACGATGGGTAGATCGTTTCGATGATCATGGAATTGTGGACATGGAGGACGAGATAGTGGTCAAGGATGTGAAACCGAAGCTCTAAGGAATGGCTGGACTGGTATCTTAAGATGGAGGCATCTTCCCAATTGAAATATCAAGCACATTGTGCCCCTAGTGCGAGATCACAACTCCCCCTCTATCTTGAGCTGCCTGTAATATCTTTGACCCGACTACTTAAGCTCCCGAAAGCTAACGATGATAAAAGCTCCACCATATTTCCGCGCATCTAGACGGGCCTCACGCAATTCCGAAAGCAAAGCCAGCACCTTCGCCCTCTAGCGGAGCACAACCGTCACCGCATATTCGACCCTATCCGACCATCGTAACCATCACACCGCCTTACTCCCCAAGGCAGTATCCATGTCCTTCCACGCCGACCTCATGGCTTGCTCGGCATCGGCGATACGCTTCGTAGCTTGCCCATCGTCTAACTCCGCACGGCTCAATTCCTCCTTCGCCCGCTGCACGCGGTCTTGGGCTTCGACAACGAAGAGCATGACGTCCCGCTTTCTGATCGTTGCGATCTCCATTTCCTTGGATGCGTCGTTGAGCTTTTTCAACGCGGAGGTTTTAGCGTCGAGACTTTCCATGCCGGGGCTCGTGTCTGTCACAGGAGGTGGCGGGGTGGAAAGGCGGGTGAGGTCTGACGGGTCTGTTGAAGTATTTGCTGAGGGAACGAGGCCGGTGAAGTCTGACTCTGAGCTCGCTTCGTGCTTGGTCTGAGGGCTTGGGCTTTGCGTCGTTTTTATCCAGGGCTTCGACTTATCTTTAGGCTGGAGACTTAGGATTGAATTTGGCTTGATTTGCTTGTAGTGGTCTATCACTCGGTCTTCTTCCAGTCGTCTGAGTCCATGAGACAGTTTCCATTCTCCAGGAATCAATGCCAGGTCTCTGCTGACCCTACTCAGGACGCTAGAGACCCTCTCCTTGCCGAGAACTTGCAAGTCCGTTGTCCTGTGACCGAGGGAGGAGATATCTGTGATACGAGGGCCTAGCGTCTAGGCGAATCCTTTTGGATATTGGTGTAGACTTACAGATCAGCATCTTGCCAAGCAGACAGGGAAAAGGACGGCGAGTTTGTAGATTGGTGAAGTCACGGAAAAGAAGAGAGAATTAGTCTGAGGCTTCGAGCGCGTACTCAATTAGATGAGGAGGTGAGGTAGAAGAATGTGACAGCGATTGGAATTTGTATAGCCGAGAGCTTGGTTAGAAAAGATTTGTGTCGACCATCGGACCTCACTTCACCCTCAAGCGAGCAGGCGCGTCCTAGTGTTTCACTCACGTGGTCTGTCCCTTTAGCGAGCCCAGCGTGACTTTGAGAGTGCTTAGAGGCTTCGATCTCGTGATAGCGAGAACCTTGTACTGCTCGAGCGTGTTCTGACCGTCGTCGGTTATTCTCGGACTGACCTTGAGCTCACCAAAGCAGTCCGAAATCGATGACAGAAATCGCTCTAGCCGCCGAATCTCTATTTCGAAATGACACAATCCATGTCTAATTCCCCTCCACAAAAACTTCAACCAGCCCCACTCACATGGGCGCGCTTGGCTTTAGACTTTCACAATGTTGATCCAATGCCCCGGCCCATCATCGACACAGCAGCATTGAGGGCAAATCTCCTAGCCGCGATGGACTCCGAGCCCGACAGCAAGACCGTTTTTAAACAAGAGGGAAAGAGGAAAGCCGAGGAGGCTCTAAACGGCGACTCCCCCAAGCGGACCAAATGTGATGATGGGGAACAGGATGGCAAAGGGAAGACGGTATGCTTGTCTTAATGACCTGCTGAAGGACCTGCCCGAGTCCAACATTGAATCCTAACGTTCCTCGCAGGAGAACGACCTAGAGCCTGCCCTGAACGATACTCCTCGACACACGGCCTCCCCATCACGAACCGCCGAGACCCCAGGCTGGAGCGGGGGCGATCTGACGCTCGCCATTTACGGCGACGGGCAAGATGAAGATAATGCAGATGACAGCCCACATTACGAGAAGACCAATCCCGCCACTAAGCACGAAGTAGAGACAGACGATGAACGGCGGATGGAGTCAGATGCCTTGTTGGTCGAGGCATATAGGGACATGAGTGCTGCTGCAGAAGATATGGCGCTAGGGGCAAGGAAGACTGCAGAGGCATTGGTGGCGAAGATTGCGGCGAGCAAGCGAGAAGTTGAAGCTGCTGCGGAGACCTTGAGGGCACAGGAACGCTATGAGCTGGCGATGGCAAGGATTGGTCGGGCTGTGGCGCATCGCGGTGCGGTCAGGGTCGAGGTTTCGGACGGTGAGGGATCGGGGTGAGGTGGACACGCTGTACACATGGGGCTATCGTTCTACCTTCTTAGGTTGAGGAGGGGGTTCTTGTACGCACAGGCTTCCTTTGCAAGCTCCGGATCGATGAAAGGAGAAGTGGAGGAATTTTGCAGTCATACATGACATCGAGCATGTACGCTACGTTGTGCGAATGGCATTAAGAGAGCCTTGGGGCAAGAAGGCTACCACCTACCAACAATCCTTGAATTGATACCTCATTTTGGTTGCTACACCTCGTGGCAACAACCTATCTCCTCCACCCATCCTCGAAGCTTTCCCGAGCATCTCTTTATCTTGCCAAAGCTAGTCGACCGATGTCGCGAGTTCGACGCTATTGCGATCTATGGGCGGTTTGGCGGCGGACATCATCGAGAATCTGTCGACACGCCCGCCAACGGACTAGTCAGAGCTTGTTACGCCGTCGAGAACTCCACAATCATCTGCGAGGCGTCATCAATAGATAAACAAACAGTCGTCTGTAGGATCTCCAACCTTGCTAGGCCGGTGGCGTTCGGTGCTGGGTCCGTTCTACAGGCTTGCACAACTTGATGGACTAAGCATGATAAGCTCTGGTCATTGCTGTTTGAAACTCCCGAACAGCCCTCCAAACAGTCCAGTACCACCGCCATCGCCTCCCGCACCGCCTCTTCTTGCTTCATTCTCAATCCACATCCTCAAGAATTCTTTATCCTTCATCTCCTCCATACTCGTGATCACTGTCTTTAATTGCGCTTCTTGCCTACTGAAACTCAGTAGCGTGGGCAGGGAATTGATCTGCCGCCTTGCGTTAATCTCTTTTTTCCCCAATCTCCAACTACTCCGAAAACGAGGTCGCGACCTACGAGATATCTTGAGCCCACATCCTTGGCATCAGGTGCATCAACTTCGACCTCAGCAAAGCCCACGCCACCCTGCGCTTCGCCTACACCACTTTCCAGTGCATTCTTGATCAGGGGGCGAACGACGCGACAGGACGGACACCAGGAAGCTGTCCAGAACGTTATGAGGGGCTGGCGGATTGAGGCGGAGAGGAGGGTAAGGGTGTTGAAGTCTTGCTCAGACCGGATCCTGTCAATGCCAAAGTTAGCGCTGCACAACCATATGGAACGGAGATGATGGTAGCGAATGCAATATGATCGCCATCACGAAGTGGAGAGAAGGTTTCACCTACGAGTTGTATATCCGATTTTGGGCACTACGAGCCGGCGTGGTTGCGAACGTTCGACATCGAAGCCGGCGCGAGACAGTCGATATGCTGGCAATCTTACATGTGCTTCTCGGGGAACGTAGCAATCTCATATCGACAGTGTCCTCGTAACGATACAGAGTCGAAGGGGCTCTTGCAGCAAGTAGACTGAGCTCTTGGCATAGGTCAGCCCTACGAGGATGTCTTGGCGCTCATTGGCTTCGCTTGTCGAATCAGTGCTTCTCTTGATCTCGTTCATCTAGGTGCTTGGATGTGGTATACTCCTATCAATTTGGATTGTGAGCTATGGGCCTTCCACTCTTTAAGAAGCCTCTCTTCGACACGTAAAGTCATTACTAGAACGAGTGCTAATCAGTTGGTGCACCAGCGAGTGGGATATTCTACCATTACAACATTGGTATTTGCGTATAGTCTCACTGGATGTTTTGGACAGAGATATTTTGTTTCACTAAGCCGTATCTTGGAGCACAGAAGACAGTTCAAAGTCCGACAAGAGGCTTCTGCACCAATAAATGGCATTTTCCAAACGGCGATCCACCAATGATACCAGTACTATTCTGCAGCGACAAAAAGTGGTTCCTTCTTCTAATGTCCACTCAAGTGTCTGTCATAGTAGACCATGAGTCGACAAGGTCAGTGATCTGCCGTATTCAGTAGCGGTAGTAGAGCCATTGGCTGTTGACAGTGGACGCGAGTTTAGAAACGTAGGAGGTAGGGACGGCAGCCACTTTTGTACCTTTACTTGGGAGATCATGCATTCCATCCACGAGCTAATCTCCGTTAGGTTCACGGCTTTTTACAACCTCATAAGGTTCCGGATTCACCTCTTGCTCTTCAGATTTTCGAGGATCACTACCCGGATGGTACCATTGAAATCTCCTGTCCTGACCATAGAGCTCTTGAGCAGTAACAAAAGCTTTCCATGTGCGATCATGGTCCGCTTGTCTTTTGCACAGCATCTTGATGTTCGCACTGAGCAGCGTTAACACAAAATCACTGGCTTTACCAATATCAAATGGCTCTAGTGCCTGGCGACTTCTCTCTTTTTGGAGCAGAGCGGTGATCTCATCTTCAAGCTCTCCAATGCAGGCAAATTGAGGTACCAAGTCCGTGTTAATCATCTCCCAATACTCGTTGGTCATAATGCCCTGTTCACCATCAATATCAGGTACTAGCATTCGAGATTGGAGCTTACCATCAACCACAGAACAAGCGGCAATTTGTACAGATCCCAGTCGGCGAAACTTTTCACAATCCGGCCAAGCGCTCCGCCCTTCTCATTGCCCTTGTTATTTCGGAGATGGTTCCATAGACCAAGGACATCACAGCCCCTCAAAGCAACTGGTCGATACGGGGTTGAAGGAGGTGGAGAAGCCAGAGATATACCGTCTGAAGTACTTTTTGCCTCGGGATCCGTGGACAGGAACAAATCATTCGATGAGATGCGGTCGTAACCTCCAGACAGTACACGCTCGTGCCGGTACTGTTGAGCCCTCTCTTCATGCTCCTCTAGCCTGGCAATCTCTTCATCCGAGAAGATTGTGAGCGGTGGATTTCGAGGCCTCACCGCTTCTGTCTTGTCTTCCGAGCATTTGCACTTCGATCTGGTGACAGGAGGCATTGATCCTTGCCAATCAGAACGTGAGTTTATTAGTAGCTCACTTCTTCTATTCAGAGACGCTGGTCAACGATATGGCGAGTCCAGCTTTTTCGTTCCGAATGTGTCGATCAGTGAGTTCTTCTCCGGTTATTAAGTAAGGTTTATTTTGTATACGGCACGCGGGACCCGGTCCTTCTTTGACCACGAGGACTCGAAAATTTGGCTGTGTGTAACCCACAAGTCGGGCTTGAAGGAAGGCTCCCTGATTCCTTCCATCGCCGCTACGACCAATCAAAGAAGGAATAAACGCATTGATGATTGCAAATCTAGCGCTTGAGAAACGAGAAGGCAAGTACAGCCGCTGTATCACAATGATTGCATCAACTACTGAACCTCACGAGTCCCTTTTCTCGTCAAGCATGAAACGCCTTCAGCAGCTTCGACAACGATCAGGGACCTTCAATGATCACATGGGACCGAGCACAGATGCTGAACCGCTGGAGAACGTTGCTAGAATCGTGGCTTTCCTTGCAGCTACTGAATGGCCGTCTAGCACCATTTCATGTTTTGCTCCAAGTTCTAAGGACGCTTGGGTATCCGACGATGCTTCGCAAGCATATATACTAATTAAAGCTTCAAAATTTGGGTTTCTAGGATGTCAGTTACCGAGTGGGTGGTTCCATGGCTGCCATCACGCCTATTCTTTCAATAAGTGGGGGCAACAAAAGCTTCAACCCCTCTCAATTCGTGGAATGGAAACTTGCTCATCGCATTCTCTTTGTCCTGACTCGCCGAACTACCTCCGTATCCTACAATTGGTCGTCCAAGTCTGACTTTACCGCTGCGATCATTGGTAGTACAAGCCTTTCCGTTCCTGGCCGACATCCGAAAAGTCTATGTCCCATCGAAGGTCATACTTTAATCTAACGGTTTCTTACCACTTCGCCCCTCTTGACGACCTTGTCCGAGCGCTTGATGATTTTCATCACCCTTGCCATTCTCTTCCACTGTCCGACACATCGCGGTTTAGTTCCTCGTAGGCAAGCTAGGGCTTTGGTATGTGACTCGAGTACAGGGAGAATCTGTTTGGTCTGCCGCAGTCTCCTTGTCTGCTTCCAGTGGGAAACTTCGGCATCATTCCACCACAATTCCAAATCGTCGACAGCCTTGAGAATCTTATCTTCCAATTTGGCACCAATATCGTCGTCTTCCAGTAGCTGCTCGGTTTCTTCTCCGATAGGTCCCTGGCTAGCAGGCTGGTGGAGCCGCTGATCGTCTTTCGCTGTCCGATGCCCTTGCTGCTTATCATGCTGCTTGATACCTTGCAGAACCGGTCTTGACGACGCTAGTTTCGCCATGGTCTTGGTGCCTCAGCCAGTCAGCGGCCGTTGTGTTCGGGATTGCGAAGGCGGGATGGTCTGGCATGGCAAAAGATTAGCATGTTGTGTTACACTAACCTGGCAGGACGCATCACTCGATACTCACGCCCTATGCCCGAGGATCCGCTACTGTTCAAAAAGGGGTAGGAACCTGGTTGATCGATCAGCTGCTTTGTCCGGACCCTCTGAAGGACATGGATCCTCGTCCTGGGAGCGTTAATCTTCGTGCTCTAAGGCCCTTCGTGACGAGGGTTCCGTTCCGGATTCCTAGGACTAGTCTCTTGTGTCACGAATGTATTCATCGCGCTCGAGCCGGAAGCAGTCATGCATTCATGGCTCCACAATTCGTTATACGGCTGTGAACCTTTACGGCAAGCATTGCCGACTTTCCCAGACAGCACTCGAACCATTGGATGGTATCACGGAGACCTGGCTCCTTTAAGTAGTCTTCTGTCTTTGTTGTAATCGCACACGATCGAGTGTTGTGCCTACATATAAGACTGTTTCCAGCTATCCACTTTACCCACGGCTGTCCCGCGTTCCACTTTCTACATCACTATTTGCACCTGATCTAGCTTCTTATACCGGCTCAGACTTTCGCTGCGCAGATCTTCCTCAACCTTTGCAGCTCTGATATCAAAACCTATACTTATAACGCTCAACGATCCGCCTGTCTTGCTTTTCAGTCTCAGTTTTCTGTATTCGTGTCTACTGATCATCAGTCCAATTAAAATTAATTTAGGCGTCTAACACAATTCTTCGCCAACCTTCACATCCAGGCCTCACTAAAGTCACAAATACTGCACCATGACGGACTTGTAAGCCCCCTCTTGCTCATTGACCCACAACCCACATGAATCAATAGCCAGCGCTTCATTCAGCGTCTCGATCATGGACTCTCAATGATTTCCAATCGGAGGTCATTCGGGAGCCCGATAACATGGTTCAAGCGGCTTATTCATGTCAGACTACAGCACGACTCAAATTAATTGCTTCGAAGCTGACTAATGACAATGTAGGCGTTTGAAGGAACAATTCTTTCAGCCTGGGCATTATGCGGGAGTCAGGGGCCTCAACACAGCCTTGAATAGGCCCAAGAACCCCGACCGTCTCCAAGATATCAGAATCTCTCGCCGCAAAGCCCGAATCATCGAACCCTCTGTAGCCATCACCAGCAGTGATCTCCTTGCTTCGAGCTTAAACACTCAACGTTCTCTTTGGCCGGTCTGTGGCGCAAAGAAAGAGGTCACTTATATCTCCATATCCACTGAGATTGCGCTCAAACCCGACTTCTGGCCGGCATCGAGTCTATGCGGAAGTTTCTTCCCCCCCCCATCCGGCGGAAGTAGCAATGACCAGTTGCCGTTCACAAAAGCAGAGCTCGGATTAAGTCTACCTCAAGCGCTACTATCAGACTGGCAAATATACCAAATCCTGCAGCTAGGGCTAGGACGCATCATGGCCAAGAACCACCCTTCAGATCTCAGACAGGGCGTGGGATGTATCCGAATGAAGCGACCTAACCGTGGCCGTGCGGCTAAGATAATATCAAACGGCGCTTGGGTTTATGGATCCTGGCGGAGCAGGCAAGGTAGGACGTATCAGTTGTATGGTAGGGAAGGGGTTGTGGCTCGAATGAACAACAATTTCGACGGAGAACTTCGCTGCGTGATCCAGAACGACAACCCAACACCAGACGACGTGGCGATCTACGAAACAAGGCTCGCATGCGACAAAAATTTCCAAAGTTACATCGATGGTATTCCGTACGGAAATTTCGAGACTCAAAACTCGCCCATGTCATCTTCGGTTTATCCCCGGTCCTTCCCAACCGAGACCGCCTCAGGCACTGGACGTGTCAGATCGGAACCTCAATCAGGACTCGAGTTTGCACAAAGTGGCTTTACGAGCTCACCGTACACAGATTATGCGAGCTCGCCATTTATGGGTTCCACAGGCTTGCCGTTTACAAGCTCCACGAATACGTCATTCACCGATCCGACGAGCTCGCCGCCCACGTATCCTGCGTGGGCTTCTTATCCAGTACAATATGCTCAGAGTAGCGGCCAAAGCGCGATGGGAGCCTCTCCACAACAAGAAGGCGCTTATGGAGACCACCTGAGCCAGTTGGAGATGAGGTATCCTTCAAGCGAGATCTGGGAGCCACTAGCAAGGGGAGAACGTCGGCGGAGGAACGCAACCACCCCACTAGATTATCCTATGCAAAATACCAGCACCGACCCCGTACCTGAGAGGATAGAGCACCCAGGATGGCCTAAACCTCCATGGGGTCGCGACATCGATCACAACGAGAGGAAACCCTGGACTGGCGTCCCTGCTATTGACCACGGTGGTTTAACCGGAGCTTTCAACCTGACTGACGGTCCAGTAGCGCACGTCAATGGGGAGGATATCTACGAGATGCCAGAATTCGAGGGCGGAAATACCTGTGATCAGCCGGAGCATCAGGGCGGAGATACCTACAATACACCACCAAACGTTGATGGATGTCTGTGCGAAGAGTGCCAGCCTGTTGCTGCTGCCGAAACCACCGCTAGCAACCCAGAGTACTTTCGTGACCGCCCAGTACCGCAGTCACTCTGGCGACGTCACTCTTTCTGAGATGGAAGTCTCAGCATCATGGGAAATTTGTGGCTGCACAGGCTCTTCGCTTTCCTATACAACTAGACTGCCACGATTTTTTGGTAATTCCAGTATCGAGTGAAACCTTCGACACGTGAAATTTCTTCAGTCGTCTTGTTGTTGGAATTGCGAGCCGTCCTCGATATCTCATTCCCACTCTACACGCTCGTCATGATTGCGTTAGCTGACATGCTGATTAAAGTGGCTGTGTTTGGTCCCGCTTGGCTTTACTTGTCTTTTGTCTGCACTCTTCTCGAACAGTAGTGACACACGACAGATTGCCAACGCTGGACTCGGACCAAGCTTTGTCTAGCGGGCACTAGAGGAGCCTAATTTGGACAACAGTCTACTTTAGCCGATGGACGTTTCCGATGGCGCCATCTCAATCTCCCTCCCCGTTCCCCAAGCCATGAAATCTGTTCTTCATAGCATGACAGCTTTCGGCTCGATCGACCTTGCGGTATACACGACATATCTCACGTGGAGATGGGCACAAGATGAACCTCGTGGCTTGACAGGCAGTTTTTAGCGCTTGAAACCCTGTCCCGACATGTCCAGCCTCAAAGGATCGAACGCTCGCGCCTAATGCGGTCAGGGGCGTTTGATCCGTCAAGCTCTCGTATCAAGCCTTGCGATTTCCTTGGCTGACAGGAGCCGATGCGCAAGCCTTCTGTAGTCGCCGGCAGTAAGCTTCAGTAATTGTTTTGGTTCAATCTATGTCGCACAGCCTCGGATGGAATCGTCCTTAAGATGCAGACTGTGTCCTTTTCGCGGTCCTGTATCATCCTTCACTTCCACATGTCTATTATCTAGTCGTGCTTGTTTCACGTCTTACGGTCCTCATATTGCGTTTTATCTCCAATTCATTCTATCAATCATTTCCATTACCTTTCAATCCCTCAATCTCACCATGGTACCCTCAACTTACTTTCTCTCAGTCCTTACACTGGCAGCAACCGTCTTTGCCGGCCCCCTGCCGATATCAAATTTCTGCGAGACAAACTCATGCGCGAAAGCACTGTTGCAACACCCAGCACTATCACACTCTTTCTGCCAGAAGTATGAGATGAACAGCAGATACCCATGGCACCCTTCCCAGTCAGAGCTCTTGGTCCGGCCTCCGATTCCAAACCATCCACTTTATGCGGCAGCCTGCTTTGACGCGGAGGATTACGCCGATGGCTTGCCTAAAGCTTGCAATTGCGTCCCGAGGTGATTTGCGGTCAAAATACTCTCGAGGATATCACCGCTGAGGCATGCGCCTCTATGTTCGTGATCGCATACTCCAGCCTTCTTCCTCGACCAGTCCAAGCGAGTCCAGCTCCTTCCCTGCTGTGGCCGGAGCCAGCGCCGTCGGCCGTACTACATTCGAAGAAGGACTCCCAGATAATTCACCTGTTACGCACAGGATTGAGCCACAGCTGGCCGGCTGCACGACTTCTCTACAGACTATCGAGATGGCGTACACTATATGTCGGATACACTGTGTCTTGTATGGAGCTGGCGCCCTTGTTGAGGCACTCAATGCTCAACCCTTGACATAAGCAACCACCTCGCTTATTGTAACAATCAGGGCGACGCATGCTTTAGAGTCCTAAAGTACGGACCCCTCCTCGGTTGCTGCCTCGCATGCGTATGCACGCAGTAGAGACGCAGCTCGCTACATGAACGTTTGCGCTGCGTGTCCCAACAACGCCGACGCCGTACACCAAGTCGTCATACTGCTACCCCAGAAGCTGGAGCGTGGTTTGATAGACGTCAAGCTACCAACCTGGAGCGATGACAGCCGTGGAAAGGTTTGAGATATATCTGTGGTCCAGGAAATTTCCAGAGCAACATTGGTCTGAAGCACAGTACCTCAATGGAATCACTCAGTAGGATGACATCATCTTGCCGTTCTTCTGCCGTTGAGCAATAAGTCACTGCACATAGGGGTATAGATCTTAAAGGACGATGTCTGTTCGAGTGCTCGGCGAATAGATCAGGGTACTGTATCTGTTACTTTAGCCTCCTTTATGAATGCATGCGGATTGGGACGGAGCAAGGCTGAACGAGACTCTAATAGAATGCATTACCCAAGGTGGTGGGACATAACATATGAAGCGCCATTAAGCGTATGGAAGTTTCAGAGTTCTGGTTCTGCGCCAAGGTGGATATGGTGATTGGCTGCAAATGTCTCGTGACCGCGCGCTAATCCGCGACATCGGTCCGAATCCGGCAGAACAGTTTCAGCCCTACGCATTAACAATAGAGAAGATGGCTGAAGCAGATTCACCACAATTTGAACCATGATCTCTGTTCCTATTGTGAGAACAAAGAAAGTCTTGGTGGAGCACTAGCCTTGGCGGACTCGCTATGCCTGCTACCACAACAGCCATGTTCTTTGCGTTTCTAACCTCCCTCTTTCCTCGCTCATCCACAACTACCTCTTTGATGTAGCTACAGCAGCTCTATACTCAAGCCTCGACCAGCGACTACCAAGCGTCCTTCGTGTTAAAGCTTACTATTCCAACAACTTAAGCTGTCCGAACTCAATTTGTCGCAATGCCGTACTTCCAGAACATCTTCGGTCGCCTCGGCCTTTCCCCGAAGTCGAAACCAGAGAGCAGTGGTTCCGGTGCCTCCTCTTCCGGCCTATCTCTCTCTCAGCGGCTGGACCGCCAGCGCATGAGTCCCGACACACGCACCAAAGCATGGCTCAATGCTCACTCTCCACAAAAGAACAATCGCCACTTTCGCGACCACAGCGAAACTCCAAGCGTTCTGGGCGTTACGGGCGGGAAAGTCACCAAGCACGTTACAACCCCGAAGCAAAACCTGAAGTCTGCCTGCAAATCAGCTAGCAAATCCTCAACGAAGACTGTCAAATTCAGCAACGAGCCCGAGGCCAAGAACAAGCGCTTCAGCCTATGGAATACCCTCGTTGGCTTCCGCTACAAGACCCAGGACGAGGTCGCCTCCCCATCCAAGAGCGAGGAGCAATACGAAGGCAGCACACTCGTCGAAGATGACATCACCGTCATCTCGAACGACGCATTGGAAGGTGACACAGTGGTGCAGGACCAGAAGGGCGATTTGCACAAAGCGGACGAACACGACTTCACCGACTTCACCGAGGAGGAGTACTTCCTCTTCCACAAGCTCAACGCTCGTGGCTTTGAGCCCATCCTCAACGCCAACTGGCACTGGCACTTCCGTACGTTTCCAGCAGACCTCTTCACCACCGATTCAACCCAAGCGTACATCAGCCACACTCACGGCCCTGAACATCATGGTAAGACTCTACTTAACGCCTCACCGTCACATCCAACTAACCCGTCTTTCTACAGGCATGAAGTTTCTTAGGCTCCTGGTCGACGCCGGCCTGCGCGTCCGCGAGCGCTTCCAACTCAACCAAGCACCTGAAAAGCCCCTCCATGACGCCCTGAAGAAGTACTTCAAATGGACCATGCAAGACTCCAAACTCATCAACAAGCAGCACATCCCCGTCCTCGCCATCACCTGCGCCAAAAAGGGCGAATCCGTCGCCTCGCTCATCGGCCGCTGCACCGACCGCCTGCACGATCTCGGCAGTCAATACCGCGAAATGTGGAGCATTGACGGCAAGGGCGCTAAGGGTGAAGAAGAGGGGGTACAGCACTACAGCCACGAACTCCCGACGATCTTCGGAATCGTCATCACATACTCCGTTGTGGGCTTCCTGACGTACGATGCGCGGTACCCGGGCAAAGCGGTGCGGAGCATGGGCAATTGGGACTTCTCCATCGACGGTCAAGATGTCTGGCAGGCATTCGCCGTGGCTATTTTTATGATCTGCGCGCGCAACTATCTGATGGGTCTAGAAGAGGAGGGGCTGCTTGGTGCGGAGATTGAGGATGACAGCGACGATCCGGACGCTTGATGGTCGATTAGGTTGCTCGATCAGGGTATACTTTTGGTGGAATCAGCCTGGCTACTACCATGAGTAAAGATCACGTTTAGCGACAGTATAGCTGGCGTTGGTTTTGGCGTTCAAAGGTTGTGATTCGAGATACCCCCCCCCCCCCCCAATGTCATCCAGGCAGAGAGATTTGTCCATAGCTTTTTGCAACATTACACACATTCAAATCATGCCTGCCTTTCCGTGCTCTACTACTTTCGTTTTCCCCTGATGCTACAATATCTCAATCTCTTCTCCGGGCGCCCACTCGTCCCGTACGCCTCATGCCGCATCCGTCTTCGATACTTAACTCGATACCCTCACAGCTCAGCCGGGCCACAACAACAACAATGGTAGCTAAGCATATCCTCTCCCGCGTTTGGGAGGGCGCCACAGATACTGAGGACGCGAGGGGAGATGGGGGATAGGGATCAATGGATGTGGGGAAGTGGCATGGGGATGGGAGGGTAAGGAGACGGGGGGAAGGGTCGAGATATCGAGAAGAAAGAGGTGGGCAGTTGGTGCGATGGAATTGTTCCTTTGTATGGATGCTAGGGGCCGGGCTCTTGAGGGAGATTTGAGGGGGTTGCGGTTTTGGCCAGGAAGGGGGGT
>JAABUQ010005507.1_pt1 | contig 20090 bp, 16 predicted proteins | sample 5560001 | NCBI WGS metagenome assembly JAABUQ01 (sample SAMN10711888, study PRJNA513371) | rock metagenome | isolation source: Antarctica rocks | place: Antarctica: Victoria Land, Finger Mt nord | collected 2015-12-18
TTCTCTTCCTTGAGAAGTTCCTGCACGACTTTGGCCTTGAAAGCGGCTGTGTACTGTTTTCTCATCATGCTCTGAGTCTATCTTATTCCTACCCTCTTCCGTGTTCAGATTTCTAGGGCCATTATAATCTGTCGATGCTGTTTCTTGTCGAAAAATGTTCCACGGAGGGGAAATAAAAAGTCCATCATTGCCGATAATGTCTTTGAAGTGAAAGTATGTCGACCCAGGGGCAGAGATATCAAGTAGCTGTTGTTGCTTTTGTTGCAGATATCGCTTCAGTGCATGAAACTGTTTGTCTCGCTCGTCATCCTCTCGTAAAGCATCCACCTGGGGAACAATAAGAGGAGAGTTCCTTCCTGTTGGTGATGCTAACAATGATTGAGAGGAGTTTCTTTTCACTAGCATCATGTTCTTTGACAAGCTCTGCCGCTCGATTTGTTTGGCGCGGAGGAACTCGTAGATATCCTGTGTGCGAGGATCGAGTTGCTGTCCGTTTTCCTCTTCTTCTAACGCGTCAATGCACTGCTGATAATATTTCTCAGCTTCTTGATAGCGTTCTTGTGCCCCAAGTACTTCCAGAAGCGGGCGTAAGACATCTTCATCTGTCTTGTGCTGTAACCAATAACTCCGAAGCAAAAGCAACGCCTCTGCTTGCCCAACCTCGCCTCCTTTTGTTAGGTATAGACGTGAAAGCGAGTGCATGCATTGCCGGTAATGTCCTTCTATTTCGGTCCGCCGTAGCTGGGACCATGAAGTGTACGTTTCATGAGCAAGAAACGGGCCACGCTGCGCCAGATCGTATGCGCGTTGCCAAAATGGCAGAGCATCATCATCAAACCGCTCCATGCGAGCTGCCTGTTCCACATTCCAGACAAGCGCATCGGCATCGACCCAGAGATGGGGGTAGGGAAGCAGGTGATAGCTAGTGCCACTCTCTTTACTTCCGCGAAGAGAGGACAAGAGGCTTCCACCATCAGGGAGACGCAAGAGCTTGCGAAGCGTCGAGGCGATATTCTCTAATCGATGTGAGGCGGTGCTTCGTGTGCTTTCCGGCCAGAACTGTTCCATCACCCAATCACGATGGGCTTGTCTATTGGGCTGGCAAAGCAGGAGCTTGAGGAGCGAAAGTGCAGGCACCACATCTCTCCCGTGCAAGGCAGTATCAGGTACGGCAATGCCACGTCCTGTCTCAGGTTCGACCCGTTCAATAGTGAAAGGTCCACACAGCCAGATGCGAACGGATGGAAAGCGAGGTGGCATCTCATCATCAGTCATGCTTTCACTCATAGCCTCATCCTCTTCCAAAGATCTTTCAGTTTCTCTTCTGCCTACTATGTGCATTATAGCAGCATTGCATTCATTCTTCTAGAAAGACTCATGTTTATTATTGCGACGCTGCCCCCTTCGATTCATCTATGTTGCCGCAGATGTGTGTTCTATGGCCTATGAAAAGGTACAGGTGAAAAGGGATCAACGGTGGGAGTTGAGTGGGAGAAACGTCTGCATAATAGCCACCTCTTAGGGTTGATCTCCACATTAAATCAAGTGATACCCAACGTGTAAATGTTAGGCTTTAGTGTAGTAATTTCTTTACAATTTGGTATAGTAAAACAGACCTTTCAACGAGAAGGAAGAGTATAACAACTCATCTTTCACCTTAAAATGAAAGTATAATTTATTTCTTTATATCCCCGATCGATTCCATTTTTCTTCTGTCAGAGTCTTCTTGAACAATAGGTATCTCTTGAATGATTTAATTTTCGAAAATCTCTTTACACGGACACACATTCGTAAAGAGATTTTATGCTTCGTTGTTTGTCAGGCGATGATAAAGCTTTTGGAGTTGGAGACCAGGTTTGATGTTAAGTTGCTCATGCAGCTCCCGGCTGCATCGTTGGTATTGTCGTAGAGCCAAGTTTCGTCTCCCTTGACGTAGGTAGCAACGCATAATCCCATAGTGTGCAGTTTCCAGATAGGGATCAATTGTTAATAGATGTTGCCAATGGAGCAAGCTCTCGTCCCACTTTTCACTTCGCCAAGCAATAAGCGCAAGCTGATGATGAGCTTCCAGAAATGCTTCGCGCAATATATCACGATGCCTAATGCACCAGTCGTTATAAAATGCCTTTACATAGTCATCACGATAGAGCGTTACCATCTTTTGAAAAGCCTGAGCTGCACATTCGTCATCCTCTTCCTCCAGAGCAGTTTGAGCAATACGTTGCTGCTCTTCAAAAATGGTGACATCATACCAAAACGACCCATACATAGCATGCAGGTCAAGCCAATACAAGCCTGAGCGTTGGACCAGAGCAATCTCACCCATTACCTGACGGACATAATAGACGGTTGAGCGAAAGGTTTGGTTGGCACGCTCGATATCGTCCGACTCCGGCCAAAGTGCAGTAATAATCTGATCCTTGCGTAGCGGCTGACCACTATCCAGGAGAAAAAAATAGAGCTCCATTGCGCGTGCCATTCGCCAGCGTGTGATTGGCATAGTATCAATTACGACGACTGGCTCTCCCAAGGCAGAGATCCTCAGAGTTGTCTGGGGCAAAAATTGCAGATCAATCAAGCTCTTTTGTTCAATCAGCCCCTGCATGAGCAGATGTAGCTTGGGATATGTTTGGATTTCTACCTGTATACCGTACTCATAATTTCCATTGGTATTCAATGTTCTCACCTGTTGAAGTGCATCTTTCGCCTGTGTACGCTGGCCCTGCTCTAGGCAACAAGCTGCCATGCGCATAAGTGCTTGCATACGCAACCATTGCAGCTCTGCTTGCTCAGCGAACTGCGCCACTTCTGCAAAGCGTGCCTTGGCCTGATCGTACTCCTGTTTTGTAAGCAAAATAGTTCCTTGAACAAGCTGATGGAGCACACTCTCATAGCTGTGGATTTCCTGCATATGCAAGGAGATCTGGTCGAGGAGACACTGGCTTGTGTACGTTTCTCCCATTCTCAGATAAACTAGGGCTAAGGTGTGCAGTACACCGTTGAGTAAATAACGATCCTCCAACTGGCGCGCCAGAGCGAGTGCCTCTTCCAAATGAGCGAGTGTTTCTTTCCAGCGTTGACATGTCATTTCTAACTCTCCAAGAGCTTGCAAGGCGTAAGCTTTACTACTGAGCAAGCGAGGAGATTCTTGGGTAAGTTCTAAAGTGGTCCGAAAAAACGTTTCAGCTTCCTCCACAAGACCTTGGCGCATTTTCAAAATGCCCATGCCAGTCAGATTATTGATAATACTTTGTGGTTGGCCGAGACGATCCTGAAGCGCAAGAATATGCTGACGATGGTGCTCAGCAATAGTGTAGTTGCCAGACCACTCATAGGCATTTGCTAACTGATGATGTAACTCCCCTGCTAAACGCTCATCTCTTTGAGGGTGGCAGAGGCAGAGCGCTTGTTGGAATTGTCTCACTCCTTCACGAATGGGGTTTCCCCCCAGTATAAGGCAGATGCCGAGTTGCTGATAAGCCTGAATACGAAGAACATGCTCATTGATGGGTAGCAACTCCAATGCCAGCCGAAAGTGTTGTTGCGCACGTTGGTGTTCTCCTTGATGCAGGAATATTTGCCCGGTAGCTATGGTGAACTCAACATGGATGAGCACGCGTTCTTTGTTCTCATCTTCTGGAAATGAGGACATTACCAAACCATTCAGTGGCTCTAAGAGAAGATTAGCATTAGCAAAATCTCCCCGTCTTAAAGCAATACGTACGCGTAAAAGGAGAAGACGTGCATTTCCTTGCATGAATTGGGATGGAAAACGCTCTAAGAAACGCAAGATGGTCTCACTCTGTCCTCGATTCAACACTGTTGACGCCATATCGAGGAGAATTTGAGCAGCAAAATCATAGTGCTGTGCTTCAAACGCGTGGTTGAGGGCTACTTCAAACGCGTGTCTTTGAAAGGACAAAGTGGCGATCTGTTGGTGGAGCGCACGATATTTTTCACCTTCATGGCGACGGAGCTCTTCCTGAAATAATTCTCGCAAAGTGGGATGACATTGATAAATTGGTTCATTTTTCTCATTTCTCTCGCTGATACGCAGAACAAACAAACCATGTCTTTCCGCATGTTCTAAAATAAATGCTGCATTGGATGTTTCAAGTAATGCATCACAGAGTGAGGGAGAGAGTTGATCCAGGGGTGAGGTGTTTTTGAGGAAATCATAGATGGTCGGTTCGGTGCGAAAAATGTCCGTAATCACGAAAGCAAAAAGCTGCTGCCGATTAGGGGCAATAGCTGGCGTTGCCCAGTTGCTACTGTGTGCTGACGAGAACTGCTCAGACTGAGCGGAACCTAGACGCGAACTTAGAAGGATGCCTGTAATCCAGCCATGAAAGGTGGTTACTAACCGTGTTGCTTCCTCCTCAGAGAAATTGAGCAGACCCTGTATCTGTGCGAGAGCATATAAGTCCTTAGCAGAGAACTGCAGACCACTACTTCCTAGCCCAAACATCTTCCGATTTGCAATCAATGTGGCTAATTCAAGGTTTGGGACAGCGCGGCTTTCAATCACAATAAGATGATGCGGTGATAAATGTTTCAGCAGTTGATTCAAGATATTGTTGATCGCCCTGCTGTCATTTACCTCTTGATAGTTGCAGAAAGCCAACACACTGCGTTCAGAAATATCGGTTGCTAGAGCGTTGATCAATGCATCTAGGAAGAGTTGGTAGGCATTGTTGTTTTGCTCACTGACTTCCAAAAGTAGGGTATCTAACTCAGGACCAAAGCTAGGAAAATGTCGTCGAATACTTGTAAGGAGCATAGCAAGAAATGCCATTACATCCAGATCAGAGCGATCTAGGAAATACCAGCAGCAGGTCAATGATAAATGCTTCATCGTGTCGGCTAGCAGGGTTGTTTTTCCATAGCCAGCAGGAGCGCAGAGAAGCACTAGATGATAGGGAACAGAAGGATCATCAGGATCACTTGGCCTTAGCGCGTTTCCCAAGACTTGTACAAGGCCTTCACGATGCAAAATCGTCGGTGCTACGGCTGGAGCAAGAATCTTTCGTGAAATACGTTCAGTATCCATGATTCCTCAAATCTTCTTTAAGCCTAATTATCGTTAATAGCATTCCTTTAGGAACACCAATTGTTTTGCTAGCCAAAGAGCAGAGAGGTAAATATTCGATGCTATTTATGTATACCAGTGTATCCCAAAGAGCTCAATAATACTAGTTGAAGACGTGTGTATCCCCAAATTGATTTGTAAACAACTGCGAACACCCTCTTCTAAAAGTGCAAACTCATTTTTCACACCTTTCCTAGTAGCCTATAAACAGATCAGGCTGTTGCATATCTAAACAAGACAGGAGAATGAAAACATGCTTCACACATTTCAACAGACCTTGGCCATATTTCTGGAAAGCAGACGAGTAGATAAAAAACAGTTCGCTGTTCTCTATCCGGTCCTTCTCTGCATCGTTTTCCTGGGCGTTAAGCTGGAAGGATTTGTTCTCCATCTGCACCATCGGTACAGGGTACTCCGGGGGCAGCACCATCTTTTCTCTGTTAGTACCGGACCTTGGGGTGGTGGAGATGAAATTCAATGCTACTGACATAGCGGTGAGACCCATTGTTATCACATCACTTATGAAAAGGGAAAAAGCATGTCTTGGCAAACCATCAATAACGTACTAGGCTTGGCAATGATTGACGAGCTATTCGCTGATCAATTGCTCAAGGAACCACGGGAAGCTTTGAGCACCTATGGCATTCAACTTCCATCAAACGAGATGGAAATCCTTTGCACGTGCCAAGCGAGAACCTTACCTGAGCTAAGCCAGCAACTACTGAAGAAACTAGGTCCGAACCAACATGAATAGATTAATGAAGAGTCTTGTAAGAGCTGTAAGCACGTAAATATTGTGTATCTAATTCTGTTACAGAGTGTGAAAAATGATGACCTCCAGTGCGTTTGTCTCACGGCTCAAGATGCCTTCTAGCTAAGAGAGAAGAGTTCGATTTATCCTTTACACCCACCACAATTGCAGGAAGCGCTTATCCCAGATACTCAGAGACATATCTTCATAAAGGTGAAAGAAATGGATGCCTGAAATAAATAAGTAAAGGCTTATTTATTGATACTCAGCAGTTGGACACTGAGCACTAAATGAACTATGCCATAGAGGAGAAATGACAAGTTTAACATTTGTAGAAAAGCCCTAGTATAGCTTAAGAACCTCAACATCACAACAACATTTTCTCAGAGGAATATTGAAAGATGAGAAGCTATTTCATTCTTACGTTTTTCGTCTTTTATTTCAGCCTCCAAAGAACTAATAGGTCGATGTTAAGGATTCTAACAGATTTCTTATCTTTTTGCATATTTGATATATGCAAAAGAAATAATTACTAGACATTCCGGAGGAAAATTTCATGAGTATAGTTCAAATCAATTCTAAGAGAGAAGCAACTGGAGAAACAGATTGGGCCAGAACTTCTGACTTAGAGAATATGTATGAGCTAGAATACAATGCATATGGAGAAGAGGCTGGCAATCCTGCTATTGTCAGAAAATGGTGCGACCGGAACTCTCATATATGTCGTGTGCTTTACAATAAATCGGATCGTAGGGATTTTTGGGGTTCAATGATGATGTTGCCGCTGAAGGAAGAAATCATCTTCAAATTACTGAGAAGTGAGATTAGGGATATAGATCTTAATCCAGAAAGTGATATTCTTTCGTTTGAGGAAACAGGAACGTATGATTTTTATGTTGCGTCTATCATAGTAAGCGCTGAAAGGAAACAGCATTTCCTAACATTGATGAACAGTATGTTTAGCTTCTGGTGTGAGGAGGCACCAGAAAGAATAATTGGGAAAATATATGTACGTACCGTTTCTACAGAAGGAGAAATGCTAACGCGGAAGCTTTTCTTCTCTCCTCTGCTGCATTTCTCAAATAATGTGTACATGCTTGATATGAAACGGCCTAGTCCGTCGCGTTTTATTCGAAATTTTCAGTATAATGTGAATTTGAAGAGTGAAGGATGCAAAAACAGAAAAAATATTTCAAGCGCGACTATTACTGTTAAGCCTGATTTATCGTTAATATAACACACAGAATCAATTGAGGCTTACAATAAAAAGGGGGCATCGATGCAACCACTTATTCTGATAACAAACGATGACGGCATTTACTCGCCGGGACTTATAGCCGCTGCTGAGGCTGTTGAGCCGTTTGGAGAATTGCTAATCGTTGCGCCTAGATTTCAACAAACAAACATGAGCCGTTCATATCCCAAAACGGATGACCAGGGCATCATTGATATTGTTGAATTGAATATTAACGGACGTTCTCATGTGGCATATGGTGTTCATGGTTCACCTGCTTTGGCTGTTTCACATGGGATATTAGAAATAGCGAATAAAAAGCCCCACTTATGTGTCAGTGGCATCAATTATGGCGAAAATCTAGGTCTTGAAATTCTAGCTAGCGGAACCATAGGGGCAGCATTAGAAGGTGATACATATGATATTCCTTCTATAGCAGTTTCATTAGAAACAAACCTAGATTTACGCCATACCAGTGATTACGATGAGCTTGATTGGCACACGGCTAAACACTTTACAGCAGTTTTTGCAGAAAAGGTATTGAAATTTAATCTTCCATATAATATTGGTGTCCTCAACATCAATATCCCTACAGATGCAACTACCGCAACTAAGATTCGCAAGACTGTTCAGAGTAGACAGAACTATTGCATATTTGTTAAACCTGAAACGCGCAATTTTGCAGAAAAGTTTAGATTTAAAGTCGCAATAGAAGTTGATCAAGCCACGCTTGAACCCGACAGTGATATCCAGGCAATCTTTTATGACAGAGTAGTTTCAGTTACACCATTACGTTGGAATCTAACAGCTGATACGACTTGGGGTGATGAATATCGCTATTGATTTGCTGTATAAAAGGCTAGTAGTAGGAACCTTGCCTTCATCACCCTTCAGCAAAGGAGTTTATTTTATGCTTTCCGAAGAACTGAGCTCAGTCAAGTCGGTAAATGCTACTACAATTAGGTCACCGAAGCGTCGCAAAGTTGGTGATATGCTACACTCTCTAGGAGAGCCGCTGAGATATGGCAATTTTCGTTTGCTTTTCATTGGGCAGTTCATCTCGCTGTTCGGTGATGCGTTCTATGCTGTTGCTCTACCTTGGCTTATTCTGAATAGCAACAATCCACAAAGCCTTAGCATTGTGCTAGCGGTATATGGTCTACCACGCGTCGTAACAGTGCTCATAGGTGGCTGGCTAAGTGACCGAATGCAACCACGCCTGCTTATGCTAGTTGCCGATGTCTTCCGCGTAGTTACACTTGCAACACTAACATTTGCAGTAATTGTTGGCTTTACACCCCTTTGGTTGCTTTGTGTTATACTCGCCCTAACCGGCGCGGCGTCAGGTCTTTTCATACCTGCGTCGTGGGCAATTACTCCTGACCTACTCCCTAATGAGGTGCTTTCAGCAGGCAATTCACTGAATTTCGGTTGGTCGCAGCTTGCCAATCTGATTGGACCAAGCGTTGCGGGTATCTTGATCAGCATGTTCCCTATATGGGTGGCATTAGTGATTGATGCGGGTACATTTCTAGTATCAGCGCTTACGCTGTTCTTAATCATACCACTGCCACATCGTACAGTGAGAATATCAATAGGTGACAAAACTACAAAAACTACCTCCATAATAGAATTTGGACGTTACCTATGGAGTACGCCAGCTTTCTTGGTCATTTTAGTAGTCTCATTAGTAGTTAATTTGATCATTGGTGGCGTCCTCGAAGTAGGACTGCCTACACTAGCTCATGGTCCGTTGCATGCTGGTGCAAATGGCTATGGTTATATGTTAGGTGGCTTCGGTGTCGGCGCACTTATAGGAAGCTTATCAGCCAACCATTTCCTCAAGTTGCCACGTCCCGGTCTAATCAATCTTATCATCTGGGTGATCTTTGGTGTTGCTCTTACTACAGTCTCTATCACAAATAGTCTTTCAAACTCGATTAGTGTGTTGGTGATCGTTGGACTTGCAAGTGGATTGGGTAATGTCGGCATCTTCTCTGTTATCCAGCAGTTGTTGCCACGCCAATATCTAGGTCGCTACATGGGAGCACTGGCGTTTGCTAATTTTGGCCTCTATCCAGTGTCGGTAGCATTAGTCGGTTGGCTCATCCAATTTAATGGACCTGCAAACATTATCGCGTATGCAGGTACATTAGCAACCATTACATTTCTGGTGGCACTTACCTTGCCAGCAGTGCGACAACTCTCACTATAAATCGGTAACTAAGGATGCGTGAGAGAAGAGTTCCATACCCATTTCTTTAAGAAGCTACAACATAGGCACATCTGGAGGCTTGGCACTGATACTCCTTAAGCAAACAACACCCAAAATTTTCAAAGGCTTACACCTAGTTATAAAAATCGACTCACACCTTTGCAGAGCGGAGGAAGTCGTTAAGCACTTAGTAGCTAGTGCGGCAACTATGACTATTAAGCGTGTGCTAACAGTGTTTGTGAATCATACTTAATGGAGGTTGTATTTATTATACACAAGCAGGAGAAACAAGAATGCGCCTTTGATATGAAAATCCTCCTGCTCTTGACGGCGAAGACGATGCCCTTCTCACTGAATGAACACAACCATGGGATCGTTCAATGGAAAAAAGGTACACCTAGAATTCAATTGAGATAAGGAGTGCTTAAATCTTTTGTACCATAGATTAACTCGATATGTGAGTTTCTTTCCGATTTGCATGTGTTCTGATTTTGACAGTTGATGTGCTAGTCTCTGCCATTTTAAGCACATTTTTCCAAAACTTACGCATCTGGTCAGTTACTATGTTTAGAAAATTATTCCTTTGGGAGATACTCGAATGAATGCGAATGCTAGTCAGATAAATCAGGAAGATTCTCAACTAACATTATTGTCAACACATGATATTAGAGTTTTTTTAAAATCCCATAAAGATAGAAAGATAAGAGCTTATGGAGAGATTCAAGGCATTGTAACAGGTATTCGAACTTTAGGTAAAATTGTTTTTTTCGACTTATACGATGGTACAGGATTTATTCAGATAATAGCGGAAAAAAAACATTTTTCTGAAGAAGCTTGGCACCAAATTCTCTCCCTGAAAAAATACAATCGAGTGAACGTTAGTGCTCCAGTTGGATTATCAAAAACTGGTGAATTGTCATTAATTTTAGAGAATGTACCCTTAAGTACTTTAAACATTCAATTTGAAGATTTATATATTGAAAACCATATTAGCCACGTAGATTTACAATTTTTTTTATCACGTCTTCGCGTAAAAGCAAGTAAATATTTTTGTGACCGCAATTATCTTGAATTCGAGCCATTTTTAATTTCTTCATCATGGGAAACAGATGGGTTGCAACCACTGCACATTAAATATCCAGGGCTTGGTGTACCAGCCTATTTGGCACCTTCTCCATCTCCTCAAGTTCTTCGTGCTCTTATTGTAACAGGTAGATCTAAAGTTTTTTGCGTAGCACGCTGTTTTACCACAACTTATCGAGACGGAAACGCAGGCTATGAAAGTTTAATTCTTTGTATTAAAGAAGTGGGAGTATCTTTCGAGGAAATTATAGATATAGCTGTTAGTGCAATTTCCTATATTTTTGAAGATGCTTCTTCAGCGTCAGCAAATACAACATTCAGCTCTGGTCAGTGGGAAAAGAAAGAATATAGTTGGCCATCACTTTCCTCTCATTTACTAGTTTCAAATCCGGAAATTCAGACCTTTAGGGTGATCTCTCTATCATCAGAATCTTCTAGAAAAAATGAAATTCAAATTTTCCGCTTATGTTGGCCCTCGAATGTAATATTAGCTGAGGGAGCTATTGAATCTCTAAATGGAGTAATCAGTCTTGGCTCATTAACCCTTCACTTGGAAAGTATAGCCCTCTTGGCCCAAAAAAATTCATCATTCCCTAGTAAGCGGCCATGAAATAAATAAGATTATATTTACCAAATGCAGGTGATAATTCTATTTAGAAGCGATATACAAGAACATCATCAATAACTTGATTTAAGATCAAAGATGCTTAATGAGCTTTAGTGCTATCGTAAGAACTTGCGGTTGATGGTATTGTGGCTCTATTTTTCCCTGAATACGCGGAGTGTCTGATAGGGCAAATTTCGAGCTGTCCCTAAAGAGTTGCAAATGACTAGGCATTCTAAGTAGCTTCACTTTTGGCAGACGCATAGATCCTGTGAACCACAACATTGAACGGATCATGGAGGATGCAATTGACATACTCAATGTAACAGTTGCAGGTTCAGTGGTCATCTCACTCTAAGTGGTAGCATTGATCTCGGCAAAGAGTAACTTTCTATACTTATAGCCATATCTGATAGTTTATACCAAGTACACAATGGCAGGAACATCCTTGTAGCATGACTATACTAGCTCAACTTACTAACTGATGATAGTTCATCAGAGAGTCATTGCACAGCCCTGCGAGCTATCACTACACTTGTTTAACAGACCAAGGATGTCGCTCATTCGACGAGATCATTGCTGATATGTATACTAGCGATCAAGTGATTAGGTGATCTTGTAGGAAACATCTCCAAAGTTCGTCGATTTTGGTTTCGTCGGGAGCACTGTTTTTTGTATAAAGAACCAAAACTCAGGAATTTGATGGTCGGAAGGTGTAGTTCAGGATAAGTGTAGTTTAATGGATAAACTGGAACTTCGTCAGGTTTGATGAAAGTCCTTACTCCTATCGAAAGTTACTGTCCTCAAAGCTTAATAACTCAAGAATTATGATAGAGATAAAGAACTGAAGAAAAATGGACCTTGTCCTTTCTCAAGGGCGTAAGAAATAGCATTAGAATTATGCCGTAATAATTTATACAAAGGCCAAGTTTCGATACTTGTTGAGCCAAAATCTCTCTTTGTTAGGACACCGACTCCATTCCAGGGATATGTATTACCCAACTTAGGGACAGCAATTTGACCAGGCTTTGGATTAATGGTTGCTCGAATAGTCATCGGAAGTATTTTTTCAATCACTGTATGAAAACGAAGAGCTAGGTTAAAACTAGCGTATTTTATTGCAGCCTCTGTAGCTAAATAGTAGACATCTCTCCAAATAGATTTGAGTCTTTCTTCTACTTGATCCTCAAATTCACTATTCAGAATAATCCATGTATCTTCCCAAGATAAACCCAAATATTTGATGTTAATATTCCATTTCATACCTCTAGTTAGTATCCTTAAAGTTTTTAGAATGTTTTGATCGTCCTTTGATATTAATGCACGAAGAGATTTACTAATATATTTTTCTGTACTTTCAAATATTTCATAACCTGCCTCTTCACTTCGTATTTTCCTGGTCATTTCCTTTAAGTCAATAATGCTAACTGTATTCTGAATGTTTAATGCATTCCTATAGCTAAGAAGCTTCTTACGGTATTCTAACACTTCGTCGTTTCCTACGTAGAGGGTGGAAGCATATGCCATTCCTTCAGATATAATAATCCAATCAGCTCCGCTGGGATAAACCCGAGATATAGCAAGCGCAAGTACATGCAAACGAATAAATGAAGCAATTTCACTAAGATCAACATGGGAAGCATCGCTAGATGTACGAAAAATGTTTTGATCTTTAAATGGAAAACCAGGAAATACAAATTGCAAACGTAACTGCTGAGACATCAGTGGTTCAAATTTTTGTGCAAGTTGCTCTCCGCCTAAGTATCGCAAATTCTCTTTATTCCCTATTAAAGAACTAGTTAGTAGAACATATAGGTTAGCGTAAAGATCTCTTGGCACGTCTTTAAACAATGTATTAAGGAAATCGCTATTTATCAACTCATTCTCACATCTTTCAATGTATTTATAATGCGGGTTTAGAAATATTGAATTTGATGTTATTAATTTGGGGTTTGGAGGACATTCCCCTCTATTGTGTAGGGTTCCAAATTCACCTCGCACAAAACTCATAAAATTTTCAGCGATCCACACATTGTCAGGAAAATCGTCGCTAGATGGAGCTAATTCTTTATATTTATACTCTATAGGAGCATATAAAAGGGAGCTTTGTGAATCATACCGTTCAACTCTTTCCGGTATCATTGCATGCCCGGAAGGCAATTTATTCCAAGCTTTTTCAAAAGAAGAGATTTCAAAATCAAGTAGAGTCATTTTAGTGCCTCCTAATACGACTATATTCACTGAGGATAATGGAACTCGATTCGTAGAAGTTGGGTAAGTAAACTGATGCTGCAACTTAACAAAGGTTATAGAGCTAATCAGTCAAAAATTAAGAAAAAGTGGGAATGTAGCCTATATTTCTTTTCCTTCCTCAAAAAAGGTAGTGTCATTGGCGAAAATCCACCAACAAATTTTATTAAGTTGACATGGCTCATTGTAAAGTGGATCTCTTTACTGAGACAGAAGGAGAGGAAGTTTTAAAATCATCTCTCCCTCCCTTTTCCTCATAGACCCATATGTGGTCGGTATTGGATCGCTTTAGCCACGTGATTTGCAGCAACCACTTCATTATAACTCAGATCAGCTATGGTTTGTACCAACTTCAATAGGTGATGAAAAGTTCGCACGGAGAGATTAAGTTGTCGCATAACTGCTTTTAGCAATTTTTCGGCTACAGGCTCCACATCACAGCAAGCGCGAACTTCAGCAGACTCCATCTCTGCATTACAAGTCAACTTTGTTTCTATAAATTGCTGTAGTTGTTGTTCACGGACAGCCTGTACACGGGCGCGAACATCGCAGAGGTTTCCACTTGACGCTTATCAGCAAGCTTCTCATACTCGACACAAGGCACCTCCACATGAATGTCAACACGATCGAGCAAAGGGACCACTAATATGCTTCTGATAGCGTCCAATAGAGGTCGCCGAACAGGTACACCCCCTCACAGGATCAGCATAATATCCACACCGAGATGGATTTATTGTGACAACAAGCATGAAACTTGCTGGATAGGTAATGGTCCCTTGCACCAGTGAAATGATCACGACTTTATGTTTCAATAGTTGGTGCAATACTTCGAGGAGACTTTGCCCGAATTCCAGCAGTTCACCTCAAAAGAGCACTCCCGATGAGCCAAGCTAATTTCCTTATGCTGGGGAAGTCATCCGCTACCGACAAGTCCAGCATGGCTCGTGGTATGATGCAGCGCACGAAATGGTCTTTGCAGGATCAACAGCATCTGCGGAAGAAAAATATCAAAGTCAAGCTCAAGTTAGTGCTGTCAGTGAGACTAATTTTCGACACAATGACACTGATCCTAATATCCACACAATAGCATAAAGAAAATAGCTTCAACTGTTAGAAGATAATCATAAAAACCTCATGAATATCGCTTCCAAAACGTTCCATTATATGCGATTTGCATCCCAATGCGTTTCATGTTGTGTTGGCTTCTCGAACCAACGCGTGTTTGCCCTGAAAAAAGGCTACATTGAGCCTGAGCGGCTACAATGAGTCGATGACGAAGAGAAGCTGTTTGACCTCCCTTCATTCTCATATGTGGGAGCGTTGCTCCGCCACCAAGGAAGGCCAGTCCGTTCTGAATGTAGAGCATGCCCATGCCCGACGAAGTCATGTTGATGCGCACCAGATAGAGATGCCATCCTGACAATTGATAGAGGACCTTGACGGATTCTCGATAGAGCATTCGTGTTGACTCAGGCAGTCGAGAGAGTGCCTCTTGGAATCCCTCAACATGAAGATCAGCAAAGAGATCAAGCTCAGAGGGTGTAACATCATGAACAGTGATGTCAGAGAAAGGATGCATGGGAGGATTGAGTGCAGGTACTCCATATATATAGGTTTGAAAAGCAGACAGAGAGAAACCATTGACAGCGAGTGCAGCTAAAAACTCAGAAGTTACTTGATAAGGATTGATCTCAAGATGGTAATGTTCTATACCGTTATCGTGATAAAAACGAACAATGTCAGGAAGTAGCTCTTTGTCCTGAGAGCCGAGTCCTATGACCGTATTGAATAAACCAACTTCTTGAAGGTGACTTGCTGCCAGCACTCTCACATTGTTCATCCACACCATATCAGCACCAAAAGGATTTCCTGGATATTCTCGCATTCCCTGGACCCAGGACTCTAGATAGTCCCCCTTCGACCGTTCTATTTGTAACGCAAGGTTATGTGTCATGATCGGAACATTCATCGAGACCCTCTTGTTAAAACGGAGTGTGAGCACTCTCCTACAAGCATTCTACTTCTGAAAAAGCGCTGTAAGCTCTTTCACTTTGTGTTCATGGGGCCATTTCAGCAGCATCCCTTGCCACACATCGTACGCTTCACTATACCGGAGATCTGAATCCATCGACAAAGCCAGACTCACAGCCATCTTCACTCTGTTTGAGCATTCATCTAAGTCACCTAACGCGAGCATTGCTGTAGCTTCTCGGTTTGCTATCTCAGCACTACGAGCTGCGTATTCTGGCGTGTGAAAATGAGTATATGCCGCCAGTGCATTCTTGGGCTGATGCAGTTTTGTGTACATGAGCCCTTTATAGAGGTAGAGATAGTAGCGATCATAGTGGGTGTAGGAAAAATGGATGTCAAGTTCGGGATGCTCTGGGAAGGTATCTTGGGCCAGTCCCATATAGCGGAGGGTTGTGTTGCAAGAAATGTGGGGAAAAGAAAGTGAGCAGAGAGTCCCCCTGTGGTTCAGCTTAGACACTCACTCCAAACAGCTTTGCAACCAATGCAACCTGTCCTCTCACATTCCCTTTTGCCACACCTTGCACTTGTCCTTTCCTCATCATGTTCATCATCTCGAATCCCCGCAGTGTCCGCCAGGCGGTCTCAAAGGAGAAAAAGCCCATCCCTGGGTTCGTTAAACGCTTGATGAATCGGTGATCTTGCTCAATCATAGTGTTGAGGTATTTGACTTGCCGTAGTTCGACCAATTCTGGAAGGGCTCCAGCAGTTTTCAGCTCAGCAATGGCTTTGGGATAGGCTGCATTCTTATCGACGTTGATCACACGAGGGACTGGCTGGCAAGCCTGAGACGACACGGTCTTCGCCTCACCGATTCCATTGGATTGAGAAGCGGAACTCGCTGAGGGTTGTAAGGCTTTCAGGAAAAATTGCTTGGCTGCATCGGCATCACGTGTCGAACTCAAAAGGAACTCGATCGTCTTCCCCTGGGAATCGATGGCCCGGTAGAGATACATCCACGCTTTTTTCACTTTGATGGACGTCTCATCAACTTTCCAGGAGTCATTGCAGGCTTTGAGGTGCGGACGGCAGCGTTTTTCGAGTTCTGGTGCATAGCGCTGAACCCAGCGGTAGATGGTCGTATGATCCACAGAGAGGCCCCGCTCCAGCATGATGCGCTTCAAGGTCGCGATAGCTCAAAGCATACCGCAGATACCATCGCATGCACAAGAGAATGATGTCGGCCTGGAAATGACGCCATTTGAACGGATTCTGGCTTTGCTCACTCATCGGGGACCTCTTTTCCCCTTCCTCTACCAGATCAGCTTTTTCTTTGCAACACAACCCCTTAGACAGCCATACAGGCAGGGAACTTTGTGTAAACAAAAGATGAACTTCATTCATTACCAGGATTTCTTTCTATAACTTCATAGCTTCGTCTTCAGAAAATATTGAATCCTTCCAGGGTTTTCCTATACTGATAGGAAGGGAAACCCTGATTTCTTTTTAATTGACAATCAACCTACTTTCATGCTAAATTTGTGCATTATAAAAAGATTCATTAAATCCCATCAAATAATCAAAAGAAGCAATAGGTGATTTATGTTTTCTATAAATCACCTATTGCTTTGAAGGAATTACGGAATGTGTTTAGTGTTGACTATCTGACTCTTCGTCAAATTATCATACAATTCTCATATACGGGCGTCTTTCGTGCCGAGATCCCTTCTTCCTCTCGTTCCATTCGTGAGCGAGGTCAGATTGAGCTGCTCGTCAAAGATGGGAGGGTTCTTGCCTGCCGTTTTATTCCAGTACAAGGACAGATACAAATGTGGACTGATTGGGAAGCTCGCTTGACTCCTCTAGGCACGTTAGATTGGGACTTACAGCAAGGAAACGCTTCTTTTGAATTTATACAAGAATCTCGAACTCTTCCAACTCGTCCCCACAAGTCATCCGAAGAGACATTTCTTCAGCCGCAAAGAGTAATAATTCCCTATCGTACTATTTCCGTCGACTCAGCACAATTGCATCAGTGGCCAATGTCTTATCGCGCGATCTATCTTTTAATCGATGGAAAACGTACTGCATTAGATATTGCGAACTTACTTTCAAAGCCATTAGAAGATATTATTTCATTTCTTGACGAATTATCCAGGCGAGGCATCATCAAAACGCGGCAGTAAACGCTCTAAAATTGATATATGTTCATATTACGTTGTCCTTAGAAAGAGAAAGGCACAAATATGTCAACCGAATCAGCAAACATTCCTTTTCATCCATTTAACCCGATGGACTTTTCTCAGCCCTATGAGAAGTTGCGACTGGCAAGGAAGGAATGTCCGGTAGGAGAGTTTCCGGTCGAGGGATTTCCAGCTCCATTTTACTTTCTGGCTCAGGATGTAGATGTGCGCGAATTACTTAATTCGTCAGCCGTATCTAATCATGGGAACTTTGAGCTGTCAAAAGATTATCCGCCAGTCATTACACAGTTAGATGGTGAAGAGCATAAACATCTGAGGAATATACTTGAGGAATCATTCAATGCTCAAGTATTTAAACAGGCACAGCCATTTATCGTACGAAAAACAGCCGAGCTGCTGAGTTCAATGCTAGAGCAGGAGAAATCCCAGGCCGACTTTATAGATGCACTCGCAGGCAAGTTGCCGACTGCGGCTATTACCTATCTCATAGGAGTTCCCGAAAGCGATGCGGAAAGAATACGAGAATGGAACGTTGTCATTCATTCTCGTATACCCGGACCATTCTACGATACAGATGCCTGGAAGCATTTTGAGGGGTATATTCGGGGGCTGGTAGCTGGCTATCAGATGGCGGAACGCGCTCCAGACAATATTATTTCACGTCTTCTTACAACCGATCTTTCATCTGAAGAAATCTTGATGACCGTTTTCCAGTTGCTTATTGCTGGTGCCGAGACCACCACAATGCTATTAGGGAGTCTGCTCTATGAATTGCTAAGGGCGCCTGAACGCTGGGAAGCGCTGAAAAAGGATCAGAGTTTGATCACGCCTGCCATTGAAGAAACACTACGCCTCCATCCTCCCTTGAATTGGGTCATGAGATCTTGCCCGTCACCTCTTGCAACGCATGAAGAAACTCTACCTACAGGGAGCCGTCTCGTGCTAGGTATTACTTCAGCCAATCGTGATGAGGCCCGTTGGGGAGATTCGGCAGAGGATTTCGAGATTGGGCGACGAGGTTCGGCCAATCATCTCACCTTTGGAGCTGGACTCCATTTCTGTCTTGGTTCACAACTGGCACGATTGATAGCCCGTGTCGTCCTGGAAACGTTAGTGGAGCGTGTCCCAACTTTACATCTTGCCGAAGAATACAAGTACGAACCGATGGATGGAGCTATGATTCACGGACCAAAAGCACTACTTGTGCAGTGGTCATAACAGTACTGTTCTGACCTACCTCATTTCGTGAGGAAAGGATTCATCGGCCGCGTAGCGATAATCCCTGTGGAATGGACTATGCCAGAGTAGTACCTAATTCTATTTTGAAAGGAGGTGCGGTTTATCTTGCTTGCATGAAGGGAGAAAACCGCACAATTTCCATGATAACTCATCAAGCGCCCTATTCGATTACAGGGCTCAACCCTTACACATGGATACGGTGGTGGTACAAACTTGCTGCACCAAAAGCTCCACCTGACGCAGAGGCTCTTCCATTAAGAGAGCGGGAGTTTTTGCGCAGAGGCAAGCTCACAAGTATCGCTCTTCTTATAGAGCTGATCGAGATGTTCATTGCTATCGGAGCTGGCATTCAAGACCCGAATAAAGGTCTCCTTCCAATCCTATTCACTATTATCGGTGTTCTCATTATTGCAGCCATCCTTAATCGCTTTCGCAAGCTAACGACTGCCGGTATTGTCACAATAGTAGTAGTCGAAGTTGGCATGATTGGTAACATTCTAGGAGGAGCTGTAAATGGACATTTAGGGACATTTCAATTGCCACTTCTATGCCTCCTGGCGCAGCCCTTGATGATCTCAGTTCTGCTCTTTCCAGCCTGGGGAGGTCCCATCGTAGGCATGTTTAATGTGCTAGCGATCATATCCTTCTTGCGCTTTATGCCAAAAACGCCGGATCTGCAATTCTATCTGAATACGCAACCCTATCTGGTTTACAGTATTCCAATTACTATACAGGTGGTGATTGCATTGATTAGCTTTATCGTTATTACGAGTTTGCAAGAGAGCATGATACGCGCTGATAGGGCAGAAGAGATAGCAAAGCTTCAGCAGATCATGGCAGAACAAGCACGCCGCGAAGTGGATGAGAAGCATCTGCAAGACGCCTGGTTCGAGCAAGTAGTAACGACAATGACACGTCTTGCTAATGGAGACCGAGCAGCAAAAATTCCAAGCAACATGGAAATTGATGCAACCTTTGGCCCGATCTCCCGCTCGCTCAATAACATGCTCGGCCGCTACGTTCGCTTACGAGACGAGTTGCGACCGCTTGACTTGACGATGCAGGCTGTACAAATGCATCTACAAGCCTTACGAACGGCACAAATCAACCACACGGCTCCTCATCTACAACTGACCGGAACTCCTGCTGACCAACTTGTTGAAGCTGCACTTCGTCTTAACGGAACTATCCTACAGCCGCCACAGCCGTTATCAATGCAAGATTCCAGACAACGAGGAGAGCGCCCTCTCTCGTAAGAACGCTCTCCTCTGCTTCAGCGAAAAAGCTGTAGTGTCCGTTAATACTCAAGGGCCAACTAGAGCAGCACAAGAGGTTGTGTTGCAAAGAAAAAGCTGATCTGGTACAGTGGGGAAAAAGAGGTCCTCTCCATGAGCAACCAAAGCCAGCATCCGTTCAAATGGCGTCATTTCCAATCCGACATCATTCTGCTGTG
>JAABUQ010005508.1_pt1 | contig 20087 bp, 14 predicted proteins | sample 5560001 | NCBI WGS metagenome assembly JAABUQ01 (sample SAMN10711888, study PRJNA513371) | rock metagenome | isolation source: Antarctica rocks | place: Antarctica: Victoria Land, Finger Mt nord | collected 2015-12-18
CGCGCCTCCGGCCGCTTGAGGTCGAGTGCGAGGCTGCGCTTGTTGCGGTTGAGGCTCTGGTAGAAGTGGCTGTCGTTCGGCCCCACGAAATGCGGGCCGACATGGCGGCCCATCTCGCCGCCGTCGGTCGGGTTCTCTATCTTGATCACCTCGGCGCCGAGATCGGCGAGCTGCATGGTGCCGAACGGCCCCGCGCCGTACTGCTCGACGGCGATGACGCGCAACCCAGCGAGCGGCAGCATGGGCACTTCCTCCCGATCGGGAGTCCTAGCGCGGCGCCGTCGCGTTGACCATCGCAGCCCGCCATGCGAGCGTCGTTTCAGCGGATCGCCAAAGGCCGGGCCAATGAACGACGTCCTATCTTCCGCTCCAATCCCCGCGAACGGCGAGCAGGCCCGACAGATCCTGGACTCGGTCGACCGTTTCCTGACCCGCGACGTCAAGCCGCACGTGCACGCGCTGGAGCGCGACGACACCTACCCGGCCGATATCGTCGCGCAGATGAAGGAAATGGGGCTGTTCGGGGCGACCATCCCGGCCGAGTACGGCGGCCTCGGTCTCAGCGCCGGGCTGTATGCGCAGTTGGTGGAGCGCATTGCCGGCGTCTGGATGTCGCTCGCCGGGATCTTCAATTCGCATCTCATCATGTCGGCGGCGGTGCAGCGGTTCGGGACGGAGGCGCAGCGCCGCACCTATCTGCCGCGCTTCGCCGCCGGCGCGCTGCGCGGCGGCCTCGCACTCACCGAGCCCGATTGTGGCACCGACCTGCAGGCGATCCGCACCACGGCACGGCGCGAAGGCGACGCCTACGTCGTCAACGGTACCAAGACCTGGATCTCCAACGGCATCCACGGCAGCTGCTTCGCCCTGCTGGTCAAGACCAACCCGCATGCCGAGCCGCGCCACCGCGGCATGAGCCTGTTCCTCGCCGAGAAGGACGAAGGCTTCCGCGTCGGGCGCAAGCTGGAGAAGCTCGGCTACAAGGGCATCGATTCCGCCGAGCTGATCTTCGAGGACTACCGCATCCCGGCCGACCGACTGATCGGCGAGCGCGAGGGGTTCGGGATGCGGCACGCGCTGGGCGGCCTCGAACTGGGGCGCATCAACGTCGCCGCGCGTGGCGTTGGTGTCGCGCAGGCTGCGCTGACCGAGGCGCTCAACTACAGCCAGGTCCGCAAGACGTTCGGCAAGCCGATCTGCCAGCACCAGGCAATCCAGCTCAAGCTCGCCGACATGGCGACCCAGGTGGTCGGTGCCCGCCTGCTTACCGAGCGCGCGGCGCAGGTCTACGATGCGGGCCAGCGCTGCGATCTCGAGGCCGGGATGGCCAAGCTCGCCGCCTCGGAAGCGGCGGTGAGCGTATCGCTGGAATCGATGCGCATCCACGGCGCCTACGGCTACTCGACGGAGTTTCCCGTGGAGCGCTTCTACCGCGACGCGCCGCTGATGGTCATCGGCGAGGGCACCAACGAGATGCAGCGCATCATCATCGCGCGCCAACTCGTCGAGCGAAATCCGGTCTGATGCCGACGCAGCTCCGGGACGCGACGGTCGCCGTGATCGGCGCCGGCGATTTCATCGGCGGCGCGATCTCCAAGCGGTTTGCCCGCGAGGGCTTCACCGTATTCGCCGGCCGACGCAATGGCGACAAGCTCGCCCCGCTGGTGGAGGAGATCGAGGCCGGGGGCGGCCGCATCGTCGCCCGCTCGCTCGACGCGCGGAAGGAAGACGAGATCGCCGCCTTCCTCGGCGACGCGGACCGGCACCGGCCGCTCGAACTTTGCATCTTCAACATCGGCGCCAACGTGAACGTGCCGTTGACCGAAACGACCGAGCGCGTGTTCCGCAAGGTTTGGGAGATGGCCTGCTACGCCGGCTTTCTCGCCGGCCGAGAGGCGGCACGCCTCATGCTGCCGCGCGGCCGCGGCGCCATCTTCTTCACCGGGGCGACGGCGAGCTTGCGCGGCGGTGTCGGCTTCGCCGCGTTCTCGGCCGCCAAGTTCGGCCTGCGCGCCGTCGCCCAGAGCGCCGCCCGCGAGCTCGGACCGAGCAACATTCACGTCGCCCACCTCGTGATCGACTCGGGCGTCGACACCGCTTGGGTACGCGAGCGCATCCGCGCGCGGGAGGGCGATGGGGCGCTCGCCAACCTCGACCCGAACCGGCTGATGCAGCCGGGCTCGGTGGCCGAGACGTATTGGCAGCTTTACCAACAACCGCGGGACGCGTGGACGTTCGAGCTCGATATCCGCCCCTTCGGCGAAAGGTGGTGAACCGATGAGCACGGTCGAGTTCCACTTCGATTTCGGCAGCCCCAACGCCTACCTCAGCCACCTGGTCATCCCCGACATCGAGCGCCGCACCGGCGTGCGCTTCGCGTATGTGCCCGTGCTGCTCGGCGGCGTGTTCAAGGCGACCAACAATCGCTCGCCGATGGAGCAGTTCGCCGGCATCCGCAACAAGCTGGAATACGAGCGGCTGGAGACCGAGCGCTTCGTCAAGCGGCACGGCATCACGCGTTTCGCCCGCAACCCGTTTTTCCCGGTGAACACGCTGATGCTGATGCGCGGCGCGATCGCCGCGCGGCGGCTCGGCATCGCAGAACGCTATGTGGACGAGATCTACCGGCACATGTGGGCGGAGCCGAAGAAGATGGACGACCCGCAAGTGCTGCGCGACGCGCTCACCCAGTCCGGGTTCGACGCCGATCAGCTGTTTGCACTCACACAGACCGCTGAGGTGAAGGACGAGCTGCTAGCCAACACGCAGCGCTCGGTCGAGCGCGGCACGTTCGGCTCCCCGACCTTTTTCGTCGACGAAGCGATCTTCTTCGGCAAGGACCGGCTGCGCGACGTCGAAGCGGCGGTTTCAGCCTGAGCGGAACCCTCACGCCCAATCAAAGGAACGCGCCACCGCCTTCTGCCAGGAGGCACACAGCGCCGCGCGCCGGTCGGCCTGCATGTCGGGCAGCCAGCGCTGCCCCTCCCCCCAGTTGCGACGCAGATCGTCCGTGTTCCGCCAGTAGCCGACGGCAAGCCCGGCCGCATACGCCGCACCAAGCGCGGTCGTCTCGACCGTGCGCGGTCGCACCACGGGCACGTCGAGGATGTCGGATTGAAAGCGCATCAGCAGGTCATTGACCACCATGCCGCCGTCGACGCGAAGCTCCTTTAGCGCAATGCCGCTATCGGTGTGCATCGCCGCGATCACGTCGCGGGTCTGGTATGCCGTCGCTTCCAGCGCCGCGCGCGCGATATGGGCGGACGTGGCGTAGCGCGTGAGCCCGGCGATCACGCCCCGCGCGTCGGCCCGCCAGTACGGCGCGTAGAGACCGGAGAAGGCCGGGACGACGTAGACGCCGCCGTTGTCGGGCACCGAACGCGCCAAGCTCTCGATCTCGCCGCTGGTGCGGATCAGGCCGAGGTTGTCGCGCAGCCACTGCACGAGGGCGCCGGTGATTGCGATCGAGCCCTCCAATGCATAGACGGGCGGCGCGTCGCCGAGCCGGTAGCCTAGCGTCGTGACGAGCCCGCAATGCGAGGCGACGGGCTCCGCGCCGGTGTTCATCAGCAGGAAGCAGCCGGTGCCGTAGGTGTTCTTGGCGTCCCCCGGCGCGAAACAGGTCTGGCCGACCAGGGCGGCTTGCTGGTCTCCGAGCATGCCTCCCACCGGCACGCCTGCCAACTCGCCGCGGGCCGCGCCGTAGACCGTGCTGGACGGCGCGATGCGCGGCAGCACCGTGGGCGGGATCGCGAACGCCTGCAGTAGTGACGGGTCCCATTCGAGCGAGCGCAGGTCCATCAACATCGTTCGGCTGGCGTTGGTCACGTCGGTGACGTGCAAGCCGGTCAGATGCCAGAGCAGGAAGGTATCCATCGTGCCGAACAGCAGCTCGCCCGCCTCCGCGCGGGGGCGGGCGCCCGGCACGTTGTCGAGCAGCCAGCGCAACTTCAGCGCGCTGAAATAACTTGCGAGCGGCAGCCCGGTCGGCGCACGGAACCGGTCCTGCCCGCCGTTCGCCGCGTATTCCGCAACCAGCGCATCCGTTCTCGTATCCTGCCATACCAGCGCGTTGTGGACCGGCCGACCGGTGTCGCGCTCCCATAACAAGGTCGTCTCGCGCTGGTTGGTAATGCCGACCGCCGCCAGATCGCGCGGCGCGATGTCGGCGCGGATCAACGCCTCGGCGACCACCTCGCGCGCGTTGCGCCAGATCTCGGTCGGGTCATGCTCCACCCAACCGGGCCGCGGGAAGATCTGCCGGTGTTCTTTCTGTGCCCTGGCGATCGCCTCGCCCGCGCGGTCGAACACGATGAATCGCGTACTGGTCGTGCCCTGGTCGATCGCACCGACGAATCGCGCCATGTCGCCTCCCTGTCCCTGCGGGACTGCTCCCGATCTCCGCTTGATAGGCAATCGGGCCAGGCAGCAACACATGGCCCGATCACCGCACTTGATTATCGCAGATGACCGAGCAGCAGATCGGCTACATGCTGTCCGAAATCCAGCTCGGCCGATTCGGCGATGTCGAGGAGATCGCCTCGATGCACCGGGGCAGTGTTCGACGTCTCGGGCGGCTGCGCGACGTATACCGAAGGGCCTGCGATGAACAAGACCGACCTCGCCTACACGCCGGCGACCGAGCTCGCTTCCCTCATTGCAGCGAGCGAGCTGTCGCCCGTCGAAGTGGTTGGCACGATCCTCGAACGCATCGAGGCGCATGACGGGCGCCTCAACGCCTTCGCCTATCTCGCCGCCGACCAGGCGATGGACGCGGCGCGCCGTGCCGAAGCCGCGGTCGTCGCCGGCGAGACGCTGGGGCCGTTGCACGGCGTCCCGGTCACGATCAAGGACCTCGCCATCACCAGCCGCATGCCGACCCAGTTCGGCTCCCGCATCATGGAGGGCAACCGGCCCACGGAGGATGCACCGTTCGTCACACGGCTGGAGGCGGCCGGCGCAATCGTCCTCGGCAAGACGACGACCAGCGAATACGGCTGGACCGGTGTCAGTCGCAGCCCGCTCACCGGCATCACGCACAATCCGTGGAAGCACGGGCTCAACGCCGGAGCCTCGTCGGCCGGCGCCGGCGTTGCCTGCGCGGCCGGGTTCGGGCCGTTGCACCAGGGTAGCGACGGGGCCGGCTCGGTTCGCATGCCGGCGCATTTCTGCGGCGTGTTCGGCCTGAAACCCACCTACGGCAGGGTGCCGCAATACCCGGTCAGCACCGCCGACTACACGACGCATGTCGGTCCGATGGCACGCACGGTCGCCGATGCCGCGTTGATGCTCCGGGTCATGGCGGGACCGCACCCGCTCGACCACACCTCCTGTGGCTCCCTTCCGTCGGACTACGGGGTTCGCTTCCACGACGGCATTCGCGGCAAGCGCATCGCCTATAGCCCCGATCTAGGCCATGCGCGGGTCGATCCCGAAGTTGCGGAGATCGTGCGGGCAGCGGTCGCCCAATTCGGCGCGCTCGGCGCCATCGTCGAGGAAGTCCCCCTGCCCTGGGCCAAGCAGGGGCCGGAGCTTGCCAGACTGTTCTGGCCGGCGCACTTCACCCGGTTGGCGCCGAAGCTCGACGAATGGGAGAGCCGCATGGACCCGGGCTTCGTGGCGCTGATCCGCGCCGGCCAGACGGTCTCGATGACCGACTACATGCTCGCGCGAGAGCGTAAAGCCGCCTACATCGCCGCCGCGCACCGCTGGTTCCAGGATTGGGACTTCCTATTGACGCCGGCGGTTTCGGTTGCCGCGTTCCCGGCCGAACGGCTGATCCCCGAACACTGGCCGCAGCACGATTGGGACTGGCTCAGCTGGGCCGAGTTCTCCTACCCCTTCAACCTTACCGGCGATCCGGCGGCGAGCGTGCCATGCGGGTTCACCAGCGCCGGCCTGCCGGTCGGGCTGCAGATCGTCGGCCGCCGTTTCGACGACCTGGGCGTGTTGCAAGCGGCGGCCGCGTTCGAGGAAGTCCAGGGCTGGGCGGAGAAACGGCCCGCCTTGTAGTCGATCGGCTCCGCATCCCTTGCCGGAAGCCCGTGACCGGCCATTTCACCTGATGGCGAAACCAACCTGGCGGTGACTTGAACCGCCTTGGCGATCAAGGCGCGCGCGGGCCGCCAATGACAAACGCGTGCCATGCCGACTTGTTGGAGACATTAGCTCGTTCCTTGAGGCAGAATGGCGCTCAGGAACACGAATGGGATGCAAAGGTGCCGAATGAAACGACCACGCGCGACGGAGCCGGTGGGCGAGCAGCCGGAGTTCCGGCTGGATGATTTCCTTCCTTACCAGCTGTCGGTCACCTCGAACCGAGTTGCGCGGATGTTCGCCCGGCATTTCGCCGAGGAGTTCGGCCTCACGATTCCCGAGTGGCGAGTGGTCGCGGTGGTGGGACGCTTCGAGGCGATATCGCCGAGCCGGGTCAGCGACCGGACAGGCATGGACAAGGTGAAGGTGAGCCGCGCCGCCGCGACGCTGGTCGCCCGCGGCCTGCTGCGCCAGTCGCAAGACCCCGCCGACGGCCGCGCCCGGGTGCTGCGCATGACGCGCAAGGGCGAGCGGATCTACGCCGGCGCCGTCCCGCTTGCCCGCCGGTTGGAGGAACAGCTCAAGGGCGCGCTCAGCCGTGTCGAGTGGAGCACGTTGCAAAAGGCGCTCACGCGACTGCATGACCATCTTGAAGACGAAAGCGGCCCCGACAGCGAAGCCGACATGGGATGACCGTGGCCTGCGGTCGTCAGCCGGAGACGGAGAACCCGCCATCGACGGGGATTGCCGCGCCGGTCACGAAATCGGACGCCCGGCTCGCCAGGAATACGGCAATCCCCGCGAGATCGTCCGGCGCACCCCAGCGCCCCACCGGGGTGCGGGCGAGCACGCGGTCGTGCAGACCACTCACCTGCCGGCGCGCCGTCCGCGTCAGGTCGGTGTCGATCCAGCCCGGTAGCACGGCGTTCACCTGCACGTTGTCGCCCGCCCAGGCCGTCGCCAGCGCCCGCGTCAGCTGTACGATGCCGCCTTTGCTGGCGGCGTACGGCAGCGCATAGGGCGCGCCGAACAGCGACATCATCGAGCCGATATTGACGATCTTGCCGCCGCCTGCCGCCCGCATCGGGGCGAACGCGGCCTGGGCACAGAGAAAGGCGCTGGTCAGGTTGGTGTCCATCACGCTGTGCCATTCGGCCTCGGTGAATGCCTCCGGTCGCTTGCGGATGGAAGTACCGGCGTTGTTCACCAAAATGTCGAGGCGACCGAAGCGGCGCACCGTCTCGTCGGCCAACGCCCGGCAGTCGTCGCTTCGGGTCACGTCGGCGGCAACGAAAATTGCCTGATCGCCCAGTTCGCTCGCTGCGGCTTCGCCCTTGGCCGCGTCGCGCCCGGCCAAAACCAGCTTCGCACCGGCTTCGGCCAATCCCTTCGCTATGCCGAGGCCGATCCCGCCATTGCCGCCGGTCACGACCGCGACCCGTCCGGTCAGATTGAAAAGATCCACTAAGCCGCCCCCCGCTCAAGCCGACCACGGGCCTCCGCAAGGTGGTCGAACTTAACGACGTAAGTGCCGAGCCCGAGGGTTTGCGAGCGCAGCTCGATGATGAAGTCGTGCAGCTCCGCCTCCGGCAGCAGCGCCTCGACATTGTCCCAGCCGGGCCAACCGGCCCGCTCCGCGTAGCCGAGGATTTGTCCGCGCCGGCCCGTCAGCAGTCGCTGCGCTCGAGCCGTGTAGTCGTTGGGTACGCTGACGGTCACGTGATGGATCGGTTCCAGGACCACCGGGTCCGCCTTCGCGAGCGCTTCCGCCATCGCCTGCCGCGTCGCCGTCTTGAAGGCCATGTCGGAGCTGTCGACGGAGTGAAAACCGCCGTCCAACAAGGTAACCGAGATGTCGACCACGGGGTGGCCGAACGGCCCCTTGCGCGCGGCCTCCTCCGCTGCCTCACCGACAGCGGGGATGTACTGGCGCGGCACGGCGCCGCCGACGATCCGGTCGTGGAACGCGAAGCCCTCACCGCGCCCGAGCGGTGAGACCTCCAGTTTGACATCGGCAAACTGTCCATGCCCGCCGGTTTGGCGCTTCAGCCGCGCGTGCTGCTGGACCGGTCGGCGGATGGTCTCCTTGAACGCGACCTGCGGCCGGGCGGTCTTGAGCCGCATCCCGTGCGCCTTCGCCAGCCGCGCGACCGCCGCATTGAGGTGTATCTCGCCCTGGCCGCGCAGGATGGTCTCGTTGGTTTCCTGATCGTGCGAAACGAACAGGGACGGGTCTTCCTCCACCAGCTTCTGCAGCGCGCCGGACAGCTTCACATCGTCCTTGCGGTCCGCCGTGGCCAGCGCGGTCGCGTAGACGGGCTCGGGAGCCGTCGGGAACGCAAGCGGCTCCCGGGTCGTCGCGGCTCCGGGCGCGAGCGTGTCGCCGGTGGCGGCGCTCTCCAACCGACCAAGGGCCACGAGCTCGCCGGGATAGGCCTCCGCTACCTTCGTCGGCTCGCCTGCCGGCATTCGCTGGATACCCCCGAGCCGCGAGCCGGCCAGCATCATGCCGTCCCGCAGTGCTCCCCGCCAAACGCGGGCGTAGGAAAGCTTGCCGGTATGGCCGGCATGGGCGGTCCTGAACACCTGCGCCAGCACGTCCCCGTCCGGCGCGATGCCGCGACGGGCGGCGGTGACGGGCGCCTCGGGCGTGTCGTGCCGCAGCGCCTTCCACAGACGCCGCACGCCGTTGTCGCGCTCGGCGGAGCCGAGCAACACTTCGACAACGGCACCCGAGACCTGGTCGCGATGCAACTGCGCGTAAATCTCCGTGGAGCTCGGCGTCACGTCGTCGAGGATCTTCTCGAGCAACCCGTCGTCGTGATCGGCCAGCACCTCGAGCAACGCGGTCAGCGCTTCGCGTTCGCGATCTTCCATGTGAGCCGGGAGCTGTATCAGCTCCGAGGGCTGGCCCCGGCGATAGCGATATGCGCGCTCGCTGACCACGTCGACGTAGCCGGCCACGGCCTCGCCCTCGCGGATCGGCACCTGACGCAGGACGAGGGGATGGCGCGCGTGCGCCTGCAGCGCGGCCAGGACGTCGCGCACACGCCCATCAAGGCTATCGATCTTGTTGACGAACACGAGGTAGGGCACGCCCGCCTCCGCGAGGCGCTTCAACAACGGGCCGACGGTCGGCGCACGGCCGGGCGTCGGCTCGCAGACCACGACCGCGACATCGATAACGGCAAGCGCGCATTCGGCCTCGAAGGCGAACTCGACCGATCCCGGACAGTCGACAATGGACCAGGCATCGCCCATGAACACGCACTGGCCGAGCCGCAATTCGGTGCTCATGGTGCGCCCGCGGGCGTCGGCCGCATGGCGGACCGGGCTGCCCGCAGCCGCGAGCAGCGCCTCGAACAGGGTGGACTTGCCGCTGCCATAAGGCCCGACGAGCGCCACCGATCGTGGCCGAGCACCGACGGCGGACGGATTGCTTGCTGACATCGTGACGCCTCCGTTGGACCGTTTGCCGGCCTCCGTTGAAGACGTCGACTGTAGTCGAGTTTAGCCGGCCTGCCAGTTCGGATCGCGTTTGCTTACGGCCAGGGCGGCAGCGGATGATCGTCGATCGCGGCCCGGACCGCCCGCGCCAGCGCCGCGGCCGGGAACGGCTTGCGCAGGACCGAGCAGAAGGCAGGCGCCACAAGGTCGTCACTGTGCCCGGTCACCAGCAAGACCGGCAAGTTGGGATAAAGCTGGCGAATATGCTCGGCACACTCCCCTCCGCTCATCCGCGGCATCCCGAAATCGAGGATGACCGCATCGAAGTGCGAGGCCACGCGCTCGATCGCCTCGATACCGTTGCCGGCGAGCACCACCGCGACACCAAGCTCCTGTAGCAGTTCGGCCGTCGTCTCGCGCACATCGGCATCGTCGTCGGCCAGGAGGATCGACAAGCCGGCAAGCGAACGGTTCTCGGCGCTCGCGGCCTGGGCAGCCGGCGGCTCGTCAGCGGCGCGGGCCTGCGGAAGATAAACGATGACTTGGGTGCCGGAGCCCGGCCGGCTCGTGATCCGCACGCCGCCGCCGAGTTGCTGGGCGACACCGAGCACCTGAGCCAGGCCAAGCCCCGACCCCTTGCCGACCTCCTTGGTCGTGAAGAACGGCTCGAACGCCCGCGCCAGGACGGCGGGCGGCATGCCGATGCCGGTGTCGGCGATCGTCAGCGCGACGAAATTCCCGGGCGGCGGGTCCTCGGGCCGGCTGCCGCGTCCGACCGTCACATTCTCGGCCACAATGGTCAGGCGACCACCCTCGGGCATCGCGTCGCGCGCGTTGATCGCGAGATTGAGCACGAGAAGCTCGAGCTGCGTCAGGTCGGCCAGTGCCGGCCAGAGCACCGGCGCGCGGGGTAGCTCTACCTCGATGGTGCCGCCAAGCGTGCCGCGCAGCAACATCGCCATCGACCTGATGAGGCGATCGACATCAATCGGCTGCGTTTGCAATCTTTGCTTGCGAGCGAACGCCAGGAGTTGTGCCGTGAGTTTAGCCCCGCGATCCGCGGCGCGCGCCGCGTTCTCGACCAGGCGGCTGGTGCCCGGCTCGCTTACCCGGCGCGCCAGAAGCTCGAGGGTGCCCAGGATCGCGGTGAGCAGATTATTGAAGTCGTGCGCCACGCCCCCGGTGAGCTGCCCTACTGCCTCAAGCCGCTGGGCTCGCCGCAGCGCCTCTTCCGCATCGAGCCGGGAGGAGACGTCCTCAAGCGCCACCACACCCAGTTCGATCAGACCGGTTGGGCCGCGAACCGGCGCCGCGCTGACTTCCAGCGTGACGTGGCGACCGTCGCCGGTGGCGAAGGGCTGCAGCTTGCGCGACGTCACGGCACCGCTGCGAATGGCGCGCGCCAACGCGTAATCGTCAGCCTCCAAGGGCGTGCCGTCCGGGTGAACGGCGCCGATATCCGTGAAATCGCGCAACCTGCGCACGTGGGACAAATCGCGCCCCGTCATCCGATGCGCGGCGGCATTCTGAAACACGAGACCACCCGCCGGCGAGACCACCATCACGCCGAACGGCAATTGCTCCAGCACGGCCCAGAGCCGGGCACGCTCGGCCGCCAGAGCCCGGTTTGCATTCTCAAGTTCGTGCGTGCGCTGGGCTTCGCGCGTCTGCAAGCCTTGTTTCTCCTGCTGCAGCTGCGCTTCGGCGTGCTTCGCGTCGGTCACGTCACGCACGATGCCGAGTGCGCGCACCGGGCGGCGCGCGGCGTCGAACAAAATGCGCCCGTCCAGCGCGAGCCACCGTTCGGCTCCGTTGTCGTAGCGGCGGACGCGGAACGAGTGCCGATACGTGCCGCCGGAGTCGGGGTCGAACGCGGCAGCGTAGGCACGCGCGGTCGCTAGCTCGTCCTCCGGGTGGATCAATCGCCGGAGCATCTCTCGCGAAGCGGGAAGGTCGGACGGGAAACCAAGCATGCTGCGCGCCGCGGTGGACCAAGCCCGCTCGCCGCTCTCTAGATCATGGTCCCAGGTTCCAAGATCGATGGCCTCGAGCGCGAGCTTTAGGCGCTCTTCTTCAAGCCGCTGGTCCGTGGTGTCGTGCAGCTCGACCGCGAGCCCATGGCCCGGTAACGGGTATGCTCGCGCGGTGAAGAAGCGGCCCCGCCACTCGAGATCGACGGCCACCGCAATGCGATCGGTCATCGCACGCCGCAGTGCAGGCTCTACCCTGGTAGCCGTCATCGGAATCGACGAGGCCCAAAGTTCGCGCCCAACCACTTCGGCCCGCCTGCATTCCAATAAACTCTCGGCAGCAGGGTTGAGATAGAGACAGGTCCAGAAGCCGTCGAACACGAGAAAGCCGTACGTCATGTGCTCGAGAGCAACACAAGCATCGAAGCTGCCGGCAGGGGTCTGCTCGCTAGTGGCCAGATTGTCGTCCCCTAATCTTCGCCCACTCGAGAGACGAGGAATGCGCTCCGAAGGTTCCGCATGGGCGGCTACACGACCCAGGATTCGGCGCCGTCGCTCGTGAAATGCACGCCGGTCGCGCTCCCGCCGCTGCGGTTCAGGGCTCGGATGACCCGGACGCGGGCCGGAGGTGGGACGATGAACATCATGAACCCGCCGCCGCCGGCGCCCGACACCTTGCCCGCGGTGGCGCCGTTCTCGCACGCCACGCCGTAGAGCGTTTCGATTTGGGCGGTGCTGATCCCGCTCGCGGTCCGCTTCTTGGCCGTCCAGGACCGGTTCAGGATCTCGGACATGCGCGACACCTGGCCGCGCAACAATGCGTCCTTCATCTCGATGGCGTCGCGCTTGAGTTGGTGCAGGCTCTCCAAATTGCTTCCGCCGAGTGTCCGCATCAATTGCTGCTGCTCGGTGATGATCGCCTCGGACCGGCGCGAGACGCCGGTGAAACAGATCACGATGGACGTCTCGAGCTCGCTCAGCACCGGCGAGGGGATACGGAGCGGGTTCACGATGACGCGGTCACCGGCGAGGAACTCGATGAAGTTGGTGCCGCCGAACGTCGCCGCGTACTGGTCCTGCTTGCCCCCGGCAAGTCGAAGGTCGATGCGCTCGATCTCGTAGGCGAGATGCGCCACGTCGTAGGGACCGAGCGGCGCGTGCAGAAGCGTGGTGAACGCTTCCACCAGCGCCACGACCAGCGCCGAGGATGATCCAAGACCTGAACCGGCCGGAGCATCCACGTAGGACGTGATACGGAGCGGCGGCAGCACGCCGCCGCCGAACTGCTCGATCATCCGGCGGGTGACGCCTGCATGCAGCTTCAGCGATGCCTCGCGAATCGCGTACAGGTCGGCCGGGAAGCTCTCTTCCTGCTCCAGGTCGGGCGCGACGAAGTGGACCTGTCGGTCGTGGGAAGGCTCGATGAACGCGTAGGCGTAACGGTCGATGGTGGTGTTCAGCACGGCCCCGCCGTGCTCGTCGCAGTAAGGGGCGAGATCCGTCCCGCCTCCCGCGAGCCCGAGTCGAAGCGGCACACGGGCGCGCACCGTCGCGGCTTCGGCCCCTGCCGGCTTCCTGTCCGACGGCATGCTACCCTCTTCTCATCCGCCTTCACGTAATGGTTGCAGAATCGGTCTCACAAAGGAAGCAAGATCGCCGCCCGGGAACAGATGGCCGGCGACGCCGCAAGCGGCGGCGGCCTGCATGTCGCGGGTTTGGTCACCGACGAGCACACAGCGTGCCGGGTCGAGCTCCCATCGGGCGATGAGGTCGAGGATCATGCCGGGGGCCGGCTTGCGCCAGTCGCTCGCCCGACGGTAGGCCGGGACCACGGCCTCCTCGTGGAAGGGGCAGTAGCGGATATCGTCGATGGTGCCGCCGTGACGACGTACCTCGTCCGCCATCCAGGCATGAAGGGCACGCACGGCGGCTTCGTCGTACAGGCCGCGCGCGACCCCGGACTGGTTGGTCACCACGAACACGTGCCAACCCGCCTCCGTCGCCAGGCGTATGGCCTCGATCGCGCCCGGAACCCACTCGAAGCGCTCGCGCGTGCCGACCCAGCCGTGATCCACGTTGATGACGCCGTCGCGGTCGAGAAACAACGCCCGCCGCCGCAGCCGCACAGGCAGTTCCGTCCTGGCGCGAGCAAGGTCCTCGGGAATGCCGATGTCGCGAAAGTAGCCCGATGCCGGCAGCCCGCGTAACTGGCCGGATCGAGCCAGGTGCGGCATGACCTCGCCCTCAAGCGAGCAGCGCGGCGACAGGCTTTCCGTGACGGATCGGTCAAACAGGTAGACGCCGGCATTGATGAGACCCGCGCTGCCCGCCGCCGGCCGTTCGCGGAACGCGGTGACGCGATCCTCGTCCAGTTCGACCACGCCGTAGCGCGATGCGTCCTCCATGCGGCGGAGGACGATGCGACCTGCAACGTCGGCACCATCGTGCGCCGACCGGGCCAGCAGGGCGGCAAGATTGCAGTCGAACAGGGAGTCGCCGTTGACCAGCAGAAACCGCTTGTCCAGTCGGTCGCGAGCATGAAACACCGCACCGCCGGTGCCGGCGCGGAACGGTTCCTGCGAGACAGACAACCGGGCGCGGACGGGCAGGCGCGCCTCGATCTCGCGCAAACTCTCCTCGACGACCGTCGACAGATGCCCGGTCAGCAGCAGGAACTCGGAGACGCCGAACCGAACCAACTCGCGCAGCAACCAGGCAAGGAACGGCCGGTCGCCGCAAGGCAGGATCGGTTTCGGCGTCTGCGCCGTCAGCGCACCGAGACGGGTGCCGAGCCCCCCGGCCAGCACCGCGCATTGGCGTATCGTCACACGACCCATGTCCGCAATACCGCGGTCAGGACGGTTCGACAGGTGGACAGAGCGCCCGCTCCACCAATGCGCAAAGCACGTGCGCCGCGATGATGTGAACCTGCTGAATGATCGGCGTCGCGTCGGAGGGTGCCGCGAGGAGCAGGTCGGCGCGCTCACGCATCTTGCCCCCCTTCGCACCGGTGAAGCCGAGCGTGGTCAAGCCGCGCGCCCGGGCGGCATCCAACGCACGCAAGATACTGGGCGAGTTGCCCGACGTCGAGATCGCGAGGAACACATCCCCGGCGTCTCCGAGGCCGAGCACCTGGCGCTCGAACACGTGGTCGTAGCCGTAGTCGTTCGCGGTCGCCGTCAACGAGGAGGTGTCGGTCGTGAGGGCGATGGCAGGCAATGGCCGCCGATCGTACATGAGGCGAGAGATGAACTCGCCGGCGATATGCTGGGCGTCCGCGGCGCTACCGCCATTGCCGGCGATCAGCAGCTTGCGGCCACCGCGCATGGCATCGACGGTCGCGTCGGCCATGGCGAACAGCAGGTCGATGGACCCGGCATCGTCGGCGAACGTTCCGATGGACGTGACCGTCTGGTGCAGGTAGTCGGCGATGTAGCTCCGGTGGATGGACACCCGGGACCTCTCTGCCACGATCAGGGCGCGCGCAATGACCCGAAGTGGTTTTCCATACGCTTCCGCGCTGTTCACCGCAACCTAAGCGCAATTGAATCAAGTCTGAAGATTACTCAAGGGTTGCGTAAAAGATGCTATCGATTTCTATTAAGAGTGTGTTCGTCCTTCCGGTTAGCCTAACTTGGCTACCGGGCGACGCCCACCTCTCCGCTTTCGGAAGTATTGCAACGCAACACTAGTCGGGTCCCAGCTTGGTTCCGCTCGCCAGGTTCGCAATGACGGAGTCGGCGCCCTTTGCCGGGCCCGCCTCCATTCCGTGCGCCTCCATCAACCCATAAAGCGTCGGCCGGCTGATACCGAGCAGGCGCGCGGCCGTCGAGAGAGTGCCGTTGCTTCGCGCCAAGGCCAACTGGATCACCTCGCGCTCGGCGCGCATACGGGCGGCGCGCAAATCGAGATCGACGACGCTGTCCTCGGGCGATCCGATCTCGAGATCGGCGGCATCAAGCAGCTTACCCTCCGCCATGATGACGGCGCGCTTCATGCGGTTCTCGAGTTCGCGCACGTTGCCGGGCCAGGCGTGGGCGCTGATCGCGGCGACGGCTCGGTCGGTGAGCCCGCGAAGATTGCTCCCGAACTCGCGATTGTAACGATTGAAGAAGAAGTTGGCCAGCAGCATGGTGTCGCCGCCCCGCTGCCGTAGCGGCGGTATGCGGATGGTGACCGAGTTCATGCGATAGAACAGGTCGTTGCGGAACGCCCCGGTTTGGACGCGCTCCTCCAGACTGATGTTGGTTGCCGAGACGATCCGCACATCCACCTGAATGCGTTGTCGCCCACCGATCCGCTCGATCACCTGATCCTGCAAGAATCGCAGCAGCTTGACTTGCAGCGGGTGCGGCAGGTCGCCGACCTCATCGAGGAACAATGTGCCCTTGTTCGCACCCTCGATCTTGCCGATCGTCTGCTTCACGGCGCCGGTGAACGCGCCCCGCTCATGACCGAACAGCTCGCTTTCCAGTAGGTTCTCGGGGATCGCGCCACAGTTGATGGCGACGAACGGCTGGCGGGCACGCGGGCCGAGTTCGTGCAACGCCTGCGCGAGCAACTCCTTCCCGGTGCCGCTTTCGCCGAGCAGCAGGACGGGCACATTGGCCGCGGCCAGCTTCTCGATGTCCCGGCATACCTTCAGCATGCCGTCGTTGCCGGTGATGACGCGCTCGATCGGCGTGCTCGGGCGGACCGCGGCCAAGCGCCGGTTCTCGTTCTCCAGACGCCGCAGCCTGACGGCGCGATCGACGATGGTGCGCAGCACCTCGATCTCGGTGGGTTTCTCGCAAAAGTCGTACGCGCCGATCGAAATCGCCTTCAATGCGTTGGGCTTCTCGCCATTGCCGGTGACAACGATCGCCTTGATGTCCGGCGCAACCCGTTGAAGCTGCTCCAAGGTTGCGAAGCCCTCGCTGACGCCGTCAGGGTCGGGAGGTAGGCCCAGATCGATCAGCGCAACTTCCGGGTTCTCCCGCTGGGCGACGGCGATCGCCTGACGCCTGTCGTGGGTGATGAACAATTCGCAACTCGGAAAAGCCCAGCGGTACTGGGACGCGATCCCCTCGTCGTCCTCGACGATGAGAAGCTTGGGCTTCGTCATTGCCTCCCCGCTCGCGCTGGGCGCATGCAATCTCCGGACGTTTGATGCCGCCACCATCTAGGCGGCCCGTATCGCGGTCGCCGGGACGGGTTCCTCGCCCGTCGCTGCAACGGATGGTAGCAGAAGACGCATCGTTGTGCCCACACCTGGCTTGCTGATCGCGACCAAATCGCCGCCGCACTCGCGCATCAACTCGCGGGACTGGAACGCGCCGATCCCGTGGCCGCCGCGCTTGGTCGACGCGAACGGCACGAACAGCTTGTCACGGATGAACTCCGCGGACATGCCCGACCCGTTATCGACGACATCGATCGTGATGCTGAGCGGGTCGTGGCGAATTATCACCGAAACCGTCCCGCGCGCCGGCGACGCTTCCACGGCATTGTCGAGCAGATGTGCGATCACGGCGTCGAACGCGCCCGGGTCCATCAAGACGCTCGCCGTCCGCCCGTCCCGGCGGACTTCGATCGTCACGCCGCGCGCCGTCCCGCAAGCGGCGGCCAACCGGGGCAGGCGTTCCGCCGGGGCGATCAGCGAGCGCTCCGCCCTGCCCGACTTCGATTCAAGGCGGGTCAGCAGCGCCGTCACCTTGGAGACCGAGGCCCGGACAGTCTTCAGCATGTCGCGCTGGAACTCCGGGTTGTCCACGTGAACCTCGGCATTGGACAACAGCATCGAGAGCTGGCTGGAGACGTTCTTGATGTCGTGGACGACGAAAGCGAAGCGCTTGCTATATTCCTGCAGATCGTGCGACTGGGCCAACACCTGCCGCGCCCGTTGCTCCGCGACGTGGCTCGCGACCTCGCGCCCGACAATTCGCAGCAGGTCGTAAGCTTCCCTCTCGAGCCGAAACTTGGCGCGCGACGCCGAAATCAGAACGAACCCGATCAGTTGCCCGACATGGCTCAGCGGGACGGCCAGCCAGAGATTGGGCCAGGTCCTCGCCCAATCGGGCACTTTGGCGAGCCGATTCAGGTCGACGATCCAGGCCCCCTCCCGGAACGCCGCCACGAAGGGGTCGTCGAGGGCGACGGGCATGGTCGCCGCGGGCAGGTTCCAGGAACCCGCCCAAAGGAACGCCGTGTTCCGCGAATCGCGGACGAACAGCGCGCCCCCTGGACTGTCGACCACCTCCGCGATCGCGCGGATAGCACGCGTTTGCAGCCCCACGTACGTTTCGGGGGCTGACAGGGTTTCGATGCAGCGCATCCACTCGCGGCGGTAGTCGTATTGCAGGCTGAAAAAGTGGTTGACGACGAGGCGCCGTAGGCGCGACCGGGCCGACCCGGAGGTGAGCAATACGGCAACGGTGACCATGCCGCCGAAGATGATGCTGGTTTCCGCGACCACGCCCCATTCCGCGCCGGTGTGGCGGAACGCCTCGCCGGACGCGGCCAACGCGAGCAGGAACACACCGCTGGCGATCAGCGTGGCGCTGTGAAAAACCACCGTGCGCGAGACATGGATGCCGATGTGCCAGCTCTTGTTCCGGGCGGCGGCGATCGCAAGCAGCGGCGCCACCATCGCGGTGACGCTGGCGCGGCCCTCGAACAGCAGGACCGAGACGCGCCGGAACAGCAGCGCGTCCGAGTAAAGTACCAAATCGTAGAGAAACAGCCCACCGAGCGCGATGCAGGGCAAGTTGATATGCCAGCGCGCCTCCTCCGGCGTGTTGAAATACAGGTTTTCGATCAGCAGGATGTTGCAGATCGCCAAGCCGATGCGGGCCACGATCTCGATTGACCAAAGATTGCCGCCATATGGCTCGGCCAGCAGATCCATCAATGGCGCTGCGCCAAGCAGGAGCGCCACGATCAACCCCGAGGTTGCGATCGCCTGGCCGAGTTGGCGTTGTCGCGAGACGCTGCGTCGGTAGAGATGCAGAATGAAGCAGTACCACGCCAGCGAGCGAGCGAGCTCGAGCCATCCCGCGGCTCCGGTTGCCGGATCGGACCAATGCACCGCCACGGCGGTCGCCCAAGCCGACGTTACGAGAGCGGCGCCCGCAAGGATCAGTCCCGTCCGACTGAGGCGCGCCTGAAGCAGTATCAATACGACCAAGACGCCGTAGATCGCCGCGCAGGCCGTATGCAGAAGGATTATGGCGGGCACGTCGGCCAACATTTTCCAATCCCAAGCCTTGCTCGAAAGCCCGCCGGGCCGGCCCGCTTCCTTAGTGCACGTCTTCCGGGAACAGGATGACGCGGACCGTCGAAACCAGCATCAGCGTATTAAGAGAGATTGCGAAATTCGGCGACAAAGCGCAGCGACCTTGAATCCATCCTGTGTCCAAGCTCCCTCGGAGCGTCAAGTCTGTGGACGGCTCGTCCCGTCAGCCACCCTGAGTAGTGCACATTACACGTCAGTTTGTCTACATTCTCGAACGGGCGGCAATAATTTATCTACAATCGTGTGCAGCTTAAAGTTGTGGAAAAGAGCCCGCTTGCCTCCACCATGATCGAGATGCGTTAATTTTTCCGGAATCGACGCTCGGCGTGCGTGCAGGCACCCCAGGCGAGCCGGCGGGCTTGACTGTGACCCCGGCTGGCCAGCCCGGTCAGCGAACCTCCGTGCGAGCGGCGGTCAGCAAAAGTAGTTGTTGGAGTGCAACGCTCCTTGAGTAAGTCGGGGAGTAGGTCGGGCGCGAGCGCGCGACAGGTCTGCCGGGGTCACAGTCCGTCAGTCTCCGGTCCGCGGTTGACGCAACCAGTCGAGCACAGCGACGAGGCCGGCGCGTAGGGGTGTCGTATCCGACAGGCCGAGCGCCGCCCGCGCGCGGGCAGGCGAGCCGACCGAGTGCCGGATCTCCCCGGCCCGTGTCGGCCCAAATCGAGCCTCCAGGGCAATCCCGGCGAGATCGGCGATGGTGCGCGCGACGTCCAGCACCGAAGCCGGGTTGCCCGAGCAGACGTTGAACACGTCCGGCTCGGCAACACGGCGGTCGAGAGCGCGAAGCAGCGCCTGCACCACGTCGGCGACGTAGATGAAATCCCGCGTCTGCCCTCCATCGCCGTAGATCTCGACCGGAGCGCCGCGCGCCAGTCGGTCGCAGAAGATCGAGATCACGCCGGAATAGGGCGAGCGCGGGTCTTGGCGCGGCCCGTAGACGTTGAAGAACCGTAGACCCGTGGTCGGGACAGCGTGCACGCGCGAGGCGACCGCGGCGTGCAGTTCGCAGCCGTATTTGTCGGCGCCGTAGGCCGAAAGCGGCCGCTTCGCGGCATCCTCGGCGAGCGGCAACTCCTGGCAGTCGCCGTAGACCGCCGCCGACGAGGCGTAAACGACCGGCACCGGACACGCGCGCACGGCGTCCAGCAGCACGACGGTGCCGGTGAGGTTGACCCGATGCGTGCCCAGCCAGTCGCGCACCCCGCGCTCGACAGAGGCGATCGCGGCCAGATGGCAGCACGCCGCCACGCCATCGAGTGCGCGCGTCACCGTCGCCCGGTCGACAACGTCGCCCTCGATCAGCTCGACATCGCCGGAAAGATTGGAACGACACCCCGAGGACAGGTCGTCGAGCACGCGAA
>JAABUQ010005509.1_pt1 | contig 20086 bp, 13 predicted proteins | sample 5560001 | NCBI WGS metagenome assembly JAABUQ01 (sample SAMN10711888, study PRJNA513371) | rock metagenome | isolation source: Antarctica rocks | place: Antarctica: Victoria Land, Finger Mt nord | collected 2015-12-18
TGGCCCTGAACGTCATCCAGGCCGAACCCAGCAAGGGATCGCTGCGCGGCAAGCTCAAACGCGCCGGATGGGACGACGCCTATCTCACCAAACTCCTCAAACTATTTGAAGTGCGATAGCCCTGGGGACTGGCAGGGAAGCAGGATGACCAGGCGCCGCTGCTCCTTCCCCCGGGTGGGCGCACGCGGGACCGCCTGCATTTCACGCGCTTGTATCGGCACCCCTCTTCCACTGCGCCCTTCGCGGCCGCACCCTGGCCCAAAACCGGGAAGACCGCCCATCCATGACCGACTACCTCGTGATCGGCGGCGGCACCGCCGGCTGCATCCTGGCCGCGCGGCTGTCCGAGGACCCCGGCACCCGCGTCACCCTGCTGGAAGCCGGGCCAGAGGACCGTGATCCCTGGATACATCCCCGCCGGCTACGCCCGGCTGTTCGCCAGCGGCCGATACGACTGGCGCTTCGCCACCGAACCCGAGCCGGAGCTGGGCGGCCGCAGCGTCAATTGGCCGCGCGGCCGGGTGCTGGGCGGGTCCGGGTCCATCAACGGCCTCGTGTATCTCCGCGGCTCTCCACACGACTATGACCGCTGGGCGCAGGCCGGCGCGCGAGGCTGGTCGCATGACGACGTGCTGCCGGCCTTCCGCCGGATCGAGAACTGGGAGGGCGAGCCTGGCGTCACCCGGGCGTCGGGCGGCCCGATCACCGTCAGCGAGCCGCACAGCCTGTCGCCGGGTGCCGCCGCCTTCATCGAGGCGTGCGCCGCCCTCGGATACCCCCGGCACCGCGACATCAACGACGGCGCCATCGAGGGCGTCGCGCCCATCCAGATGAACGTCCGCCGGGGCCGCCGGGCCAGCACGGCACAGGCGTATCTGCGCCCGGCCCGGCAGCGGCCGAACCTGCAAGTGCTGACCGGCGTCACCGTCCAGCGCCTGCTGGTCCGGGACGGCCGCGTGCTGGGCTGCGTCGCCCGTCGCACGGACGGGCCGCCATTCGAGGTCCATGCAGCGCGGGAGGTCGTGCTGTGCGCCGGCTCCATCATGTCGCCCCATCTGCTGATGCTGTCCGGCATCGGCGACGGCGCGGCGCTGCAGCAGCACGGCATCCCCGTCGTGCTGCACCGCCCGGCAGTGGGAGCGAACCTGCAGGACCACTTCATCACCCGCTTCGGCTACCGCACCCGTCCGGCCGGCACGCTGAACGAGATCACGGCGAGCAGGCTCCGCATGGGCGCGATGGCCCTGGAATATGCGCTGCGCCGGCGCGGGCCGATGGCGGTCGGAGCAACCGAGGCCACGCTGTTCGTCCGCGTGACGCCCGGCGCCGAGGAGGCAGAGGTGCAATACCAATTCATCAACTTCAGCCTGTCGCCCGGCGGCGGCTACGTGCTGCCGAGGCACCCCGGCTTCATGTTTAACTTCGGCCAGTGCCGCCCGGACAGCCGCGGCACGCTGACGCTGCGGGACGCGGACCCGGACAGCAAGCCGGTCATACGCGCCAACTACCTGTCCGCCCCCGGGGACCAGCGGGTGATGCTGCTGGCGGCGCAGGTGGCAAGGCGCCTGGGCCGCACCGCGCCGTTCAAGGACCTGGTGCTGGAGGAGCTGGCGCCGCCGCCGGAGGTCGAGGGCGACGACGCCATGCTGGACTACATCCGCGCAACCGGGACGACAGTCTATCATCCCTGCGGCACCCGCCGCATGGGCGGGGATGACGGCGCCGTAGTGGACCCGCAGTTGCGGCTGCGCGGCCTGGACGGGCTGCGGGTGGCAGATGCCTCGGTGATGCCGCTGGTGCCGTCGGGGAACATACAGCCGGCAGTGATGATGGTGGCGGAGCGGGCGGCGGAGTTCATCCGGGGCTAGAAGCTGCTCCGCGTCCCGCCTCTACGCGGCCTGCGGCTCCTCCTCGGCGAGCGCCTCGTCCATTTCCGGCGCTTCGAGCTGCCAGGGCACCACCAGCACGGACACGTCGGGGCCGCCATGCCGGAGCAGTTGCGTCCGTAGGCGCTGCGCCCGGCGCGTGTGCAGCGCCGCCTCCCACCAACGCCCGCCCGCCAATTCGCTGAGCACCACGATGACGGGCCGCCCGGGACAGCGGCATTGCATCGCAATGACCTCGCGCAGCAAGGGGGCCAGCACGCTGCGGTAAGGCGACGGCTCGATCACCAGGGCGGGCGCGGGCAGCCCGGCCGCCGTGGCAGGCCGCTCGACGAACCGCGCCCATTCCCGGCGCAGGTGCGTCTCATGCTCCCTGGCATCCGGCCCTTCCAGGTCGGTCAGGTGCAAAGCCACCACGTCCGGCGACAGCCGGGCGGCAATCTGCACGGCACGTTGGGCCATGCGGTCCCAGCGCTCCAGCGGGATCACGGCCACCGGCGGCGCGTGGTCGCGCATGTCCATTGCCCGGCGGCTGCCACCCAGGACCTGACGTTCCTGGTCCCGGTAATAGCGCCGGATCAGCTTGAGCAGCATCAGCGTGAGCGGGATGATGACGATCGTCAGCCAGGCGCCCTCGGTGAGCTTGGCGGCGAGGATGATCGCGAGCGCAGTGCCGGTCGTGAGCGCGCCGACGCCGTTGATCCATAGCCGCACCCGGTCGGCGTGCCCCCGCCCTTTCCGCTGCCAATGCCGCGCCATGCCAGCCTGGCTGAGCGTGAAGGACAGGAATGCCCCAACCGCGAACAAGGGTATCAACCGGTCGGTGATGCCGCCGAACGCCGCCAGCAGCGTACCTGCGCCCAGTGTCAGGAACAGCACCCCGGCCGTGTAAACCAGCCGCCGGCCCGGCAGCGCGAACGCCTTGGGCAGATAGCTGTCGGACGCCACCAGCCGGCATAGCCGGGGAAAGCCGACGAAGCTGGTGTTGGCCGACAAGCAAAGCACCGCCAGCACGCTGGCGATGGTCACGTAATACAGCCAGCCCCGCCCCCAAACGGCGGCGACAAGCTGGGATATGACGCTCTGGTAGCCGTCCGCCGTCTCATCCATCGCCGTGATCCCATAGGCGTGCGCCAGGTATGAGATGCCGAGCAGCAGCAGCCCGAGGACGCCGCAGATCGCCGCCAGCGTGCGGTGGGCATACTTCACCGTCGGGTCCTTGAATGCACCGACGCCGTTGCTGACCGCCTCCACCCCGGTCATCGCCGTGCAGCCTGCGGCGAAGGCGCGCAGCACCAGCCACAGGGTCAGCCCCTCCGTGGCGCCGGACGGGGCGGGCGGGGCCTCCACGGGCTGCGGTTGGCCGCCGCCGGCCCACGCTGCCCAGGCGCCCGCAGCCAGGATGAAGAACAGGCTTGCGATGAACAGGTAGGTGGGCACGGCAAGCGCCAGCCCGGCCTCCTTGGTGCCGCGCAGGTTCACCAGCGTGATGAGCACCAGTATGCCCAGGCACAGCGGCAGGGTGTACTGATGCAACGCCGGCACCGCAGACGTGAGCGCGCCGACGCCGGCCGAGATGCCGACGGCGACGTTCAGCATATAGTCCACCATCAGCGCCGCCGCGGCGAGCAGCCCGGCATTATGCCCGAGGTTCTCGCGAGCCACCGTGTAGGAGCCGCCGTTGCTGGGATAGGCGGCGATGGTCTGCCAGTAGGACAGGAACAGTACTGCCAGCAGCAGCAGAATCGCCCAGGTAATCGGCTGCACCGCCGCAAGTCCCGCTGTGCCCACGGCGGCCAGCACGGTCAGCATGGCCTCTGGCCCATAGGATGCCGAGCCCAGCCCGTCCAGGCCCATGGCCGGCACGCCCTCTAGGGCGCCGATCTTGCGCCCTTCGGCCTCGCGGTTGGCGAGCTTGCGGCCGAGCAGCAGCGTGGTCAGGGACATGCGGGCCTCACAGGGGGAAGAAACTCTCGTCAGAGTCGTCCGGGGGCCAACGCGCTAGCGCCTGCAAAGGTTGGCAGGCAATGGCGGTGCAGTCCCGTCCGCAGGCGACTGTCAGGGTCCCTGCGCTTCCGCCGGGCTGGCCGTCGCCGCCCGTGCTACGGCGGCCCGTACGCCTTGGGCCAAGAAGCGTGCCGCCGCGATGGCGGCAGGCGGCGACGGCGCCCTTACCCCACCAAGGTCCGCAGCTTGGCTGCGATGGCGTCGGGCGTGGTTTCGTGGGTAAAGTTGGCGACGAACTCCCCGCGTGGGTCCATCACGTAGATGATGCTGCTGTGGTCCATCTCGTAATCGCCATCGGCCCTGGGATGCCTGGCGTAATAGACCCGATAGGCCTTCGCAGCCGCAGCCACCTGCTCCGGCGTGCCGCTCAGGCCGAGGATGGGGGCGTTGAAGGCGCGGACATAGTCCTGCACCACGGCTGGCGTGTCGCGCTCGGGGTCCACGGTGATGAACAGGGCGGCGACCTTCGCCCGCTCCGCCGGAGTCAGGCCGTCCAGCGCATTCGCCATGTCCTGCAATGCGGTCGGGCAGGCGTCGGGACAGCGGGTATAGCCGAAGTAGACCAGCATCCAGCGCCCGCGGAAGTCGGTGTCCGTCACCACCTTGCCGTCGCCGTCCTGCAAGCGGAACGGGCCGCCGATGCCGGTACCGCCTCCCGCCTCCCGGCGCGTGCCCATCCATGCCGCAGCACCGGCCAGCCCGGCGGCGAGCACGCCCGCCGGGGCCAGCATCAACAACCTGCGCCGGTCCATCAATGCACATGCCCCGACGGTGCGCTTGCACCGGCGCCCGGCGGTGCGGATGCACCCACCGGCGCCACCCTCACCTGCAAGTCGAGCGGTGGGGCTGATCGGAACCGGAGCTGCATCGGGATCACCTGTCCGGCCACCAGGGGCTGCTTCAAATCCATGAGCATGATGTGGTAGCCGCCGGGCGACAGCGCCACCACCTTGCCCGCCGGCAGCGCCAAGCCACCCTCCACCTCGCGCATCCGCATCACGTTCCCATCCATGCGCATCTCGTGGACTTCCGCCCGCCCGGCGATGGGGCTGCTGACTTCCACCAGCCGGTCGTCACCTGGGCTGATAAGGGTCACGTAGGCGCCGCCCACCCGCTGCTGCGGCGCGGTGGCGCGTGCCCAGGCCTGTTCGGCACGAATGGCGGCGGCCTGACCAGGGTCGGTCTCACTGACCTTGAGGGCATCGGCGCCCGCGGCTTGCCGCCCAGTCCGGGCGATGACGGCGTGCCACCCGACGGTGTAGGCGGCTATGGAAAGCGTTTGAGAAAGGTGGAGCGTCACGGCTATTGGCTCCGCCCGGTCGGCGGCCAGGAGCGGCAGAGGCCCGTTCTGGCCGACGGCGGAGTGTAGGGCGACAGTGCCGTGGTTGCCGTCCACGGCTTCGGTATTTAATGGGCGCAAATCGGGGGCCGTAGCTGCGCTTGGAACCTCTCCAGGTCGGCAATCCCCCAGACGATGGGCAGATACCACGCTAGGCAGGAATATAGGGGCCAACAGGGCGGCAAGCACGAGGCGACCTGGCAGCAGGGCGGCAAGGGTGCCGTCCAGGGCAAGTATGCGGCGGTATATCGGCCGCGCAAGGAAGCTGGTCATAGGGGTCCATCCGGTCAGAGCACGGGAGCGGCCGCCCAGCGAGGTCGGCTGCAAACAGGCGTTCAGACGGGGTAGGCAGGTGGTCCGGTCGGAGGGGTTGCAGCCCTGGCCGGGTGCGGCGGCCCGGTTGCCGGCGGGGGCAGCGCCGCACGGCCGGGCAGCTGTACCGGCACAAGCGGCGGCATGCCGCAGGATGGTGGAAGCACCGCCGGACCGGCCATGAAGCAGGCCGAACACAGGAGGCAGGCATGGTCATGGCCCGGTGCCTTGGACGGGTCCTGGCCCGCCGGAACGTCAGGAACGTCGCTGTGACAGATTGCCACGCCCCCCAGTCCAGCAAAATCCACCGGCGCAGCCTGGGCGCCTGCGATGGGAATGCCTGTCCCGAGCAAGCGTGCCAGCAACACCAACATAGTCAGCATCAAGCGGCACATGCTGGTCCCGGCGGCCTTGGCTGAGGTTTGGGGAACCATGAGGCTAGCATGTTGCCCTGATCTGTACCGGCCCGCAACAAGGATGGTGACGGGCGGTCTTCTTACTACGAGGGTATATCGAACCCCCTACTCCGCCGCCTCAGCCGAAACCGCCGCCGGCCGCCGCGCCCGCAGCCGCCGTATCCGCCGTGCATCCGCGTCCAAGATGCGGAACTCCAGCCCCGAGGAATGGCTGAAAACCTCCCCTCGCGCTGGCACCCGGCCCGCAAGCGTGAATACCAGGCCGCCGATGGTGTCTATGTCGGCCTCCCGCTCCTCGTCCGTTAAGGTGGGACCCAGCCGCGCCTCGAAGTCCTCGATGGGCAGGCGGGCATCCAGGTCCAGGGCGCCGTCCGGACGCTCGATGATCATCGGGCCTTCGACCTCGTCATGTTCGTCGGCGATGTCGCCGACGATTTCCTCCACCAGGTCCTCGATGGTCAGCAGGCCGTCTATGCCGCCGTATTCGTCCACGACAAGGGCCAGGTGCATCCGGGCTTGGCGCATCTGCAGCAGCAGGTCCAGCACCGGGATTTGCGGCGCCACCATGAGCGGCCGGCGCAGCAACGCCTCCAGCTTGAAGGCGTCGGGGCGGCCGACATAGGAAAACACGTCCTTGATGTGGACCATGCCCAGAATGTCGTCGAGCTGCTCGCGATAGACAGGCAGGCGGGAATGGCCCTCACGCCGTATCTGGTCCTGCGCCTGTTCCAGCGTCACGTTCACGGGGATGGCGACGATGTCGGCGCGGGGGATCATCACGTCGTCGGCTGTCATCCCGCGCAGGCGCAGCACGTTGGCGATCAGCGCGCGCTCCTGCCGATCCAGCTCGGGGGCGGTGCCGTCGGTCTGGCTGTCGTCAATGGATTGCTGCACCAACTCGGCAATGCTGTCCCGCACGCTGCCGTCGCGATGGCGGCCGCGCAGGCGCTGGCGGACGCGGTGCAGGATGCTGCGGCTGCTGGGGAGGCTGGCGCTCACCGCTGCCGCCACGGATTGGGGACGCCGATGCCGTGCAGCAGGCGGGCCTCGGCCATTTCCATGCGCCGGGTCTCCCCGGCGCCATGGTGGTCATGGCCGTCCAGGTGCAAGGCGCCATGGACGACCAGATGCGCAAGGTGGTGCGCGGGACGGCGACCAGCTTCGTGAGCCTCACGCCGCACCACGCCCAATGCCAGCACGATGTCGCCGCCGTCGAAGGTAAGCACGTTGGTAGGCTTGTTGCGCCCGCGGTGCCGGGCATTGAGGCGCTTCACCTCGCGGTCAGACGCCAGAACCACGGCGCCTACGCCGCCTGCAGCCCTTGCGGCGCGGGAGGCGACTGCCTCCGCCCCAGGCACAAAACGCCGCCATCTCGCATCCAGCACGATAACAGGTGGCCCCGCCGAAGCGGGGCCGGGTCTAGGGCTAGGTTCCATTGGTGTCCTGATGGTCCGCCGGCGGCTCGCGCCGCGGACGGGGGTTGCTGCGCGGACCGTTCTGCCCGACCTCGGGCACCCCGGCATCTCGTTGCGCCTGCGCCCGCTGCTCATACGCGTTCACGATCGCCGCGACCAGCGGATGCCGCACGACGTCCCGTACGCCGAAGCGGGTGATGCCGATGGTCGGCAGCCCTTCCACGGTGTCCAGCACGTCGCGCAACCCGCTGCGTTGGCCCGGCGGCAGGTCTATCTGGCTGAGGTCGCCGGTAATGACCATGCGCGTCCCCTCGCCCATTCGGGTCAGGAACATCTTCATCTGCACGGGCGTGGTGTTCTGCGCCTCGTCCAGGATCACGAACGCATGGGCCAAGGTGCGCCCGCGCATGAATGCCAGCGGCGCAACCTCGATCTCGCCAGTGCCCATGCGGCGGATCACCTGGTCGCCGGGCATCATGTCGTGCAACGCGTCATATAAGGGCCGCAAGTAGGGGTCCACCTTGTCCTTCAGGTCGCCGGGCAAGAAGCCCAGCCGCTCGCCAGCCTCAACGGCCGGACGCGACAGCACGATGCGGTCCACCCTGCCCGCCTGAAGCATGGCCACCGCCTGCGCCACGGCAAGGTAGGTCTTGCCGGTGCCGGCCGGGCCGATGCCGAACACCATCTCATGGCGCTGCAGCATCTCCATGTAAGTGGTCTGGCCGGGGCTGCGGGGGCCGACGGCGCCGCGGCGAGTCTGTATCGCCGGCAGGTCGGACAGCGGCAGGCGCGGGTCGGGATCGGCGTCCATCATGCGGATCGCCGCGTCTACATCACCGCGGCTGACGCCCTTACCCTGCTCCAAGCGTTTGTACAGCCCAGTCAGCGCCAGCTCGGCCGCATGGACCCGGCTGGGATCGCCGCTGATGGCGACCCGGTTGCCGCGGCTCGACAATCGGACGCCTAGCCCTTGTTCCAGGCGGACCAGGTTGCGGTCATGGTCGCCGAACAACAACGGCAGCAGCGCATTGTCATTGAATTGCAGGGTGACGGCCTTGGGCGCCGCCGGTGCAGCCTGGGAAGCCGCGAGCATGTTCAAGCGGGGATTAGCTCCTGGGTAAGGGTTCCTGACAGAGATGTAGGCGTTCCATGCACAATCACCACCGGCACGACCTGGCCGATCAGCGTGGCCGGAGCCTGTACATGGACTGGCTGAAGAAAAGGTGACCGACCCGACAACTGCCCCGGCCGCCGGCCCGGCCCGGTGAACAGCACCTCCAGCGTTTGGCCCTCGGCCGCCGTGTTGAACGCCGCGGCCTGCTCACGCAACAGGGCCTGCAACGCCTGCAGCCGCGCGTCCTGTATCGCGGCGGGCACCTGGCCCGGCGCTCCGGCTGCCGGCGTGCCAGGCCGGGGCGAGTAGGCGAAGCTGTAGGCCTGCACAAATCCGACCCGGCGGATCAGGTCCAGCGTCGCCTCGGCGTCCGCATCGCTCTCGCCAGGGTGGCCGACGATGAAGTCGGACGCCATCGCCAGGTCCGGCCGGGCATCACGCAAGCGGTCCACCAGGCGCAGGTAGTCGTCGCGGGTGTGCCTGCGGTTCATCGCCTGCAGGATGCGGTCCGAGCCGGACTGCACCGGCAGGTGCAGGAACGGCATCAATTGCGGCACGTCCCGGTGGGCGGAAATCAAGTCGTCCGCCATGTCGCGCGGATGGGATGTCGTGTAGCGCAGGCGGTCCAAACCTGGGATCTCCGCCAGCGCCCGCACTAGCCGGCCGAAGGTCCACGATCCGCCGCCCGGGGCGTCGCCGTGCCAGGCGTTCACGTTCTGGCCGAGCAGGGTGATCTCCCGCGCCCCCATCGCCACCAGCCGCCGCGCCTCGGCCAGCACGGACAGGGCTGGCCGGCTGCTCTCGGCGCCGCGGGTGTAGGGCACGACGCAGAACGAGCAGAACTTGTCGCACCCTTCCTGTACCGTCAGGAACGCGGTGACACCAGGTGGGGTGGTGCTGTCCGGCAGATGGTCGAACTTCGCCTCTGCTGGGAAGTCAGTGTCTATCACGTGCCCGGCGGCGCGGCTGGCGCGGGCCACCATCTCCGGCAGGCGATGATAGGTCTGCGGACCCAGCACGATGTCCACGAACGGCGCCCGGGTCAGGATCTCCTTGCCCTCGGCCTGCGCCACGCAGCCGGCGACGGCCAGGATGGTGCCCTGCCCGGCCTCTGCCCGCGCCGTCTTTATGGCACACAGGCGGCCAAGCTCGGAGAACACCTTCTCCGCCGCACGGTCGCGGATATGGCAGGTGTTCAGGATCACCATGTCGGCGTCATCGGGCGTGGCGGTCGGGGCATAGCCAAGCGGCGCCAAAACATCGGTCATCCGGCCGCTGTCATATACATTCATCTGGCAGCCCCAGGTGATGACATGCAGACGCTTGGTGTTCGAAGCCGCCCGGCCGGTCGTCGTTGTCACGCAGAAATCCCCCTCGCCCGGACCTGACCGGACGCTTGGCGCGGAGCAATGGGCATTCGCCCAGCAGGGGTCAAGCGGTGCAGCGTTTTGGAGTCCCTTTATTCCGGTATTGAGAGTGTGGGGCCGTGGGGGCCTACTGTGTCAAGGAAAAGCGCCCACCTCCTCTCCCTCCGGGAGAGGGTCGGGGTGAGGGGGTCGTGGGGGCAGAGGTCGCCTACGGTGAGCCACGGCCACGCGGCGCCGTTCCTGCCCCGCTCCGCTGCCAAGACCCCCTCACCCCAGCCCTCTCCCGAAGGAGAGAGGGAGAAACAAGCCGCCACTTCACGCAAACGCCGGCTGCTCGGCCACGGCATCCGGCACGGGCGCAACCACCCGCACCGGGCGGTTCTGCCGCAGCGTCGCGGCGCCGTCGGCGACCACCTGCCACACTGCCCGCGTCAGAGCCTTGCGGTCCGGATACGCCGCCGGGTCCATCGGCGCATGCAGCAGCACCGTCGCCCGCAGTCCGCGGTGCTGCGCCAGGCGCCAGAAATGGCTGGCCAGGTCCATGTCGCCGTACCAGGCGAACACCGCACGGCTCGCCCGGCCCATCGGCAGCCCGGCCAACTGGTCGTAAACTACCGAAACCGGCTGGACCAAGGGGCGCGGCGACCCGGCCCGGTCCTCGACGACCGAGAAGAACACCGACCGGAACGGCAGCACCCGGGAACCGTCCGAGCTGGTGCCCTCCGGAAACAGGATCAGGCTGTCGCCGGCGTCTAGGCGCCCCCGCATCGAGTCGCGCTCCTGCCCTGTGTTGCTGGCGCGACGGCTGACGAACACGGTGCGGCCCAGGCGGGCGATGGTGCTGACCAGCGGCCAGGTCCCGACCTCCTGCTTGGCGACGAAGCAGGCTTCCAGGGTGCCGCCCAGGGTCAGGATGTCGAGCCATGACGAGTGGTTGGAGGCAAACACTAGCGGCCGCCCATCCACCCGCCGGGCCGGGGTGCCGATGACACGGACCTGCAGCCCCATCAGGCGGCACAGGCTGGCCCAGTACAGCCGGGCCACCACCACCTTGCCGCGTCCCGGCAGCAGCAGCGTCGCCGCTTGCAGCAGCCCCATCGGCAGCGTCCACAGCAGGATGGAGGCGCCCCGCAGCACGGCGCGGACCGGGCGGCGTCCGGAAAAGCGCGGCGCCTCCGGCGTGGGCGGTACGGTGATCAAGCCGGGTTGGCGCACGCGCCGGAGCGGAAGCTTCATGACGCGGAAATACCAAACGGTGTGTGTCGGAACAACGACGGCGGCGTGACAACCTGGGGACGAACATACGATCCCGTGTAACCCTTGCACCCATCCAGGGGTTATAGGTCTATATGAGCCGCCACCCCGCCCTCCGCCATGCCGCCATAATCGCGGCGGCCCTGCTTGCCGCTTCTAGCGCCAGGGGCTCGGACCCGCAGCCTTATACGGTCGAGCTGGCGGCAACCGGCAACGGCGCGCTGGACCAGGCGCTGCGCGACAGCAGCAACTTGATCAAGCTGCGCGAAAGCGCGCCGGCCGGGCCATTTGCCCTGGTGATGCGGGCGCAGGGCGACGCCGGGCGGCTGATGACGGCGCTGAACAGCTACGGTTATTATGCCGCCAAAGTGTCCATACGGATCGCCGGGCGGGACGTGGCCGACCACGCCCTGCCCGCGGCGCTGGAAGCGGCGTCGGCGTCGGTGCGCGTGGACGTCGGCATCCAGCCCGGCACGGTGTTCCGCCTGCGCCGTGTCACCCTGGACGGCGACGTCCCGCCCGAGGGCCGCGCCGCTCTGAAGCTGGAGGAGGGCGCCCCCGCCATCGCCTCGGACGTCCTGGCCGCCCAGGGCCGGGTGCTGGACGCCCTGCGCAAGAGCGGCCACGCGCTGGCCAAGGTGGACGCCACGGTTGTCATGCTGGACCCGGCGGCGCAGGTGCTGGACGTATCCTACAAGGTGGACGCGGGTCCGCGGGTGAACCTCGGACCCATCGGCATCGGCGGGCTGGACCGGGTGGACCCGGCATTCGTGCGGCGGCGGCTGCTGGTGCATCCGGGCGAGCGGTTCGACCCCGACAAGATCGAGGAAGCGCGGCAGGACCTCGCCGCGCTCGGCGTCTTTGCCACAGTGCGGGCGCGTGCGGCGGAGAGGTTGAACGCCGCCGGGGACCTGCCGCTCGACTACGACGTAACGGAGCGCCAGCGCCACGCCGTCGGCTTCACCGCGGCGTTCTCCACCGACCTGGGCGCCAGCGCCGGCGTCACTTTCCAGCACCGCAACCTGTTCGGCCAGGCGGAGCAGCTCAACCTGGGCGCGGCAGTGACCGAGTTGGGCGGCAGCGCCAGCCGGGGCCAGGGCTACAACGTGACGGCATCCCTGCTGAAGCCGGACGTGTGGGCGCGCAACCAGAACATCCAATTGAACCTGCAGGCGATCAAGGAGAATCTGGACGCCTACAACCGCACGGCGGTGCTGGCCGGGGTGACGCTAAGCCGCAAGTTCACCCAGGGCTGGACGGCGAGCGTCGGGGTGCAGGGGCAGCAATCGCGCATCCAGCAGGAGGGCACGACCCGGGACTATACCCTGGCGCAACTGCCCATCGGCCTGCGCTACGACAGCACGGGGCCGGAGGGGCTGTTCGAGCCGACGCACGGCTTCAAGGCCGCCGCAACCGTCACGCCCACGGCGTCCCTGGCGGGGACCGGCGGCAACTTCACCATCGTGCAGGTGCAGGGGTCCACCTACTTCAACCTGGGCGCGCCCGGCCGCAGTATCTTGGCCCTGCGCGGCCTGCTAGGCACGGTTCAGGGGGCCAGCACCTTCGCCCTGCCGCCGGACCAGCGCTTCTACGCCGGCGGCAGCGGCACGGTGCGAGGCTACAAGTATCAGTCGGTCGGCCCGCAGTTCGCGGACCGGCGGCCCACCGGCGGCACCTCCATCACGGCGGCGACGGTGGAGTTCCGCCAGCGGATCGGAGAAAGCTTTGGTGCAGTGGCGTTCGTGGATGCCGGCCAGGTCAGCACCAGCAGCGCCGGGTTCGGCAGCCTCCGGGCCGGGGCCGGGGTCGGGGCGCGCTATTACACCGCCATCGGCCCGATCCGGGTGGACTTGGCGGTGCCGCTCAACAAGCGGAACGGCGACGATGCGTTCGAGGCTTACATCGGCATAGGGCAGGCATTCTGATGCGCCGGGTTCGGAAGGTCGCGCTGTGGGTGCTGGCGCTGCTCCTTGCGGTGCCGGTGCTGGCGGTTGCGGCGCTGCTGATCGGCCTGAACATTGGGCCGGGCCGGGTGGCGGCGGAGCTGCTCGTCGGACGGCTGACCGGCGGCCAGGTGGTCCTAGCGGGCCTGCACGGGCGCTTCCCGGACCGGCTGCGGCTGGCGCACCTGGAGGTGCGGGATGCCGGGGGCGCCTGGCTGCTGGCGGACGACGTGGCACTAGACTGGTCGCCGCTGGCGCTCGTGCACCGTACGGCGTCCGTGGACCTGCTGACGGCGGCACGGGTGCAGGTGCCGCGTTTGCCTGTCGCCGCGCCCGCGCCTGCCACCCCGGCGCCTGCCAGCAAGCCGTTTACCCTGCCGGTCCATGTTGTGGCCCGGCAGATCAAGGTGGACCGCGTCGAGGTCGGCGCCCCGGTTGCCGGAACCGCCGCCTCGCTGTCCCTGGAGGGCAGCGCGGACGTGCCTTCGCTGCAGTCCGGCAGCGCCAATCTCCGGCTGCAACGGTTGGACGGCGGCGGCGCCTATGCGGCGAAGGCGCGCATTGACCCGGCCAGCATAGGCCTGACGCTCGACATGCAGGAACCGGAGGGCGGGCTGGTGGCGCACCTGGCCTCCCTGCCGGCGCTGGGACCGATCACCCTCAAGGCCGGGCTGGACGGGCCGCGAACGGGCGCCGCGACGACGCTGGCATTGCAGGCGGGTCCGCTGCGGGCTGACGCGCGGGGCACGCTGGACCTGGACGGCCAGGCCGCGGACCTGGACGTGACCGGCAGCGCCCCCGCCATGCAGCCGCGGCCCGACGTGTCCTGGACCGGCATCGCCTTGCAGGCGCACGTCCACGGGCCATTCACCAAGCCCGACGCCAGCGGCACCCTGCGTGTGGACGGCTTGCAGGCCGCAGGCGCCGCGGTGCGCCGGCTGGCGGCCGATGTCGAAGGCAACGCCGGCCGGGTCGGCCTGCACGCGACGGCCGAGGGCGTGCGCCTGCCCGGCAGCGCCCCGGACCTGCTGGCGGCTGCGCCCGTGCTGCTTGACGCCGACGCCCGGCTCGACGATCCCGCGCGGCCCGTGACCTTCACCCTGTCGCATCCGCTGCTGACCGCCAAGGGAGCGGCACAGACCGGGGGCGACCTGTCCGTGGCCGCGGACATCACGGCGCCGGACTTGCAGCCCTTCGCGGCGCTGGGCGGCGTGGACCTGCGCGGGCGCACGGTGGCGCATGTGACGGCGGGCGTCGCCAACGGCACGACGAAGGTGGAGCTGGATGGCACGGTCTCCGTCACCGGCGGCCTGTCGCCGATCCCAGCGCTGGTCGGGGAGGATGCCAAGCTGGGCGTGACGGCTGGCATCGCCGGGTCGGACCTGACGCTGTCCCGGCTGGAGTTCGTCGGCAAGGCCCTCAGCCTATCGGCGCATGGCAGCAGCAAAGCCGGAGTGCTGGACGCGGAGTACAAGGTTGCTCTGGCAGACCTGGCCGTCGTCGCCCCGACCCTGACCGGCGCGGTGCAGGCCGAGGGGCGCGCGTCCGGCAAGCCTGACGCGCTATCCGTCGCGGCCACGGTGACCGGCGAGGTGGGCGCCCCGAATGTGCCGCGCGGGCCTGTCACGCTGCACATAGCGCTGGATGGGCTGCCCGGCTCCCCCAGCGGCCATGCCGATGCGGAGGGACAGTTGCTCGGCGCGCCGCTCGCCCTGGCGCTGGATGCCAGGCGTGACGCCGACGGCGCCCTGCACGCCACCATCGGCCGGCTGGACTGGCGCAGCCTGCATGGCGAGGGCGGGCTGACCTTGCCGGCCGGCGCGTCGCTGCCGCTGGGCCAGGTGCAGCTCCGCATGACGCGGCTGGCGGATTTGGCCCCACTGGCTGGCCAGCCCGTGTCCGGCAGCCTGACCGCTGATCTGCATCTGGACCCCGGGGTGGCCCGGCTGGAGGCCGAGGCGCGCGATGCCGGGCTGCCCGGCAACCGGGTCGGACGCTTGCAGGTGCAGGCGAGGGTCACCGACCCCACCACGCATCCGGCCGTGTCGGCGCAGGTGTCGGCGGAAGGAATCGCAGCGGGGGGCGCAGCAGGCTCCGCCAAGGTCGAGCTATCCGGACCGCAGGAGGCCCTCGCAGTGCGTCTGACGTCAGCATTGCGCGTGTCCGGAACGGACGCCGCGGTGACCGGCGCGGCGGTGGTGAACGTGCCCGGCAAGACGGTAGCGTTGTCGGCGCTGCAAGTCGTGGGCAAGGGCGAAACGCTGCGGCTGCTTGCGCCAGCCAACGTGCGGTTCGGCGACGGCGTGTCGGTGGACCGCTTGCGGATCGGGCTGCGGACAGCGGTGCTCGATGTTGCGGGCCGCGTATCCCCGGCACTGGACCTGACGGCCAGCCTGCGCGCCCCGGCGGACATCGCTGCCGCCTTCGCGCCGGACCTGGCGGCCGACGGATCGGTGCAGGTGGATGCGAAGCTGACGGGCACGCCTGCCCAGCCCGCCGGGACGGTGCGGGTCGAGGCCAAAGCGGTGCGCCTGCGCGCTGGCCCCGGCCGGGCGCTGCCGGCGGCGACGCTCGCGGCGACGGTGGGGTTGGGCAGCGGAGCGGCACGGGTGGACGCGCGGCTGAACGCAGGCAGCGCCGTGCAGCTTTCGGTTACCGGCCAGGCTCCGCTGGGAGCTGGGGCGCTGAACCTGCGGGCGGCTGGCGGATTGGATCTGACGGTGCTGGACCCGGTCCTGGCCGCGGACGGACGGCGGGCGCGGGGACGGGTGCAGCTTGACGCGTCGGTGACGGGCACGGCTGCCGCGCCGCGGATCGCGGGAACGGCGACGCTGGCGGGCGGCGAGATACAAGACTTTGCCCAGGGCGTGCGGATTACCGGCATTTCGGCAAGCCTGCGGGCAGATGGCGACACCCTGCGTATCATCAGCCTGCAGGGCCGCGCCGGGCCGGGCACGGTGGCGGCGAGCGGCACGGTGGGCGTGCTGGCCCCGGGGCTGCCGGTGGACCTGCGAGTCACGCTGCGGAACGCACGCCCGCTGGAATCCGACCTGCTGACGGCGGACCTGGATGCAGACCTGACCCTGCGCGGCCCGGCCACCAGCGGATTGCAGGCGGGCGGCACCGTGCTGGTGCGGGCTGCGGAGATACGCATCCCCGAGCGGCTGCCGGCCACGATCGCGGTGCTGGACGTGCGCCGGCCGGGCCAGCGCCCCCCGGCCCCGGCCGCCCCTGGCGCCGCCATCGGGCTGGACCTGACCGTAAGCGTGCCGCGCGCCGTGTTCGTGCGTGGGCGCGGGGTGGATGCGGAGCTGTCGGGCAACCTGCGCATACGCGGCAGCAGCACGGCGCCGCAGGTGGGCGGCGGGCTGGAGATGCGGCGCGGCACCATCAGCGTTGCCGGCACGACCCTGACCTTCTCGCGCGGCAAGGTCGGCTTCGATGGTACGGGGGTCACGGGCAAGATAGACCCGACGCTGGACTTCGCCGCCGACAGCACCGCCGGGTCGGTCACGGCGACCCTGGGCGTCACCGGCTATGCCAGCAAGCCCGTCATCAAGCTGACCAGCGTGCCGGAGCTGCCGCAGGACGAGGTGCTGGCCTACCTCCTGTTCAAGCGCAGCGCGAAAGAGCTGGGGCCGTTCCAGTTGGCATCCATCGCCGCGGCGGTCGCCGACCTGACGGGGGTGGGCGGCGGTGTCGGCAACCCGCTGGAGAAGGTGCGGAAGGGCCTAGGGCTGGACCGGCTATCGGTCGGAGGCGGCAGCGGCACGGGCTCCAGCAGCAGCACCGCACCCTCGATCGAGGCCGGACGCTATGTCGGCAACGGGGTGTATGTCGGCGCCAAGCAGGGCACGACGGGCGGGCAGACCCAGGCGACGGTGCAGATTGACATCACCAAGGGATTGAAGGCGGAAACCGACGTCGGCTCCGGCCAGGGCGGAAACCAGGTGGGGCTGACGTATCAGTTCGAGTATTAAGCGGGGAAGCCATCCGGGAACGCGATGCGGAGATCCCGACCGCCGTAAACGAGAGGGTCAATGATGACGACGCCCTCATTCAAGTGAAAGACAATCAATACTCTTTTGGCAAGGTTGTAGTCGCGTTAATACTGGCCAGCCTTGCGCCGCACGAGCCGATCACCTTGAATGCAGCGCTGGGAGCCGCGGTGATCCTGGCCGGGATGGCCGTGCTGGACGGGCGTTGGCTGCCTTGAGGACACGGCTGATGACGCGGACCATCCTGCTGGCCCTGGCGGCCCTCCTGCTCGGCGGCCCTGCCATCGCCCAGGCGCCGGAGCAGCCCCCTGCCCCGCGCAGCCAACCCCAGCCCGGCCCCGGCGCCGACCGCAGCACGACGCACAGCCTTGCCTTGCCCGGCCGCATCCTCGACTTCACCGCGACCGTCAGCACCATACGCCTGGCCAACCCGGCGGGCGCAGTGCAGGCCGAAGTCGTGACCACCGCCTTCCAGCTTGCAGGAGCCACGCCGGGCACGCGGCCGGTGACGTTCGCGGTGAACGGCGGCCCCGGCGCATCGTCGGCCTGGCTGAACCTCGGCGCCATCGGCCCCTGGCGCGTGCCGGTCGGCGGCGCCAGCGGCGTCGCCCTGCCCAGCAGCCAACCCGTCGTGGTGGACAACATGGATACCTGGCTGGACTTCACCGACCTGGTGTTCCTGGACCCGCCCGGCACCGGGTTCAGCCGGGTGACCGGCGGGGACGACGTGCGGCGGTCCATGCAGTCGGTGGACGGGGACATCCGGATGCTCGCCTCCGTCGTCCACCGCTGGCTGCAGGCGCAGGGGCGGCTGGCGTCGCCCAAGTTCATCGTTGGCGAAAGCTATGGCGGCTTCCGCGGGCCGAAGCTGGCGCGGGCGCTGCTGGACCAGCAGGGCGTGGGCGTCAGCGGCCTGGTGCTGCTGTCCCCGGTGCTGGACTTCAACGGGCGGGATGCACCCTATGATCCCCTGCGCTGGGTGGCCCGGCTGCCGTCCTTCGCCGCCGCCGCCCGCGGCGCCGTGGGCCGGGCGGAACTGCGGGACGTCGAGGACTACGCCGCCGGGGACTACCTGCTGGACCTGGTGCGCGGAGAGCACGACGCTCCCGCAACGGACCGGCTGAGCCGGCGTGTCGCCGAGCTGACCGGCTTGGACCCGGCGCTGGTCCGCCGCCGCGCCGGGAAGCTAGACCTGGGCGCGTTCCTGCGGGACCGCGACCCTGGCCGGGTCGGCAGCCCCTATGACGCGACGATCACTGCCGCGGACCCGTTCCCGTCCGCCGCCAACGACAACTCGCCGGACCCGCTCCTGGACGGGCTGCGCGGGCCGGTGACGGGGGCGATGCTGGACATCTACCGCAACCGGCTGGAGTGGCAGCCGGAAGGCGCCCCGGCGCGGCAGTATGTTCTGCTGAGCGAGTCGCTCGCCCGCGAATGGGACTACGGCCACGGCAACAGCCGGCCGGAGGCGATGACGGACCTGCGGCAGTACCTGGCGCTGGACCCCACGGTCCGCGTGATGGTGGCGCATGGGCTGACGGACCTGGTGACCCCCTACTTCACCAGCAAGCTGCTGCTGGACCAGGTGCCGGAAACCCAGCCGCCGGGCCGGCTGGAGTTGCGGGCCTATGGCGGCGGCCACATGTTCTACAGCCGGGACGCATCGCGGGCGGCGCTGCACGGGGATGCCGAGGCGCTGGTGGCGGAGGCGGTTGCGCCTGGAAGGGCGGCTCCCGCGCAACTCGTGCCTGCCGCCCGCTGACCGGTTAGGGTGGCCGAGGCGAGACCGCATGACCGCCGCCCTCGTGTCCCCTTCCAAGCGCCTACCGCGATGGACTTGTGGGCCGTTTTTGGAAACACTTTGCTCCCGGCGCACCAAGCTATCCTGCCGAAGTGCCAGGTCGGGCCTGCGGCCATTCGTTAGCAGGACGGCAAGTCACCCGCAGGCGTGCCGCTACAGCCTGCCGGGATCACGCTCGCAGCCGCAGAACAGAGAAATCGGCTGCGGCTGCCTGCTCCGGACTGGCGCCTGCCGACTTTCGGAGACCTGCACACGGATGAAGGGCCAAGCAGGTTTGCGTGGCCTGCGACGGCCGAAGGACATTGGAGGAACGGGACACAAGAGCCCGCTCAGGAGGGCTGGGATGGAGATGCCGGCGGTCTCCTGCTTAGACCCATCCGCAGAAGCAGCGTCGTCGCAGCAGCAGAGTGCGGCGGAGTCCGGACACGAAGCGGCCAGGGCTGACGATGCAAGCACCCGCCCGCAAGCAAAAAAGCTGAAGCGGCTTACGGCGTTGCGGGTCCGGGCCGCCAACTTGGACTTGCGGTCCGGAACCGCCGCACCGCAAGCGCCTCGCAACGGCGGTGCGAACCGGTCAGAGCCTGGGCTGGCTGGGATCACACCCCTTGATGCACCAGCACGCTCACTCCAATCGCCGAACTACCCGGGTTGTGGATCAGGTAGAAGCTCGTGCCGAACGAGGCGCTCGGGTCCGGGCCGAGCTGCCGGATGCCATGATCGAACATGGAAGCTACGTGGTCCGCCGCATCAATCCCCGCCAGCTGCATCGTCCCGCTGAACCGCAGGTCGAGACACGGCGCGTTCGCGGATGGGTCCACAGGGGGCTGGCCCGCTGTGAGGAACGCCATCCGCCCTTCTCCTTGGCCGACGGCGATGCAGTGCAGCAGCGGCTTCACCCGCGAGCCCTCCACGTCGAAGTCGCGGTGAAGGTGATCCCCGGCGTTGCAAAGTGGATCAACGGTCGGCACCGGGATACCTGCGGGCACCGGTGATGCCACATCCAATATCGGCGATACTGGATCAGGAACCGGCGTGGGCACAGGCACCGGGTCGGGCACTTGCGGCGCTACGTCCAGCACCGACGGCACCGGATCAGAAACGGGCACGGGCACGGGCACGGACGCCGGCGGCGCCGCGTCCAGCATCAGCGGCACCGGATCAGAGACGGGCACGGGCACGGGATTTGACGCCGGCGGCGTCACGTCCAGCACCGGCGGCACCGGATCAGAGACGGGCA
>JAABUQ010005510.1_pt1 | contig 20084 bp, 24 predicted proteins | sample 5560001 | NCBI WGS metagenome assembly JAABUQ01 (sample SAMN10711888, study PRJNA513371) | rock metagenome | isolation source: Antarctica rocks | place: Antarctica: Victoria Land, Finger Mt nord | collected 2015-12-18
CTCAGGAGAGTCCAAGTGGAGCCGGGGGCCGCGCGCGCGCGCAGAGCGCATGGCGCAGGAGCTGATCGAGGGCGAGGCCGCCGAGAAGGCCAAGCGCGAGAAGCGCAGCGAGAAGAAGAAGGCCAAGAAGAAGAAGAAGAAGGGCGCGGCGGCCGAGCCGGCGGCGCCGGCCGCGGCGCTGCCGCCGAGCGACGACGAGGACGCCGACGAGGACGGCGACGCCCAGGAGCCGAGCGCGCCGGCGCCGAGCGACTCTGTGGGTGCGCCGCCCCTGGCCGGCCGCTGCGGGAGCCTTGGCCCTGATTCGACCGCCCCGGCAGGCGGCACCCGTGCGGCATGCATGAGAGAACCTGGGCGCAACACGGTTGAGCAGCGCAGCGCGGTGCGCTCGCCTGCTTGCCTGCTTGCGCGCGTCTCACTTCACATGGCGGTGCAGACCTCCCAGGTGGGTCCCCAGCGCCGGCAGCACAGAACCCTAGCAAAACATGTTCAGCAGGCCTGCTAGGGCGGCCTGGCCGCGCACCAGGCGACAGCCGCCGGTGGGCGGGGGGCTGCGGAAGGTGACCAGGTGCCTGGGTGTGTCGCCATGGACCCTGCATACGTGGCAGCCTCTGCGGTGCATGGCCCTGATGGAGCCCGACCCGCCGTGCTGCAGACACGGCGCGCGACACTGCGCCGGCGCCGGCGCCAGCGCAACCGGTGCCGCGGCAAGGAGGGCTCGTCGTGCCATCCCCGGAGTTGACACACGCCGCACTGTCCGCGTACTATGCGGCGATAGGGGCGCCCCCGCCGGCGCCCCTGCCGGCGCCCTCGCCGGCGCCGCCGCCGGCGCCCGCAGCGGCGGCCCCGCCGGCGCCCGCAGCAGCGCCGGCTGCCGTGGCAGGCCAGCGCCGCAATGCCGTCCTGGAGGCGCTCCGGCGGCCGCTCGCTGGCAGCGCTGGCGCGCCAGGCGCGGCCCTGTGCGCGTGTGCTGGCGCGCACCATGCATGCGACCCCTGACACCTGGCAGGGGCAGCAGAGCAGTGCGCTCGGCCCAGATCGAATCTAGTGGTCATGCGCTCATGGTGTGTCGTGTGTGCATGCCTCCATGGTAGAGGACAATGTATGGATCGCCAGGGCACATGCCAGTCTTGTTTAAGCACCATGGATCTTGACAGGACGCACGCGGGGGCCGCTCGCAGGGCCGGCTGGCAGCGCAGCAGCAGGCGGTGCGGCCGCGGCTGGAGGCCCGCCTGCAGCTGCGCCAGGTGCGCTCTGAGAGCTGCCTGCTGCTTCAGCCATTCTGCAGAAAAGGGCATTGATGCAGATGTGTTCCGTTGTGAGGTAGCCAGCAACGCGGTGCTAGGAAGCACCATTCTGGCGCGGGGCGTAATCTGGCGCAGGCGTAGCGTGCATGCGCTATGCGGAGTAGCTCGTGTTGAGCACACACTCCGCGCTTCCTTAAGCATGCCTGGTCCAATCGCCCCACTCGCTCCCCATGGCCGCTGCGCTGAGGGCGATGGGGGCCCCGAATCGCAGTGGACGCGGCCGCCGCGGCGGGTGCGGGCGCGGCGGGGCCGTCCGGCAGCGCTGCGCCCAGCGCCGGCGCGGCGCCGCCTGCAGGGCAGCCGCACCTGGAGGTGCGCCCCTGCGCTTGCCATGCAGGCGCCTGCACAGGCGCCTGCACGCGCGCGCCGCAAGCCGGTGAGTCAGCTTTGCGGGAGTGGGCGCTGCCGGGGCTGCTGGCGCCCGGGCGGGGCCTGTGCACGGCGCTGCCAGGCATTGGGGCGAAAGCGAGGTGCAGCGCTGCCGCGGTTCACCGCAGGCCGACCCGGAGAGGCGGCCTGCCAGGGTGGGTTCTAACAGCGTCTGTCCTCAGGTCCGCACGCGCGGCGCACGGCGCCCGGCACGGGCGCGGCGGCCGCTGCGCGCCGTAACGCTGCTCTTGGGCAGGAAATCTGTCTGGGCGAGGTATAGGGTTAGGGCATATCTAGGGCGGATTAAAGCCGCGTGGCCGCGCGCGCGCAGGTGTGGCTGGACCTGGACCGGGCCATGCGCGGGCGCGACCTGGGCCGCCTGCAGGCGGCCATCCGCAAGGGCGTGGCATGCATCGTGACGAGCGTGCAGGACCCGGCCGGCCTGCCCGCCGGCATCAGCGCGGCGCGCCCCCCCTCTGCCCCCACTCCCTCTCCCCGACAGGCCCGAACGATCCACTCGCACGCCAACCCCGCAGCCGAGCAGAGGCGCGCTGCGGGCGCACGCACCTGTCCGCGCTCGAGGGCCTCTGGAATCTGGGATCTGGCGCGGCGCGGTAGTTGCAGACGCCTGTGTATGCACCCTCCCCTCGCGAAGCCGGTGGGAGCTTGTGGCAGAGTCGGACCTGCAGCCCTGAGCCATGCTGCAGCCCTGAGCCATGCTGTGCGAGTGCTATATCTGTGCTGTGTGTGTGTGCGCTGCCCAGCCGCCGCGATATGCGTCATGCATCCATGTGCTAGATTGTGGTGTAGAGGGTCGTTGACATTGTGCATATAGTGAAGTGGCGAAGAGACCTGCGCACTGTGCACATTCATTGGCTGCTTGCTGCACCGGCTGCTTGCTGCGCGCACAGGGGCCCTGCGCAGGCCTTGCTTCCCTGTAAGTGCGGCGCGCGCCGTGCGGCCGCCTCCTCTGCCGCCACAAAGCGCCTGACGCGCGTGTGCTGCGGCAGCTGCGCGAGAAGGTCCGCCTGGCGCAAGTCCTGCTGAAGATGAACCAGGATGGGGCCTCGACGGCCGGGCAGCCCGCGGCCCCCGTGGTGCGCTCGCTGCGCGGCGGGCCCAGGAACCCGTTGCAATGCCTTGCTGGCACAGCACAAACGACTCTGCACTCAACCAGCTGGGGAGCGCTGTCAGGCGGTGCCCCTGCCGCACCTGGTGGCGCATGCTCACCCGCGCTCGTCACACGTGCGGGGTAGCGCGCGGGGAGCTGCCTCCATGGTGTGCGCATAATGGTGATATCTATCGATGGTTCAGCGTGCTGTCATCTGGCTGTCATCTGAGGCACGTACGCATGTGCTTAGGACTCAACAGAGGTCAGAGCGCCGCCTGTGGGGACCCCCCGGTTATGCGAGCGGTGCTCATTTAGCAGTGTCCTTGCTCAGGCTGCCTTGGCTGGCTGGCGTGCAGGCTCCGGGGCTGCGCCCAGCTCCGCCGGGCCAGGCGCGCGCGCCGCCGTCGCCGCCGCAGGCGGCCCGCCCCGGCGCAGCGGCTGCCAACGGCAGCTATGCGCCTAACGTCATGGCGACGCTGTTTGCCGCGCACGCAAACGCAGTCGGCGCCGCGCCGCAAGTGCCGGCGGTGGGCGGCGCGGCGCAGGGGCAGCTCCGCGCAGGTGAGCAGCGCTCTTGCCGCGTCATCTCATGCAGCCCCCAGCGCTGCCCCTGACCCTAAACCTAACCTCATGCCATGCTGTGCCCGGCGGTGCAGCACGACGCTGTGTGCCCCCACCACCATGACTTGTCCTCTTCCCAAGCCGAGCCGTCACATAGATCGGGAGGGGCAGGAATGCACTGTCACACTGCTTACCCTGGCAGCGCCCGCCCTGCAGCTCCCGTGGCGCCCGCAGTGCGCAGCAGGGCGTTGCCGCGACAGCACCTGAGGCTGCCTGCGCAGCGGTGTGGCATTACGCTACACACACGTCCCTCCTGTGCCAAGCGCGCAAGGGGTTCGTCTCAAACAGCTGCGTGGCGTGCGAGTGATGTCCTAGCTGTGGCGGCGGCAGGCGGGCAGCATATTCCGGGGCGCGGCGGTGGCCGTGGCGGGTTTCCGCTGCAGCCGCAGCCGCAGCCGCCGCTGCAGCCGCAACCGCAGCCGCGCGGCGGGCGCGGCGGGGCTCTGCCGCAGCCGCAGCCGCCACAGCAGCCGCGCGGCGGCCGCGGCGGCCGCGGCGCCCCTCCCCCAGGCCGCCCCGCGCCGCCGCCGCTGTTCGCCTTTGCGGCGCCCGCGGCGCAGCAGCGCATGCCGCCGGCGCCGGTGCCGGCGCCGCCGCCAACCCGGGCGGACCATGCTGCTCAGCGGGTGCGCTGCTGGCTGCTCCCTCCTGGTTGCTCCCAGGCTTTTGCGTACCCGGGGCCCGTCTGCTTTCCTGCTGCCTGAAGGGCAAGACTGCGCGGAGGAGACGGTGCTTCTCCCGGACTTGTCATTGTGCAGGCCTGCTCAACAGCCTTAGCACAGCCAGCGAACCAGTGCAGCGACCGCGCCAGTGCGCGACAGAGACCGCGCTGCCATGCGCTGGGCTGGGCTTCTGGCACTGCGCGGCCTGCAACTTACGCGTCATCGCCCGCAGGCGCAGCCGCCGCCGAGGCCGAACGTGCAGGCGCGCGCGCACGCGCGCGCGGCCGCGTTCGCCGCCGCCGCCGGCTGGCACGGCGGCGACGACGAGGGCGAGGACTGCTGCGTGTGCATGGAGCGCGCGGTGGCGACGAAGTTCGAGCCGTGCGGGCACCACGTGACCTGCGCCGTCTGCGCGCCGACCGTCAGGACGAAGGGCAGCGGCTGCCCCATCTGCCGCGCGGACATCGAGCGCATCAGCGCCTGGGCGCCGCCCTGATGAGCGCCGCCCCTACCGTGCGGTGCTCTGCCGGCAGCGTCGCGGCCTGTCTGCCGCGCCACGGGTTGCTGGGCTGCCGTGCTGTCAGGCAGCGCAGGCAGCCTGCGGCGCTGTGCGGCGGCTGCGGCGCTGCGGGCTCGAGGTGCGGGCGTGAGGTGCTGCCTACGTTCGTCAGACCAGTGCAGCTTTGGGCTGTTGGCTCTTGACACTATGTTGATGCGTGCCCGGCTGGCTCGTACGTTGTCCTGCCAAAGTCCCAGCATTCACCTTGGGCGCTAGTGCGCGTCCGTGCCTGCTGGGAGCCATCAAGGTGGAGACTTGTGGGGCAGGGCCGCCGCAGACTGGGTAGGTAGAGACTTTGGTGGAAACCTGTGCAAGGCACCAGTAGCGCAGGTAGGCACTAGCACTGGAGGTGTTTGTCGGCACGGTACGTCAGTATCCAGTCTGTCTGGCTTGCATGCATGCGGCCTGTGGCTGCTACCAAAGCATCTGCTGGCGAGAGGCACCTTGAGGTGCTATAAACGGCAGGTATGTTACATGCCTGATACATGCCAGTCCTGCAGTATCCTGGGTAGTTTGCGGCAGGTGCGGTTGTCACGGCAGGTGCGACTGATACGAGGTCTATCACCGGAGGAAGCGTCGTGTGTGGGAAGTAAGCGCATGCCCTCTCATCATGGGCCTCAGCCACCGGTGATAGACCGCATGCCAAGTCAGCTAGGCATACTGGCTGATGGTACACGGCCCAGCCAGCACAGAAGGTTGGGAGTCCAACGCACCGTATACATACGGAAGACACTTCTGACGGAAGTCTTGAGGCAAAAGAGTGCACTCGCCAGGGCTCTACAGCTCACCCGCTAGCTCCAGCTTGTACCAGCTTTCCTCCACAGCGGTCAGGCGCCGGCTGCCAGCAGAGAAAAGAAGCGCAGTGCAATGGCAAAGGGGCTGCGCTCGAACAATCAGAAAGCACTCAGACACGCACGCAGGTGAGCAGCACGCCGGTCTGCAGCTTATCACTGTGCACATGGTGTGTTGCAAGGGGTCGAGCCGCCCCTTGCGGCGGCCGGCACAGCAGTAGTACAGTTGCCCCAAGAGCTGAGCAGGCTGTGACCTGCACAGGGCTATCGTCAAAGCCACAGAGCCGTTTCAGGCTGGTGAGGAGGCACGCTTTGCCAAGATGGCGCAGACGCTGGCTCAGGCGGACGAGCGCAGGAAGCAGGTGTGGCTGCTCGTTCTCAGACATGCCTGCTCTGCGTGTTCCTTGGCGCTTGTCAAGGGTACGTGGCGTGGTAAGGCGAGGAGCTTGAGGAGTGGCGGTGCGCTCCGCAGGCCGCGGCTGAGCGGCCGGTCGACATGGCCACGGACGTTGCGGAGGAGCGGGGGCGCTCGGGGCGCCTCGGCGCTGACGGGGCCTCTGGCTTGGGGACAAGTGAGCCTCCGTCTCAGGCTGGCGCGGCGGAGAAGATGGAGGTGGACGCGCGGGCGGACGCCAGGTGCCTCACACTTGGCAGGGTGCTTTGGTCGCTGGCTCTGTGCGTGCCGTGCGTGCTGTGGCACTCGCTACGCTCTGTGGCTCTACTTGAAGATGCGTATCAAGTACCTTGCAGCGCCCCGCAGCTCGGTGACGAGTGAGGTGTGGGTCTGTGACCTCTGTGCCCAGACAGCCTGCAATTTACGCCGGGGCCTGGTCCGGCAGGAAGCATGCGCGGCTGGCAGCGCGGAAGGGCAAGGGCTTCAAGGTCAAGGCGGCCAAGAAGGTCCGCTCGGTGCTGAACGAGGAGTTCCACAAGCGGAGGACCAAGGGCACCCGGCGCGGCGCGTTCAAGCGAGACATCCTTGGCGCTGCTGAGGGCTAAGAGTTGAAGCAAGCCCTGGATTGTGCGCTGAGAGCCTCTGCCTGTGCGTGCGAGCAGCTGCTACGTGGTCTGATGTGAAAGGAGACAGGAGCTGCATATTTGTGACGCACCTGAGGCGGTGCTGTTCAGTCATATTGAGTCTTTGTATCCCTGCGCTTTCTGTGTGCTCGCATGCATCCCTATCTCGGCATCTTGTTGGGCTCCAGGGCGCATTTTACATCCGGAACAGTACAGCACATGACTTGTCCGCACACGCATGCCTTGGTGCAGTCCGTTGATAAACTTTCAGACCCACAGCTGTTGCCAGCTCCACTTAGAACCCCCGCTCATAGACATAGCAAAGTCTAAGCCATGCATAGCTTGATATCAGTGCAAAATTTCTTGAACTAGTTGCTAAGCTGTCTCTGCCAAAATCAAGAGTCTGCAATATGCAGGTGAGACATCATCAAGCTCAGCTGGTGACAAGGCGCTAGATACCTATCTCGCTTAGATGATATGACAAGCCCCTCGTGGCAGTAGCCCACCCCCTTGGTATGCATGGGGAGCAGCTCCTGGTAGACATGCCAGTGCACGCGACTACTCCGCGCGTGACGCCCTGTGCCGTCCCAGAAAGTGGGCCAGGCGTTGAGCGCCTTGTTGCTTTGTGCACCATGCTGCCACCGTGTGCCGCCGAATGACAGCGCGCCTGCATGGACTTGTGACGGACGTTGGCCGCATGCATGGTGGGCTTCACTCCCAAGGGCTCACCTCAGGCCGCGGCATGCGGCCCAGCCTCCGAGCCAGGCGCTGCATCAGCCTCGGCCGCCGGGCCGGGCGCGGCCCCGCCGAGCGCCTCGGCGCGCTCGGCTGCGGCCGCCGCCGCGGGCGCCGCAGTTGGCTCGGCGGCCTGCGCAGGGTCTGCAGCGGTGCCCTCCGGCACGGGCGGGCCGCTGCTCGGCAGCGTGGGGTCTTTCGCGGGCTCCTCCGCAGGCCCGCCAGCCGGCACGGCTGAGTCGGCAGGGCCGCCCCCGGGCGCAGCATCCCCGTCCGCGGCCGCCGCTGCCGCATCGGCCGCCGCAGGCGGCGCGGCGGGCTCTGCGGCTGCCGCCGCCGCGTCGACCGCCGCGGGCGGCGCGGCGGGCTCCGCAGCCGCCGCGCCGCTGCCGTCCTCGGCAGCGGCAGCGGCGTCGGCGGGCTCCGCCTTGGACGCGGCATTGGCGGTGCCGTCGTCTGCCTCTGCAGCACCTGCCTCGCCTGCATATACAGTGCAGAATTCAGAGCATTTTGCACCATGCAGGCCAGGTCGCAGCCTAAGGCTTGGCACAAACAAGTCAGCACCGCTGCCTGCAAGCCTACAGAAAAAACACCAGCTTGGTGTTGGCGGCATATAAAGCCAGATGCGCACCAGCTGCAGCCGTCGCCTCCCCCTGCTCCTGGCAGTATGCCAGCGCAATCGCCTTGATCACCGGCTTGCGCGCGCTCACATCCACACCAAACTCCTTCTCTGCGCACGCAAGACACACGCGCACTGTGCGCTCCACGCCATACGGGCAGCACTTTTGGGTTGACCTGCAGTGACGAGGCAGCCACTGCAGCCGGTCTACCAGCAGGATCTGCCCCTGGCTCTCAGCAGCAGGTCAGCAGGTCACAGCGAGGCCGCCAGCAGCATGAGCATGCAGCACTTGATGCGCAATCTGCGCACCCAGCTGCGCCATGAGCATAGCTATGTTGAAGTTCTGCACGTCCACGCCGGACAGGATGCGCCGCACGGCCGCCTGACCGCCCAGTGGACAGCATGTTCAGGCCACTGTGTCAGCAAGGGAGGGGCCATCATGTGAGCCCTAATGTTATAGATTTTTGACACAGAAGAGTTAGAACGCAGAGGCATGCCAGCCACACGAGCTGAGATGCTGAGGGACACGTCGAAGCTTGACAGGCAAGCGCTGTGCTGGGAACCTCGCCCTCCGCTGACACTGACACTACAGCAGTTGTGCAGCACACAGACCGCGTGTGCAATGGTATCAGCTGCTGGTCGCAGCCGCCGCGCCTTCAGCATGTCGTCAAGCAGCTCCGCGGCGGCGTGCAGGGATGCCAGATCTTCCTCGCCATTGTCCGGCTTGGCCGTCTTTGCCTTCTTTGCAGCCTGGCACACATCGGAGCTGTTCTGCGTACCACCGCGCTGCTCTTTCCCTGCTGGTACTTCCTAGACAGGGGACGGCAAGCATACCGCAGACACTCGTGCACAGCGCCCTGTTATCAAGCACAGCAGGCAAGATGCGCCATCCCACCACCCAAGCAGGCGTGCCAGCCCCTTGCGTTCGCAGCGCACCGCTGCCTTCGGCTTCGCGGCGGGCGCCTTGCGCTTGCTGGTCTTTGGCGCGGCCGCCTCAGGCCCCTCCTCCTCCTCGTCCTCGTCCTCCTCGTCCTCCTCCTCCTCCGCCTCCGCCTTTGTCCTTGCCTGGCGCAGCAGTGCCTGCTGTGTTGCAAGGCGTACGCCATAGCAGGGGGTAACACCCACCGCAATGACCAGCTTCTACAAGTGTGCAGGCGGGTTTTTCCAGGGTGTATCCGCCCTTGTATGTGTTCAAACACAGACAAGCCTGGGCGGCAAGGGCAGCATGTGCTGCTGGTGCACCCAGAAGCGTGAACGGAGCAACTACGAGTGTGCGCAGGCAATCGTGATGGAGTGCCGCTCTGGCTGGACGCACCGGCACCTTCCTGACGGCTGCACGCTTCTTGGCAGAGCTGCCCTCTGCCTTGCCTGCCGCCTTGCTACCTTTCTTCTTTGCCTCCTGTGCAGTGCATGCACTGGCTCAGTGAACTGAACGTAGGGCGGCCAGTCAGAAGCTCAAGCTTGGCACGAGCCGGCATGCGCTGTGGGGTACCCCATACAATGAACATCACACCTGGTCTATTCTAAACATGTCACTCACACTGTCGTACGTGTGGTGGGCATCAGAGTGGCCCCGCGCACCGTGGCTGCCACGTCACGGCTCGACAGCTGCTTTGGCTTCTCCAGGAACTCCACCAGCGCGCGCACTTTGGCCGCCTGCCAGCAGCGTCGCGGATCTATGTCTGCTGGGTGAGCAGAAACCGAGAGCTACAAGCGGCGTCTAGGTCTAGGGCAGCTGCAGGCAACGGGTCAGCTGTCATCTCCGCTGTGTCAGACTTTGTAAGAAGCTCATATAGGGCAAGGCTGGCAGTAGGCTGCTTGCTGCTGACCACAAGCATTCCAAAGTGTCGGCTGCATGTGCATTCTGCAAATGAATGGCCGTCAGTGGATGCAGCTGCTCGTCCAGAGGCACACATACATGACCAGTTCAACAGGTACAGAGGGCAGGCGGGGTGACACAGCTCTGCACCTTGTCGCCCGAGCCGCGCGGCAGGTCCACCAGGTCCATCGCGCGGTGCACGTCCGGCAGCTTCCACTTGCCCAGCCGCTCCTCGATCCTGCCCAGCTCCTCCTGCCCCCACGCGCGCGCCTCCGCGTGAGCGGCTGCTGCGCTGCGTTGGCGGCGCCGCCGCCTGCTTCAGATCCGAGCTGCGGCAAAGGCCTGTAACGCGCCGCAGGTGCGGCCTGGGCTGAGCAGCCCTAGCGGCAGACGTAGGCAGCCTACATCTTCGAGCCAGCCAGCTGCCAGCGCGGTTGCTCAGGCAAGGGGTGGGCCACAGGCAGGCACCTTGCTGTCACCCGCAAACGTCCAGCCGGAGAAGGCGCGGGTGTCCTTCTTGCGCGAGCTCGCGGTGCCGCGCCGCTTGTACAGCACCAGGTGCAGCTGCTCCAGGAACTCGTCGCTGCCGGGGATCTTGGTCAGGCGGTGCGCGACTGCGTGCAGGGTGCAGCCACTGAGCGCCGTGAGCACACTGATGAAGCGCGCAACCTGAGCAACTTGCACAAAGAGCACACTAACCAGGAAAGGTATAATGTTGAACGCAGCAACAGTAGCAGAGCGCGGGCATACCGTTTGGGATGTCTCCAAGCTTGATGCCCATGCCCTGCGCTTCAATGCACGACGTGATTGCCACAGGAGGAAGCGTTCCGTGGTTGGAATGCAAGACCTCCAGAGCGCAACGCTTAGAAGACGTCTTCCACAGCAGACAAACAGCCCCGTATACGCGCGCAAAGCGCGACTTAGCTGCATATAGATAGCAACAGGATGGCATACACCTGTTAAGGCCGCGTGCCAGAGAGAAGCTCACCTCCTTGGCAGCTGGAGTGCCGGCAACCTTCTTGCCAGACTCGTTGTTGGCGACGGGGTCAAAAAAGTCGACTGTCTTGCGCTTGCGCGCTCCGCGCGCTGCGGTCCCGTCCTCGCCATCAGCTGCGCCGAGGGTGGCTGCCGCCGCTGGCGTGTTGGACGCCATCCTGAGCACGCGCTGTGCTGCTCACGATGAGGCTTGCACTGACTGACTGGCCTCATCTTGCCCGTGCCTCAGGCTGAGGCCCTCAGCCCCCAACGGCTCTAAAACCCTTGCCCCGTCTCGACAGACGTCTACAATCACTGCACTCCAGTGCACGGCAGGCTGACTACACGGCCTGCTTTCTCTTGTTCTATCACAACAGCCTGTCTTTGGGGAACCTCTGGCCGAGGAGCGCCCTGCTGCAGCCTTATTCCTGTACGTACTGGCTGGGTGAAGGCACTGCTGGACACGGTGGGGGCAAGCGATGGGGCGCGACGCGGAGGATGGCAAGGCCGTCGTGAAGCACAAGCACAAGGAGGGGAAGAAGGAGGGCAACCGGAGCGACCGGCGCAAGGCCGCGGCAGTGGACAACACTTTCCGGCGCACCTGGGACAAGGATGAGTTTGAGGAGAAGGCTGCCGACCGCGAGAAGGCGAGCCTTGCTGCAGTCTGCAGGAGGCGCCGCTGTATGGGCAGGCCAGCAAAGGCTGCTGAGTGGTGACTTCCACCAGCAACTGAGTGGTGTGCGCGAGCGCGCAGGTCGCCAAGGCCGAAGAGGAGAGCGCGCCTGCGACGGCTGCCGCCAGCGCGTCCGGCACCTCCAGCAGGGCGTGCAGGTGCAGGCGCACGAGCGCCGCGGCGCCCGCCAGGCGCGGCCAGGCGCCCGGCGGCAGGCCGCCCGTCTCGTGCCCGCGGAACGTCAGCGAGGTCAGCGCCGGCGGCGCCGCCGCGGCCGCCCACAGCCCGTGCATCGCCCCTGCGGTCAGGGCCGCGCTCAGCACACCGCCCCAAGCGACAAAAAGCGTGGCCGCACGGTAACAGGTCGGCGCTACCGCGCCTGGCCACGTGAGGATACCTGGCAGGCAGACCGACAGTTCGCTGCCAATCAAACCCCAAGCGCCGTCCGCACAGTGCAGCCCCGACAGGCGCGAGCGCGGATGCGCGGCAGGCCGCCTGCCCGACGCTCTGTGCCGCCAGGGTGGCGGACGAGGGCCACGGCGCGTCGGCATTCGAGCCCCGGCGCCGCACCGACGGCGAAGCACTGCACGCCGACGAGCTCGAGCGCGACCAGCGCGGGCAGGTGAAAGGCGCCGCCCAGCACGGCCGACGGCTCGCGCGGCCGCAGCGCCAGCGCGCTCAGCCGCGCCAGCGCCGAGAGCGCGGGCGCCAGCGCCCAGCTGCGCGCGCCGTGGGAGCCTCAGGCGCCCCGGGCGTGGCAACTGGCGGGCTCCTTCATGCGCTTCAGCAGGCTCTGTGCCTGTGATAAGTAATGCTACTCTGCCTTCACCATTCCTGCCCCGTATACAAGTCAAGCAGCTGCCTAGCTGCAGTGGACGCAAGCGCTGCCGAACTGGCGTGCAGGCTCGGAGGTGGGGGGGTGCGCACGGGCCAGGCGTGACAAAGCTTAGGTCCAGGTCCTCCAGCGACGTCAGCACGGCCAGCTCGCCAAAGTCCGGCGCGTGCGCGCCCGGCGCCCGCGCGGGGGCGTAGGTCTCCACGCGCAGCGCTGCGAGCTGGCCGCAGTGCCGGCCCAGCGCCGCTATCACGTCCGGGCCCACCTGCGCGCGGTCCGCAGCGTCGGGCGCCGGCCTCGCGAGCCTGCGCTGCAGCCCGACGCTTCGCCCGCCGGCCAGCGGCAGCGTCTGCCTGCGACGCTCGCGGGGCGTCTCCTTCATGCCTGCGCCGGCCTGAGAGGGCGTCAGAGCATCCTCCTTGCCACGTTCAGAAGCGCGCCCCGGCTTGGGCTGGCACTACCCTACCCCAGACCTACCTCAACACCCACCCCCATCTTGACACACTGGCTCACCTTGCAGCCCTGGGTCCCCCGGCACCTAATTCGGGCGACCAGAGGCCGACACCCGCGCCGCGTCTGAGGCGGGGCACAACCCTGCAGGGCCGGCCTTGCAGGCTGGCCCCGGCCCGGGGGAGGCGCGCGCGCGCGCGCCTCGCAGCGCCGGCCCAGGTGCAGCCGCCGCAGCGCCGCCAGGCCGGGCACGTGCGGCAGCGCCAGGCGCGGCCGCTCCAGCGCGAGCGCGGCCAGCGCGGGGCAGCGCGCTGGGCGGCCGGCGGCCACCGCGCCGCACGCCAGGCTCGCGCAGCGCAGGCTGTCGGACACCAGGTCCAGCTCCGCAACCTCGGCCACCTGGCACGATGTAGGGTTAGGATTAGGTAACCTCCTGACCTTATGTCCAGCTCTGCCGCCTCAGCTCTGCTACTGGCCGCGCGCCGCGCGCGCGTCACCGCCCTGCGCACACGCCAGAGGCCGCCGCGCCAGCCGTGCGCCAGAAACGCAGCCGCGCACGCGCCAGGCGGCGCGCGCGGTCCGCTGCGTTGCCGACCCGGCCTCCTCTCCAGGCACCGTGCAGCTCGCAGTGCGCGCCCTCGCAGAGGGATTGAAGGAGAATTGAAATTTAGCATGCGCGCCTGCAGCGACAGGCGGGTCAGGTGCGCGGCGAGCGCGGCCAGCGGCCCGCGCGCGGCGCCGCCCTGCTGGTGCAGCTCCACGGCGTGCGCAAGCTCCAGGTCGGCCAGCCGGCCGAGCGCCGCCCAGCTGGCGCCCAGGCGCACGCGCGCGTCCGTCTGCGCAAACCGCACGCACAGCCGCTCCAGGCCTGCGACGCCATCCAGCCCCAGTCCATCACGTCAGCCAAGGGAGGTGTGGGGCCAATACCCTACCATCAGTGTAGAATATCAATCCAGTTAACCGACAAAGAGTTCCATAAAAAATATCAGGTGAAAAGGCCCTGTTTCAGCGAACCGCCATTGCAGGCATGCAGCCGGCCGGGTCAGGCAGCGGACGCCTCTCATGTCCTCTTACGAGCAACCCTCGCGCGCAGGCAGCCAAAGCCGGCACAGCCCCGGCGCAGGGCGCGCGCCTGTGAGCGCGGCAAACTCGTCGAGCGCGGCGGGCGCCTCCGAGGGCGCGACCGTGTATGCCGTTTCCAGCGAGCGCAGCGCGGGCAGCCGCGCCAGCCCCACGATGGTGCCTGCGGTCACCGCAAAGCGGCCCTGCGGCGCGCGGTCCGCCGGTGGGACGGGGTGGTGCACCGCGGTGTTGTTGAGCTGACACGCGCTGCTCGCCCTGTGCATGTGCGAGGCGCTAGCCAAAGCCAGGGCGTCGAATCGGCCTGGCATCCCTGCGCTGACGGCACACACAGGCAGCAAGAGTGACGAGTGATGTGCTGCCAGTGGGTGCCTGCTCCCACCCCGCGTCTCCACACGCATGCATACCCATCCCTCCGCGCACATACTGGCGGTCCTGGGCACGCCAGGGCGGCTCACAGCCCAGCTCCCGGGCGGTGAGGCGGCCGCGGGCACGGCGCAGCCCGGCCGCGAGGTCTACACCCCAACAGGCGTGCCGCAGGCGGGCGCGGCGCGGCGCCCGGGGCCACGCCTGGGGCTCCTGCTCCTGGCGCAGCGTGGCTGCCGGGTCTACACCCCTTCAGGCAGCCGCGGGCGGGCGCAGTGCGGCTACACCCCGTCAGGCATGCTGAAGGCGTGCGGCGGCGTGCGGCGACCAGGGGGCGCCGCGCCTGCGGCTCCAGCTCCAGGCGGAAGAGGCGCGCGTAGGCGGCCAGCGCGGGCGCGACATCCAGGCGCAGCGTCGGCAGCGAGGGCGCGCGCCGGCCCACCACGGTCAGCTCCTGCGCAGCCCGCCGCAGCCGCCTGCTCTTTGCTCTGTGTGATGCTCGAGACGCGGGTCCGGGTCAGCGTGTTGCGTCGGCAGCGAGGCTGCCCGCCAGCCCGCCATGGTCAGCTCCTGCTGACAGGCGGCAGCCATGCCTCTCGCGACATGTGCTGCCCCGACACAGACAGCGCGTCTGCCTAAGCACCGGCAGGATGCCGTTATGAACGGCTGCCCACCCCTGTCCTGTGCAATACGCACGGCCACCGCGAGCACAGGGAGGCCCTGCGGGAGGGGGGTGGGAGGGGGGGACCACACCCGCAAGCAGCCGCCAGCGGAGCTCCCGTGGCGCTCCAGCCAGGCTATCTGGGCCAGGAGCTGCCGGCTCTTGGTCTCTTGCAGCTCCATCGCGGTCCAGGTGCGCAGGACGCAGGCGGCCCACTGCCAGTCGATCGGCGGGCGGGGGCGGGCCTCAGCAGACAGTACCAGGTCAGGTTGCGCAGAGGCCACACCAGGCGTTTGGTGTGTCAGCGGGATGCGGTGCCAGCTTGCAGGGATGCGGACACGAGCTCAGGGTCGGCCTGTTTGAAAATACACATCTTTTCAAAACTGATGGGGACACATGGCGCTGCACTGGCTGGCCTGTCCGACAGCATGTGCGTGCACCTGCTTGCACACGAGCGCGAGGCGCAGCCGCGCCGCGGCCTCCGGAGTGAAGGACAGGATGACCGCCAGCGCGTCATCATCCAGCCGTGCCAGTACGCTGCTCGTGCATGCCTGCTTGCAGAAGGCGCACAGACTTGGAGGCTGCGGGAGTGTACACGAGTGGGTGGCAGGAGGCAGGACCGGCGGCGACAGGCGAATGCGCTGATGGCTCCTCCGCCTGGTGCAGCCTGCGGCGCGCACCTCGGCAGGCTCAGGTGGGGCGGCCTCCCACGGCGGGCTCGTCTTCAGGATGTCCGCCAAGCTCTGCGCGGCGCTGGCGTGGAACCCTGCCGGTGGCTGCGCGGCCCGGTCATCAACATCCTGAGCCGCCCACTTGGGCGACTGCGGCCGCCCCCACAGTTTCTCGTACATGTACAACAGGGCGGCCATGGGGCAGATTGGCAAAAAATTTATTACGGACTGCTCAGGCGCCTAGCCCCTACATGAAGCCACCGGCTCCAGACCTCGGCTCATCAACCTGGACGCCCGCCTTCCCGACTCAGCCTGAGCGAGCGCGCCGTGCGAGTGGCGCAACTACTTTGGACGAGGGTGTTTCTGCCCTAGCTAGGCATGTGATTATGAAGTGTTTTGAAAAGGTGGAGGGAGGTCGGTTGGCGCAGAGGCGGTCCTGCAGACTGCCATCCAGCACGCGAGCACCTGGTCATGCTACAAGACGCCCTGCGACAGTTCTCACCGCGGCACCATGCCGCGAGGCCCGGACGGAAGCGCCCAGGCTGCTTCAGGGCGCCAGTCACTATGGTAAGCACCACCCGCCTCGTTGGTAGGCTGGCATCCGCTCAAAAGACATCTGCTTGTGACTCAACACTTGCCGTGACACTCTGTGTGCCACGGCGCCCAGCCAGGTCAGGCCGTCCCAGGCCCTGGTGCAAGCAGGCCGCGCCCTTACGGGCCTCACCTGCTTGCCGCTGCAGGCGCACCCGTCCCCGCCCAGGAAGAAAGTGTGCGTGCTGGGCGCGGGAGTCATCGGCCTGTCCGCGGCGCTCCGCATAGCCTCGGTGCGCCCGCCGCCCCCTCACGCCGCCGCGCGGCAAGCGCACAGCTCAGCACGAGCGCCGCCCGGGCGCCTCAGGGCTGCAGGATTACGCCCGCAGCGCCCAGGCCGCCCGCCGACAGCGGGCCGGCGCGGCGACAGGAGCTGCGCGGCGCGGCGGTGACGGTGGTGGCCGACCAGTTCGGCCGCGCCACCACGAGCGACGGCTCGGGCGGCCTGTGGGAGCCGTACAAGCTGGGCGACACGCCGCCCGAGCTCGTCAACAGGTGGGGCGCCGAGACGTACGAGCACCTGCAGGCGCGCGCCCGCCCGCGCCCCTGGCCCGCGCTCGCTGCGCCGCCGTGCCGGCGTGCGGGCTGCGCGCCGCGCGGCCGCTCGCTTGTTTCCAGGCGCGCTCCGTGTGACCCAGGCGACCGTCAGGGGTGACTGCGCATGGGCAGAGGGGCGCCTGCTCACCACGGGCTGACCAGACAGCCCTGGTGCGCTGCTGCGGGCGGCGCTCCGCCGCTCCGCCCCAGGCGCCCGCGGGACCTGCGTTGGCGCCCGGGGGCGCATGTGCTGCTTGGTCATCCCAGCTGTGGCTGATGCGGTCGTCCCCCCCCTTTCGGGCGCATGCCGCTGCAAGCCACTGCGCGGCCTCCATGCTCGACATGAGCGAAGAGGCAGGTGGCGCTCGTCGCAGCGCTCTCTCACCTACATACCCTACAGGCGCCGCACGCGCGCGCGCGCAGGGCCTGTACCACTCGGAGGAGGGCGGCGAGGCGGGCGTGACCGAGGTCGCCGCGCACCAGCTCTACACGGCGCCCGGCTGGGCCGAGCCGGTCTGGCGTAACGTGGTGCCCCACTTCCACGTCATGGCGCCGCGCGAGCTCGCGCGCTTCAACGCCGCGGGTGCGCGCGCGCGCCCGCCAGCCCCGCACGCCCATGCCCGTGGCCCCCGGCACGCCGCCCGCCCCTGGCCGCCGCCCACCCCCGCGCCCACCGCCCACGGGCGCTCCGATCAAACCCGGGTGTCCAAAGGCTAGCTGCCGCAAGCCGAGCCATGCGCCGGCTGTCGGCCTGCACATACAGCCTACGCGTGCGCATGTACACGCGCCTGCCCAGCACGCTCAGCAGCCCGGGGCCTGTGCCCACCCCACAGCGGCGCGGAGGTTCCGGCAGCCGCCTGGCTCCCTGGCTTGCGGGGGACGCCTCGCGAGCGCGTCACGGGTAGACCGGAACCCCTGGCTGCAGGCGCCGCTCGTCTGCGCTCAGCGCGGCGGCGCGGCGCGCAGGCGCCGGCGAGTACGCGGGCGGCTACAGCTTCACCACGCTCATCTGCGAGCAGCGGCGCTACCTGCCCTGGCTGACGGAGCGCGTGCTGCGCGCGGGCGCCATGCTGTCGCACCGCACCGTAACCGACCTGCGGGCGCGCGCGCGCCCGCGGGAGGACCGGCAGCTCTCCCTGCAGCGCAAGACATAGCTGCAGCCTTTGTTCCGAGCTGATGACGGCAGTGACTCTGAGCTGATGACGGCAGTGACTCTGGCAGGCCGGCCAGGACGAGCATGTGCGCCGTGCGGTTCCTTGTGTCGGTGTTACGCGTATGCATGATCGTCACCAGTGGGCAGGGAGCATTTTGCATCGTTTACAGTGACATGCACCATGCAAGCTGGTGGCAAGGGAGCATGCAGCTGGGCATGGGTGGGTCAGCTGAGGCTCGCGACGCTCCCGGGTCTTGACGGCTTTGACCACACCGCCGGGTCGAGCGCAGTCTGCCACTTCCTCTTGGGTGCGTACCAGGCAAATTGAATGCCGCATTGTGCAGGAGCTGGAGGGCTACGACCTGGTGGTCAACTGCACCGGCCTGGGCGCCAAGCTGCTCTTTGGCGATGACGCTGTGCACGCAGTGCGCAGGCCCAGAGCTCCCCCGCCCTGTCCGGCCACCTGGGTGCCTTGCCTGTCTGTTCGGTGTTCTGCAGATGCCCACATGCGCCCTCCCCGCGAAAGGCTGGCGCATCCGCCGCACGAGCAGCCGTCGCACGCTGATCGCCCTGGCAGCGCATGTGGCAGGCGAGTGCTGCGCAGAGCCGCCAAGCGCGGGGCCGCTCGCGCGCGCAGATCCGCGGCCACGTCATCCGCGTGCGCGCGCCCTGGGTCAAGGCCAACTACTTTGTCAACGAGGACAACTACGTCCTGCCCAACGTCGACTCTGTGGTGCGCCTATCCTACCCTACCCGACCCTACCCTACGCCCGCCGGCCCGCCCCAGCAAATGCCTCCCTGCCACGGGCCTGAACATGGGAGGTCTTTATGCAGTGCGGAGCTGGAGTATGATGGCAGGGCAGGCGGCAGCAGGCCGGAGCTGCCGAGGGTCAGGGTTGAGGGTCAGGGTTTGCGCGCAGGTGCTGGGCGGCACCGCGCAGGTCGGCGACACGGACCTGCGGCCGCGCGAGGAGGACCGGCGGCACATCTGGGAGGGCTGCCTGCGCATGGTGCCCAGCCTGAAGGGCGCGCCGGTGCGGGGCTTCATATAGGGCGCTAGGGTTGCTAGAGTCTTTCCGGCAGGGCTGCCTGCGCACTGTGCCCAGCTTGAAGAGCACCTTAAATTGGTCAACACCCGGCACAAGGCTGACCTGGCAAGGCATGCCTGAGCTCTCGGGTGCGCATTGCCCTGGAAAGGCATGCTCGTGCAGTATGTGCCAGTGCGGCCAGCGGGAGCAGAGCGGGCGTCCGCGCCGGCCGAATGAACACAACATTGTCAGGCCACGCGGCGGAGCGCTGCGCTGATGCTTGGTCTGGCGCCGCCAGGTGGAGCGGGAGTGGGTGGGCCTGCGGCCCGGGCGCCCCTCCGTGCGCCTGGAGGCCGAGCAGGTGGCGCTGCCCGCAGGCGAGGGCCGCCCCGAGGGCGCCCTCAGCGTGGTCCACTGCTACGGTGCGCTCCCTGGCCCTTGACTGTGGGGCCTTGATGCGAGCTCAGATGGCCAGGGTCCAGACGTGCCAGAAGGCGGGAGGACTGATTCCGATATTGTGACATCGGCTAACGCCTGGCTGTGTTGCGGGGCCGTAGGCCATGGGGGCGCGGGCGTCACGCTGCACTGGGGCTGTGCCTCAGACATCGTGCGCCTGGCCCGGGACGCTTTGGAACAGCACGCCGCACCAGCCCACGCCGTCGCACGGTGAGCATGTATACTGCAAGTCTGCACATGTCTTACTATAGGTTTACTATAGGTTTGATATTTGCGGCGCGGCATGGCGATGTAACAGGAGCTGCAATGCCACAGCTCGCGTGTGTACGCGGGTGCACCTGCGCATTGCTGCTAAAGCAGCTATGCGAAACACCAGCCTGATGTTGCCACAAACAGATGATTGCATGGGCGATGTGGGCGCTGCAAGCGCCCTGCCGCCCTACCTCCGCTTTTTCCTTGCCTTGGCACCTGCGAAGCGTTGGACCCCATGAGATTCTTGACGAGAAGATCTGTTGGGGTGACCCACGCACTGCAAGCTCAAGGTATTGATATCACCATGCAGCAGCCGCGCGGCAGTATGTGCAGTGCACGGCCCCCCTGCACAATAGGCAATGCATGCAATATAGATCACATTCAGCAAGTGCACGCCCTGCCACGCCCCGCTCCGCCCGGTCTTCGTAGCCGCTGAGTGACCTGAAGGAAACCCGCTTGCATGCCTTCACGGAACACACCCACGCCATAGCGGCAAGCACGGCGCCTGTGCGCACCCTTCCGCTTGGCAGCGCCTGCGCCGCGCGGCGCCTCCCCCGCCGCGCCCGCGCCGCGCGGCTGCGCCAGCCGCGAGAAAGTGCCCGCCGGCTGCTTGCGCGCATGCGCGGCACCGGACGCAGCGTCCGCAGGCCGGCTGCCTGCGCCCCGGCCCGCGAGACGGCCCCCTCGCGCGCAGCGCCCGCCGCGCCCGCGGCCGCGCCCCGCCAGGGCGCCCCGCCCCGCGCTCA
>JAABUQ010005511.1_pt1 | contig 20084 bp, 17 predicted proteins | sample 5560001 | NCBI WGS metagenome assembly JAABUQ01 (sample SAMN10711888, study PRJNA513371) | rock metagenome | isolation source: Antarctica rocks | place: Antarctica: Victoria Land, Finger Mt nord | collected 2015-12-18
GCGCGAATCGGTCGAGCCGCTTGGCCTCCTTGTGGCCGAAGCGGGCGTCGGGGTCCCAGTCGTGGACCTGGCCGCCGAAGTGGACCTTGAAGTGGGTCGTGTCGAAGAGGGTCAGGTTGCTGACCCCGCTCCGACCTTCGCGGAGGCCCGACCAGAACCGCTCCAGCGTGTCGCCCAGGCCGCTGACGACGCCCATGCCCGTGATCACGACTCGGCGTGGCATTACTTGCTATGTTCCTCGATATAGTGGATGGCCTGGCCGACGGTCTGGATCTTCTCGGCCTCCTCGTCGGGGATGGTGATGTCGAATTCCTCCTCGAACTCCATCACGAGCTCGACGGTGTCGAGCGAGTCGGCCCCGAGGTCGTTGACGAAGGAGGTTTCGCGGGTCACCTGATCCTTGGCCACGCCCATCTGTTCGCTGACGATTTCGATGACTCGTTCTTCCACTGACACGGGCGAACCTCCTCACACGGCCCCCGTCGAGCCCGGTCGCCGACCCGAACCGGTCGGGTCGATCCGGCCTCCGAAAATCGCGAGGGGCCGCGTCGTCTATGAGCGATCGGGCCAATCCGAGGCGACGATCACCGGCCCGAGCCGATGCCGCGCGAGGGATCCTACTGGCATCATCAGGTCGGCTGCTCGGCCCCTACGGCATGAACTCAAGTGCAATAGGGCCACGATGAAGCGCCCAAGTTAGCAACCCGGGCCGGAATTGTCTACCGATTCCCCGGTCGAAAGCCCGGGGCCGGCCCCGGCCCTCGGATCAGGCCGTCATCCCCCCGTCGACGGCGATCACCTGGCCGGTGATGTAGCCGGCCGAGGGGCTGGCGAGGTAGGCGACGAGATCGGCGATGTCCTCGGGCTCGCCCAGGCGGCGGACCGGGACGCGCTCCTTGACCTCGGCCTTGATCTTCTCGGGCAGGACGTTGGTCATGTCGGTGGTGATGAAGCCCGGGGCGACGGCGTTGACCGTGATCCCGCGCGAGGCCAATTCCCGGGCGATGGTCTTGGTGAAGCCGATCACGCCGGCCTTGCTCGCCGAGTAGTTCGCCTGGCCGGGGTTGCCCATCAGGCCGGAGACGCTGGTGATGTTGACGATCCGCCCGTACCGCTGCCGCATCATGATCGCGCCCAGGGCCCGGCAGAAGAGGAAGGTCCCCTTGAGGTTGGTGTCGATCACCTCCTGCCAGGCCGCGTCTTCCATCCGGAGCATCAGGCCGTCGCGGGTGACGCCCGCGTTATTCACGAGGACGTGGATCTTGGGGAATCTCGCCTCGATCTCCTCGATGACCCGGGCGACGTCGGCGGAGTCGGCCACGTTGGCGGCGAAGGCTTCGGCGGTCCCGCCGGCCTCGCGGATCGCGGCGAGCGTACCTTGCATCCCTTCGACCGTCCGGGCGATCCCGGCGACGGCCGCGCCGGAGCGGGCCAGGTGGACGGCGATGGCCCGGCCGATCCCTCGGGAGGCGCCCGTGACCAGGGCGACCTGGCCGGTCAGGTCCACCTGGACGCCCGCGGGCTTGGTCTTCTCGGCTTCGGCTTCGGCCATGATCGGAGCACCCTCAATCGATCGGGCGGCGAAGCGCCTGGCCCCTTCGGCCCGGTTATAACGTCGAGCGAGGGGGTCCGGCAACGCCAGAACCGCTCAGCGGGCCGGGACCGGCGTGCAAGGGACCTTGCGGTCGATCCGCTTGAGCAGGCCGGTCAGGACCCGACCGGGGCCGATCTCGTAGAACGTATCGAAGCCGTCGGCCACCATCTTCCGCATCGAGTCGTCCCAGCGGACCCCCTGGATCACCTGGGCCACCAGGGTCTTGCGGAGGTCTTCGGCCGTGGAGTGGACCCCGGCGTCGACGTTGGAGTAGACCGGGACGCGGGGAGGCGCGAGGTGGGCCGAGGCCAGGACTTCGGCCAGTTGGTCGTCGGCCGGGTGCATCAACGGGCAATGGAAGCCGCCGGCGACCTTCAAGGGGACGACCCGGCCGGCCCCGAGCAACGTCGCCTCGGCGTCGACCTGCCCGAGCGCGGCGAGCTCGCCGGAGACGACGATGTTGCCCGGCCCGAGCAGGTTCGCCTTCCAGAGCCGGCCGTGGGGCTCGACCTTCCGGCAAAGCTCGTCGACGCCCGCCTCGTCGAGGCCGATGATGCTGGTCATCCCGCTGGGCGTGGCCAGGGCGGCGGCCTGCATCGCCTCCCCCCGGCGGCGGACGACCTTCAGGCCGGCCTCGAAGTCGAGCGACCCGGCGAAGGCCAAGGCCGTGTATTCCCCCAGGCTCAGGCCGGCCGCCCCCTCGCAGGCGTCGACGACCTCGGGCTGGTCCCGCTTCAAGCCCTCCAGCGCCGCCAGGCTGGCGACGTAGATGGCCGGCTGGCTGACGTCGGTCGCCTCCAGGGCCTCGGCCGGCCCGGCGAAGCAGACTTCCTTGAGGTCGAAGCCGAGGATCTCGCCGGCCCGCTCGAACAAGGCTCGGGCGGCGGGAACCTCGTCGTAGAGGGCTCGACCCATGCCGACGACCTGGGCCCCCTGGCCGGGGAAGAGGAAAGCGATCTTGGGCATCGGCGGAGGGTCTTCGATGGGGCCGAATGGGGACCGAGGACGACGCGGCGGTCGGGCGGGCCGGCGAGCTTCGAGAGGCCCGGCCGCCGCCCATCTTAGCGAACCCTCAAGCCTCCGGCAACGCGCCGAGGCTGGCGGCGAGCTGGGTGGCGAGCTCGGCGTTGACCTTCTCGTCGGCCATCGTGGCGGCGACCCGGATCGCGTTCTTGATCGCCCGGGCCCCCGACGACCCGTGGCAGATGATGCAGGCCCCTCGCAAGCCCAGGAGCGGCCCGCCGCCGAACTCCTGGTACTCGAACCGGGTCTTCAAGTCCTTGAACGACGCCCCGAGCTTCTTCGCGACCTCGGGGCCGAGCTCGGGCAGGAGCTTGCCCAGCTCTTGCTTGAGGGCGGTGAAGAGGAACTCGACCGCCCCTTCGCCGGCCTTGAGCAGGACGTTGCCGACGAACCCCTCGCAGACGATGACCCGGGCGTTCCCCTCGTAGATGTCGCGGCCTTCGACGTTGCCGACGAAGCGGTCGGCGTGCGGGCCGTTCTGGAAGAGGGCGCGGGTGGTCCGGATCAGGTCGGTCCCCTTGTCGTCCTCCGAGCCGACGTTCATCAGGCCGATCCTGGGCCCGGCGATCCCGAGGACATGCTCGGCGTAGATCGAGCCCATGATCCCGTATTGATACAAGTCCTCGGCCTTGGGGTTCATGTTGGCGCCGACGTCGATGATGACGATCGGCCCTTGGTGCGACGGGAAGATCGCCGCGATCCCCGGCCGGCGGACGCCGGGGAGGAACATCTTGGCGTTCATCAGGGACGAGGCGACCATCGCGCCGGTGTTGCCGGCGGAGACGACGGCGTCGGCCTCGCCGGCGGCGAGCAGGCCCCAGCACCTCGAGATCGAGTTGTCGCGCTTCTTCCTCAGCGCCTCGACCGGCTTCTCCTCCATGCCGATGACCTGGCTGGCGTGGGCGATCGGCAGCCGCTCGCGGGTGGAAGCGTCGACGGCGGCCAGCTCCGCCCCGATCGCCGCTTCGTCGCCGACCAGGACCACGGTCAGGTCGGGGTTGTCGCGGACGGCGTCCGAGGCGCCAAGCACGATGGGACCGGGGGCGTGGTCGCCCCCCATGGCGTCCAGGGCAATCCGCATGAAACTAGCTCTCCGAAGATCGTGAAGGCGGGATGTCGGCCGGTCGGCGGGGACGGCTACCGGTTCCGGAGGGACGGGAAAACAAGGCCGGATGTCCCGATCGTAAGAGATCAAAGCCGGGCCTGTCAAGGAGGGGACGGGCCGCCCGCCGACCTTCACAAGTCGTTCACGAACCCGAGCTAAGGGCCGGCCACCCGGCTCAGGCGCACTCGGCGTCCCGGCCCCGGGTCCGCCGCCGGATGGGCCCATACTCCACCCGGACCAAGGCCGAGGGATCGATGTGGGCTCGGGCCGCCCGGCGGACCTGGCGGGGGGTGACTCGGGCGATCCGGTCGGGCCAGCGGATCGGCTCGTCGAGGCCCAGGCCCCAACGCTCCAGCTCCAGGAGCCGCTCGGCCCGCTGCTCGACGGTCTGGTAGTCGAAGACCCAGGAGCCGGCCAGGTATTGCCGGGCCCGGTGGACCTCGTCGTCGCTGAACCGGCCTTCGTGGAGGATCCGGACCTGGTCCAGCGCGGCGGCCACGGCGCGGTCGGCCTCGTCGGTGCCGGTCCCGAGGTAAATCCGGAACAGGCCGGGCTCGATGTCGGCCGAGTCGGTCATCCCGCCACCGACCGAGTAGGCCAGGCCGAGCTCGTCGCGGATCACCCGGCTGAGCCGGTCGGTGAACCCCGGGCCGCTGCCCAGGATGTGGTCGGCCACGGCCAGGGCATCGAAGTCGGGGTGGTTCCGGGGGATCCCGAGGTGGCCGAGGAGGATGTGGACCTGCTCCCCCGCCGTCGCCACCCGGCGGACCTTGGGCCTGTGCCCCCGGATCACCCGCGGGGTCGCGGGCGGGGCCTCGGCGATGCTCGACCAGTCGCCGAACCGGCCCTTGACGGCGGTTAGAAGCTTCTTGGGGTCGAAGTCGCCCACCGCGACGAGGAAGGCGTTGGCCGGGGCGAAGTAGCGGCGATGGTGGTCGAGGACGTCCTCGCGGCTCAGCCGGCCGATGTCCTTCGCGGCCCCCCGGGGATCCCTGGCATACGGGTGGTCGCCGTAGACGAGCCCCCGGAAGATCAGGTCGGCGCGGAAGGCCGGGTCATCCCGATCCGATTGGAGTTCGGCGGCGACCTTGCGGCGGGTCCAGGTGAAGGCGTCGGCGGGGAAGGCGGGGCGGATCGCCAGGTCGGCCAGCCACTCGACCGCCATCGGCAGGTCTTCGGCCCGGACCCGGAGCGAGGCCCCCGTGGCCCCGACCTCGAGCGCCCCGCCGATGTCCTCGATCGCCTCGGCCATCTCCTCGGCCGAGCGGCCGGCGGTCCCCTCCTCCAGCATCCGGCCCGCCAGGTGGGCCAGGCCCGGCTTGGCCTCGCGGAGCAGGCCGGCGTCGACGAAGAGCTCGATCGCCACCACGCCCGTGCCCGGCCTTGGCTCCATCAGGACCCGCATCCCGTTGGGTAGCGTAACCCGCTGGGGCGCATAGTCGGCCAGCTTGGACGGCCGGGCGTTGACGTCGAGGAGGATCGGCGAGGCGGGGGCTTGCGGCGGCGGGATGGCCGGCTCCCGGGTCCGGGCCTCGGCGGCGAGCAGGACCGGGACCGACCGGCCAGGCTTGGGGAGCGACCAGCCGACGGTCAGGTTGGCCTCGTTGAGGTAGGTCGCCGCGACCCGCCGGACGTCCTCGGCCCCGACCGCGAGGGCCGAACGGTGCTCCGCCTGCCAGGCCCGCCAGTCGCTGTTGAGCGCGAACTGGCCCAGGCCGGCGGCCAGGCCGGCGAGGTCTTCCTGCTCCCAGCGCCAGGCGGCTTCGAGGCGGTTCCTCGACCGCTCCAGCTCGGCGGCCGTGGGCCCCTCGTCGGCGAACGCATCGAGGATCGAGGCGATGGCGTGCTCGATCCAGGCGGGGTCGGTCCCGGGCACGGCCTCGACCTGGACGAGGAACTGCCCGGCGCGGCGGGCCCCCTCCTGCCCGGTGTCGACCCAGGTGGCCACCTTGTCGCGCTCGACCAGGGCATCCCACAATCGGGAGCGCCGGCCGCAGGTCAGGAGGTCGGACAAAACGTCGAGCGCCGGTCCGTCGGGATGGCCGAGCGGGACGGTGTGCCAGCCGAGGAGCCCCCGGGGGACCGTCTCCGGGTCCATCAGGCGGACGTCGCGGCGGCCGAGCTGCCTCGGCTCCTCGATCGGCGAACCCGGGGCGATCGGGCTTCCGGAGATCAAGCCCTCGAACCGGGCCTGGGAGGCGTCGAGCGCCTCGGACGGATCGACGTCGCCGACCACCACGAGCACGGCGCCGTCGGGCCGGTAGTGGTCCTGGTAGAACCGTTTGAGGTCTTCGACCCGGATCCGCGCCAGGTCGTCGGGCCAGCCCAGGATCGGGTTCCGGTAGGGGTGGCGGACATAGCTGGCGGCGAGGTGGGCCTGGTCGAGCCGGCTGAAGGGGGATTCCTGGTCGCGAGCCCGCTCCTCGGCGATGACCTGGCGCTCGGCCTCGACCTCGCGGACGTCGAAGCTCGCCCCGCGCATCCGGTCGGACTCGATCGCCAGGGCGAGCTCCCAGCGGTCGGAGGGGAAGGCGAACCAATAGTGCGTCGAGTCCTCGCCGGTCTCGGCGTTGGACTGGCCGGCGGCGACGAACGCCAGGCGGTCGATCTGCCCCTTGGGGAACCGCTCGGTCCCCTTGAAGAGCATGTGCTCGACGAAGTGGGCCAGGCCGGTGAGGCCGGCGGGCTCGTCGAAGGACCCGACGGGATAATACAGGTCGCAGACGACCACCGGGGCGTGGCGGCGGGGGAGGACCAGGGCCTTGAGGCCGTTGCCCAGGGTCCGCTCGAAGACCGGGAGGTCTCCCACCCAGGCGGGCGACGGGCGGGCGGTCAATCGTCGGGCCATGACTGCCCCCTGTTGTCCGATGATCCGGGGCGCCGCCCGGGGCTTCGGTCGGATCCGTCGGTGGGCCCCGGAGGCACGGGCGAGGTCGCGTTGGGCGGCCCGGATCGAAATCGGGCCGCCCGGCGTCCGTTACACGGACAGTCTATCATTTCGGGGCGGGGGGTCGAGCCGGTATCGAAGATTCCGGCCGGCCTCGCGACGGGGATGGCCCGGAGGCCCATCGTCGAGGCGGGACGAATCCTCCGGGCGACAGATCGGCCCGCCCGAACCATCGACGACTTCCCTGGAGCCATCGCATCCCGCCCGGGCGGGGTTCCGGCGAATCGAGCCGTGACGGTGAACCCGGGCTGACCCATTGTTGTCGGGGGTACGATCCGGGATATTGCCATCGTGAACCAATGGGAGCGGGGGACGAAGTCCATGAATCCCGTTCAATACATCCAAGAACGCCAGCATTCCTGGGCGCTCCGGCATGGGGTCCGCCTCGACGAGCACGAATGGGCCGTCGAGCTCAACGACAACCTGTTTCTCCCCCTGATCCCGGGCGCCATCGCGGAGTTCGGGGCCGGGGCGGGGGGAGAACTCGATGGTCGGATGAGGGCGCCCCATTCGAGTTCGGCCCTCGTGGTGAACGTCTTCCACTATTGGCGGCTCTTCGACGACGTGGGCCCGATCCTCGCCGCGATCGCGCCGGGGCTCGCGGTCGGCGAGATCCTGGGCCTCCGGTTCGAGGTCCGATGCCCGATCGCCTGGCCGATCCCCCGAGGGATCCCGCCGCACCTGGACGTCGTGATCCGCTATCGCGACGCGGCCGAGCCCGCCGCGACCAAGGCGGTCGCCGTCGAGTCCAAGTTCGCCGAAGGGTATGGCCAGGGCCAAGGGGCGTTCGTCGCGAGCTACCTGGCCCCCGAGAACGCCGCGATCTGGGAAGGCATGGAGCCGCTCCGAGACCTGGCCGACCAGATCCATCGGGGGAAAGTCCTCTACGACGAATTGAACGTGGCGCAGCTCGTCAAGCACGTCCTCGGGCTCCGGGCCGAATTCGAGGAGACCCGGAATTTCGAGCTGGTCTACCTCTGGTATCCCGTCTTCGGGCGGGAGGCGGTCCGGCGCCAGGAGGAGATCGAACGGTTCCGGCAGGTCGCCGCGGCTTGCCAACCCCCGGTCACATTCCGAGCGACCACCTACCCCGATTTGATCCAATCCCTGGCGGTCGCCCACGGCGAGACCCACGGCGCCTACGTCGATTACCTCGCGGAGCGCTACTTTTGAACGGCCAGGACCGGGGCGAGGAAGCATTCGCCGGCGGTTATTATTGGTTCCCGACACCGGCACCCGGCGGCTTCGGCTGGACGATCGCGACTTGTCGAGATCTCGGTTGTCGAGCCGACGACGGCCACGACGCCGTTCTTTGGCCCCGGTTGATCGTCCGGCTGGCCGCCCTCTGGGCCAAGGATGCCGAGATCCTCGGGCGGCGGCTGGCCTTGTCCTACACCGGCCTGCCTCGCGGCCGGGTGACGCGGCCGGGCGGAGGGTTCCTGATCCTTCACGGGGACGATTCGCCGGTCGCCGGGTGGCTGGACCAAGTCGTTGGGCGGTTCCGCCTGGCCGGAAGCAAGTTCCGGCCCCTCTTCGACGAGCACGAGACCATGATCCCCGGCCACCCCCGGGCCGTCGCCGCCGCGCTCGGCCTCCACCCCCGCGAGGCGGGAGTTCGGGCCCCGGATGACCCGGTCGATCGATCGGATGGCCCTCGATGACGCCGGGCCTCGAAGCCCGATGGAAGGGCGAGTTCCCCGCGTTCTTCCGCGAGATGGGCGGCTCGCCTCGTGAAACGTGCATGGGTCGAGGCTGCGAGTGCGGGGACGGCTGGTTCGCCCTGATCCGCAATCTCTGCCTCGAATTGCGAGACTACCTCGATGGGCGCCCGGATTTGGACTTCCGATTCACCCAGGTCAAGGAGAAGTTCGGCCTGCCGCGGATCTATTCCGAAGGGGTCGACGACCGGACGAAGGCCCTGATCGAGGGAGCGAGGGGCGCATCGACGGGGGTTTGCGAAAGGCGCGGCGGGCAGGATGCCGCGAATCCCGATCACCGATCGACGTTGTGCCCGGCCTGCCAAAACGTCGATCTCCGAGGTCTTCGCCAACGGTGACGACTGGGATCTCGGGTCGAGGGGGCGAGCCGGCTCTCAACGGTCGCGGGGGATCCATTTTGTCGCGAATTTTCTGGAACCGGGGCATCGATTCGGCTCGGATACAACACGGAAGTTCAAACGATCGATCTGGCGGTCCCTATCGGAGCCTCCCCATGAAGGCGACCCCTTCGATCCTGTTCGGGACGTTCCTGGCCGCCACCCTCTGCCTCGCGGGCGACTCGGCCCAACGCGAGAAGTCGCCCGAGGCCCCCGTCGCGCAGGCCGAGGACGAGAAGGCGATCCGGGCGATGATCGCCGGCTTTGAGCAGGCTTTCGGCAAGGGGGACGCCCCGGCCATCGCCGGGCTGTTCACCGAGATGGGCGAGGCCATCGACCTCGACGGCAACGCGATCCGGGGCCGCGAGGCGATCCGGGCCCACTATGCGGACCGCTTCGCGTCGGCGCCGGGCGACAAGCTGGCGACCGAGGTGGAGCTGATCCATTTCCTCGCCTCCGGCGTGGCCAGGCAGGATGGCCGGAGCAAGGTTTCCCCGGCCGGCGGGGGAACCCCGAGCAGTTACCGCTACACCGCGACGCTGGTCAAGGGCGACGAGGGCTGGAAGATCGCCACGCTCCGCGAGCTCGAAGACCCGACGGTCGGCCACCACGAGCGGCTCAAGGAGCTGGAGTGGCTGGTGGGCGAGTGGGTGGAGGAGACGGGCGACGCGGTGATCGCGACGGCGATGGACTGGTCCGAGGACCGGAATTTCTTGATCCGCTCGTTCGAGGTCCGGGTCGCGAGCAAGCCGACCCTCAAGGGGACGCAGCGGATCGGCTGGGATCCGCTCACCAAGCAGATCAAGTCGTGGGTGTTCGACTCCCGGGGGGGGTACGGCGAAGGTTTCTGGAACCGGAGCGGCGACCGCTGGATCGTCAAGTCGACCGGGGTCCGGCCCGACGGGCAGATGACCTCGGCCACGCAGGTCCTCACCCGGATCAACAAGGACCGGATCCTCTGGAAGTCGACCGACCGGACCCTGGGGGGCGAGACCCGCGACGACATCGACGAGTTCGTGATGGTCCGCAAGCCGCCCGAGCCGCGCTGAACGGAAAGCCGACCCGCGTCGCCAGATCGAAGGTCCCACCGGCATCGAGGCAACCATGACGACCCGCGTGACCCGAATCGCCCTGGCCTCCCTCCTGGCCCTCCCGGTCGTGCCCGGCGTCGCCCTGGCGCAGTTCGGCCGAGGCGGCATGGTCGGCAACCGGGGGAATTTCGTCGCCGGCAACCGGCCGAACTTCAACCAGAACTCCAATCGGACCAACATCAATAACCGGCAGAACAACGTCACCGTCATCAACCAGTCCAACGTGAACCTCAACAATAACCGCCCCGGCTTCGGCCATGGGGGCGGCGGATTCGGCGGGTACGGGAACTACGGCGGTGGCGGCTACCGCGGGTGGGGCGGGGCCGCCGCGTTGGGGGGGTTTGGCGGTGGCCTTCAGGCCAACTCGTACTACGCGGCCCATTCGAGCTGGGTCAACGGGTCCTGGGGCGGGAACTACCGGCCGGGCTGGGGCGGCTACCCCGGTTATGGCGGGTCCAACAACGCGGGCAACAATGCGCTCGCCGTGGGTTCCGCGATCGGGATCGCCGCCTGGGGGCTCGGGTCGCTGGTGAACAACTTCGGCTATGCCCGCTACTCGAACCCGTATCTGAACCCGGCGGCGACGGGGTACCTGCCGCGATCGGCCCTCGCCCGGCAATCCTTGCCCTACGATTACTCGCGCCCGCTCGACCTGGCCTCGGCGCCGGCCCAGGCGGTGGTCCAGTCGTCGGTGGCCAACATCGACCTGGCTCGCGATGCGTTCATGGCGGGCGACTCGGTCCGGGCGCTCGCCCTGGCCGACAAGGCGCTCCTCCAGACGCCCAACGACCCGATGCTCCACGAGTTCCGGGCCATCTGCCTGTTCTCGATGCGGCGGTACGACGAGGCCGCGGTCCCGCTCTACACGGTCCTCTCGGCCGGGCCGGGGTGGGACTGGACGACCCTGATGGGGCTCTACCCCGGCGTCGAGGCGTATACGATCCAGCTCCGGGCCCTCGAAGCGTTCTGCAACGCCTCGCCCCGGGCCGCGTCGGCCCGGTTCGTCCTGGCGACGCTCTACCTGACCCAGGGGGCCAACACCGCGGCGGCGGCCCGGTTCCGCGAGGTCGTCGCGCTCCAGCCCCAGGACCGGCTCTCGGCCCAGCTCCTGGCCGCCATCACCGCCGACCCCGCCGCCGCCCCGGCCGTCGCCCCGGCCGAGCCTCCCGCCCCCACCTCGACCGCACTCGGCAACCAAGCCCAAGGGCCGGCCATCCCGAAGGGCCCGGTCCCCGCCAACCTGTTCGGACCCTGGACCGCCACGCCGGCCGAGGGCGTCGCGATCTCCTTGAACCTCGATCGGGACGGCAAGGGGTTCACCTGGAAGGTCGACGAGAAGGGGACGTCCCGCGAATTTCGGGGCGAGGCGACCGCCGGCGCCGATACCCTCGCCCTCCTGACCGACGAGATGCCGCCGATGGTCGCCCGGGTGGCTTGGGACGGCGGCTCCCGGTTCAACTTCCGGCTCCTCGGCGCCCCTTCCGAAGACCCCGGCTTGAACTTCGCCCGGTGATCCGGCGCCCGGAGGCTCGGGGATCTGGCCTTGCGGGGCCCAAGCCGATCGCCGACACTATTCCCTTCACCGACGCGGCCCCTTCCCGACGGCGAAGGGGTCCGGGGTGAGCCGGGGGGGACCCGGGCAATGGGGGCTTGTGAACCTGGTCAGGGCGGGAACGCAGCAGCCATAAGCATCGCCTTCATGTGCCCGGGAGCACCTCCCCGGCTCTCCCCGGCCCCCTCCGTCCGGGGGCCCTTCCGCCGCAACCAAGGCCCGACGGAGCGTGCCTCGTGTCTCGACCCCGAGGCGCCAGCCCCAGCGTCCCCGAAGCCGACCCGGCCGGCTATACCGTCGTCGCCCGGCGGTACCGGCCCCAGCGGTTCGAGGACGTCGTCGGACAGGACCACGTCGTCCAGGCCCTCCGCAACGCGATCCGCCTCGGCCGGGTCACGCATGCCTACCTCTTCAGCGGGACCCGGGGGGTCGGCAAGACCTCGATCGCCCGGATCTTCGCCAAGTGCCTCAACTGCGCCCAAGGGCCGACCGAGGAGCCCGACGGGACCTGCGACATCTGCCAGTCGATCGCCGTCGGCCAGGACGTCGACGTCATCGAGATCGACGGGGCCAGCAACAACGGCGTCGAGCAGGTCCGCGAGCTGAGGCAGAACGCCGGCCTCCGACCCAGCCGGGCCCGGTTCAAGATCTATTACATCGACGAAGTCCACATGCTCTCCACCGGCGCCTTCAACGCCCTGTTGAAGACCCTCGAGGAGCCGCCCGAGCACGTCAAGTTCTTCTTCGCCACGACCGAGCCCAACAAGATCCCCGTCACCGTCCTGTCGCGGTGCCAGCGGTACGACTTCGCCGGGATCAGCCCCGACCAGATCGTCGAGACCCTCGGCGAGATCTGCGCGGCCGAGGAGATCGAGGCCGACCCCGAGGCCCTGGCCGTCGTCGCCCGCCGCGCCGGCGGCTCGATGCGGGACGCCCAATCGCTCCTGGAACAACTCCTGTCCTTCGGCGGCGAGCGGCTCACGGTCGAGCTGGTCCAGCAGCAGCTCGGGATCGCCAGCGACGACCGGACGCTCGGCCTGCTCGAAGCCCTGGCCCGGCGCGACGCCGCCGAGGCGTTCCGGATCGTCGACCAGACGGCCTCGGCTGGGGTCCAGCCGACCGAACTGCTCGCCGGGGCGATCGAGTTCCTCCGGGACGCCATGACCCTGGCGGTGAAGGCCGAAGTCACCCTGCTGGCGACGACGCCCCGGCAGAAGCCCAGGCTCGGGGCCTTGGCCGAGTCCTGGCCGCTCGACACCCTGCTCGCGGCGCTCCAGATCCTGGCCGAGGCCCGAGGGCGGCTCCGGGGGAGCGCCCACGGCCGGACCCTGGTCGAGATCGCCTTGATGAAGGTGGCCAGGCTCGACAACCTCGGCGACCTCGGCGAAGTCGTCGCCCGCCTGGCCGCGCTGGAGTCGGGGGCCCCGCCGGTCGCCCCCCTCGAAAAAAAAAAGCGGACGCCCGCTGAGCCGGCCGAGATCGAGCGGGCACCCGCCCGGCCCGCGCCCGTCCCGGAGCCGGAACCTCCGCCCCGGGTCGGCCCTCCGCCTTGGGACGTCGCCGCCATCGGGGCGGCCTGGCCGGGTTGGGTGATGGCCCAGCCGCCGGAGATCGCCTCGAAGCTGACCCACCTCCGCCCCGGCTCGCTCGACGGGCCCAACCTCCTCGTCATCGAGCCGGCGGCGGGATACAATTGGGTCATCGACGCCTGCGAGCGGCCCGACCTCCGGCTCAAGATCGAGTCGGCCCTCCGGAGCTGGCTCGACCGGCCGGTTGAGGTCCGGTTCGCCCGGCCGGTCGAGCTCAAGCCGCCGGCGCCGACCCGACACCCCGGGGCGCTCGCCAAGGCCGACGGCCTGGAAGACGACCCCCTGGTCCAGTTGCTCGTGAAACACCTGGAAGCCCGGGCCGTCCGCGTGGAGTTCGAGGACGAACCCCCGCCCGAGACCTGACGGGACGCCTTCGCCACCCGCTCCTCTTCGAAAAGGATGATCATGTTCAACAACCTGGGCAATCTCGCCGACCTGATGCGGAACGCCGGCAAGATCGAGGAGACGGTGAAGAAGGCGACCGAGGCGCTCGGCAAGCTCGAAGTCGATGGGACCGCCGGCGGCGGGTCGGTCACGGCCCGGGTCAACGGCAAGATGGAGCTGCTCTCGATCCGGATCGACCCGAAGCTCCTGGCCGACGGCGACGCCGAGCTGCTCGAAGACCTCGTCGCCGCCGCCGTGAACCAGGGCCTGATCAAGGCCCGCGAGGCCGCCGGCCGCTCGATGAGCTCGCTCGCCGGCAACCTGCCGATCCCGGGCCTGTCCAACATGTTCGGCCCCGGCTCGGGGGGATTCTGACCGGTGGCGGCGACCACGGGCGCCCTCGACCGCCTGATCGACGCCTTCGGCAAGCTCCCCGGCCTGGGGGCGAAGTCGGCCGAGCGCCTGGCCTACCACCTGCTCAAGGCCCCGGCCGAGGAGGCCCTGGCCCTGGCCGAGGCGATCCGGTCGGTCAAGGAAGGCGTCCGCTACTGCGAGACCTGCTACCACATGACCGAGGCCGAGAACCCCCTCTGCGCGATCTGCCGCGACCCGAGGCGCGACGCGGCCCTGGTCTGCGTCGTCGAGCAGTCGCGCGACCTCATCGCCCTGGAAAAGTCCGGGACCTACGGCGGCGTCTACCATGTCCTGCTCGGCCGACTCGCCCCGGCCCAGGGGGTCGGGCCTGACCAGTTGACCGTGGACGCCCTGGAGCGCCGGGTCCGCCAAGGCGAGGTCCGCGAGCTGATCATGGCCACCAACCCCAACCTCGAAGGCGACGGCACCGCGCTCCTGGTGGCCAACCGCCTGGCCGAGACCGGCGTCAGCATCACCCGGCTGGCCCGGGGGCTCGCCTCGGGCAGCGTCCTGGAGTTCGCCAACAAGGAGATGCTGGCGGACGCCCTCAATGGCCGGCAACGGTTTTGAACCGAGCTGGCCTTGCATCCTGCGGGACGTGTCGGCATAATATTTGCAGGTTCGCGGGTCGGTTTGCCGCGAGCCATCGAAGGCGACTCTCGCGGCCGCCGGGGACGGTAATCGAGCGCGAGCGTCGGTGAGGTCGTGCCGCGATCCGCCCGCCACGGCGGTGTTCCCGAAGCCCATCCTTTTCCGCGACGGAAAACCGGACCATGCGCCTCGATACTTCTCAGCATCAGCGGATGGACATGCGGCTCCGGATGGCGCCCCGCATGATCCAGTCGATGGAGATCCTCCAGCTCCCGTTGATGGCCCTGCAAGAGCGGATCGACCAGGAGTTGATCGAGAACCCGATCCTCGTGGACCTCCGCGAAACCCCGGCCTCCAACGACGCCGAGGGGGAAGCCGAGGCCGAGGCGACCCCGGCAACCGTCGCCGAGGAGCCGCCCACCCCCGAGTACGAGGGCGAGGAAGATTGGTCCGACCAATATGGCGAGACCCACCGCCTCAGCCGCGCCGCGCTCAGCGAAGAAGCCGACCGCAAACATGATGCCATGCAAAACATGGCGTCGCGCCCCGAATCCCTCCACGACGACCTGGCCCACCAGCTCGGCTTCATGGAGTGCGACGCCACGGTCCGGGCCCTGGCCGACTACCTGGTCTACAACCTCGACGACAACGGCTTCCTCAACCTCGAGCTCCGCGACCTCGTCCGCGACTACGGCGGCGACGTCACCCTCTCGCAGGCCGAGGAAGCCCTCGGGATCGTCCAGAAGCTCGACCCGCCCGGCGTCGGCGCCCGCAACCTCCGCGAATGCCTGCTCTTGCAGCTCACGCCCGACGTCCCCTGCCGCGAGATCCTCCACGTCCTGATCTCGCACCACCTCGACGACATCCAGCAGAACCGCCTGCCGACGATCGAGAAGCGGACCGGGATCCCGATCGAGGACGTCAAGGAGGCGATCGACCAGCTCCGCCGCCTCAACCCTCGCCCTGGCGCCCGCTATACCTCGACCAACTCGCAGTATGTCGTGCCCGACCTCGTCGTCGAGGCGGGCGAGAACGGCGAGTATGAGGTCCGCCTGGCCGACGACCATACGCCGCACCTGGCGATCTCGCGGCAGTATCAGCGGATGCTCAAGAACAAGCAATCCGACCCGGCCGCCCGCGAATATATCCAGAAGAAGATCCAATCGGCCCGCTGGCTCATCGAGTCGATCGAGCAGCGCCGGAGTACGTTGCTCAAGGTCGCCAAGGCGATCATCGCCCACCAGAAGAACTTCCTCGACAAGGGGCCCGAGGCGATCGAGCCCCTCAAGATGCAGGAGATCGCCGACCGGGTCGAGGTCCACGTCACCACCGTGAGCCGGGCGGTGGACGACAAGTGGGTTCAGACCCCCCGGGGGATCTTCGCCCTCAAACGGTTCTTTGGCGGCGGGACGACCGCGGCCAACGGCGAGGAAGTCGCCTGGGAGACGATCAAGCAGAAGCTCCTGGAGATCATCTCCAAGGAAGACAAGCAGACCCCGCTCTCCGACGAGGAGATCGTCGAGGAACTCGGCCGATCCGGCTTCCCCGTCGCCCGCCGGACCGTGACCAAGTACCGCAAGGCGCTGCGGATCCCGTCGAGCCGCCAGCGCAAGGCGTTCTGACGCGAGAGCGGCCGTCGGGGACAAATCGAGGGGCCCGACACGCGGGGACGCGAGTCGGGCCTTTCGCGTTGGTCAGCGGGTCCGGTCAGGCCGAGTTCGCCCGGCCGGCGGCGGGCATCGCGGCGACGATGGGGCGACTCGGCTCGACCATCGGGGTGACGACCGGCTTGGCTTCGACCAGGCGGTGAATCGCGATGTCATAGCCCATGATCTTGGAGTATTCGAGCAGGTATTCGGCCTGCTTGACCCCGATCTCGCGGGCCAGGCGGAGGATCGTCGCCTCGCGCTCGTTGGCCGACTCCTTGGGCTGGTTGGGGTCGGCGTCGAGCGAGTCGTCGGCGAGATAGTCGAGCGACACGTTGACGGCGCGGGCCAGCGCCATGGCGTTTTCGAGGCCGGGGAGGGACCTCCCGTTCATGATCCGGGAAATCTCCGAATCGCTCACCTCGGACTTCCTGGCCAGCTTTTGACCGTTGAGGCCGAGCTGTAAGATCTTCTGGGCCAGCTTCTCTCCGAAGCGGTTACAGTTCTTCCAGACCTTCTTTTCCGGCATCGGCGGGCTCCTTCTCGGGGGATCCACGTCAACTCTACGTCACTTAGATCGCGAATGGGAACCGGGAAATCCTGAATCCGCAACCATTTTTCCGACTCAATCGGAGGCTTCCGCCCGTCCCCGCCCTCCAAACTTCCGTTTCTGGGAGACTCGGCGATTATCCCCGAACCGGGTTGATCGTGCAATTCGGGACGATCACGATTCTCGCCCCGATCCCCATCGGCCGACGGGGCGGGCGCCATCGGCGATCGGTCCGACCTGTTTTCGCCGCGATGGGACGTCCCCCCGGGATGGGGGTTGCCGAGCCGTGTCACTCCGCCTGCCGTGAGTGGGACGATTGCACCCGACCCTTGTGGAAGTTAGCATACATCCCGGGCGCTCCCGCGATCCCGGATCCGGGCGGCCCGCGATCCGGCGATGTCGATGCCTTCCGCGCCGATCGCCGGAGGCTTGACGGCGCGCGAGCTTCGGCCTTCAGGAGCGACCGGATGGAGACGCAGCGGATCGCCCGGGTCCTGGCCGAGATGGGGACGCTCATCGAGGTCCGGGGGGAGAACGCCTTCCGGGTCCGGGCCTATCACAACGCGGCGCAGGCTTTGAAAAGCTTGCCCTCGGACCTTTCGGAGATGCTGGCCGATGGCAGCCTGGCCGCCGTCCCCGGGATCGGCGAGACCATGCTCGCCAAGATTACCCAGTTGGCCACCACCGGTCATCTCCCCTCGTTCGAGGATCTGAAGCGGGCGACCCCGCCCGGTCTCGTCGCGCTCTTGAGGGTTCCGGGCCTGGGCCCGAAGAAGATCAAGCAGTTGCACGACGAGCTCAAGGTCGAGAGCCTGGCCGACCTCAGGGCCGCGGGCGAGTCGGGCAAGCTCGCCGCCTTGAAGGGGTTCGGGCCCAAGACCGAGGCGAAGATCCTCGAAGGGATCGACTTCCTGGAGTCGGTCGGCGACCGGGTCCTCCAGAGCACCGCCCGCCGCCTGATCGGGCCGATCCTCGCCGCGGTCCGGGCGCACCCCGGCGTGATCCGCTCCGAGGTTTGCGGGAGCCTCCGGCGGAGGGCTGAGACGATCGGCGACCTCGACATCCTCTTCAGCGCCGGGGACCTGGCCCCGGTCCTGGAGCGGTTCGTCGGGCTGCCCGAGGTCGCCAAGGTTCTGGCCCACGGCCCGACCAAGGCGAGCGTCCGCCTCTTCGACGGCGTCCAGTGCGACCTCCGGGGGGTGGCGGACGACCAGTACTCGTTCGCCCTCCACTACTTCACCGGGTCGAAGGCCCACAACATCGCCATGCGGAAGCGGGCGATCGCCCGGGGGCTCAAGCTGAGCGAGTACGGCCTGGAAGGGCCCGAAGGCCCGATCCCCTGCCGGACCGAGGCCGACCTGTTCGGGGCCCTGGGCCTCGCCGAGATCCCCCCCGAGCTTCGCGAGGACTCCGGCGAGTTCGAGCTGGCCGAGGCCAGCCCCTTCCCTCGGCTGGTCGAGCTCGGCGACCTGACCGGGACGTTCCACTGCCACACCGACTGGAGCGACGGCGGCGCCACGCTCTCCGAGATGGTCGAGGCCGCCCGAGCCGCCGGCCTGTCCTACCTCGGGATCGCCGACCACTCGCCGGCGGCGGCCTATGCCGGGGGCCTGTCGATCGAGCGGGTCCGCCAGCAGTGGGGGGAGATCGACCGGCTCAACGAGCGGCTCGGGCCCGACTTCCGGGTCTTCAAGGGGACCGAGTGCGACATCCTGGCCGACGGCTCGCTCGACTTCCCCGAAGACGTCCTCGCCGGCTTCGACTACGTCGTGGCCAGCGTCCACTCGGGGTTCGGGATGGACCGGAAGGCCATGACCGACCGGATCGTCCGGGCCGCTCGGAATCCCAGGGTGACGATGCTCGGGCACCCCACCGGCCGGCTCCTCCTGGCCAGGGAGGGGTACCCGGTCGACCTCGACGCGGTGATCGAGGCCGCCGCCGGGGCCGGCACGATGATCGAGATCAACGCCAACCCGCACCGGCTCGACCTCGACTCGGCCCACTGCCGCAAGGCCCGGGCGCTGGGGATCCCGATCGCCATCAACCCCGATGCCCACGCCACCGCCGGGTTCGCCGACCTCGACTATGGGATCGGGGTGGCGCGTCGCGCGGGCCTCGTCCCGTCCGAGGTTTTCAACGCGAAGGAGCCGGGCGAAGTCGCCGACTCGCTGGCCGCGATGCGGAGGCGGGGCGCGCCCCCTTGATTCGGCGCGGGCGGCCCGGCGGCGACCCTTGCGGGGGTCCTTGGCTATCCTATAATGAATCGGTGAAGAAAGCGGAAGGACCGATCCGGGTCGTCCGGGGTCCGTGCCCGGATCTCGCTCGCCTCGGACGTGCCCGGCTCGCTTCTCGGGATGCGACGACCACCGGAGTCCGGCACCTCCTCCCCGTCAAGGATCCCCGTCATGGCCCCTCCGAATCCCGTCGAGGCGAAGCCCAAGACCTTCAGCGTCGAGGAGGCCAACAAGGCCCTGCCGCTGGTCAAGGCGATCGTCGGCGATATCGTCCGCCAGTTCGGCCTCGTCAACGAGCTGAAGCAGAGGCTCTCCTCCGTCCAGGGGAAGCGCCGCAAGCCCCCCAACGACGCCTACGCCGAGGAGACCGCCCAGAGCCAGGCGGAACTCGAGACCGAGGAGCAGAAGCTGGGCGGCTACACCGAGGAGCTGGCCAAGCTCGGCGTCGAGCTCAAGGGGCTCGACGGGCTCTGCGACTTCCCCAGCCTCCGCGACGGCCGCGAGGTCTACCTCTGCTGGAAGCTCGGCGAGGAGAAGGTCGACCACTGGCACGAGAAGAACGCCGGCTTCGCCGGCCGCCAGCCCCTGGAACGGGCCGCCAGGCCGGGCCTCCGCCCGATCTGACCGGGATTCGTCGAGCCGGATCGCACTCTTACCTTCCGATCTTCGATCGGCCCGCCCCCGGATCATCACCGGGGGCGGGCCGTCGTCGTTGGGCCCCCCCGAACCTCGACCCGACGCCTGGCCCCGCGCCCGGACACCGGCTATGCTGGTCGCGTCCGAAAGGTTGGTCCGGCGGGATCCCGAAGGGGAGCGAGGCGACGATGCGGGTGGTCACGATCGACGGGCCCGCGGGGGCGGGCAAGAGCACGGTGGCCCGTCGCCTGGCCGATCGCCTGGGCTGGCGCCTGCTCGACACCGGGGCCATGTACCGCGCCGTGACGGTCGCGGCGCTCCGCGAGGGGGTCGACCTGGAGTCGGACGAAGCCCTGGCGGCCTTGGTCGTCCGGGTCGTCGTCCACCTCCCGCCGGGCCGGGTCCTGCTCGACGGCGAGGACGTCACCGAGCGGGTCCGCGACGTCGAGGTCACCCGCCGGACCCGCCACGCCGCCGACAGCCCGAGCGTCCGCCGCCGCCTCGTCGCCTGGCAGCGCCGGTTCGCCGAGGCCGAGGGCGAAGTCGTGACCGAAGGGCGCGACCAGGGGACGCTCGTCTTCCCCTCGGCCTTCCGCAAATTCTTCCTCACCGCCAGCGACGAGGAAAGGGCCC
>JAABUQ010005512.1_pt1 | contig 20082 bp, 19 predicted proteins | sample 5560001 | NCBI WGS metagenome assembly JAABUQ01 (sample SAMN10711888, study PRJNA513371) | rock metagenome | isolation source: Antarctica rocks | place: Antarctica: Victoria Land, Finger Mt nord | collected 2015-12-18
AAGGAGAAGAAGGAGAGGAAGGAGCCGAAGGCTATGAAGGCTGAGAGGCCGGCTACAGGCGTGGGGAAGAGGACGAGGAGTGGGCGGAAGTAAGGGCGGGGATAAGAGTGGGGGATTGGGTAGGGGACGGGGAAGTTTGGGGACGCATGGGACGAATGCGGTTCAACGTGACGCGCAAGGCTTCATCTTACATCTCATCACGCTGGGGGCAAGCGCTCTGCCTTCTATGCGTTATGGTACTTATACACCCTTTCCTTGACCGCGTCAAGCGCGCTAGCGACGAAGATGGCAATGGAAATGGAAATGGAAACGCGCAACGCGTAGGGTTGTGTATTATAGACCCGCTGGCAGGCTTGCATGTTTTTTCTCGCGGCAGGTAGGTTTCTCGCGGTAGTAGGGAGGGAGATAAGGGGGGGGGGAAGCGGAACGGGAAGTACACGATTTACATAAAAGCATGAGGGGAATCAGATTAGCATGAGTTTTTATACTTGAGATTGGGAGTGCATGGGTGTGTGTATGCTTCAAGCTGTTCTCGGATTCGGTAGATGTATGGTGGGATTGCTCATTGCTCTGGCATCCTCCCTCCCCCCTTTCCAGATCTAGGAGTTCCGTCTCCATGCGTGCCGGGTTATACTTGTCCAGCGATAGCTACCTCCCTCTAGATACCCGTCCAGCCTTCCATCCAGCTTCTCCTCTCCATAGAAGCGATTGGTTTCTGCACCCTTCGCTCGAGCCCGCTGACTGCTCTATCACACTCTCTCACTCCAGCCGCCCCTGCCCAAGTCCTCCACACACTCTGGAGCGGAAGCTGGCGGGTTCCCTACCGAGTCCGCGTACGCTAACCCGTACTCACGCTGTGTGCGTTCACTTGGTATCCTGGGCTTCCTCGCCGTAATGTAATAGCCCTACCTCCACGCTACCTTCAACCCCCCTCATCCTCATCATCAAGCACCAACTCCCTCAACCCCTCATCCCGCGCCCAATCCACCCCGCTCCCGGTTACAATCGCCGCCACGACCGATTTCATGCTTCGCCACCGCTTCATCGCTATACTTGCCTCGTCGCGCTGCTTGGCTATGCCGGCGCTGAACTGGGGGTTTGAGCAGGCGGTTTGCTTTCGCGTGCGGAGCTCTGCGGTGAGCGTGAGGAGTTGGGAGGCTAAGTCTTTGTTCGTGTTCGCTAGGGTGAGGTTCGCGGCTGCGGTTTTGGTTGCGGAGGTCTGGATGGAGGAGAGGGAGCGGGTGAGGTTGGTGCTGGCTATGGAGAGGATGTCCCTGCGGTCGAGGAGGGGCGCGAGTGTCCTGATGTAGATGTTAGATGTGTTTTGGGTATTGGCTAGGTTTTGAGGAACCCTGTACCTCTCCGTAGCTGTTGCGTTATGGCCACCGTGGACGGCGTTCAAGATTGGTTCTGCGATGAGCACGTCCTCCACTACGCTCTGCTTGAGCATGTACGATGCTCTGGCTTCTAGGCATTCTCTCTCTGCTGCTTTTAGTTCCGCGAATGTGTCTTCATTGTTCGGTGCCGGCTCCTCTGCGGGACAATCACAATCAGTTATTAGTCCGTAGCACGGCGTGTGGGAGCATTTACCAGCAGATGGTTTAATCTGTAATTGAGCTTGCAATAGTGCTTTCTCTAGCTTCAGCTCATTCAGTTGGTCCCATAGTGCGAGAAGTTGGGCTTCTAAGGTGTAGAAGGTGAGGGTGTCGCTGGGTTCGTCGGCGGCGAATGAGGCGAACTCGTTTGTTGCATTGGTGGTGGCCCTGTTTGTGGGATCATGGGAAAGGTCTAGGCTCTCTAGATATGGGGATAGAGCTGCCATTGGGACATGGGGAGATGTCAAGTATTGTGGTAGGGAGAGTAGATAAGGTCTTGGAGGAAAGATATGAATAAAAGACGTTACTGTAGGTACGGAACTTGCCGCAGCGAAAGTCATTCGGGGTAGACAGGAAATGCTATTCATGTCTTTCTTGACTACACATACACCGCACTAGGACATTGATCTGAGTGAAGACTTGTGTATCTGTTCTTCTTGCGTCACCCTACAACCATATATGATCTCGTCCGCCTCGATAGGTCATAACCCCAAATGCAAATACAACTTTCCCGTGTATACGCTGAGATGATTCCCCGCCTTTCTCGACAACCGGACTACAGCTAATGTGGAGCCAGGCTTCAAGTAGATGGTGCAAGCAATCCTCTCTGAACGTCGCCTGGTTGCGGTGGTGGCAGGTGATGCAGATCGTGAGAAGCTGCTGTGGCTCTTGCTGCTTCGACGTTGAGTCCAATACGTGTGAAGCAATTATGGAGCTCAGGATAGCGCTTCAATGCTAGACCAATATAGAGGAGGCTGAATCGGTTCCTGTTTTGTTGCAGTCTCGGCAGGTCGTATGCTTCCAGCCAGCGTCAATCGGCGGAGTCGTGAAACTTTCCCCGGGTTGCGGCAGCCCGCAGCTTGCCTTTGAACAGGTAGATTGGGTCTAGCAGAGCCGTCGCTCCGGTTCCTTGGGTTTGGCCGGTGATCTGTCTAATAGCTGGCTGCACACCAGACATGGTGAAAGACGCACCTACAGAGGCCCACGGATTAGCCAACAGGGATACAGTGGAAAGAAAGGAGAAGCAAAATAATACGAGGTACCTAAAACAGGAGTGGAGGCATAGAATCAATAATTACCCGGGAAACCTTCGCAGAAGATTTCTACGAGGACTGCCCGCTCTCGGTTTGGCTTATCTGACCACAGGAAAGCGACGTAGTCCTGTCGACTCTGGGGAATAGCTTGGAACCCTGATTTCCCATCCAGTAGACCAATGATTTGTTGTTTGTTCACTGATGCAAGACAATCGACATCTTTGCTTTCTCGCGGTCCACCCAGCGTGGCCACTGCATATCCACCAAATATGCCAAATTTCACGTGGTGGGCAGAAAGTATCCTGTGAAGTGCAATAGCTGCGTCGTTCAACCGTGCTTGATGCATGTTGTAATTATGAGCAGAGAGATTTGTATTGGAGGTATAACAATGATAGTGTTGAAATGTATAGGTGTGCATATGCAAGGCCTGGGAGTTCAGTATTGATGCGTAGCTGTAGGCAACATATGTGTATGCGTCTATGGAAGGCATCATCGCAGCAAAGCATTCTCGAAGCGCTAAAACGTACGAACTAGAGCCTTGAACCTGGTGGCAGGAAACGTCTCACGTTGTACATGAACTCAATAACTTTCCACAATGATAGGTTAGCTCAGCGTAACGTGTGAAAGACGGCACAGCTGCAAGACCTAAGCCTTGATGTTTGAGCTCTTGTTGGTGGTAAAGCTGCTAGACTTGTGGAAGCAAGCGAGCATAGGTAGCTTTGTGGCGATTGTTGCGCGTTGGCGCCTCTGTACTTTGGATCGATTGTAGCGAATCATTTCTTCTCATGACTCAAAGCCCCTAGAAGTTGACTCCTGTCCTAAAGTGACTGATGAGTAACTCATGAAAATCCCGGAATCCTTTGAATCCTTTGGGACCCCTGAAGGTCCGTGATGAAACAGGTCACCTCATTTGGCGAGAAATCGGCGATCCGCGAGCTCTTGCCTCTTACTAGCCGTAACGCAAAGTTGAGAGAATCACTTTGAGAATCATCAATCCGGGCCTCGCACCACTCTTCGTCAAGGTTCATTCCATCCACGAGAATTTCCGCAGCCATTGCAGCCGTGACTTCGGTCGTCTCGGTGTATGTACGACAGAAGCCAATGAAAAACGGCTCAAACCTAGGGAAAGGTAGAGCAGCGATCTGATCAGCTGACATCGAGTCAAGTATTTCGTGGCTGTAAGCCTCTGCTGCCTGTTGTTCTTGGCGAGACACGATGTTTTGGTCTAAAGGATTCAAGTGACAGTATCGATCGGAAAAGAGGACGACACAGAAACTAGGCTCCGAGTGAAACCGGAAACGGGGATAACCCTTCTTGTATTCCGTATATAGATTGTAATTGACTTCCTCTGTTCTTTGGAGCAGCCGCTTCTCTGAACCGAAAATCGAATCCGCCACCTCGAGATCATTCGTGGGCACACAGAGCTCAAGATCCTATGACCACGGAAGTTAGAGAGCAAGAGAAAGACTGCAAGGTTGGGAATGAACACACATGGACGATACGTGGAGCATTGTAGTAGTTCAGAGCAAGCTCACCAACGATGCAGACGGGAATATGAGCTTCTAGCAACAACGCCAGGAGCACGCGGATGTCCTCGAATTCCATTACGTATCTCCCCGTGGCTTTCCTCGAGGAATGCAGTGAAGCCTGGAGCGGCTAAGGAACAACTGGGTAGGGTTCACTGTTCATGAGACAGAACCGTTCGTTATAGCAGGCGCCAGGATCTAGCATGGCGCTTGACGCCGCTAGGCCCAGGCCGGCTAGACCCAAACGAAGCAGTTTTATTACGCCTTCTCCCAGCGAGACGACGAGACTGGGATTCTAAGCTGGCACAGGCTCCAATCACACTTTGAACTTTGCAAAGCTCTACTATTTACAGAATCCAAAGCAGCTTTCATCTTGCTCCATGTCGCTTGCCAGGATAATATCATCATACCGCCAAAGAAAAAGCGTATGCCTTCAGATCATGTCAGATCTTCATCTCGAAGTTGGCCAGCAGTATGCAAAGTTTAGTATTACTCCACGTGCCAATCATTTAGTATTGGCCGGCGACATCGGCCGGCTTGCAGACTATGAAGCCCTCCGCGATTTCCTGTCCTCCCAGTGTGCACAATTTACCCATGTCTATTTCGTTCTGGGAAACCACGAGTTCTTCGGAGTCTCGCGCCAAGAGGGTTTGCGTCTTGCTGAACGACTTCAACAGGAGCCGATGCTAGAGAAGAAGCTGAGTATTATGAATCGGAAGCGGGTGAACGTGCAGGATGTTACGATATTAGGTTGCACGTTGCAATCATACGTACCGCCTGAAGCAGAGGAGATTGTACGGACGAAGATCAATGACTTCCGCCGCATTGTGGACTGGACCGTTGCCGACCATGTTGTTGAGCACGCCAGAGATGTGAACTGGTTGAAGGATGAGATCACTTCCATCAGGACAAAAGAAGCTACCTCGAAGCGGAGGATTGTGGTCATCACTCACCATGCCCCTTCAACAAAGGGGACTTCGAAACCTTCAGACGAGAGTAACCCGTGGAGTTCAGCCTTTGCAACCGATCTCCTTGAGGGGCCGGAGAAGTCATGTCTCAACGATGTGCAGTGGTGGATATCCGGACACACCCACCACTCTGCCGAATTGGTTCGTGGGACTGTGAAGCTTGTCAGTAATCAACGAGGCTACGTACTTCCAACAAAGTCCCAGCCTGCAGCTCAAGAAACAGCCATGTCGAATAAGAGGAAACCTTGGCATATTAGCAGACAGCAGCAAGAGACTTTCGATCCCAGCAAAGCCATTGCCATCTAACCAGAACCAGTAGACGGCAAGAAAAAAATGGACGGCTGAGATTATTTGTGAAGTAGCAAGTGCACTCAATTAGACCCTCCGACAGCTCTTGTATAATCTCGGATTCAGCAAGCGAGTAGCTCTTTGAAGGTAGAGACAACCGTCAGAAATTTATCTACTCTATAATGTAGACGCAGAAGTGACGCTATAGATAATTCATATCTGCCAGGCTTGTGACCGATTTGGCGTGAGGGCGTCGGCATGACCGAATGCGGCGGAATTGACCCGCCCCGAGGAGTGTCGAAACTCCGATGTTGATCCCTCTTCCTTCAAACAATATTTACCGGAAAACCCCTGCGCAAGCTATGAAGCGAGCGAGTGGGGGTAGATATGTCACTCTATGTTCTTGTTGCCCATACTGGGCGATCCCTTGCAGCATCCCCAGCCTCGTTCTCCTCGTGAGCTACCCTGAAGCTTCCACATATCAGTGGTACTCGCACACTACGATGTACTGACCGTAGTACAGGCTCGACGAGCTTCGATTATGGATTCAACGAAAGACCGCAATTCAGCCTTCTCACCAGATACTTATGACTGCGCGGGGGAAACAAGTCAAACTACAGACGCTCCTTGCAGAAGTATGCAACTCGGACCTGCTTTTCAGCACACCTAGCTAATGCATATAACAGGAGGAGATATTCCTTTATGATCGAAGAATACTTGCCTCGTATTCTTCGTCTACCGATAGTGGCCTCCTTCCCCATGAGCCCGCCTTCACTCCTCCCAATTTCGAAGCCCCTCCAGATGACCCGGCAAAGAGCACTACATTACAGGATTGGCAGATGCTGTTGAGACATCGTCGAGCATGGGCGCTGCGCCTCGCAGAAAAATGCCAGTCGACAGTGGAGGAGATCAGTAGGCATGACCAAGAAAGTAGTGTGGTGCTGCGAGCTGCTGCAATAGCGGTGGAAAACATCAAACAGCACATCGGAAACGTGCGACCAAAGTACGAGGAAACAAAAGCATGGGCGGATCAGATAAACGACGATCAGTATTTTCTGCTCGGTAATTGGCAGAAAACGCTGGATGGAATTGCTTCTATACCTGCAAAGAAGGAGCTGGGACACTGCATTCGAGACGGCCATACAGAATTGAAAGAGAGTCAATCTACAGGCACATCGGATACCGATACCATCTTGCAAGACTTCCTGCAGGTAGACGAGGTCAAAAGAGCTGGTGCGTCTGGAGATGAAGCTTCCCAGCGGTTTCAGAAGCGCATTGACGATCTGAATAATACCTTCGAGGATGTTGTTGGCGAGTCTGGCATGATTGTCGAGGATTTCCAACATGTCTCCTCGCTGCAGGATAGTGAGATTCAAGATCAAGCCGCACGGCTATTGGAGGAGATCGAGGTATTGGCTGGAAAGATCAACTCCGATTACGAGCATATTCTTGGCCTACCCGAAAGCCCCAAATCGCTCTTACATGCTTCAAAAATCACACAAGTCCACAAGTCGAATTTCGTGCCTTCCCTGGTGCAGACGTACGAGGAGATCGTTGAACTGATGGAACGTATCATTAAGAAGAAAAATAGCCTAATGAAATCTTCTGTTCGATTCTTACAGCAGATCTCCGCTGTCGAGTCCAAGGTTTCCCAATTACACGCGAAATTGGCTGCTCTGGATCTCGAAGAGGAGACCGCCCAAGCCTTTGACCTGCTAAACTTGGTCGTCAAGTTGCCATCAATCTACGGATCCCTTCTGGTCGAATGTGTCCGACGACGGGAGTGGACTGAAAAGATGATCGCTGATTCCTCCTCGTTGGTAGAAGAGATGGCAACCTACAAAGAAGATGAGGTGAAGCGTCGAAAGAAATGGGCCAAGGATATGGACGGAGCTTTGGACCTTTCGTCTTTGGATGACATGGCTTTGGGCATCGAGGTCAATCTTCAGGCTCAAAAGCAGAAATGGCCGAACGTCAGCCGAGACGAGATCAATGAATATACACGCCGTTTGAGTGAGGCTGGCGGCATGGACGAGGCCCTGAGAGAGACACACGAGCAGATCAACGCCCTGAATACGCCATCCAAGCATTCAGCTAGAAGAGCAAAGGCTTTCAAGAATGGGAGTGTTCATGAAGCAGCTTATGGGAAGACTTCAATGCTACTCCGGGGCGATGATGATGTCGTGTTGTCGATGAGGAACGAGAAAGTAAAGGCAGAGGAGAAGCTCAAGAGTGCGGAGAGCCGGATTCGAAAGCTGGAGGATCTCTTGCACAGACAAAGTCAACTCCCAAGACCCACAAGCGCAGGTGGCTTTGGTGCTAGCAACACGCCTAGCTTTGAACGTCATGCCACTTCTCCAATTTCCAACTTCACCTCGGCTCTTTCAAAGGCTCGAGATGCAGTACCTCATAGATCTCCCGCTTCGTCTCGAGGAATTTCCATCAATGGAGACCCTGAAGAAAAAGCGTTAGCGCAGCGTATAGTAAGTCTGGAAGCCGAGCTGACAGCCCAAAGAGCACAATCTAGGGATTTGGAGAGAAACGCAGCGGCAAGAACCAATGCGGAAGACAATTTGAAGAGTCAGATAGAAGAAGCTACTTCGACGAAAGAAGACCTCCTTGGCAACTTAGAAGCCCAGCAGCGCGAGTTTGACGATGAACGTAGGCTTCTGGAAGACGAGAATAGCAAGCTGAAACTGAAATTGGAGGAGGTTGAAGACGAATTCGATCATGTCCTTGAGAGCCATGAGCATGATGAGAAGGTGCAAGCCCTAGAAGAAGAGCTCGAAAGGGTGAAGAGCGACACTGCAAAAATATTAGAGCAATTACAGGGTGAAACAGAAAGTATTCGCAGTGATTATGCTATGCAACAAGAGAAGGTCTCAAACCTGGAAGACGAAAACCTGCAACACAAAAATCGTTACACAGACCTCAACAGCAAAGCTGATGATCTACTCAATGCTATGCAACAAAATGAAAACGCACAAGTTGATCACCACAGGGCGCTTCGTTCGACGCTACTGCATCTCTTGCCAGAGTCAACTGCACCTGGAGATTTTGGTGCTTTGGTTGAGGCTGTTGAGCTGGCTGTGGAGAAGTCTGCAGCCTCCCTCAAGCAAGCTCTGGATACTGTAGAAACCCTTCAAGCAGACAATGCCGCACTCGAGAAACGGTTGAAATCTCAAGGCGACGAGATATATGACCTCAGAGAACACTTGGGCCGTGAAGAAAGAGGGGCCTTTTCCCTTCGCGGGGAGCTCTCTAAATTGGGCAAAGCCCATGCTGCATCTACCGCACAAGTCGTGGCTTTAGGTAGTGACTACAAAGAGTTGCAGAACAAACTCCAAGAAGGAGAAACAGATTCACTCGGTCTTGCGCAGGAGCTTAAGGGCCGAGACAACATCATCGATGGCCTCAGGAATGATATAACAAAGAAAGGTTATCATGTTGAAAGTCTAAAAACTAAAATAGCTAGCATTCAACAGGACCTTCAATCGGCGAAGACCGACCACGAGAGATTGGCCTCGACTCACAACGACCAAGCCACGCGTGCTACTGATGTGGCAACGAGATTACATATACAGAACGAGAGCTTACAGCGGCTGCTTGAACAGATCGGTTTCATGATCACCAAGCAAGAGGATAGCATGATTATCCACAAGGTCCCGAAGACGAGTGCCAGCACAACGCTCAACGATCCTTCTGCTTCGATGAAACGCAGCTTTTCGGGCTCACTGCTCACCAAGAACGATCTAGAATCGCTCATCAACACTGATGCGGTGCAGTGGGCTAAAGCAGAGGACTCGGAAGAAGCCACTCGGAGGTACGAGGAGTATATCAGGAACATTGCAATTTTCGACATAGACACTTTCAATGAAACCATCTACAAACGCGTCAAAGATATTGAGCACATAGCTCGCAAGTGGCAACGAGAAGCACGCGCCTACCGTGACAAAGCCCACCGCGCACAAAGTGAAGCTCACGATCGTATCGCCCTTCGATCTTTCAAAGAAGGGGATCTTGCACTATTCCTTCCGACCAGAGACCAAGCTACCAAACCCTGGGCAGCCTTCAACGTTGGTGCGCCTCACTACTTCCTTCGAGAGCAAGACTCCCACCGGTTGGGCAAACGAGACTGGCTTATCGCGCGAATTTCGAGAGTGGAAGAACGCGTCGTCGACCTCTCAAAGTCAATCAATGGATTGAAGCCTCTACCCGACCAACGCTCACTTGGCGAGAAAAGCGAAAGTGCCATCTCCATTGACGACGAAAATCCCTACGAGCTTTCCGACGGACTAAGATGGTACCTCCTTGATGCAGCTGAAGAGAAACCAGGTGCGCCGATCAATGTCGGGTTGGGAAAAGTGACTGTAGCATCCGCGAATGTCGATGCTACAGGCAGCAGCATACGTATGAAGAAATCCTCAGGCAGCAATGGCGCCACCAAGACGTTGACTCAAAGCCTGGACAGTAGGCGGAGCAGCACTAATTCGAGGAAAGGACTTGTGGCGATGGCCAGCAACTCAACGTCCGCACCGGCAGTGCTGGACGAGATGGTAGTGGAACGGACAAATTCGAACGATACTCCACCAATTCCAAGCGAGAATCACGCACGACCAAGAAGTCCACTAGTCCAAGGATCACCGAGCAGTCTAGTGCAGGACAATTCTCCACCGGCTGCTCAAGGGCGAGATCAAGTAGGCATCATCAGCGCCCCGGATTGGTGGTAGCATTTTTACCTGTCCGATCCAGATCTCTTGGCCAGTGAAGGCTGACAAGCCGCAGATCAGGAGCGCAACAGCATCTCCGTCAAAATCCTTGCGCCCCTTAAGGGAGTCGCCACGGAAGAGTACGAGCTCGCCTGAGAAGCCGAAGAAGGCTTGGGATTCTTTGTTGTCACTTGACTTCAATTTGGAGAGCCGAAAAGGGAGCAAGTGAGGGGGTGTTTGACTCCAAGTGGCCAATGTAGTGTCATGGAGGAATGTGTCGCATTGTGGGTTGATGCCCTTGTATGTACATGGTTCGATATATTGTAGAACTACACCCAGCGGTGGTACAAATACTACTTCGGAAATTCGCCAAACAAGACAGCAAAGAGTATTGTAAACATGATTATAGAGAATGCATCCTTTTGATCCGCATCTGTCTAAAGTCGCCCAGTACTCGCGATCTAGTGGATTCAAAGGCACTAGCTTCAAACAGGCCCTTTGCCCTCCCGTGCCTCCCCTCGCAGTAACAGCCGATACATCTACACACCAGTCCTACTCTTACTGAAGCGTCGCCGAATCATGCTTAAAACCCTTGGAACCAAATACTCCATGGGCCCAAACAGCAGAAATCGCGCACAAGTATCCCTCTAGGTCGACTCCCTTCCCCATCCTTGCTCTGCTAGTTCGAGTCCGATATCCTCGAAGCAGCCCGAGATCGCTGGGGAGCACTTCCGCCCTCCCTCGCAGGGATTAAGAGGATCGGAAGAGACGAGAACCGGGCGTGAAGAGCCAAGACATAGCGGCGGAGCTGAAGGGGCAGGGAGGATCAGAGGGGGTAGCTGAGGATTTGAATTTGGGTCGACGGAAGAAGGAGCAGTCGATGGAGGTCAAGGAGTTCTCGGTATGAGGATAAGGATAAAAGGCCTGCCTAATGAGCCAGACTTCGAGACATGAAGAAGCTTACATTTTGAATTGGAGGGACATATTTTGTGGACTTACGGTTTATGATAGCTCAGGGCCTATCGACCTCAGTAGAAGAGCGAGACTAGACCAGATTATGCAGAGGAAGGAGTGGAACGTGATCCAGCAGCAGGATTAAAGAGTTGGGAACTCTGGCATCCAGAAGCAGAATTCCGGGATATTACCTTTGGTGATTCAAAATGTTAGGTAACCCAAGGATCCTCTATTACCCATCTGGGCCATCATGGATGGTTTGGCTCTCAAGACTGTGGATCCCAGCCGCCAGTTATAGATTGGGTGACGGCGCCCTTCTTCTTACCAAGCGAAGTAGCAAATCATGTCGTACCATCTCTTGCAGGATACATCGGCGTTAGTCCCTACTTAAAAGGAGTTTACGAAAAGTAGTCCATGGTATTATCGACTACCTGCGCTACATATACCCTTTTCCTCACTGCGCATTTGTATCATTTCCAAGAGCTAATCCCTACCAAACGACTTACAAAGTTCAGCCTTTCCTCTTATGCCTCGAACACAAAAGAAACTCTCAGGACGTACTGAGTATCCACACCACTTCTCAAATAGCTTTCATCTGTTCTTTCTATTCTTTTTCATCATCGGAAGATCGATAACAATCTATAAATAAATTCGAGTATTTGAATGTGCCTATTTGCTGCGCAGAGACTGTTCAATGCGAATAATTCCGTTATCGACTTGCAGACATTGTCATTGTCCTTGAGTCCAACAACATCCTGGCTTCTAAAGCATTTAATCCTTGTGATGAAGGATCATTGGCATGATTTGCGCCTTGGGCAGCCCGCAGGAGAAGCGGACCATCACTCAGCTCATCAGGGTTCCTCGCAAATTCCACTGCTACACTTACCAGTTGAAATACGTTGGGAGATCTACAGACATTGTGTGAAGTATTCGTGAAGTCCTCATCCCACCGACGTTCACGAGAGTGTCCTGTCTGCTGTATAGAAAGACTCTCCCTCTCCGCTTCTCGGTGTAAACAAGCAAATCCGGGCCGAGGTTTCTAAAATTCTGAAGAATAGTCCGTTTACTATGAGAATCACCAGAGAAGCTCTCACATTCGACTCCCAGGCACTCTCGTGCTTCATTGTCCAGAAACGTCCCAAAGAGTATGCAAAGATCCCTCATCTCGTCGTGGAAATTTGGCCTTCGCACCCAGACCGTCCGATCGACGTATACCATATCTACAAACACCTGCAGCAGCTCCGTAACAACCTTCGAAATGTTCCTCAGATCGAAAGGCTCGACCTTGTCTTCCTTGAGGATGGTATAGCAAATTGGTCCTCTGTTAACGAGTATCAGCACTCCTTGAGGCCTCAACATTACTTAAGCCACACCAACGTGCCGCCAGTGGATGGCTGGTCTCCATACGATAACGATATTAATACCTTATTGGAAATGTTCAAATTTCTCGGTAATGTCTCGAAAGCGTGCATCCGCCTGCCCAAATCCGTGCGACAGAGCGGACGTATTTTTTTCTACGCAGAGGATACCGAAGAATTCATGATGGGCAGGAGCCGTACTGAAGAGGAGGATGTGGATGATCGCAATCTAATGATGTTAGAAGGATTAGTCGACAAGTCCGGCGTGTGGCGCTTCAAGTATGCCACAGCACAAATTGCAAGGCACAAACTCGACGAAATCACCAACTACGGCCAATGCAAGATGACCCATGCGGATTACCATGACTTCATAAAGATCTGGCTGCACCTCGAGACACTGGAATCGTGGGATGTAAAGGGCGAGTTTGAGGGCTGGGATCATTACGCAGAGGAGCCTACATTGTGGTATAGCAGTTTTGAGGTTCAAAGAGACCTCGACACCCACCACCCGGGGTTCCGACGATGCGATTGCAAGTGGATGTGGGAGGCCACTGTACTGGGTTCGTATAGTGAAGAGACTTTAAAGAATGGAATAGTACGGGTCTAGGTTGCCAGATTGAGTCGACACTCGAATGATTCGACCCACTAAACATATCTTTGGGCTTGAACCTTCCAGTCCAACTTCTTCCTTGCCCCATTTCTTTCCCAACAAGACACCATTGCTTCCGCCATGGATTGCTCTGCTTCCAAGTTACGATGCTATTCTATATGTACATTTTCCCCTTCGTCTCTCCCTTCAGTATCTCTTTCATTCCTCACTCGATTCTCAACTTAAGCACATCTGTGCCACCCACACATTCATTGAAAAGCAAGGATCTCTACCTTTTTCGACAGTCTCAATAGGCCATCACCCACTCCGCAAAATGCGTTTCTCTATCACAACCCCCATCTTGGCGCTCACCGCCGCCAGGTGTATGCCATACCCCTCTTCCACGCTCTCAAGCAGCGCACGTATTGATAAATCTCAACAGGCGTCGTCGCCATGCCAGCCATGCCCTCCTTTGGGCTCTATCTCCGGGACTACATTGTCTGCTTGGCTTACGATAACTGCGCCCTTTGCCCCTGGTCGGAGTTGTGCAACCCCGGCCCGAATGGAGGTGACAAGAAACGTTCAACATCCATCGTGCGTGCCCTTCCGATCTTCGCTCTCCTCTACGTTCTCATAACTCACACCCTGTCTCAGGAACAACGCGAAGACATCTCTGTTGACAATCTCTCCGGCCCACGTCCCGCCTGCGTCTACTACCCCGACTTCCCCGGCTGCGACATCCAGCCACCATCTCAGAAACAGCCGGAAAAGCGCGGGAGCGTTTTTCCGCTCGAAGCGGCTTGGGGGAGTAGTGCGTATAGTCAGGGGAACTACGCGTGCACGATTGAGACTTGCGACCTGTGCCCTGACTGGTCGGGGTGTTTGAAGAAGCGGGAGGAGGAGGAGGAGGAGAGGGAGAGGGAGATGAGGCAGGAGGAGAAAAGGGCGGATACGTGGTGGGAGGCTCATGGGCCGCCGATGGAGTGCGACATTGAGAGTTGTGATTCTTGTCCTGAGTACCCGGGATGCAATGACTGAGTTGAAGATAGCGGGAGGGGTCATGGCAATGGCGTTGTGTAAGTGTAGAAATCGGGTTAATGTCTAGGTATGCGGTGAACATAATGAGTGACCTGGTACTCTTTGTATGGAGGCATCTATAAGTATGACGAGTCTTCCAGCAGATGTCTCCTCCCTCTGCTCAAAATCAATACATACCTTAATGTACCACATCACCATGATGACTAATCCGGCTATCGTTCCACGCGCTATGAAATCAATCTCACATCGATCTCGACAGCGACATTTGGATCATCACTGCCTCCTCGTCTACCCTGCTTCAATGGACATGATCTCCGCTTCCATGCCGGGAGGATGGGGTCTAAGATGGGGTCTTGGATGGGGCACTCTTCCTCAAAACCAGACACCCTTCCGATTCCTCGATTTACCAGCAGAGATCCGCAACCAAATCTACAGCGAAGTGCTTTGTACGGCCAACTCTCGACATGAACCTAGCTCTGAAAGTCCTCCCGAATATCGCTTCTCCCTTGGAATCCTCCGAGCTAATCGGCAGGTATATCATGAAGCCAAAAACATATTTCTGGACAACGTCTTCATCAAGATCACTATACCCTGGCCGGAAGCAATATCTCACATCCAGAATGAGGGCAAGGTGTCGACAGTAGCGACTGGAAAGGCCGCAGAAGCCTGCCAAGACTTCTACCTTCATGTTGCTATCGACAGCGCCGAGTCTCCTCCGCTATCACAAAGTTTCGGTGACAATGTTATTAGTGCGTTCAGCATAATCACAACCCTCGAAGACCTTAATGCCTTCACTCAAGTCTGGCAATTCTCGAATCTGGAGCATGTACTGGCTCTCAATCCTCACCTGCAACTAGATCTCAACGTCAAGGACCCACGCGACCCCTCACGGCCAGTACCCAAATCAGTGCAAGAACGCCTGCTTCTACCATTTGGCGTTATCAAAGATCTCTACACCTTGTCTTTCCAAAGCGCAAAGGGCCTTCTCCCTCTTGACTCCGCTGTCATCGACGCACTCAAGAAAGCCCAGCGAACCCCAGGGCCAATCCCATCGCAATGTATCGAGCGTGCCCTGGCACTCAAGGACGAGGGCAACAGACTGGTGGTCGCAGAGAAGTCCTATCGAGCAGCTCTGAAAAAGTATAACGATGCATTTGCAGCCATTCACATCTCCGTCAAAGGACGTGATCGTACAATTCACTGCACTGGCTACTATGTTCAAACACTCCACTCTGGTTTATACAAAGGCTTCGACGGGCACTTTGCACGCCTGATCGTGCGCATTCAACTTGTAGCAAACATCGTCCATACATACCTCAAGTTGGAAGAGTGGGCGGAAGCATATTTCTGGGGAAAGAGGAGCATTACACTCTTTTGGAACAGCATGAGCAGCAATATCACGGACGAAGGCGAAATCGGTGGCCCAGGCTGGGACAGCTTTATTACCGAGACCTCCACTATGGCTTTCCGTGCACATGATGAAATGGGCAAAATCATCTACAGAACAGGACTTGCTGCTAGGAAGGTCGATCAGCCGTACGAAGCGCGGGTGTTGATTCAAGCTGCGGCCAAATATTTACCTCGCGAAGAATCGGTCCAGAAGGACTTCAAGGCCCTTCAACAGCGGGAAGCTGAGATTCGGGGTCATCCAGAGATGCTGTTCGCACTACCGAGATAATGGGGTGTTGGCTACCTGTGTTCAGACAAGTTCAGAGATGTTCTCAAGAGGCGCTCACTGCGATGACATATGTTGATCAAAACGCACTCGTCTGCAATTTTGCTAGCAATTGAATGCCCCTCATGGCCATCAAATCAAGATTGAATGAAATCAGACCTTTGACACGATCATTGCTCGAGCGTTGGTTCCAGCAGTCCGTGTTACCGCAACCCATCCTACACTCACATTGGCCTGAACTCTCCTCCAGTCTGACAATCAATTAATCATTCGTCCTACACATCTACACATCTTAGTACACCACTTGAAACACCCAATCTCAACTATCTCAGAACAGGCACCCGTTGAAGATTCCAAGAAGCGAGCATAGCCGCCCAAGGGGTTTTCAAAGCGAGAGGTTTTTCGCAAACGACCAATGTCGCTGGTCGTTCAGGCGAGCTTCACTCGAAGGTGCACTCAGTCACTCCTATCCCCTAATCCTGTTCGAGCGGAACAACGCACATGATTGGTACCACTTTCGCCTTTTTTGAGTCAAACCAAAAAAGCCATCTCGCTTTTGAAGCAATTGAGCTTGCTGTTTTACCTCCAACTGCTCGTAGTATAACTTTCTCTTAAACGCTGTGTGTGCTTTTCCCCCGAGACTGGCTGCGAGGCGCACACCGAGATACTTATGAGCCACGGTTACTGCTCTTCTCATGCTCAGGGCTACAATATAAAGTCATAATCCCCGCCATACCACATTGCCCATTTATATCCACACCGGACCCCTCTTTCGCTCTCTTCTACACCCGCCAACGCCCGCAGCACAGTCTCCCGGCTCCTCCGCATACCAGCATGCCCTCTTCCCTCTCCTCTCCCTCTCCTCCCTCCTACCCCTCGCCCTCACAACCGCCATCCCCGAAGCCGTCACCACCCCCACCGTCATCAAATGCAGTGACTGCAACGTCAGCGCCATGTCCGGCGACCGCAGCATGAGCTGCGGCGTCGCGGTTTTCGACAACAAGGTCCAGCGAGTTTGCTTTTGCACGTCCCATTTGGATGGGCGACAGTGCTCTTTGGGTAGTGAGTCTATTCTTGTGCTGAGTTGTTGGGGGAGGGTGGTTTGCTAATTGGATGGGTTTAGATACGAATACTGTTGTGCTGCAATAGAGTCTGATTGCTTGGGTAATTGGGGGCTGGGTGGGCACGGGGTTTGCTGGGATTGGTGCTGCTGCCCTTGCTAATAATATGTCCTCATTTTAGGAAATGAAAGCGCTCGGCGCTCGATTTCCGATTGCGCTTTAGCCATGTATATATCTTTGCTGCCACTCTACTGCTTCCGATGAATTCGAAATTCGATCTCATTTTGGATTGGGCCCCTAGGAATGCAGTCCTATTTTTTTCATCTCAGCTTGTCCTCTGTCCTGCGCCAGCATGTCCCGTCTGGGCTGTCTGCCGCAGGAATCTCAGGTCCGTTGGGAAATGTCGCTTTATTTTGCGTAACACTTCAGCACACACGACCAATGATGCTATACCCCTGCTTTCCCCTTGGATCCAGTATATCGTTATCTCTGTGATTGGTCTGGTTTTGTTTGTTTCATGTATAGAGAGTAATGCACAGCTGTTGCATTTAATGCGCCAGCCTGTCGGTCCTAGAACACTCTTGGTACTGTAGTGATCCCTCTGATTGCGCCCCTAAGAGACTCATCACTTCTACCGATATCGTCAAGACATTGTCAAAACTGGCTGCATGATCCATCTCGTTGTAGGAAAGGTTTACTGCGCTTGGAACCCCTTCTTCGGAAGGCAAATCAAAAATCTCAGCTGCGCCCCCAATTACAAATGATAAGTGACTGAAGCTGTTTGGACCACGAAACTTTGCTCATGACGGATGTAATGCAGTATGCTGATTTTTCAATGCCGCACTTCGCACATGTATTCCGATCTACGGGCCCTTCCCCAGGGGCCTTCCACCCCGGCGAAGCTGCCCACATCATGACCGTCGACCGGATTGTGCAAAGGCCGTGAACGACTAGATCCTTCTGAAAACAGAATGACCAAGGCAGATGGGCGTAAAATTTCCACCCGAAGCTGATTCCTCCAACGCTGATGTCTTCCCTACCAGCAACACTGCTAACCTAACTCCCTTCAACGACGCCGAATATCACGATCATAACCCCATCCCATCCAACTCAATCACAGACCTTGCCCGCATCGTCGCCACCGGCGCCGGGCTCTCCAGCTCCTGCTCCGGCGGCGCGCTCGCCGGGATCTCGTGCGTCCATTCCACTGAATATACCATTCTGTACTCGCTAGCCTCGCCGGCTTCGCTGCCCTCGCTGCCCTCCATGACTGCGGTCTTGTGCGCCTCGAGCGCGGCGGCGGCGTTTCTGCTTTTTTTCCGTAGTAGGGATTGCAGGAGTAGTATTATTCCCAGGGTGATCAGAAGTATGACGCCGACTGCTACGCCGATGCCGATGCCGATCCCTGCCCCTGTGGTTAGGCCGTCGCTGCTGCTTGATGTGTTTGTGTTTGTTGGAGATGGGGTAGGGGGGGCTGAGGAGGAGGATGAGGGTTTGGAGCTGTCGGCGAACGCGGCGTTGGCGCTCGGGTCAATTGTGGTTGTGGGTGCTGTTGCGGAGGAATCGCCGTATGAGGGCGTGGCGCTGTCCTATTGCTCAACCTTGAATCCTGCGGTATTCAACCTGGTGCCTGTTGTAGATAGATCGGATATCTCGAAGTGGCAGAGTGCGGCTGCGCCGAAGTTTAGAAGGACGCTGTGGGAGCCGGTTTGGTTGACGATGATGTTGTATTCTAAGATTTAGTGCTAGCATTTTGATAGTACGTAGCCCGACAACGGAAGTCAAAGTCACGCTTTGATTGGCATGGCCTGACTCCATAGTAGTCGTGGTTCCGGGTGGTCAACTAAGATACCCTGAGGTCGATGCATAAAGAGAGATTTTGCTCGACGCGCACGACGACGATCTTGATGGCCGATTTTCGTCCAAATTTGGATCGTTTTGGAGCGGAAGCAACGTCTGGGCAGTCTGCACCCCAACGATGAACCTCTTTAATCCTGTTTCAGTAGTCATTTCACTACCACATAGACTGATCTGATAAGGTTGTGGCCCCCAAAAGAATCGATTTATAGTCAACCGAGGCCTCGACTCTCGGTTTCTCAAACATACACGAGTATGCTGCGTATCAAGGTCGCTGGCAATCATCAGTGATGAGGGTCATGTATAGTCATACCGCTACCCCGCTCTCATCTGAGTCGGTGCAAACGATTAGAGAAACGTCCGGCACGTCTTCCAGCCCCAAACACATCCACCGAACAATGCTGTGACCACGTTCAAAACGACGAGCCATTCGTACTGCGTGTCATACCCCAATCGAGCGTCTCTGGGTGATGCAGCGTTGACGAGTACAGAGCTGAAAGGCCCGCTGACCCCGTTGCCAATACCTCTTGCTCCCGCTAGCATCCCAAAGATCCTTCCGGTCTCCACAGCTGGCTTCTCTCGCTTCAATTGTTTCATCACGCCAGGCCACGTCACACTGAATCCACCGGCAAAGAATCCATAGAGGAGTGCAAACATAACCAAAAGCGATACTTGGCCGGCTAAGCCCCAGAAGATGAAGACTGCTATGGCCGACCTTAGTGTCGATAGAAGGATGATGTTTGTTACATTACATCGATCACTTAGCATGCCAAACATTACACTCCCGGCTACACTCGTGGTGTTCAGTAAGACAATGAATAGCGTATTCAGTTTTGCGTTGAGGCCAGTATCAGGGGCCGGCTTGATGAACCATTCATCGAGATACAGCGTTGTGGGGCTGTAGAGGAGGCCACTTTATATCGCTGCAAGGACGCCTTGTATGGCGATAAGGTGCCAGACTTGTGTCGCGAAAGACTAAAGCAGAAAGCTAGCGACCATGAGAGCAGGGCCTATCGGTCCGCGCCGCTTTCTCAAATGAGGACATCGCGTCACGGGGGTGAAAGTAAAGGGTGCGGAAATGTAGAGGATGCCCTACAGCAGCTTGAATATACGTCAAAGAGTGCTGCTTATGGCGACCGTACGGTTGCAGTCGTGCCAATGGTGGCAATCCTTGACTTGTTCCCACGAAGATCTTGGAGATCCATGTAGAAGTCCTGGAAGACCCCAAAGGATAGAGGGATACCTATTGTCAGCTGTCATTGCCCCTATTTTCCCTTGTCAGCCCGTTTTTCCCATTTTGCTGTCTCTAGGGTTATTTGGACCCTTAATCATACCACCAAAACACCATCATCACACCACCTATTCTCCACTTTATCAGGCGAAGCAATTGGTATGAAACAGGGCTAGGAACACTCATTTGCCCCTATCTA
>JAABUQ010005513.1_pt1 | contig 20081 bp, 19 predicted proteins | sample 5560001 | NCBI WGS metagenome assembly JAABUQ01 (sample SAMN10711888, study PRJNA513371) | rock metagenome | isolation source: Antarctica rocks | place: Antarctica: Victoria Land, Finger Mt nord | collected 2015-12-18
TTACTAACAGAGTATTAGCAGGCGCAGAAAAGGCACTGTACAGCCCGCTCCCTCAGAAGCTGTGAAAAGATCGACAGGACCCCCGGCCGTGTCGCGTGGGTGAAAACCGCTGGGACAGACAACGTTTGCACTCGCGAAGAATTTCCTTTGTTTTAAGAGCTTTTACGGCGCTCGGCAAAACGAAGTCAGTCCCGGGTTTTCGCTTTGCGGACGATTCACGGACACGCCCCCCGATTGATTCACAGCTCCTCACGGTCGTGGTTCAGTGTCCTCGACCGGGTGTTGACCTTGCTTTTGCGGCGGCTGCTCCTGTCTTGGCACTTCCGCGACAGCGGAGCCTACCCGGCTACCCTGTTGGAATATCTTACTCAGGAACTCTTTCTGACCGTAACGATTAAAAATCAACTCGGAGTGTTGCGGCACGTGATTCGTGCTACCAACGATAAACGGGTGAGTTATGTCTGCTTGAATTTCACTTGTAATCCGTGCAATCGAGAGCTGCGCGCCGAAAATGAGACCAAGTGAAACAAACGTTGACTTCAGTAAGTGAATCTGGTTTTGTTTCTTCATTGCTATCTACCAATTAGACGCCTTATTTTCCCTCTCCGCTATCGTTTGTTTGGAACACAGTGATCCGTTTCGTAAATGAAAGAAATTCGACGCTTCAGCACCGGCTGATTTGCTTGGCGGTCGTGATCAAATGCCGGATGATCGCGGTCTGGCGAAACGCGAGGGTGGCGATGCCGATCTCGGACCGGATCGCTTCGCGATGGAGCACCTTGACAGTGACCGCACGCCGGCTACCGCGGGTGATCCCTTCCGGAAGGATCGATACGCCGAGTCCCGCCGCCACAAGCGCCAGCGCCGTGCTCATCTCACCGACCTCCTGAACTATTTTTGGAGTAAAGCCAGCATTCCGGCAAATGCCGGTCCATACTTGGTAGAACTCCGGGGCCCAGCGTCTGCCGTATGAAATAAATGGCTCGTGGGCGAGACGCTCCACTGTAAGAGCCTTGTCGCGCGCCAGGTGATGGCTTTTGGAAAGCACGATCGCAAAGGGCTCGCGATGTACCAGCGTGGCGTCCAGTCCTTCCTCGCACAGAGGCAAGCGGACGAAACCAGCATCGATAGCGCCGCTCCGAAGCGCATCGACCTGTTGAATGGTCGGCAGAGATTTCAACTCCAGGTCTACGCGCGGGTATTGCTTTCGAAAGGCGAGCGCAATTGCGGGTACGATTTCAGGCGTGGCGGAGGCGACGAATCCAATTCGTAGGTGTCCCGTGTCGCCGGAGGAGATTCGCGCCACGCGCAACTCCATGTCGGAAATTTGCTGGAGAAGCGCCTCGGCATCGGCCAGGAACGCCTCGCCGGCCGGGGTGAGCCGCACCATGCGACGGTTGCGCGTCAGCATCTCCGCGCCAAGGTGAGCTTCGAGGGCCTTGATCTGGGTACTCAAAGCGGGCTGCGAAAGGTGCAACTGCCGTGCAGCCCGGCTGAAGTTGAGCACATGAGCAACCGCGATGAATGACTTCACCTGTCTAATGTCCAAGTATGTCTCCCATAAACAACAGTTCTTAACATAAGCGGGCTGTGCCACTACGGCGAACCGCTTGCTTACGCGCGCGGTTCCGCCTGAATTACTCGTGATGGAGGTGGTAGCTGATGCGCACGCCGTATCAGGCATGTGAAGGCATAGTTTTGGTGCGAAGAATTGAGCGTTCGATGCGCTGGACGGCTAAAACGGTACGGCCTTATGGCTGGAAGAAGGCTAGGCGGCCTGTTCCGCCTCCATCTCCCGATTTACCTGGTGGACGGCGGTGGCGAAGACGCTTTTCAGGGTGTCGAAGGGCAGGCGCATGTGACCGGGAAGCGGGGCTTCGTGCATTTCCCCCTTACGGAGTTCTTCTGCTTCACGGTGGTTTTGCGATTCAAAGCCAGTTTCAGCTTTGCGCTTGTCGTTTCTTAGCTTTCGGAGCTCGTCGGCGCACTTGGCGAAGGCGCGATCCTGCGTGGTTTGGTAACGCATGTAGAGGGCGAGCTTGCGATCGGCTTCCTGCATGGCTAGATCGGGCCTGAAGCACTGGTCCTGGAGGGTGAGAGCGCGCCCGGCGAGCCAAAAGTGATGCGCCATTCTTTCGACGAGGACAAATTCGTAGGGATTCTGCGGTTGATGTTCAACGCCAAACTTGGCGAGGAGGGCGTTGAAGTCTTCCTGGTTTTCCCAGTCAAGCACTTTGAACTTTCCGGTGAAGCCGTGGCGGAAATTGTTTTGCGAGACGGCGACTTTTCCCGCTTCGGTGATGGGGCCGGTGGAGTGTTGCGCGTTGGCCCGATTAGCTGAGAGCTGAGCTTGGGAAGACATGGTTTGGTTCTCCGGAAATGAAAAACGCCGGCGAGGGCACATCGGCCAGCCGGCGTTTTCGAGTAGTTGGGAGCAAAACGGGCTCCTTAGCGTTTAGCGTAACATGCCGTTCCAAGCGTTTTCTTGCAAGTTGTTGAAAGTGAAGGTGCTATGAGTTGTGACTCAGTTTGGGGCGAGGGTCTGAAATGATAAGAGCGCGGGTAACCCATTTTGAATTAGCCGTTTAGCGCTGGAAACCGGCCTTCCAGGAGAAATGGATTGCGGATGGAAGTTTTCGTATCCGCTCGGAGACAAGAAGAGTAACATCAATCCATGGCAGAGCAGCAGGGGCAGAGCAGAGACACTCACACGCGAATCCATCCGGTATTTCATTTCTTTTTCTTGCCGGCGATCCTTTTGTTGATAGGCTTCGCTACTTACGAGATGGTTCACGAACCAAGCATCGTACCGGCAACGCAACTCCTGTTGATCCTAGTGGTCGCAGTCGAGGGCTTCCTCAGCCGAACGTACGCGTTGAAGGTGCAAGAGCGCCGGGGCTGAGCATTAGACTCGAAGGCGATCAAAGCATTGATCAAGAATTGGCGGCCCGATTACTGGCGCGTATAACTATCGCCGGCGTAGTTTCCGCTGAACGTTACCTCTTCCTTCCCGGTTCTTAGCTGTCTTATCGTCTTCAGGTTTCTTTTGCGTGTTATCCCGAGATAAGCTGTGGCAGGATAGGCAACGCCAATCGCTAGAGCCAGCCATAAGCTCCGAGTAGGGACCCAGATTCCATACCCTAAAGCGGCGAACCCAATCATCTGGCAGGCGTTTTCAAAAAGCGCCAGGCGCTTGACAAACAACTCTTCCCCCTCGAACCAGGCGGGAAAGGCCGTTGCGTTTATAGCGCCAGCCTTTGTACGATCCAAATCTTTCTGGAGCTTGGCGTTTTTCAAGAAAAGAGCTAGCGCAACACACGCTTGTCCTACCAGTAGGATCGCTAAACCGGGCCGTAGGATTAACCATTGCGTCTGGTAAAAAAGGACCGCAATCAAGGCCGCTATGACGGCCGCAAAACGCGAGCGCTTCGCGTGGCGAGCGCGCTCAAAAACCAAAAATGATAGGAATGGATCGTCACCGCCGTGCATGCAGTAAGCTTACCGCCGGTTTGCCGCGCACCGGCATAGAGTATTGCGCGCGTGATGTGATCGATACGCTAAGCTTCCGGGACATGCGGTTCTTGTTCGCGATTTTAACGGTGGTCGCTGTTGCGCCTTGCTCGCGCGCTCAGTGGGAACTCGAAAACTCGCACACACATGCCGACCTTCGCGGGGTGGACAACGCCCGTGGCGCTGCTTGGGCATCGGGTACGAACGGTACCGTGCTGCGCACCACTGACGGTGGCGGCGTTTGGCAAAGCTGCGCCATTCCACCCGGCGCGGAGCACCTTGACTTTCGCGGGATCCAAGCGTTGGACGAACACACGGCCATCGTGATGAGCTCCGGCAAAGGGGAGCTGTCTCGCCTCTATAAAACCGTCGACGGCTGCCGCACCTGGAGGCTGCTCTTCACCAATCCCGATAAAGACGGCTTCTGGGATGCGATCCTGCATGACGCGAGGTTGAACGAGACTTATGTACTCGGTGACCCAGTCGATGGAAGCTTCGTTCTTTATTGGAGCGGAGGAGACAATCATCCGTGGTCAAAGAACTGGAACAGCCATTCGGTGAAGGCGTTCGCAGGTCAGGCGGTGTTCGCCGCTAGTAACTCGATCTTGATTAGAGGTGTAAGTAATGGCGAGTTATTTCTGGTTACGGGTGGCAGCCGATCCGAACTTGTCCATGCGCGCAAACTTTCCGATTGGTCGCGGAGTTCCCTTCCTTTTGCAGCGGGAGAGAGTAGCGGCGCCTTCTCGGTTGCGAGCGACGGCGTTACACATGTGGTGATTACCGGCGGAGATTACCGACAACCGAATCGGCGAGAAGGAACCGCAGCTTACAGCACAGATGGAAGATATCACTTCTTATCCGCCCAAACTCCACCGGCTGGTTACCGCTCCGCAGTAGCCTATGATGGGCAACATAAGACCTGGATTACGGTAGGTCCGAACGGCACCGACATCTCACGCGACGACGGGCGTAACTGGCGGCCCCTCGGTCCTATACCGGAAGACGCCCCCGGCAGCGACAGGGATTGGAACGCCCTGTCATTGCCCTTCGTAGTGGGCCCGCACGGTCGCATTGGCAAACTCCACCGGCTGGCGAGCGCGCTACGATGACCGTGCCAGTGGATATGAAGAATGACGGCGCACTTCTCAGTGGCAGTTTCCGCGCGCTGCTGTTGTTCGATATTGCGGAAGAGATCGATTTGCCGCAATTGCGGGGCGTTTTAGGAATCGGCCCTAGCAAGCGAGAGCCCGCCTTTCGGCATCCCGCGCCGGAATACGTGCGTTTCGAGCGGCCGCCTGTAGTGGAACATCTTGGACCGTGCCAGACGGACGACGGCAACGAACTACAAGCTCGCATTCGATATTTCGATTACGGGGTAGCTAGCGTGGAGTTACGAATGCAGTTCCACACGTCTTGGGAGGGTTTAGTCCGGCTGGCCAATCGTTGGATTATGTCGCCCGAGTTGGAAGGACGAGCCAGTCATTTGCTGCGCGAGCGGGTGACGGAGGTTAAACGAGTCCTCAAGAAACCTTATGAGAGTTGGATTTCAGAAGATTACTACCTGATTCAAGTGGATGCCGTGGGGGTTGCTGGAGCCGCTGTTCTCTCCGCGGAGGAACTGGTTCGAGAGCGCGGCATGCAGATCGCGCAAATTGTGCGTGGGGAAGAGACGCCGCTTTCGAATGCGGAGCGGCAGGAGGTTCTGCAGTCGAGCATGTCCTATTACCCGACCGACTTATTGGTAGTGGGGTGGGTGGCGGCGTTTGTCTATGATACTCCGGCGGCTGCGTTCCCGACAATTGACTTACTTGAGTACGCGAACAGCCAGTTACTGGAGTTCCGCTACTACGATGAAGTATTGACTCGCGTGCTGGCGGATGTTTACAGGCGGCTGGATGAAAAGCGCGGCATCTGGGGGCAATGGAAGCTAGCAAAAGAGGCGGGGAACCTGAACACGATCCGGCTGGACTATCGAGAACTGGCGGAGCGGACGGACAATGCGATCAAGTTTCTGAGTGACATGTTCTATGCACGCGCGTACCGGCTGGCGGCGGCGCGCATTGGCGTGAGCGATTATCGTAACTTGGTGACGGACAAGTTGAGCACGGCGCGTGACTTATATGAGTCGATGGTGAATGAGTTTCACCAGGGGCGCGCGTTCTTCCTAGAAGTTATGGTGGTGATTATTCTGATGATTGAGATTGTGTTTTTGTTTCGGGGGAAGGGCTGAGGTAAACACCCGCTCTCTCGCGGTCGCGGCTCGGTACCGACTTATATCGGTCGTTGTGAACCGAACGATGTTTCCGCTCCGCGTCGATTAAAATGGAGAACAGTTGGCCACTCACAACAGGAAGAGCAGGGTTCAGGAGCGACGTTCTTTTGCTTTGAGGCTTGTGAGGCGGATACTGCAGCGAGTTGGAAGTGGCGACTTAGACGCTTACGAAGGCTATCGCCAGGTTCAAGCAATCTATTTCGACCATAGCGGATTATTAGAGGAGTTGAAGACGTTCCTGGATATTCCAGGTATGCCTTCTACAGAGCAGACGTTTCGGGATCAAGTGGTAGCTTCAGCCAAGGACTGGTTGGTCCAGCATCCTTCTGAACAGTGACGCATAGTAGTTACAATTGGGTCGCACCTACTAGTAAGTCCAACCGTTCATGGACGAAATTTTGGATCTGCTGGGTCAATGCTGTCAGGGCTTCGAAGCCGTGTCCGTCGGGAGCGCCCAGGTTTACGTCCGGGTTGAGGCACTGAATCTTGTCCGCGGCTGAGGGGAACATTTGCAGCGCACGGTGCTGCTGTTCCTCGGTCATGCAAAAAATCAGCTCGGCGCGATCAGCCAATTCAGCGGTCAGGAGCTGGGATTTGTGATCGAAATTGCTGATTCCTATTTGTTCGAGCGCCGCGTGGGCTTCGCGACTCAGGGATTCGCCGGGGTTGGCGCTTAGACCGGCACTCACGGCCTGAACTCCCGCCGTGGCAAGCGCTTCGAAGGGCACTTTCAGGCGGCGGGCGATCTCCGCATTACAGATGGCCTGTGCGATCGGGGAGCGACTGACGTTCCCATTACAAACGAATACGAAGAGACGCTGCAGAACGCTGGGAAGGCCCTTGCGCACCAAATGGCACGAGTGAGGCTTGATGAGCATCCAGGTGGCGGCGGAAGGCTGGAGGCCAAACGATTCGGTCGTGCATTGAGTAAGATGGACGCGGAAGTCGACACCACAACTTACTCGACCTTCAAGACCGGTGGCGAGGGTATCGATTTGTTTCATGCGCCCGCGGATAACATTACAGGCGCCGACTATCTCCGGGCGTGCCGAGGCGAGGAGGATTTCGTCAGCCCGAATACCAACGCGAACTTCGGCGCCTAGAGTAACTCGCGTTTGGGGAATGTTCAGCTCGATAGCGGTGCCTCGGAGCCGGCATGTGACGACGCGTTCCTGTTCCTGGATTGCGATCACTGTGGCTTCGAACAGGTTTTCGAAACCGGTGGCTTCGGCGATAGTCTCGCGATGGGGCGTGGACAAGACCTCCAGAGGGGAGCCTTGCCGCACAATCTGTCCCTTCTCAAGCGCAAATACGCGCTGCCCTAAGGCAAACGCTTCGGAGTGATCGTGCGTAACGTAGAGCATCGGTATGCGGCGCGTTTCGTTAAACGCGCGGAGGTCTTCGATGATGCGAGATTTCGTTTCGACGTCTAGGGAGGAAAGGGGCTCGTCGAGGAGCAAGGCAGCGGGTTGGGCGACAAGCGATCGCGCCAGGGCTACACGCTGTTGTTCGCCCCCGGAAATCTGTCGCGGAAAGCGTTTTCTGAGGTGTGCGATCCCAAACGATTCCGCGATGGCGGCGATTCGTTGCTGACGCTCGGGTTTATCGATATGGCGCAAGCCATAGGCGAGATTGTCTTCCACGGTGAGGTGGGGGAAGAGCGCGAGATCCTGGAAAACGACGCCGACCTTCCTTTCGGCCGGGCCCAGGCATATGCCTCGCGCACTGTCGAAAAGTGTCCGCCCGCCGATGGAAATGTGGCCCTCATCGGGATGGCAAAGGCCTGCAATGGAGCGAAGAAGCGTGGTTTTGCCAGCGCCGGAGTGACCGAGAAGAATGCTGATGCCCGGCAGGACCTGAAATTTCGCGGCGAGCTGGAAGCGGGCGTTTTCGCGTTCGCGATAGCGTTTGCACACATCCACGTGGAGCGTTTCGCCACGCGGTACGGGCGGGCTGAACGGCACATCGGAGCTTAAAGCGATTGTTGGCTGACATGCCGCTACGGCGCTCATAGTTAGATCTCCACCAATCTTTGTCTTGGCGAAAACACTTCGGCACGCCCTGTGAACCGGTTCAGGAAGACTGATAATGCGACCGCGAGGGCTGCCAGCAACACCAGGCAGAAGGCGACGGGCAGAGCGCCGGTGAGTCCATCTGATTCGAACTTCACCCACAGGTAGACCGGCAATGTATGTGGGTTGTAAGCGACGATCATGGTGGCGCCGAACTCACCTAAAGCACGGATCCAGGCGAGGGTAAGGCCGCCGGCGATGCCCGGCCAGGCGAGAGGGAGCGAGACTCGACAAAAGATGCGCCAACGAGAGTCACCGAGGGTGGCGGCTGCCGCTTCCAATTTCGGGTCGACGCTTGCGAACGCCGCCAGAGCAGAAACGATAACGAAGGGGGCGGCCACGAAAAGCTGGGCGAGAATAATGCCGGTGAGATTGTTGGTCAACTCAATTTTTCCCGAACTCAATGGGCGCCCGACTAAGCCATACGGCCCGAAGGTTTGAAGCAACAGAATTCCCCCGGCTAAGTCAGGCACAACCATAGGCAGGAATAGCAAGCCAGTCCAGAATGGTCTAAATGGGAGATAGTCTCGCGCGAGTAAGTAGCCGATAGGTACACCGCAGACCAGCATGATTGCAACGGCAATGGAAGAGGACGCCACGGAGGTGGTCAAGGCTTCCCGCTCGCCGTGCGCTCCAAGTTGCGCCATCCAGCCGGACCAATCCGCGTGAAACAGCAGGTTTGCGATGGGTAGCAGAAGCTCGATGAGGAGCAGACTGCCGAGCAGGCCGAAGCCGAGGGACAGAGGATTCAGGCGCGGGGTCATGGCTGGAACGTTCCTGCCGCGGCGAGACTACGAAGTTCGACCGGCACTTTGGTGCAATCCCCGCCCACCTGATGCTCGACGGTTCCGAGCCCAAACTGCCGGAGGAATTGATCGGAGGACAGCATAAAGCGCACAAATGACAAGGCGGCTTGGCGGTCATGCACTGTTTCCGGAATGGTTATGGTGAGAAGGATTCGCGAGCCGGCGATACGCTCGCCCTTGGCCGTTGTGTAGATCTGCCGTGCATAGTTATTCTCGAAGCGTGCGTCACCGAGATTGATTTCGGACGGGAGGCTGATGTATGGCAGCTTGTGCGCCACAGCTTCATGCTTGTAAAAGATTCCGGCATCACACTGGCCCGACTGCAGTTGCCCCATCAGCACGACTTCAGGAAAGACCTGCGCGGCATTGATGGGATCGCCTAAAAGGCTGTAGAGATCGGGGCGGTGATAGTACTCGGCTGCCAAGCGAAACAAGAAAAGGGTCCGGTAGCCTTTGGGGTCAATGGTTGGATCGCCTCTGCCAAATCGCACACCGGGAGTTTTCAGCACCTCATACCAAGGAACTGTTCCCGCTTGCGCGTCGCGGAACCGGTCCGCAAAGCGGCTTGCCGGGCTAAATCCAAGCACCAGTTGAGAGGACGCCAGCAGCGTGTACCATTTCACGAGATTCCGGTTTGCCGCACCCATGAGTACATTTACGTTGACCGAGGGATCGGCGCTAATGAATACGTCGGGTTGTCGTAAATGGTCCCGGATCATGCGCGCGGCACCTAAGGACCCTTGCGCTTCTCCCTGGTATTCATAACCGGTTGCCGCAACAAATACCGGGCCTAGTCGCTCCATTACAGTTGCGAGAGAACCGGCGTAAAGCACCGACACCCGTTGATGCAGGTTGTCATGAGCGCCAGCAAGAACCGGCAATAGGAGTCCTAATGAGGCTATAAGCGGAATGAAACGCGCTAAGGACCTCATGTTAGAAACACGACATCTAGTTGTCACGTTCGTTGGATCTCCACTTCTGACTTATTTGGGTGTCGGGGCAAGTTTACGCGAAATCGAGATAGAGCACCACCCATTTCGGTAGAACTAGGGTTTTTGTCGGGATAAACGAAACTATATTTTTTTTTAGTACAAGCACTAGCTTGCAAGCGGGAATAAATCGGGTACTATCGGTCCATTCCGCTGGCGGCTTAGATTGTTTGGATTAGTTACACCATTGCAACTTAAGTTGAAATATAGGGATGTTAGCACTAAGTTTCGTAACTACGCCGGCCTAACGTTCCCGTATAGATACGTAACTGTCGTTTGATTATTGGCTCCTACGGATAAACACCTGGTAGGACCAATTGGATTAGCGTTCAATAAATAAGACGCCTATTTCAACCACACTGCGCCGAAACAAGGCGGTTACAAGGAGAACGTAAGAATGGCCACGGTTATAGATGAGACACCCACAGGAAAAGCGGAACAACCGAATGAGATTAACCCCAACGAGAAGCCGGCGCGGCTTGCGGCACGTCGCGGGTTTTTAAAAGGGGCTGCTTCAGCCTTAGCGAGCTTAGGAATTGCGACAACGGCGATAACGGAGCCGTTGAGCGCGCAGAGCGCCACGCCGAATTTGAGCTTGCCGGGCGGCGGCAACCAGCCGAGTTTTGGTGGAACAGGGCCGAGCGCGGATCCGCCGCCCACGACCGGAAATCCTCACGCGAATGTGGACCCGATCACGCGGGCACTTAAATCGTTTGAGATTCGGATACAGGCGGCGACTAACGAGCTATTAGTTCCGATTCCCGCCCACCCTAATAACGGCGATGAAGCGCTGTATGCGACTAAGATTGGAAACTTCACAAAGGGTCTACCCCACAACCAATACGGTGAAGTAGATCTGGGGGCGTATGCCACATTCACTAACGCGATAAACACTGGCACACCGGCGGCATTCGAGGCCATTGCGCTGGGCGGCAATCTTCCTTTGGTGGATCCGCAATCGGGGTTGGCGTACGATTTGGAAGGCACTGACTCGCATCAGTTGTTTGTGCCTCCGGCCTATCCCGTGGCCAGCCAAATCCGTGCCGACGAAATGGTGGAGTTGTATTGGGCAGCGTTGGCGCGCGACGTGCCGTTCGATCAGTACGGTAAGGAGCCAATCACACAAGCGGCCATTGCTGAGCTCAATAGACTACCTTACTTCGGCGCAACGAAACCGGTTACGGCTCAAAATCTGTTCCGTGATGTCACCCCGGGCCAGACTGTAGGTCCCTATACCTCCCAGTTCTTCCTCATGCCCGTGATGTACGGAGCACTGACACTGCCGTTGGACGGGGCTGGCCAACCGGCACAGTTGTACAACGTTTATGAAACCGGTGTGGACTACAACACCGATCCAACGTCGTTCCTAGCGGTGCAAAACGGTCAGGGAACCACGCCACAAAACCCGAATTTCGGCTTTGGCCCGAACCAGATAGAAGGGCCACGATATCTTAACAATGGACGCGACATGTCCGCCTTTGTCCACGTCTGTGAAACTTATCAGGCGTTCTTGTATAGTGCCGCGTACCTGCTGCGTCTGTTGAGAGTTCCCTTCAACCCAGCGAACCCATACGTGTCGTCGAGAACTCAAGAAGGCTGGAGTACCTTTGGAGGCCCCCACGCTGATGTGCTGGTAGCGGAAGTTTCTAGCCGGGCACTGAAGGCAGTGTGGTTCCAGAAGTTCTTTGTGCATCGAACTCTACGTCCGGAAGAATACGGTGGCCTCGTGAACTATAAGATCAACGCACAGAGACCCTATCCGCTAAATCCAGACGTGCTGAACTCAGTGGCAGTACAGCAAGTTGGCGCCAAGTACGGAAAGAACTATTTCCTGCCGCAGGCTTTCCCAGAAGGGTCTCCGTACCATCCCGCTCTCGGTTCGGGGCACGCCGTCATCTCGGGCGCTTGTGCCACTTTCATCAAGGCGTACTTCGATGAGAACTACGTAATAAAGAGTCCGGTGACGCCATCTACCGATGGAACCAGATTGACGTCCTACACCGGCGGCGATGCTGGATTGATTACGGTTGGGACGGAAGCTAATAAGCTCGCCTCCAACGTAGGAATTGGGCGTCTACATGCTGGCGTCCATTGGCGCTCTGACCACTACCAATCGATACTCCTTGGCGAAAAGGTTGCCATCAGCATCCTGAGAGATCAAAGAGCGCTTTACAACGAGAACTTCCCTGGATTCACATTCACGAAGTTCGATGGCACGAAAGTTACAGCGTAGTTAGTAATCAGGTATAAGTCATCTAGACTTATAGGGGCTCGTTGCCGCTGTTGGCGGTAACGGGCCCTTTGAACTTCAGTGGAGGTTCGCGTCGAAGAAAGTGAGGGCCAGTTGAGCGGTTTTGCCGTGAATGGCGTCACGATCGACACCGGACGCATCGGTGCAGAGAGCGGGATTGATCTTGCGGGCGGCATCAGTGCAGGCGCCGAGGAAAACATAATGTCCGGCACCGGGCAGAAGCGCGAGCTTGGAGTTTGGGACGTGCGAGTCGAAGTATTTGGCGTTGCTGGCTATGGGGACATTTTTGTCGGCGTCGCCCGCGACGATTTCGACCGGAATGGAGATCTTCTCGAGACTGTTGGGCTCGAAGGCGGGTCCCAGCGCGGGCGCGAGGGCGAAGACTGCGCGCACGCGGGGGTCGCGACGGGAATCGCCGGCGTGAGCGAAGGCGTCTTTAACTAATCCGTCGTTCTTGGCCAGCTTGGCGAGTTCGTCATACTTCGCGCGCAGGCTGGGGAACTCGGGAGGACTTTGGCAGATGGCGTCGGCTTGAGGCGATTTACAGAAACGGTCGTAAGCGGCAGGGACAGTGAGGCCGCCGGCGATTTCGATCATGGTGTAGCCACCGAGGGAGAAGCCGGCAGCGCCGATGCGTTTCGGATCAATGCGCGGGCCGAAGGTGGAGTCCTGCAGCATTTTGTCGATGACTACACTGAGATCGGTGGCGCGCTCCCACCAAAACGTGAAGCCTTCGGCGGTGTAGTCTTCAGTCGAGTTGTTGCCGGGATGATTGACGGCGGCGGCGATGTATCCATGGGCGGCAAGAGCGGTGCCGAGCCAAGCCATCATCAGCGCGGAACCACCAGTGCCATGCGAGAGCACGATGAGCGGAAACTTAGTGGGAGCGGATGAGAGCTTGGCCTCGGGAGCCGCGCGGCCGGCGCTGAAGAGGGGCGAAGCGGGAGGGCCGATCCATTGCGGCTGCTCGATGGCCGCGGGGTCGGCGGGGTACCAGATGGTAGTTACCAACTCATGGGTAGCGGCGTGACGCCAGTTGTAAGTCTTGTCTGGAAGGAAACGGCGCCCGGCTATGCCGGCTTTGAAGACCGCGGTGGGGCTTTCTTGCGCTCGGACGGGCTGAAGAGAAAAGAGCGAAAGGACTAAAACTGCAAGTAAGGTGAGACGTGCTGCGGGCATGAACTCCAATATATGGAGTGGGGGCGGCGCCGGAAAGCGCTCTTCGCTCTTAACTCTTGACCCTCGACTCTAACGGCCGACAGCTTGCATGGCCGCTTCGGGATAGCGGGAACCGGAAGCGGCACCGGCCGGGAGAACGCGATTGATGCGGGCGAGGTCGTCTTCGGTGAGGTGCAGTTCAGTTGCGACGACGTTTTCCTGGAGATACTGCACGCGCTTGGTGCCGGGGATGGGAACGATGTCTTGGCCCTGCGCGAGGACCCAGGCGAGAGCGAGTTGAGAGGGCTCAACCTTCTTTTCTTTGGCGATGTTTTGAATTTCTGAGGCGAGCTGGAGGTTGCGGTTGAAGTTTTCCCCCTGAAAGCGCGGCGAGTTACGGCGCCAGTCGCCGGGCTCGAGATCTTCGGGGGTTTTGAAGCGGCCAGTTAAGAAGCCGCGGCCTAAGGGGCTGTAGGCGACAAAGCCGATGCCGAGTTCGCGCACTGTGGGGAGGATATCTTGTTCGGGGTCGCGGCTCCAGAGCGAAAACTCGGTTTGGAGAGCGGTGATAGGGTGTACGGCGTGGGCGCGGCGGATGGTTTCGGGGGCGGCTTCGGAGAGACCGAGGAAACGAACTTTGCCTTGACGCACGAGATCGGCCATGGCGCCGACGGTGTCTTCGATGGGCGTGTTGGGATCGACACGATGTTGGTAATAGAGATCGATGACGTCGATGCCGAGGCGGCGGAGGCTGGCATCACAGGCGTTGCGGACGTACTCAGGCCGGCCATTAACGCCGAGGAATTGGCCGTTCTCGCCGCGAACGTTACCGAACTTTGTGGCGATCACGGCTTCGTGGCGACGATGGCGCAGAGCACGGCCGACTAACTCCTCATTGTGACCACTGCCGTACATGTCGGCGGTGTCGAAGAAAGTGACGCCGAGATCGAGGGCGCGGTGAATGACTTCCGTGGATTCGGCTTCGTCATTGGAGCCGTAGAATTCGGACATGCCCATGCAGCCGAGGCCGAGGGCGGAGACTTGGAGGCCGGTGCGGCCGAGTGTGCGCTTTTCCATGCTGGAGGTTAGATGGAGGCGAGTTGATAGGAGGTGCGGCTTATTCACATTATTCACGTGCCCCCGAATATGCTAAGCGCCGGTGAAGCGGGAACAGAGATTTCACATAGTAGGTACGCCTAAACCCTACGAAGACGACGAGAGACGATGCTAGTGCCACCCCAGAGTAGAAGCGGTGATCGTTTGCCAGGGATTTACTTGGGGCGGCGATGGATAACAGTTCTTTCGTCATAGGAGATAAGCCTGCCTAAAAGGGAACTGTTGAGGACCTGACGACGTGTCGACTCGTCAAATGCCGCGCGGACTCTAGACGTGGTGGCAACGATCAATCGAAGGGCCGATTGTGTCGGTAGGCTTCGGTCTAACCGCCAACCCGTGCTCATGAGCAGTTGCTCATACTCGGCCTCTGTGCGCTCCTTGCCACCTGTAAATACAACCGCCATGAGCAGATCTGCCCATTTACCGAGTGAGAACTTCGGTCCGTCAGGCAGAACCATCTCAGCGAGCACCAGCTTGGCCTCGGGCTTCGCTGCTTTTCGCACGGTGCTGAGAATGGCCGCTGCTTTCTCGTCACTCCAGTCATGGAGGACGTTTCGCATCAGGTACAAGTCCGCGCCCTCAGGAACTTCTTGGAAGAAGTCTCCAGATCGGGACTCTAAGCGGTCGTGCTGAAGTGCCCCGGCGAGTACGTGCGGCTCGTCGAGCAGGATACCGCGGCTGCGTGGATAGTGTTCTAGTATGTCGATGAGCTGCGACCCGATACCGCCGCCAACGTCCACCAGGAACTCTGCGTCGCGCCAGTTGTAGGCGGCTGTGACAGCCGGCGTCATTGCTTGGGCGACCTCCTGCATCGCGAGGGCGAAAGTCCGGCCCGCCTTCGGCTCTTGCTTTAGGAATCCCCAAAAACTTGTCCCTAGGACTTGTTCCGGATGCGCCTCGCCGGTACGCACGACTGAGCTAAGCGTCGACCAGAGTTCGTAGATTCCGCAATTCGGCGAAAGCTCCGAGATTACCCAGGCCCACTGCGAACCCGGCACATTCCGGCGTAGGGTTTCACTCGTTTCCGTATTACTGAAGACATCCGTTGAGGGCTGCTGGAAGATGCCAACAGTCTCAAGCGCCCGCAACAGACGGCGCAACATCGCCGGGTTGGCCTCCACCCGCGAAGCTAACTCCATCAGACCAAGCGGACCGCCAGCCAGAGCATCAGCAAGCTCCAATTCGGCCGCGACCGCCAATGCTCGACTCTGCCAAAAGCCGACGGTGAGTGCCATGATCTGTTCGTGTGGCGCCGGATGGGACATAGTGCATCTCCTCTTGCGTTGATTTAGGCGACTGGATGAATGTGGAGTCGCGTTGTGAAATAATGCGAAGCTTACATGACAACAGTCGGTCTGTTGACGTTCAGCCCACACCAGCTTCGCTAAGAGTGGCCCTTCGGCGAAAAGGTTGGCGCCGTTGGTAAGCGACGGATCTCCAAACCCACTCCAGCGGCCCTGCTGCGAACTGGCGTAGCCAAACGTTTGCCAGGATGAGCTGGAATACCAATAATGCCAGACCAATCAGGGTTAGCCCCACCCAGCCGTAACGTCCCCAGAGACCAAAGCCGACCGCTGGGAAGAGTATCCAATCGCCCAACAGGTTTTGCAGCAAATACAAAGAAAACGCCATGCGACCAGGAGCCCTGAAGGGGCTGAGCAACTTGCGCCCCACGCTCGTTTTAAAGAGACAGTTGATAAAAGCTACGTGACCGACGCTGACGAGTAACCGCGCCGGCTCACCTCCGATCGCATCGATGTTATTCAAGCCTGGGGAAGCGGCGAGCTGCCAGGCTGCGATGATGCGTTCCGGCAAGCCGATGCAATAACAGAAGAGTGCTAGGCACAGATAGAAACGAATCGTCCGCCGTCCCTGTGTGATGCCAAACTTGAAGAGAGCCATGCCAAGCAGCATGCTGAAGAATGAGTACACGATCTCGTCCCATAACCCACCTCCGCGAATCAGATACTTGGTCCAGATGCCGTGCATAAAGCTCACGTAGACAGCAAGTGTGCCAAGACGCGCATCACGTTCGGTCTGGAGGGCTGAGGCGGGAGGATGATAGAGCGCAAGCGCTTTCTCCTGACCGTCTAATGCATTCCGGTCAGATAGGCTCAGTGGCAGGTGTTGATTCTGAAGATCTCTCGCGCGTGCAGCAGATGCTTTCATCTGAATGTGCTCGCGGTAGCTGATCGACCCCTTCATTGTTGTGCCGGCGGCGAACAGCATCGCAACGGCGAGGAGGGTGGCGGCACTGAGTTTGCGAAACGGGAAGAGAAACATGGCTGCAGTGGCGTAGGCGAGAAGAATATCGCCGAACCAGAGCAGTGCAAAAATATCGAAGAGCCCAAAAAGAGCAAGCCAAAGATTTCGCCGAAAGTACAAATCCGCCGGATCTACAGGGCCTCCTGGTTCGAGCGTACGCTCGAGAATGATCAGCGCGCCCGCCCCGAACAGGATTTGCAGCATTCCTCGCTGTGTGCCTTCCAGAAAGACGCGTAGGAACCACCAGCAGATTTGATCCGCAGGGCTCCATCCGAGCAATCGAATCGCTCCAAAATGCTCGTAGTTGGAGTTGCCCATTGTTGGAAGATTAAAAAAGAAGATGAGAACAATCGCAACGCCGCGGATCACATCGAGAACTTCAATACGAGCTCTGCCAGCTTTGGGACTAAGCATTGGGAGGACTCCGAATTTACTGCTCATCCGCGGAGGAACTGTCGATCATGGTGACAGGCTTGGGAGCTTTATACTCATAGTTGTAGTACTTGCTGATCTCCTGTAAACGTTCGATATCCCGCGGCAGGACAAGCGACGATATCTCGGCAAAGTACTCATCAAGGCCGCCTCCGTTCGTCGTGAACAGAATCCTGCCCGTCGTCGTCCCGGTGTTGCGAAACGCATGATAATGACCGCGCATGGAGAAGCGGATCTCCCCTGGTCTCATCGGCGACCAACTCTGCCCGTCGAAGAACTCGTAATCTCCTTCAAGAACGATGAACGTCTCCTCTTCACGCATGTGCCTGTGGGGTGGAGGACCGCCACCCGGAGGTGAGGTTTGTACCGCCGCGCAGAGCGAGTAGTTGGATTCTTCACTCGATACGAGGATCTCGATCAGCTCACCGAAGACAGGAATGAGTGTGTGTGCCTTCACATGTTCCTCCAGTGCACTTCTGCACGTCGTGTTACGTCCATTGTCCAGCTCCTAATCTGAGAAAAAGTGTAGCGCTGTTGAATGTAGCGTGGCCGGTGATGAAACCAATCGGCGATGCGACTCATAAGTGTCTCGTCCGCATAGTGAGGATTCGATCCCTAGAGCTTTGCCCAGGCACAAACTTGAATAGCAGCCGAGGCCTGAGACTTCAGCATAGCCGCCTCTGACCGCAGCCGTTCCTCGAGAGTATCGATTGACATCTCCCGCTCGGTAACAAAGCCCTGCTTCACCGGCAGTGGCAGGAGAGAGCGCATCGTTTCAACAAACCAACCATAGATGACGGAATCCGCACCTCCCATCGGCACTTCGGAAAACAGCTCTGGACACGGAAGACCCGCAGTCTGGAAGTGCTCCACCATCCGGCCCCCGGCATAGCGATTCGGAAACGCAGAGGAGGCTTTCAGGAACAAGTCGATCTGCTGCTTGAAGAGGGGCGCCATGGGCTGACCCTCAAGTTCAAAGTGAAACAAAGGCTCATGAAAGGCAATCCAGCCCCCGGGACGAAGATGCCGCGTAGCCGCACCAATGAATGCTACCGGGGAGCTTTGGTGAATCAAGACGTAACGTCCGATGATTCCATCAAACTGGTCGATCGAAGCTAGCTCTTCCACACGAGTTGTAAGAAACTCGATCTGCGGCAAGCCGGCTTCACGAGCGCGGGATTCGGCTTTGGCAATCGCTTCTGAAGACTGGTCCACACCCACGACTGAGCCCTGCGGGCCAACCATTTTAGCGGCCATCATCGATACATCGCCCGCGCCACAACCAAGGTCGAGTATCCGCGACCCCTCTTTAAGCTGAGCCTGTGAAAGCAGGCGCTTCGTAACCGGACGAAGAACCTGATCCTGCAATGTGAGGCGCGCCAACTCCCTGGGTGAACTGCCTAAAACGTAGCTGGATTGAGACATGCCCGCCTTTTCCTTGTGCTGAAGTCGCAAGCGCTCAGCTAACGCCTGCCCCGAGATGAATGCCGATCGCCTCATTCTCAGCAGGCGAAGCCGACCAATAGTGATATCTCTCAGCAGCGGCGAAGAGCCGCTTGAAGTCCTCCGGAGAGGGTGGCGTCGGAAGGGTTCCTGATTCAACTGGCTTCGCCACCTCACGGAAGAATTGGTAAAGCTCCTTCTGCATCACTGTGAGAGCCACCACGAGGTTTGTGGAGCTGTTTCTTAAGGCGTGTTTCGCATGAGGAGGAATGACGATAACACCCTGTGGACTCGTTGTAGTCCACCCTCGGTTCTCTCGGTAGGCCTCTAAAGAACCTTCGAGCAGATAGAAGATCTCCGGGTCAGTGCGGCTGTGCAACGGAACGATAGCGCCTGGAGGAACCGTACCGCGAACGACAGCGAGCTGATCGCCTGTCTCTTCGGGACTCTCTCTAAATTCTGTCGCCAACTGACGCGACGCTGCGCCAGGATTTCATCTCTCTTGGTGTCGCGCGCCGCGTCATGGCAACAGACTAGAAAATGCATAAGCACCCCGAACATATCGAAGGACTGCTCTGCCCCTTGCTTTCTCATATCCGCTCCGTTCTTCAACTTGTCAGACTGCTTTGGACCCGTGCTTGCAAACGCTTTTAAGGAAGGGGGTGCCGTCGTGGTGGCGACAGCAGCGGACTTGAGAAAACTTCTTCGAATCAACAATAGAGACCTCGCGATAGATCCCAAACTCGTCATGCTAACACTCGTTAGGACGGGCCCGACACCGCTGGCGTTATCGATAGCCATGCTATAACATTCCTGCATACCTATGTGGGCTCATAGCTGTCATCGGGTGAGCCTGAGAAAACGCGCTGCGTTGTTGTACAGAATGTCGCGCTTTTGCTCCTCGCTCAGCATCGGCGCAGTTTGAACGCTGTCGATCGCGGCAGAAAGGGCCTCTGGCCAGACCATCTCGTCTGAGCCAAACATGACGCGATTCTCGAATCCCGCATCAATCAGCCGTTCGAGGTAGTTGTAGAAGTCTTTTCGCGGAAAAGTGAACGAGATCACTCCGACGTCGACATAGAGTTGAGGATGCGCATAAAGCGTGGCGCTCACATCATCAATCAGGGGCCAACCAGCATGCATTGCCCGTATTCGCAGCTTCGGATGTCGTGTGAGAACATCTTCGAGAAGCAGCATGCTCGACAGCCGCATGCGGCATCCGGGCGCGCCCCAGTAGGTAAAGCCCGGTGGTCCGGGGCCATGTGAATGGCTATCGGTAGATCCAACTCCTCGGCCAGCGGGTAATAGGGTTCCACCCTACGTTAGAGCCGCAAAATTCGGACATGCCCATGCAGCCGAGGCCAAGGGCGGAGACTTGGAGGCCGGTGCGGCCGAGTGTGCGCTTTTCCATGCTGGAGGTTAGATGGAGGCGGTTGGGAAGAGGTGGGGCTTATTCATTACTGGCCCGGAGACGGGCGCGTAATTCCGCAGTATGGGCGCGGTGACATTTGAGGCAGAGCGTGCGCATGTTGGAGAGGTCGCATTCGCCGCCGCCTTCGGCAACGGGGACGATGTGGTCGGCGTCCCAGAGAGTTTTTCGGCCGCGGAGAGTCCAGCCTGCAAGGGCCCGGGCGCGCGCGGGACCTCGGAGGCGCTTGATGTGGTGAAGCTGAACCGTGCAATCGAGGCGGCAGACGGCGCAGACGCCGCGATCTCGTTGAAAGACGCGGCCGCGGAGATGGCCGGGATCGGTGCGCAGCTTCCATT